>Ga0209403_10006785_pt1 | contig 11495 bp, 15 predicted proteins | sample ArcticOcean_MG_C_8_FD_187440 | JGI IMG/M metagenome (GOLD analysis project Ga0209403, IMG submission 187440) | Marine microbial communities from western Arctic Ocean - ArcticOcean_MG_CB11_86 (SPAdes) (version 2) | ecosystem: Environmental > Aquatic > Marine > Oceanic | place: Arctic Ocean... | reverse complement strand
CTGCAATTTCTGTCTCATCTTCGTTCCCTTCGGTCACTTCGATGAGCCAGAAACCCTCCCTTATGAAATCCGACTAGTTTGTTCCATAGGCGATGACGTTAAATAATTGGCTATTTCGCGGCCTCAACCATAATCTCGACCGTCAATTCCGGCATGGCGAGCTTGCTCTCCACACAGGCGCGCACCGGCGTATTGCCTTGGTCTACCCAGGCGTCCCAAATTGAATTCATTTCACTGAAGGTGGAAATATCGGAAAGCCAGATCGTCGCCTTGAGAAGTTTTGATTTGTCGGTGCCGGCCTCAGCGAGCAGGCCATCGATCTTGGCAAGAATTTGGTGAGTTTGGCCGGCCACATCCTGGCTGCTATCGTTGGCAATCTGCCCAGCGGTATAAACAGTATCGCCATGCACCACGGTTTGGCTCATGCGCGGACCGGGCTTTATGCGTGTAATCGTCATGCTGATATCCTTTCAAAGAATTATCTGGGTTATTTTGGCGCAGATCGTAAAGTGATTCTGCTATTATGACGACCCCTAAAACGTGACGGAAGAGACGATCTCATGGCCATAGAAAAGAGCGCCGCAAAAGCTAAACTCATAATCATGTATTGGCGCGATATTCCGGCCCAGGTCCTGGCCAAGGCCGGGCGGAACAATGCCCGACGGGAATTGACGCCGCGCTTTCAAGAGGCCATCGATCACGCAGCCATGCGCGGTGGTGCACGGGATTCGGATACCTACCTCGATAGCTGGCGGAAAGGCCCGCCTGAGCCCTGTGATAGTGATCTGGAAACCGTCGCCGAACAGGCGGCGGCGCGATTAGAGCTCGAATATGACACCACCCGCCTCAAACGCCTGATCGCTTCGGGGGGCACGGAAGAAAGCGGCGAGGAATAGCAACCGCCCGGGGCTCAATCGCGGAAGTTTACATATTGCAGAGGCTGAGTGATCTTCAATTCCTTGACCGCAGCAATGGCATTCTGCAAATCATCGCGCTTTTTGCCTGATACCCGCAGCTCCTCCCCCTGAATAGCTATCTGCACCTTGAGCTTCAATTTTTTCACGTCTTTGACGATCTGCTGAGCCAATTCACGCTCGATACCCTGCTTGATTGTAATGAGCTGGCGGAGCGAATTGCCTGACGCATCTTCCGGTTTGCCAAACTCAAACGCGGCGATATTCACCTTGCGCTTGCCCATATGGCCTTTCAGCAATTCCTGCATTTGTTGTAGTTTGAATTCATCATCCGCGTGCACCGTCAGAACCGTATCCGCCAACTCAATGGTGCAGTTGCTACCCTTGAAATCATAGCGCGTACCGATTTCGCGCATCGCGCCTTGCACGGCATTCCCAACTTCGGCGAGGTCGGTACGTGAAACAATATCGAAACTTGGCATAGCTTATTTTCCTCGATTTCTCTCAGCTATCCGGAGCGGCTGTTATAGCGCGCCGATCACTTCCTTGCAGCGCGCCAGCTTTTCAATGTGCTGATCTATGTTCGTCAGGCCGGCCATCATGGTGTTGATGCTGATATGGCTGGCGCCGAGCTTATTCCACGCGTCGGCCCATTCATGCCAGCTTTCTTCGGTATCATATTGCGCGCCGAAGCCATCATCATAATTGCCGATATTGAGCCAGCTTTCGAGGCCGACATCAGCCATATCCCGCCCGGCTTCTTTCACATAACCTTTGAACTTGGCGATCTCTTCAGCGCCATTTTCATCCGGCGGAAAGAGCGGCAGCCAACCATCGGCAAGGCGCGCCGCACGGCGCAGCGTCACATCCGCATGGCCGCCGATCCAGATCGGAATGGGGCGCTGTTTCGGCAGCGGATTGAGACCGGCATCAATGATGCGGTCCCATTTGCCCTCAAAGGTCACCAAGGGCTCGGTCCAGAGACGGCGTAGCAGCTCGATCTGTTCTTCAGAGCGCTTGCCGCGCACGCTGAAATCTTCGCCGAGCGCTTCATATTCCACGTCGTTCCAGCCCACGCCGATGCCTATTCTGAGGCGCCCGCCAGAGAGGAAGTCGAGTGTCGCCGCCTGTTTGGCGATCAGCACCGTCTGCCGCTGCGGCGAAATCAGAATACCGGTGATGAATTCGATCCGCTCCGTCACCGCTGCCATATAACCGTATGCGACAAAGGGCTCGAGGAAGGCATCGCGACAGGTATAGATGCCTTTCAGCTCATGGCTCTCGGGATTGCCGCCGACTACATGGTCAAAGGCCAAAATATGATCAAAACCCATGGCCTCGGTTGCCTGGGCGAAGGCCTTGGCCGCGCCCGGATCGTCGCCTACTTCAATTTGTGGATAAACGGCGCCAATGCGCATGTCTCTGCCCTCCTTTGTTCGCGTGGTGACGCTGATGGGCATAGCATGTTTTGCCTGGGCAAGAAAACATCACCTACACGAACGTGTTTTAGAGATATTCAATATTGAATATCTCGATTTCCTCAACCCCCGCGGGGCTGGCGAGCTTCACCACTTCATCCAACCAGGCACCATTGAGGGCGCGCGCGAGGGGTGAGACCCAGCTCACTTCACCTGCATCAACGCACGCTTCGTCGACGCCGACAATTCGCACCGTGTGTTCCGCCCCCGTAATGTCACGGTAGGTAACGCTAGCGCCAAAAAAGACCTGTTCACAATCCTTGCGCCGGCTTTGATCGACTACCTCGGTGATTTGCAGGCGCTGGCCGATATATTGAATGCGTTGATCGACCTCGCGCAGGCGTTTTTTGGCCGGCGCACTATCCTTATTCGCCGCGAGCTGGGGCCGTTCCATATCCGTGAGGCGTTGCAATTCCTCCTGCAACCGCGCCGCACCTTGCGGCGTCATATAATTGCGCGCGCCGGGCGGCAGGGCGTCGACGAATTCAGGCAGTGTCTCTTCCGTCTCGCCTTCCTTGGTGAACGCCTTGTTCATCGCAGACAACCGCCCTTTCAGGCATCGACGCCGAGCTCTCGCGCCATTTCCGGGAAACTGTCGACGATGATATCATGGATCGGGTTGGCTGTCGGATCCGGCGGCCCAGCCGGACCCCATTCATCCGGTCGACGCACAAAGGCGGTGTTGAAGCCGCACGCCTTGGCCGCGTCGAGATCAAAATTATGGCACGCCACCATGCAGATTTCGCTCGGATCAAGCTGCAGCAACTTAGCCGCCGTCTGATAAGCCTCGGGCAGGATTTTATATTTGCCGAAGGCCTCGCAGGAAATAACCGAATCCCAGTTAATGCCGTTCCGCCGCGCCGTGTCGATAACGATGCGAAAGCTGAGGAGGGTGAAGGATGCGCAGATGTATTTCTCGCGCAGCTTGGGCAATACAGATGGGAAATCAGGCCAGCATTGCAGGCTGTGCACCTTGTCCCACCAGATGGCGCGGCGCTCCTCCGGAGTTGCGGCATCCAGGCCATTAGCGCTGAGAACCTCTTCCAGCGCCGCCGCGTGGGCGCCGTCAAAATTATAGGCCGGCGGCTCATCCTTACCGAGATTAAGCATGCGCCCGAGGGATTTCTTGCGCATATCGTTGGCGAGCGCGGCCCAATTTGCCTCAATATTGTATTTGCCGCCGAGCGCGGCGAGAGAATCGCGAAAGCCTGTGTGCCAATCGAGAATCGTGCCGCCGGTATCGAATGTGAGCGCCTTAATTTTACTGACGTCCATGTCTGGTCTCTCCCCTACAGATATTTTCTAATTCAAGCCAACGCTATGCAAAGCGGCAGCAGGACGCCATTCAAATCACTTTGATCAGCCGTTCTTTCCGACATGCGCATAGGCAACAATTTCGATAATCGCGCCAGGCGCCAGCAGCGCTGAGATCACCACCGTCGCCCGATTAGGAAACGGCTCATCAAAATAAGTGCGGTAGATCGCGTTCATCGCCGGCGCATCGGCGCCGTCCGTCAGATAGATCAAGACCTGGGTCACATCCGCCATGGTCCCGCCCGCCGCGTCCAACACCTGGCGTAGATTGTCGAGCGTACGGGTGGTCTGCGCCGTGATATCACCGCTCTCCAGGCTGCCGTCCGACTTGGTAGCGATCAGTGCAGTATAAAGGATGCCATCGGCGCGTACCGCCCACTCCAAGGGTGATGTGGTCGGCGGAATGCCGGTCTCGACTGCTTCTCTCATGGGTATGTTCCGTTCCAATTTTTATTGTTCAAAGACGATGCGGGGAAAATAACAGGAAACAATCCAGTTGGGGTCATCTACCACTTGGCTCAGGCGCATATCGGCGCACACACTGCGCAACAAATAAACATCAATCGGCGCCAAACTTTGCTGTCTGCTGATCAATTCGACCATACGGCGCAGCGCCGTGCGCGCGTTCTCCAATAGATCGGGGCCAATGCCGGTGGTCGCCTCATAGCCCGCGCCCGACAGATGATCGGTGGTTGAGCCCGGGGTGGTGAAGCGCGGTGCCGAAGGGGCGGCACCCTTGATCAGCTCAATCCTGGCTGTGATATCAATCGGGCTCTCCACCCCGGTGCCGCACACCTCGCCTTCGCCTTGGGCTGCATGCGGATCGCCCATGGAAAGTAGCGTGCCCGACACCTGTACCGGCAGATAGAGCACCGTGCCCAAGCTCATATCGCGGATATCCATGGTGCTGCCCACCGCCTCTCGCGCGGCGGCAGAATATTGTGCTTGCCCGGCGCCGCCAGCGCCACGCCGATGGCGCCCATCATCGGCTTGAACGGCACCCGCGCATGGGTTCCTGCATAGGGAACGGCTTCGTCGAGCTCGGGCGGATAATGTCAATGATGCATATAGGGCTCGGGAAAATCATCGGCGAGTAAGCCAAAATTCGGGATATTGGCCGACCAACCCCAGCCTGACGGCACGAAACCAAGAATGCTGATTTTCAACGCATCGCCCGGCTCCGCCCCTTCGACATAGACCGGCCCGGTGACCGGATTAACATTGTCGAAATCAAGATGGCGTACATCTTCGACGCTCGAATCCGGTGTTACCTGGCCATTGGAGGCGTCCAGAGTCTCGAAATAAACATCATCACCAGGCGCGATATGCAACACCGGGGCGATTGTCTTGTCCCAATAAGTATGACGATGCTGGCGTGGAATGCGGTAGCTCTGGCCCATAAGTCTATCCATGAATTGTCGGTTGGTGGCGCACTGAGATGCGTTTGACGATTGTGGCCGAAGCCCTACCCCGGGTGCAAGGTGGCGCGCCACTAGTACCCCCTGTGATAATTCGCTAGGTTTTCGTCGAACCGGCATGTGCCAGAGTTAGTGAAAGCGGAATATGGCTGATGAATCGGGCAGCGAGCGCCTGATACATATCGACTTTGAAGAAGGCGCCAGCGCCCATCCAAGCCCGGATGTGGAGCAGGAACGCCGTATTGCGATCTATGATCTGCTCGAAAAGAACCATTTTTCGCCGCGCGGTAGCGCCGGCCAAGGCCCCTATTCCCTCAGCTTAAAAATCGCCGACAACCGCCTGATTTTCGCCCTGCAAACCGAAAGCGGCGACGCCACCGAAGATATCACCCTCTCCATGAGCCCGTTCCGCTCATTGATGAAGGATTACGCGACAGTCTGCGAAAGCTATCTGGAAGCGATCAAAACAGCGCCGAGAGCGCGCATTGAGGCGATCGACATGGGCCGACGCGGCCTGCATGACGAAGGTTCGGAACTGCTACGCGAGCGGCTGAAAGAGAGTGCCGAAATAGATTTCGATACGGCGCGCCGGCTGTTCACACTAATTTACGTCCTGCACATGCGCGGCTAACTTTGCGATGGTCGATTTACCCTCCAGTGTTCTCTTTGCCTGCACGTGGAATTCCGTTCGCTCGCCCATGGCTGAAGGCATTATGAAAAGCTTGGTCGGTACCAACGTGTTTGTCGATTCCGTCGGCGTGCGCAAAGGCCAGCTTGATGCCTTCGTCATAGCCGTTTTGAATGAGGTAGGCATCGATATGAACAATCACCGGCCCAAGACCTTCGAAGAGTTGGAAGATGATTCATTTGATCTGGTGATCTCACTGTCCCCGGAAGCCCAGCACAAAGCGGTCGAGATGACGCGCACCTCCCACTGTGAAGTGGAATTTTGGCATACCATGGACCCGAGCATCATCGACGGCAGCCGCGAGACCCGGCTTGACGCTTATCGTACAGTGCGCGACGAGCTGAGCGAGAAGCTGCGCCAACGATTCTCAGCCGTGCAGGCACCGGTGGTGTAACTATGTGTAAAGCTCCGCTCATAGACTCTTTGAAAGGATTACTGAAACTTTGTTAGAATCGACTACCCCAACGGCGCAACCACAGCCAAGACTGGTTCTTGCGTCGGCCTCGGCGCGCCGCCTCGACCTGCTGGCGCAGATTGGCGTAACACCTGATATAGTCGACCCGGCTGAGCTTGATGAAACCCCGCACAATAGAGAAGCGCCCCGCCCATACGCCAAGCGTATCGCCGCTGAAAAGGCGCTAGCTGTCGCCGCGCGCCACACGAACGCCCTGGTGCTCGGCGCCGATACGGTTGTCTCCTGCGCCCAGCGAATTCTGCCCAAGGCTAAAACAGCGCGCGTAGCTGAAGATTGCCTCCGCCTCCTCTCCGGCCGCCGCCACCGGGTATTGAGCGCGGTTTGCCTAATCCTGCCAGACGGCAGCATCAGGCAGCGCGCGGTTGAGACCATCATCCGCTTCAAGCGCCTTGAAGCACAGGAGATCGCCGCCTACATCAAAGCTGGGGAGTGGCACGGCAAGGCTGGCGGATATGCCATCCAGGGTCAGGCTGCTGTGTTCGTCGCCTCGCTTAACGGTTCCTATTCGAACGTTGTTGGCCTGCCCCTGTTTGAGACCCACGCACTGCTCAAAAGCGCCGGACTGGCCGGCGATTGGCAATCTTGAGAAGGTGCAGTGGAACCGAGTGGTGGAATGAAATGGCGCAATCAGGTGATGAAACCAGGTGATTGACGAATTACTGATCTCAGCAACCCCCTTCGGTGTGCGAACGGCGCTTGTCGCCAACGGTAACATTCGCGCCTTCAATGCCGAATCCCACGCCCGCCCGGGACTGCTCGGTAATATTTATATGGCGGCGCCGGGACGCCAGGGTGGCGCCGCGCGTTTTGTCGTTATCTCCGAAGGTCAAAGCGCCTTTCTAGCCGAAGCCAGCTCCAATAATTTAGCCAACCCACTTGTGCAGGTGGTGCGCGATGGCTTGGCTGGTAAGGCGCCGCGCGTCAGCACTGAGCCGGCCCTCGCCGGGCGCTATCTAGTCTTTTTTCCGACAGTCGAGGACACCAACAAAGGCGCCAGCCTGGCGCGCCGCATCGAAGGTGAGGACGAGCGCGCACGTCTCCGTGCCATCGGCCAGGATCTAGCCACAGCGGGCGGCGGCATAACGCTTCGAAGCGCCGCTGTCGGCGCGCCAGAAGATATGATCCGCGCCGAGGCCGCGCGATTGCGCTCATGCTGGTCGGATATTGCGAGCGCATGTAAATCCTGCTCCGCGCCGGCACTTCTCTTTGCCGGCCCGAACCTGGCCGAGCGGTTGATACGTGATATTCTACCCGCCACGACCAAGCACATTCTGATCGACGACAAGAAAACCCATGCCAAACTTAGCGCCTTTCTCGACGAGACGGCGCCGGAACTCCGCGCCTGTTTGCACCTGGTCGATGATGCGCTGTTCGAGCGCCACGATGCGGCAGGCGCGCTTGACGCAGCACTTGCGCCTGAAGTTGCTCTGCCCGGTGGTGGGCGCCTGATGATCGAGCCGACCGAGGCATTGACCGTCATCGATGTCGATAGCGGTGTGCGTAGCGGTGCGCGGGCAAGCGCGCTCAGCGCCGCCTGCAGCGAAGCCGCCGCGACCGCTGCCGAGGAAATCCAGCGGCGGAATATAGTCGGCCAGATTATTATCGATTTCCCCCGCCTTGGCGCAGCAAGCGCGCGCGAGGCCCTGCTGCGCGACATGCAAAAACATATGCGGAAAGACCCGGTGGCGCATAAAGTAGTGGCCATCAGCCCTTCCGGCCTGATGGAGATCACCCGCCGCCGTGCCGAGACGCCACTACTTGAGGCTCTGAGCGAAGCTGCGCCACGTGATAGCTCAGATGGCTATGGTAGCTATGGGGGTTACGGCGTGAGGTGGGCAAGGCTCGACACCCTGGCTTTCGATATAGCGGATCAGGCGCGACAACAGGTGCGCCCCGGCACCCGCCGCGTTACCCTGCGCATGGCATCGGAATTGGCCAAATATATGGCTCAGTTTGACGCTGCAGCGATCCGCCAGAGAACGGCAACTCTTGGCGAATGGCTCAGCACCGAAGTAACCGTGCAACAAGAGCCGGGTTATAAGCGCGACCAATGGACTGTCGAGACGATATGAAGATACAGGAGAGAATGATCCGCAGCGGAGCGCAACTATAATGGACTGGCTGACTATCATTAAATTGGCGGCTGGCTTCGTGCTGTTGTTCGTCGGCGGTGAAGTGCTGGTGCGCGGCTCCGTCTCGCTTGCCCGGCGCTGGCAGGTATCGCCCTTTCTGATCGGCGCCACGGTGATCGCCTTCGGCACCTCGGCGCCGGAATTGGTGGTCAGCCTGAAAGCCGCCTATGACGACGCCATGGGCATCGCGCTCGGCAACATTGTCGGTAGCAATATTGCCAATCTTTTGATGATTTTGGGCATGGCGGCCCTTCTCGCGCCAGTGATTGTCAACCGCCGCGCCGTCATGCGCGACGCTATGGCGCTGGCCGCCGCCACCGGGTTGCTCACCCTGTTTGTCGTGTTGGGCGAAATAAGCCGCTGGCAGGGCGGCCTGATGTTCGTTCTGTTGGCCTTGCTGATCGTCTATTCCTACTGGTCGGAACGGCGCCGGGTGACACCTTCGGGCGAGCTCCACGCCAAGGAAGAGGCCGAACTGCAGGATGTTCCGCACAGCATGATGACCGCCGTGGCCTTTGTTATCACCGGCCTCGCGAGCGTCGCCTTCGGTGCCCATTTACTGGTTGAGGCCGCCATTGTGGTGGCGGGTGGTATTGGCATGTCAGAGGCGGTGATCGGCCTCACCGTGGTCGCAGTCGGCTCTTCCCTGCCGGAACTGGCCACCACCATCGTCGCGGCCTACCGCAAACATGCCGATGTGGCGCTCGGCAATGTGATCGGCTCGAGTCTATTCAATATATTGGGAATTCTCGGACTGGTCTCGTTTATCCACCCGATTGCCGCACCCCAGGAAATTGCCGATTTTGATATCTGGATCATGCTCGGCGTCACCGCCTTAGTACTCACACCCGTTTTCGCCGGCATGCGCATCAACCGCCCGGTGGGCGGCCTGTTTGTACTGCTTTATGCCGGTTTCATCACGGTGCAATATCTCGGTTTCATTAAGCCGTGAGGTCATCTGAAAACGACCGCATGCGCCTTCTTACCTGCTAAAAGCCAGATGCTGGACAGGCCCCGACATTTCTCCTATAACCCGCCCTTCAAGGCCCCCTGCCCAGGTAGCTCAGTTGGTAGAGCAGCGGACTGAAAATCCGCGTGTCGGTGGTTCGAATCCGCCCCTGGGCACCATTTTCTTCATTTATTTTCAATAAATTAGCGTGAATTTCTATCCTGATGAAAATAATCGGGGTGCGTTCATGAGTGCGTCTGACCGTGGCTGGCACCCGAGAACATCGACTTGACCTTTCTCGTTGAGAGAGATTCCCGCACCATACACTAAAAACTCTCTAAATAAGAATAATTCTTAACATGGTGGCCCTTTACCCTGGAGTGTCCAGCAAGAATAAGTTACCTAAACTATTGTTATTATACAATATATATGTTTATTATTGATGGTGGTAACTGGACGGCGGGGTGGCGTTAGTTACTCACCCCGGCGGATGATCTTGTGCACCTCAGTAATATCAGGCGTACCTGGGTCTATGCCCATTTCCTCTAGGATTGGCGCAAGGCGTGCACCAAAGGCCTCGAAGCTGCCTTGCGAATCAAATATCTCTGAAACCTTCATCTGATCCCCTGACCCGAAACATGCTTCAAGTTCAAGTCCGGGTGCGGGATGAATGCCTTCTTTGTAGAGCCGAGCAACGACTGCGTCGTATTGGGCTGCTGTCAAAGATGGTGGTGCAAAACGAACCAGAATACTCATAACTTAATCTCTTTCGGTTAGGTTGCTACAAAGGCTGCGTAGACGGCCATAATCTATGCGTACTAAATATTATGGGCAATGAGGACTTTTAACATCGCAGCGCGCGGCCATTGAGAAATAGTTCATGGGCGTGGCGCGCTGTCCGTAGGAATAGAGTTCTCGGGGTAGGTGCCGTCACGGGTGCTTATTAATCCGCTAGCGTGGACACCCAAGCGGCTAAGCTTCTATGGGTGCTAAGAAATCGTTTGAGAGGGCGGTTGCGCTGCCTAAAAAAGTCCAGAACTGATTGCTAGTACGCTATGGGAAAAGCTAGTGAAGATCGGAGCCAGGGTCATTCGACATGGACGCTATGTTACTTTCCAAATGAAATGCCATAAGATTTTAAAGATATCTGGTGAATGCCGGTTAAATAGGTACTAGAATCATCGTGCACACCAAATGAAGCACCACGAACCGAGAGGGAAGGAGATGGCCAAGAAACTAACTAAAGTGCAGATCAAAGACATCAATTTCCAATACTTGCCGCGTCTCACGGTGAATAACGCGGAGGAGTACCTGCAGAAATCGGCAGCGCGCAGTGCCCAGCTACGTAAGAAGATCTCCTGTCAAATCGACGTGCCGTACGGGGGCACGGCAGGGCAGACGCTCGATATCTTTCCTGCCGCGCGCAAGGGCGCCCCGGTGCACGTGTTCATTCATGGTGGCTACTGGCGCGCGCTTGACAAGGACATCTACTCCCACATCGCAGGACCGATGGTCGCGGCCGGCGCTACCGTAGTGCTGCCCAATTATGATCTCTGCCCGCAAGTGCGCATAACAGACATCGTCCACCAGATGCGGCGCGCGATAATCTGGGTCTACAAGAATATCGCCAAGCACAACGGCGACTCCAAAAGGGTCTACGTATCCGGCCACTCGGCCGGCGGCCACCTCACCGGGATGATGATCTCGACGGATTGGTCGAAGGAGGGCCGCTTGCCGAAAGACCTAATCAAGGGAAGCGCGCCTTTGAGCGGGTTGTTTGACATCGAGCCGCATCGCCACTCGCAGCTGCAGCCGGATATCCGACTGACGGCTAAAGAAGCCAAAGCCATGAGCCCGATGTACCTGCCTCCTTTTGCAAAAGGGCCTTCGATCGTCGCCGTGGGCGGCGCCGAGCCGGATCTGTTCCATTGGCAGTCACTGGAATACGCGGCCCGTCTCAGGTTGTACCGGATCAAGGCGGAATATGTACTAACTCCGGGCGACAATCACTTTGGCATCACAGACCGTCTTGGCAACGCCCGGGATCCGTTAACCAAGGCATTGATCGCGCAGATGGGCCTGTAATCGGATCATTCGTAAGCCGGCGGCCGAGCGCTGCTCACGGAA
>Ga0209403_10006784_pt1 | contig 11495 bp, 10 predicted proteins | sample ArcticOcean_MG_C_8_FD_187440 | JGI IMG/M metagenome (GOLD analysis project Ga0209403, IMG submission 187440) | Marine microbial communities from western Arctic Ocean - ArcticOcean_MG_CB11_86 (SPAdes) (version 2) | ecosystem: Environmental > Aquatic > Marine > Oceanic | place: Arctic Ocean... | reverse complement strand
TTTACATCATACCGCCCATACCGCCCATACCGCCCATGTCTGGCGGCATAGCTGGCGCAGCAGGTTTATCGTCCGGCTTTTCAGCAACCATGGCCTCGGTAGTGATCAAAAGACCTGCGATGGAAGCAGCATCCTGAAGTGCCGTCCGGACAACCTTCGTGGGATCAACAATCCCAGCTTTCACAAGGTCCGTGTACTTTTCCGTCTGGGCATCAAACCCATAAGCACCACCCTTGCTTTCCAAAAGCTTGCCCGCAACAACGGCACCATCGACACCGGCATTCTCCGCAATCTGACGCACCGGCGCCTGAAGAGCACGGCGGATAATGTCTACACCAACCTTTTGGTCGTTATTGTCAGTCTTGACCTTATCGAGGGCTTTACCTGCGTAGAGAAGTGCTACACCGCCACCTGGTACAATACCTTCCTCAACGGCTGCCCGAGTTGAATTCAACGCGTCATCTACGCGATCCTTCTTCTCCTTCACCTCTACTTCCGTGGCTCCTCCAATGTTGAGAACTGCTACACCGCCGGCTAGCTTAGCCAAACGCTCCTGAAGCTTCTCACTATCGTAATCCGAAGATGTCTCTTCAATCTGAGCCCGGATCTGGTTGCATCGGCCTTCAATATCCTTCTTCTTGCCGGCCCCTTCGACAACTGTCGTTTCTTCCTTGGTGATGGCTACACGCTTGGCTGATCCCATCATATCCAAAGACACATTTTCAAGCTTGATACCAAGATCCTCACTGATCACCTGACCTGATGTCAGAATAGCAAGGTCTTCCAACATGGCCTTCCGGCGGTCACCAAATCCCGGCGCTTTTACAGCCGCAACCTTCAGACCCCCTCGCAGCTTGTTAACAACCAATGTCGCAAGCGCTTCACCCTCAATATCCTCGGCAATAATCAAGAGCGGACGGCTAGACTGAACAACCGCTTCCAATACGGGCAACATTGGCTGCAATGAAGAAAGTTTTGCCTCATGGATCAGGATATACGGGTTTTCCATGTCACAGGTCATCTTCTCCGCATTAGTCACGAAATAAGGTGATGTATATCCACGGTCAAACTGCATACCTTCAACAACTTCCAGGTTCGATTCAAGGCTCTTCGCTTCCTCGACAGTGATTACACCTTCGTTACCAACCTTAGACATCGCATCCGCAATCATCGCGCCCACGTCACTGTCGCCGTTCGCCGAAATTGTGCCAACCTGAGAAATTTCTTGCGACGTGTTCACGCGCTTCGACGTCTTGACCAAATCTGCAATAACGGCCTCAACCGCTAAATTAATGCCGCGTTTCAGATCCATCGGGTTCATACCCGCAGCAACAGCCTTCGAACCTTCCCGTACAATCGCCGCCGCTAAGATCGTCGCCGTCGTCGTACCGTCGCCGGCCTCATCATTGGTTTTGCTCGCAACCTCGCGAACCATCTGTGCGCCCATGTTCTCAAACTTGTCTCCAAGTTCAATCTCTTTGGCAACCGTAACGCCATCCTTCGTCATGCGAGGTGCGCCAAATGACTTGTCTAACAAAACATTCCGTCCCTTGGGCCCAAGGGTTACCTTTACGGCATCCTCCAATACTTCAACGCCCCTCAACAAACGCGAGCGGGCATCAGTACTAAACTTCAATTCCTTCGCTGCCATCGTCCAATTCTCCTAGCAACTATATGTTAAAAAAAACTACTTTCCCTCTTCGGTCAGGCAGCTTACTTGGGTTTCTTTTTATTCTCGACAATACCCAAGATGTCCGATTCTCTGAGGATTATAAGATCCTCGCCGTCCACCTTGACGTCTGTTCCGCCAAATTTTCCGAATAAAACACGGTCTCCGGCTTTGACGTCTAGTTTTCTTATTGAACCATCATCTGCGCGCACGCCAGAACCGACGGCAACTATTTTGCCTTCCGATGGTTTCTCCTGAGCGGTATCGGGAATGATGATACCCCCCGCCGTTTTCTCTTCTTCGCCGACTCGGCGAACCAGCACACGATCGTGCAATGGCCTAAAACCCATTGTTTCCTCCAACTAAGATTTCACCAGAAAGTTAAATGCACGCCCCCCAAAAAACGCATGGAGCTAGCACTCTTCCACTAAGACTGCCAGATATGTAGTAAGCAATTAGGGACAGTCAACCCCCCCTCCACAGAAAAAAGCTTCTCATGCCTTAAAAACAGTTTAAAAAACGTGGAAAAATTTTCTTCGGTAATTAATTTTTACCAATTTAGAGATCAGCTTTTTGGGTGTTTCCCTTGTTAACCACAAAGGCTCTTAATACAGTTTGAAGTTCCAACATAGTTATTTAAGAGAGAATGAAATGTGTTGACCCGAGTAAACACACCTTTGCAAGAAAAAATTATTTATTGTGGAGCACCATTAAGATCTGGGTTTTTCCGATACCGGCGATACAGATAAATGCCCAATGCCGCTGACAACACAAACAGCACCACACTCAAGGTAATGCGGAAAGCAGGTTCCAGGTTAATACCACTTCCCAGTAGTGCAAAGATGGCGGTCTGGGGGATGTATCCGATTGTTGAACCGGTAATGAAAGCCATCGCACGGGCTCTTGATACCCCAGCGACAAGATTAGTAATAAAGTTACTTCCGAGGGGTAAAAGACGAATTAGCAGTGTCGTCGCAAATGTATTGTCTTTCAGGAATGTGTCTGCCTTTTTTATGCGTTTAGGAAAACGTTTTGAGACGATATTGCGTCCGATAAAACGGGCAAAGAAAAATGAAAGAAGACAACCCATTGCCGTTGCCGCAAGGGCGAGAAAAATCCCCAGATTTAGTCCAAAGGCATATCCCCCGAGAAAGGAGACTACCTGGCGCGGAAGACCGAAAGCGACAAATAATGCTGCGCCAACTAGATATAGTAATTCCCCACTCCTTCCTGATCCTCGTACATGGGCATCTATCCATTCCTGGTTGAATACCCCGCCGAGATCTCCTTTTTGTGCTACAAAACCGATGATTACCAATACGACAATAAGGACTAAGCCCCGGAGAAGTGTGCGAAGAAGCATCGGCATGTGTCAGGGTGACCGAGGTTTGTCAGAAGAATTACAAATTTCGATTAACTCAACATGAATCTTGCGTCTATTTAACCAAGAAACTCCCAACAAATCTACAAATCCGATCCATAAGCGGTTTAAGATACCGTAGTGAGACTTACCGTGTATACGGGGTCGATGATTTACTTCCACGGACTTCACTCGACCACCATTGCGAAGCATCAATGCTGGCATGAACCTGTGCATGTGATTGAATGCTGGAAAACACAAGAAATCTTCCCGCCGAAATATTTTTAAACCGCAACCAGTATCTGGTGTATGGTCAGATAAAAGGCTAGAACGAATGGCATTGGCAATACGTGATGAAACCCGTTTACTCCAACTATCACTGCGACCTTTTCGCCATCCGGCGACCATTAAACGTCCGTCATCTTTTGAGTGAGAGTAATATGTCTCTAGAAGCGTTGGGATATCTGCCGGGTCATTCTGTCCGTCACCATCCAAGGTTACAATTAACGGTGCTTTTGCAGCTGTGATGCCTGAATAAATAGCGGCGCTCTGGCCTTTTCTGCTAAAGTGTTGCAACGCCCTGAAGCCCGTAAGGGAGCCTGTAAGATCCAATAAAACTTGGTAAGAATTATCGGTGCTGCCATCATCTACATATATGATTTCATGAGGAACAAAGGGTAGCAAGATATCCGAAATTTCATTTGCCAGTCGGCCAATGTTTTCCTCCTCATTATGGACAGGTACTATTACCGACAAGGTGAGACTGTCGCTATTATCCCTAGGGGTGTATTGTTTGGGGGCCGTATCATTAGTCATTAATACAGGGATTAATACACTTCCCGCGCTTTCCTGAAAAGAATCTTTGGTGGTAACAATTTCGTCCCGCAATTTTTGTTGTCTGAAAAGCTCGAGTATGTCACCGTTCCATGAAATTCTTGGTGACGAGTATTTTGTTTGGAGGAAACCAGATGACGCAGGTATTATGGAGTAAGTATGCGGGTGATGTTACGCCGAAAGAAGCTTGGGATATTTTAGAGCACGATGGTAAATCAATCTTAATTGATTGCAGAACAGATGCGGAATGGTCCTATGTTGGTGCGCCTAATCTCTCACAAATTGCTAAGAAGCCGATTAAAATTTCATGGAAAGTGTTTCCAGAAATGGATATAAATCCCGAATTTCAGACAGAAATAACTGCGGCCTGTCCTGATAAGGAAGCAAAACTTCTTTTCCTTTGCCGTTCGGGTGTACGGTCCATCGATGCTGCTATTTCAGCCACCGAGGCTGGCTATAAAAACGCTTACAACATACTGGAAGGATTTGAAGGTGATCAGGATGACCTGGGACACCGAGGTCGATTGGGCGGTTGGAGGTTCAGTGGCCTTCCGTGGAAACAAGGTTAGCTTGTTTACCATACCCACTTGCTAAAATTTGATGCAAGATGCTACTGGCTTTAAGAACTTCAACCCCTTTCTATTTTGGCAGTTAACAGTTTATATCCTTAAAGCTTGATCTAAATCTTCCATAATATCCTCTATATCTTCCAGTCCGACAGAAATCCTAACCAGGCCATCAGTAACACCAACCGCATCCCGGTCTTCCTGGCTTAGGCGCTGGTGTGTGGTGCTTGCGGGATGGGTAACGAGGCTCTTGGCGTCACCTAAGTTATTTGAGATATCAATAAGTTTGAAGGCGTTCATAACCTTGAAAGCTTGTTTAATTCCACCTTCTAATTCAAAACAAACGATGCTACCGGCATCCGACATTTGTTTCTTGTAGAGGTTATGTTGGGGATGTGTCTTTAGTCCTGGGTATATAACCTTCGAGAGTTCAGTGTGGTTTGAAAGAAGTTCAGCAACTTTTCTGGCGTTAGAACAATGTTGCGCCATTCGAAGTTCGAGTGTTTCCAATCCTTTCAACAAAGTCCATGCATTAAAAGGACTTAATGATGGTCCCGTGTGCCGTAAAAACTGTAGCAGATCACCGTCTGCAAATTCCACGTCATTTGTTAGAATTGCTCCTCCCATAGCCCTCCCTTGTCCATCAATATGTTTGGTCGCCGAATAAACCACGACATCTGCGCCAAACTCAATTGGTTTTTGCAGGATCGGCGTGGCAAATACATTATCCACTACCACCTTTGCGCCGACTTTGTGTGCGAGGGAACATACAGCCTCAATATCGATAAGATCCATTTGCGGGTTTGAGGGAGTTTCCATAAAAACAACATCGGTAGGTTTGTCTAAGGCATCTTCCCATTCATTTAAGTTAGTGCCGTCAACCATGACGCTTTCCACACCAAATTTAGGCAAGAACTCCGAACAAACTACGTGACAGGAGCCAAACAGGGCTTTAGATGCTACCAGTCGATCTCCTGCTTTGAGTTGGGCTGCTAACGATGCCCAAACCGCCGCCATGCCGGTTGCTGTGGCGCGGCAGGATTTGGTTCCCTCCAGGAGGCGCATACGTTCTTCGAACATACCTACGGTTGGGTTAGAAAAGCGAGAATAAATGTACCGATCTTCTTGATTTTTGAAAGCCCGCTGCGCTTGTTCCGCAGATTCGTATACATACCCCGATGTTATGAATATAGCTTCATTTGTCTCGGCAAATTCCGAACGATTGGTGCCCCCCCGCACCAAATTAGTGCCGGTACGCCAGCTGGGTTTAGAAGTTTTACGAACCATTTATGCCCCTCCTATGTGCCATGGAGATTTGAGATGAGGCCTAGGCTCCCAAAAAAGCCCCTGCCATTGGTGGCCGGGGCTTTCGCTCCGACCTTTTAGCTTGTTTATTTAACGTGGTCGCAATCCGGTCGAACAAATCACCACGATCCTCTAAAACATAAATACATTTAAAACATCGTCAAGAAGTATTCTTTGATTTATTTGTTTTACTGGTTGACTTGTTCTTACATCTTGGCATTCGGTGATAGCCAGTTACAATAGGTTGTGAAGGAACCATAATTTATGACCGACATAGCAAAAACAGAAGATTTGTTTTTTAATCGCGCTGGGTTGGATAGATCTCGAATAGAAGGAATTATCGGCGAATCCCTACGAAATGCTGATGATGGCGAACTTTTTTTGGAATACCAACAGTCTGAAAATTTTGTTTTTGATGATGGCCAGCTTAAAAACGCAAATTTTGACACATCTCAAGGATTTGGATTGCGTGCAGTTGCGGGTGAGATGTCTGGCTATGCCCATGCCTCTGAGCTTAGCGAAGAGGCATTACTGCGGGCCGGAGATACGATAAAGGCGGTTCAAGTTGGTTACGACGGGACAATGGCTCAGGGGCCAGCGCAAACAAATCAAAGTCTTTACATGGAAGATAATCCATTAAACCAAACGCCTTTTGAGACCAAGGTGAAACTTTTGAGTAGAATGGATGCTTATGCTCGTGGTTTGGATGAACGAATTCGACAGTTTTCTGCGTCACTTTCAGGTTCATGGCAGGCGGTGCAAATCATTCGTGCCGACGGCAGTCGCGCAGCCGATATCCGGCCTCTAGTAAGGCTTAACGTCTCTTGTATTGTGGGTGATGGCGATAGGTTAGAGGCTGGTAGCTATGGTACTGGAGGACGGGAGACATATGAGAGTTATATAAATTCTGATACTTGGCAGATGGCCGTCGAGGAAGCTCTCCGACAAGCCATTGTCAATTTGGGATCCGTTTCTGCGCCGGCTGGTGAGATGCCAGTTGTGCTGGGACCTGGCTGGCCAGCCATACTCTTACACGAGGCAATAGGTCATGGACTGGAGGGTGATTTTAATAGAAAAAAAACTTCTGCCTTCTCAGAATTAGTTGGTGAAAGGGTAGCTGCCCCTGGGGTCACGGTGGTAGATGATGGTACCATTGAAAACCGCCGAGGTTCTCTTACAGTTGATGATGAAGGCACCCCAACCCAGCGGACGGTGCTTATTGAAGACGGCGTTCTTACTGGATATATGCAGGATCGTATGAATGCGAGGCTAATGGGGAAGCATGCCACCGGTAACGGTAGGCGGGAGAGTTATGCCCACCTTCCCATGCCTCGTATGACTAATACAATCATGGAGGACGGCAACTATGACCCAGAAGAAATCATAAAGTCCGTAAAGAAGGGACTTTATGCAGTAAATTTTGGTGGTGGCCAGGTCGACATAACTTCTGGTAAATTTGTTTTTACCTGTACCGAAGCGTATCAGATCGAAAACGGAAAAATAGGGGCGGCAGTCAAAGGCGCTACATTGATAGGCAATGGCCCGGATGCTCTTACTAAGGTATCCTTGATCGGGAACGACATGGCCCTTGATCCTGGCGTAGGTACCTGTGGTAAAGATGGGCAGAGTGTACCTGTTGGCGTTGGCCAGCCCACAATTCTATTGGATGAACTTACAGTAGGCGGTACTGAGGTATAGTCGGTGATGTCGAAAAACCTAATAAACCGACGCTGGGTTTTGGCCGATTATCCGGAAGCTATGCCTAAAGAAACACATTTCCAATTTGAAGCAAGTGTGCCGTTACCGGTCTTGGAAGAGGACCAAATTTTGGTTCAGGCTCATTTTCTTTCTGTTGATCCCTACATGCGGGGGCGTATAAGTCCAGAAGCCGGCTATACTGCAGGAGTGAAACCCGGCGGACTTCTGCCTGCTGGCGGTGTTGGCGAAGTGATAGAGTCTCGTTCAAAATTGTTTAGTGAGGGGGAATTTGTCGAATCGATGAATTTTGGCTGGCAGGAATATTCAGTTTTCAGTGCTGGTAGCACTCAAAAAGTTGATCCCGCTCTTGCCCCGATTCAAAGTTCATTGAGCTATCTCGGCATGCCGGGCATGACGGCCTATTTTGGATTGTTTGATGTCGGTGCGGCGAAGCCTGGGGAAACAGTCCTTATATCTGCAGCCTCTGGTGCTGTCGGTCAGGTAGCAGGTCAACTGGCCAAGGCTCATGGTTGTCGAGCAGTTGCCGTCGCTTCCAACGAGGCAAAGCTGGATTGGTGCCGAGAAATTGGATACGACATTGGTATCAACTATCGGGAGACAGAAGACCTCCCGAAAACTATAAACAATTGCTGCCCCAATGGTGTTGATGTTTATTTTGATAATACTGCCGGCCCAATTCATGACGCAGTTATGCAAAATTTAAATTTAAATGCCCGAGTGGCAGTGTGCGGGGTAGTGTCACTCGCGGACAAAATAGGCAAACCAGATATTGGTCAACGTTATCTTCGGCAAATACTGGTCAATCGCGCCCGTATTCAAGGTTTTCTCGTGTTTGATTTTGCTGAAAGGTATGATGAAGCTAGGGATTATATCAGTGGATTTGTCCGTGATGGTACGTTTAAGTTTAAGGAAGATATATCCGATGGTATTGAATCCATGGCTAAATCGTTTATTGGTCTCTTACACAGTGAGAACTTTGGTAAGAAGCTGATAAAAATCTAGCCATTCTTTGCAGTAAAATACTTCTTTCTGATTAGAAAATCTGCCCTAATACTATGCCCGTCAGTAGGATCCAACAAAATAGTCGGTTGGACTTGAATTTAGTCAGGCAATCTGCAGGGTCATCTATATTCACATCTCTTGCTTGCCAAAATAACTGCAATGCCGCAAGCACCAGTGCCACGTAGAAGGGCCAACTAAGCCCCGCGAGGTAACCGGTTTCGGCGATTAGAATTACAGTTGCCGTGTAGAACACAAATAACCAAGGACGTGTTTTATCCCTTAATTTGAGTGCGGAAGACTTAACGCCCACAATCAAATCATCTTCCTTATCCTGATGGGCGTAGATTGTGTCGTAGCCAAGTGTCCAGCATATACCTGCGACGTATAATATAAAAGCGGGCAGCTGCAGGTCCCCTCTAACGGCGGCCCAGCCTAAAAACGCTCCCCAGTTAAAGGTAAGCCCCAGAGCGAACTGAGGCCAGTTGGTAATGCGTTTCATGAATGGATAAATTGCCACTAAAAAAAGTGACGCCACACCTACCAAAATAGCGAAGTGGTTTAATTGCAGAAGTACAGTAAGACCAATAAGTGAAAGGAAGATCATGAAGAATACGGCTTGCGGCACGCTAACGGCTCCCGATGGGATCGGTCGGTCGGCTGTTCGAGCTACCTTGGCATCAAACTCTCTATCGGTAATGTCGTTAAATGTGCAGCCTGCGCCTCGCATCACTATCGCACCTATGCCAAACAAAAGGTATAGCCAAAGGGTTTCACCCAAGGCATCCGGTGTTGGCGCCCAGTTGTTGGTCGCTAGTGCTAACGACCACCAGCATGGAAACAACACGAGCCAAGTACCAATGGGTCGGTCAAAGCGCGCCAGTCTGAAATATGGCTTGATAACTGCTGGCAGCATCCGGTTCAACCATCCGCCCCTTTTGATATCACTGGCGCTGTTTTTTAAATTATCCAACACATTAATCATGTTTCCATTATCTGGTTATCAGATAATAGATGCAATATCAGGACATGCCAGAACTATGGTTTGCTGAATTCTCGTACCCTTGAATTATTAATTTATAGGCAACCAGGATAAAAACTAAAAGAAGTCACAGTATTAATTTTTCAAACATTTGGGCTAGAAAGTAGGAGGATGTGTCGCGTCTATCCCCGCGCATAATCGCATCACTGTTATCTCACTGGACAGTTGGCGTTCACGCAGTAAGATAATAGTGATGACGAAGTTTTATTCTCCTAATCTGGGGGTTAACCCAGAAGACCCCTTCGCTCGCGACGGGGAAGATAAATTGGTTAGGCGGGCCTATTGGCTAGGTCTCAGTGACCAGTCTATTGTGCTCGCGATGACCCAGGGCGTCGGTGCTAACATACCTAACGATCAGAAAAAGGCGCACCTGAATGATATTGGCAGGGGTCATCTGATTGATGACGTCTGCCGCCAGGAAATCTTACCACCAGAAACGTGACCAATGTTTCTTGGGGGTTTAACTGGTGTCTTGGGGAAGTACACGCTAGAAAAAATCAAACGTATTTGATTTTAACTACTCATGTTCAAATAGGGCTATATCGCGATGCCCGTTTGCCTCCACGTAGAAGTGCTTTTACAGTCGGGACATACTCGTTCACCAATATGACTAGATTGGAACGAGCTTGAACACATAAGACATTTTCTAACTTTGGGTTGCAGGTTTTCTGCCTGCGGTTTTTTGTTCATTTCAGAACGGGACGCCATCAACTTTCCTCCAGGTCTCTATAACTTTTATCATTATTTTCCAATAAGCTTGAGCTTATTTTCAGTTTCCCAACTACCAAACACAGATTATAACTGTAAAACCTATAACATTTGAACGTTTAATTTATGCCAACAATGTGACGGGGAAACCCAGTGCAGTAACTATAAGCTAAACCTGGTTAAAATCAACCATGCAAAAATTGCATACCTATTATGAGCATTTGCATAGCTTAAAAACCATAAAAGCCAAGGATGCAAATTTCTCTGGCAGAAAACCAACGATTTTATATAGGTGAAGACACAGGTTTTTTAGGTAAAACCCCAGAATAGCTGGGTGCTTTGGGACTTCGGTTAATGACTACCGATGGATCCGTTGATTTACGTTGTCTCAATAAGGCATTTACGAGTAAAATTAATAGTGACGGAAAGCGATACTTATTGCTTCCAAATTCTTTCTAGGTGCTTCCAAAAATGGACCATCGTTCTTTGGAAGCAATTCCTCAGAGGGAGAGGGCTGTTTCAGATATGACAACAGAATGAAAAATATAACTTTTTATTTATTGGTAATATCTGCAACAGGTTATTTATTTATATGCCCAGCACTGGCAAAAGACCTAATTCTTGAGGTCACCAAGAAGGATTGCCGTCGGGCTGTCCGGCACATGCCTTCAGCAGACGTGGCCTACAAACCGGGCCTTGATGCCCGCGGACGTTGGGTGGGAACCGCGGATGTCGGTGGTGGCTCCCGGATAAAGCTTCCGGATGTATTCGAGTTCAATGTCAACGTTGACATCCGGAAGTATTTAGGAGGGCCCGAGGCTGATGCGGCTGCGGCCAGTACTGCAGCAATTGCAGCTGACCAGGCGAAGTCGGCAGTAACCGCTGCTTCAGCAGCAGTTGCCGCCGTTGAAGCAGCAGCTTCAGAGGCACAGGTCATCGCGAATGCAGCCAATACAGATTCAACAAACACAACTGCTAATGCCGCTAATGCACTTGCTGAGCATGAGGCGGACCCTTTGAACCAGGAGAAGAAGGATGCCGCCATAACAACCGCTGCGGCAGCGGCAGCCGCTTCCGCTCTTGCCGCCTCAACAGGCGCTGATGCTGCAGTCCTTCAAAGACTATCAAAGGCTGGTAGAGTTGCTGTAGACGCTGCGGATAAGGCATCCAATGCTGTGGAGAAGGCCGCTAACGCAACAGCCGCTAGCGAACTGGCAGCTGAGGCCATATCGGCGGCAGCTGTTATTACCGCCACCGCAGCAGCGGATGCTGCTGCTACAGCAGCTTCAGAGG
>Ga0209403_10006783_pt1 | contig 11495 bp, 16 predicted proteins | sample ArcticOcean_MG_C_8_FD_187440 | JGI IMG/M metagenome (GOLD analysis project Ga0209403, IMG submission 187440) | Marine microbial communities from western Arctic Ocean - ArcticOcean_MG_CB11_86 (SPAdes) (version 2) | ecosystem: Environmental > Aquatic > Marine > Oceanic | place: Arctic Ocean... | reverse complement strand
GGATTAATTTTCTCTATTATTCCAAGCCATTAATATTTTTTCCAGTATCTAAACACCGCATAACAGTCCTAGAAACCAACCCCAACACATCAAAGACTCTGTATCCGATATCAGGCATCATGAAGCATGAAAAAACTTTTAGGGATCATGGTTCTAGGATTATGTAGGAAGACTTGATACCAGACTTGAACCTAGAGCTCTATCCCAACACTAAATCAAGTTTCTTCTTTCCTAATCTCTCGTTACCATTCTCGGTTACTAAATAGGTTTCTCCTAAATTCATCGCTAATTCATTGGCACTATCCATCAATATCATATGCATGAAGAAGACATTACCTGGTTTGATAATATAAGGATTACCCGTGTAAAGCATTGGCCAATCCATCCAATTTGGTGCAAATAATGCTCCAAGCGAATATCCACAAGCATTCATTCTTGAATTTTTATATCCTAATTTGTCAAAAGTTTTAGCATGAATATCAAAAACTTCACCAGCAGTTGATCCTGGTTTTAATTTATTTTCACAAGCATTTAATGCTTCAGCACAAGCGTCATACATTTTTTTTTGTTTATCATTTATTTTTCCAATTGGAATAGTTCTGAACATTGCGGAATGGTAATGTTTATAGGTTCCAGCCCATTCTATTGAAAGCTGATCTATTGCGTCTAAATTTCTTTTTTCACTTTGGTAACGACACAACAATGCATTTTTCCCTGAGCCGATAATAAATTCATTTGCTGGATAATCTCCGCCACCATTAAAAACAGCTCCCTGCATTTCAGCAAGAATTTTGGATTCGTTTGCACCTTCATGAGAGTGTTTCCAAGCAGCTTCCATTGCTTTATCTGCAAGTTCTGCAGCTTTTTTTATATAAATTATTTCTGCTGCTGACTTAATAACTCTAAAATGAGAAACTAGTTCTGATTTATCATGAAGAGTTGTAAAGTTATTTAAAGAATTATTTAATCTAATTGCATTTCTACCCGTTAAGCCATAGGATTCATATTCTACTCCCAGATTTGATTTTTCTAATCCCAGCTCTGTTAAAATATTTTTTAAATGGTCTGATGGGTTCGATTGATCTTTATCAACCCAGATTCTTATATCTTTTATGATTGATGTGTTTTGTGCTTGTCTCAAATCAGGAGCTCTAGTTAATAATATTAAATCTCCTTTAGCTGTCAGGATTAAACATTGGAAGAAAACAAAACCAAAAGTATCATATCCAGTGAGCCAGTACATTGATTCTTGCTTAAACATTAATAAAGCGTCCAATCCTTGGTTTTTTAATTCCTTAATAACTTTAGATTGGCGTTCTATAAATTCTTTTTTTGTGAAGTGAATTCCCATTTTTACTTAAAATAATTTTCTAATATATTTAGATATATATTAGATAGTTTTTTTAAGTCTGGCAAAGGAACTGATTCATCAACTTTGTGCATGGTTTTTCCAACTAAACCAAACTCAAGACAAGGCGCAATTTTTCTAATAAATCTAGCATCAGATGTCCCACCTGTAGTTGATAATTTGGGTTTAATTTTAGTAATTTTCTTAATTGTATCTTGAACCATATAAGTTGTTTTATTTGGTTTCGTTAAAAATGCTTCGCCAGAAACTTGATAATTTATATTAAATTTACACTTAGCTTTTTTAGACATTGTTTTAAATATTGTATTTAGTTTTCTTTTTAAAGAGCTTGATGAATGTTTATTATTGAATCTGATATTAAATACAGCATGAGCTGATTCTGGAATAACATTATCAGCATCATTATCTATATTTATTTTAGTTATTTCTAGATTAGAGGCTTGAAAATTTTTTGTTCCATTATCTAATTTTATTTCTTTTATTTTTTTTAAAATTTTGACCATTGTGTCTGCAGGATTATTCGCTATTTTGGGGTAGGCCACATGTCCTTGACTACCAATAATAGTAAGTCTTCCAGTAACACTTCCTCTTCTTCCAATTTTAATCATTTCACCAAGCTTGTTTGGATTAGTTGGTTCTCCGACTATACAGAAATTAATTTTTTCTCTCTTTTTTCTTAAATATTCAACAACTTTTTTTGTTCCATTAATAGCTATACCTTCTTCATCCCCAGTAATTAATAAACTTATTGATCCTTTAAATTTTCTATTCTTAACTTTAAATCTACTTACTGCAGATACAAAACAAGCAATGGAGGCTTTCATATCATTAGCCCCTCTACCAATTAATTTATTATTCTTAACCGTTGGCTTAAATGGATTAACAGACCAATCACTAATTTTTCCTGGGGGCACAACGTCAGTATGGCCTGCATAACAAAAATTAGGCGATGATGTACCTAGTTTTGCGTATAGGTTTTTTACATTTTTAAAATTTATAAGTTGGCACTTAAAACCAAGAGACCTTAAGTTTTTTGCTAAAATATTAATTGCCCCAGCATCTTTTGGGGTGATGCTTGGTTTACGAATTAATTCTTTAGATAATTTTAATTCACTGATTGGCATGAGTTTTTTTAATCTCTCAATAAATCATTAATTGAAGTCTTACTTCTTGTTTTTTCGTCTACTTTTTTTACAATTACTACACAATATAATGATGGACCATCTGGATTATTTTTACTTGGCATAGCTCCAGGAACAACAACTGAATATGGAGGAACTTTCCCATAATGTATTTCACCTGTTGATCTATCAATAATTCTTGTTGAGGCTCCTATATAAACTCCCATAGATAAAACTGATCCTTTTTCTACAATAACTCCCTCAGCTATTTCTGCTCTAGCTCCAATAAAACAATTATCTTCGATTATCGTTGGGTTTGCTTGCATGGGTTCTAATACCCCACCTATTCCAGCCCCTCCAGATATATGGCAGTTTTTTCCAATTTGAGCACAAGATCCAACAGAAGCCCAAGTATCAATCATACTTCCATCGTCGACATAAGCTCCTAAATTTACAAACGAAGGCATTAAAACAACATTTTTTCCTATATATGCACCTTTTCTTACAACACCATTTGGAACATATCTAAAACCCTCTTTAACAAATCTTTTTTCATTCCACTTCTGAGTTTTCCCTTCCACTTTGTCAAACCAAGAAGCATAAGGACCTTTGGAGACTTTCATTTTATTAACTCTAAAGCTCAATAAAATTGCCTTTTTAATCCATTGATTAACAGTCCATTCATTACCTTTTTTTTCAGCAACACGAATCTTTCCTGAGTCCACTAAGTCTATAGTTTTGCTAATAGCATTTAACAATTTTCTACTAGATTTAGAATTAACTTGGTTTTTATTATCCCAAGCTTCATTAATTATTTTTTCAAAAGAATTAGTATTCATTATGCTTTTTTAATTAAATTAATTTGTTTTAAAAAACCTGATAAATTTTTTGTTTTATAGTTAATAAAATTGCTGTCAGAAAATTTCTTTGCCCACGGTTCCTCATTTTCAATCCAAACTGTTTTCATACCCATTTCATAAGCTGGTTTTAAATTTCTTGCAATATCTTCAATAAATACACATAAATTTGGGTCAATTTTATGTTTATCTATTAATTTTTTATAAGGCTCAATCGAAGGTTTTGGAATAAAATCGCAATCTACAATATCAAAAATATCATCAAAATATTGATTTACACCAATTCTTTGCATTATATTTTTCGCATGTTTTTTAGACCCATTAGTAAAAATAATTTTTTTTCCATCAAGTTTACTCAATTCTGAACTAAGTTGAACATCTTTCTTTAGAAAATCAACATCAATATCATGCACAAAATCTAAAAATTCATCTGCATTTATTTTATGGTGTTTAATCATACCATTAAGCGTTGTGTTATACTTATAAAAATAATTTTTTTGTATTTCTTTAGCTTTTTCAATACTTACGTTTAGTTTTTCAGAGATAAACTGAGACATTTTTTTATCAACCTGATCAAATACCTTGGTATTCCCTGAGTATAAAGTGTTATCAAGATCAAATAGCCAGTACTTTATAAATTTAAGTGATTTCATTTTCTTATAAGAGTCCCAGCTCCTTCATCTGAAAATAATTCAAAGAGAATTGAGTGAGGTTTTCTTCCATCAATAATAACAACACCTTTAACTCCATTTTCAACAGCATTTATGCATGTTCTAATTTTAGGTATCATGCCTTCCATTATAGTTTCGTCATAAATTAATTTATCAGCTTCATTGGGCTTAATTTCAGAAATCAATTTTTTTTTTTTATCATAAACGCCTTCAACGTCAGTCATTAATAACAATCTTCTAGATTTTAAACTTATGGCCAAAGCACCAGCAGCAGTGTCAGCATTAATATTGTAGGTTTGAAATTTTTCATTAATACCCATTGGAGCAACCACAGGGATAATATTATCATTAATTAAACTGTTAATTTTATTATTATCAATCTTTGTTGGATTACCAACATACCCGAGCTCTATATTTTTTTGTTCTGCATAAATTATATTGTTTTCTTTAACTGTTATAGATTTAGCACTACAATTATTTTTAATTAAGGCACTAACAATTTCTTTATTCAATTCTATCATAATGCTTTCTACAACTTTTATGACTTTTTCATCTGTTACTCTTAAACCCATAATAAATTTAGATTTTATGTTCAATTCATCTAGTTTTCTTTTTATTCTTGGCCCACCACCGTGCACAACGATAACAGTTAAACCTAGTTTTTTTAAAATTGTTATATCATTAATAAAGTTATTAAAGAGCTCTGGATCAAGAAGAACCCTTCCACCACATTTAATAACTATTTTTTCTTTTAGGTATTTTTTTACATACTTTTCAACTTGTTTAATTGTGGGGGCATCTTTAGGCCAAAATAGTTTTATTTTATTTTCTAATATTTTGTCAGGAGGCATTAAATAATTATACTGTTTTTACTTTAGTGCCCCTCATAATTACCCATTGTTGAGTAATAGTTAATATGTTGTTTACAGTCCAATATACAACTAGCCCTGATGGGAAAGGAGCCAATATAATTGTTAAAAAAATTGGAAAGAACATAAAAATTTTTGCTTGGATTGGGTCCGGTGGAGTGGGATTTAATTTCTGTTGAATAAACATGCTTATCCCCATCAGTATTGGCCAGGCCCCTATCATTAAAAAAGTTGGCGGATCCCAAGGAATTAATCCAAACAAATTAAAAATAGAAGTAGGGTCTCTTTCAGATAAATCTTTTATCCAACCAAAAAAAGGCTGGTGCCTCATTTCTAGAGTAACATATAGCATTTTATAAATTGCAAAGAAGAACGGAATTTGTATCAATACAGGCAAACAACCCGAAACAGGGTTAACTTTTTCTCTTTTATAAAGAGCCATCATTTCTTGCTGCAATTTGACTTTATCATCCTTATGTAATTCTTTAAGTCTAACCATTTCTGGCTGAAGCATTTTCATTTTAGCCATTGATTTGAAGGAATAGTTTGCCAGAGGAAAGAATACCAACCTTATTAGGGCGGTTATAATTACAATAGCAAGACCAAAATTACCCGTTAGTTTAAAAAAATAATCAATAACAAAAAATAGTGGTTTGGTAAAAAAATAAAACCAACCCCAATCTATTGCTAAGTCAAATTTATCAATTCCTAAGCTTTTAGCGTAGCCATCAATAACTGCTACTTCTTTTGCTGCCACAAAAGCATTAACTTTATTAGTTATTGAACTTCCAGGATTAAGTATTGCGACATCTTTAATTATATAATTAGCTTTATACTTTTCATTTTTATACAAGAATTCAGCTTTAAAATCTTTTCCCTTTTCTGGGACTATTGCGGTTAACCAGTATTTATCTGTAATACCCAACCAACCTTTTGAACTGTTAATAATAAATTTTTCTTTTTCAATATCATCATAATCTTCTTCTTTTAGTTCTTCACCAAAAACACCAAGAAAGCCTTCGTGCAAAATATAAATTTGTCTTCCTTCGGGCTTGCCTTTGCGAGTTATTTGCGCGTAGGGATAAAACTGGTAAGAATTATTAGAATTATTTTTTATAGTTTGGGTAATTTTAAATAAAAATTTATCATCTAATTCAATTTTTTTTTTAAAAATTAATCCTTCGCTATTATTCCATTCTAAAATTATTGGGCTTAATGGAGTTAAAGTGCTGTTTCCTACAACTTTCCAAATAGTGTTATCTAATGGTAATTTTATTTTTTCATCTCCACTTGATGCCCAACCAGTTTCTATAAAATATTCTTTAGAAGAGTTTTTAGGATTTAAAAAATTTACTTTATCTTTACCATTTAGTCTTTCGTTGTAGTTTTTAAATATAACATCGTCTATAATAGCCCCATTAAGAGAGATCGATCCTTTAATATTATCATTTTCTACATTAATTCGTGAAGTTTTGTTTATACTTTCATTTCTTGTGGCTTTATTTTTTAATTCTCCTCCATCCAAAGATAAAGATGGTGAAGAAGTTTCTTGTTTCGAAGTCATTTCATTATTAACAAACTGCTCTTCATTAATAGGTGGTTCAAAAAATGTTGACCAAAAAACAAGTACTAATGTTGAAAGAATTACTGCTATTAAAACATTTTTAGTTTCCATTTATTTTTTCCCTTTTTTATAATTTGGTGCAGGATCAAATCCACTGCCTCCCCCTAAAATTTTAAATGGATGGCATTTTAAAATTCTTTTACCTCCCAACACTATGCCCAAAAAAGTTCCTTTAGAATTTAAGCAATCTATAAAATACTCTGAACAAGTAGGAAGATACCTGCAATTTGATGGAAAATATGGAGAAATTATATATTTATAAAATTTTATTATTAAAATTAAAAAATTATTAATTATTTTCATTGAAGGTTTTCTATTTTTCTTATTTTACCAAATATATTATTCATTTCATTTAAAATAGATTTAAATTTATCCTTGTATACGTCATTTTTACCAAAAACTACATAAGTGTAGTTTAAATTTATTAGTTGCTTTTCGTTATAAACTTTTTGTACTGCGGCTTTTAATTTTCTTTTTATTTTGTTTCTTATTACGGCATTTCCAATATTTTTTTTCATTACAAAACTGATATTTAAATATTTATTTAAAGTGGTTTTGAAATTTTTTGAATTTTTACTAAAGTAAATTGTAAAATATTTTGTATTTATTTTTTTTTTTTTTAGTAATTTTATAAATTCGCTGCTTTTATTAAGGCTCTTAAATTTTATCATTTTACGAACCAAATTAAGTAGATATTTTACTTCTTCCTTTTGCTCTTCTTCTGGCAATTAATTTACGTCCACCCTTTTTTCTCATTCTAGATCTAAAGCCATGCCTTCTTTTTCTGACAAGTTTACTTGGTTGGTATGTTCTTTTCATAAAATTATTTACCTCTTTACAAAATTTTTTGATATTTATAGGTAATAAGGACATATAAGTACAGTTAAAAATTAATTTATGAACTTAAACTTATCGAATTTAAAAGTAATACTGGGTGTGATATATTTAGTAATAATTTCTGCTGGCTTATTTCTTTTATTTTCCACAATCGACCCACAAGATTTAATAAGTTACGAATTTATTAAATCAAATAAAGATATATTTTTACAATATAAAAATGAAAATTTAGTATCCCTTACTGTTTTATTTTTTATTTTTTGTATCATCTGGGTTTTGCTCTTAGGTTTTGCTCTACCACTATTATTATTTTCAGGGTTTATTTTCGGTAAATGGTGGGGCACATTTATAGTTCTTACTTCCACAACAATAGGAGCAACCGCTTTATATATAATAGTTGGTTTTTTTTTTCGTGACCTGATAGAAAAATATTTAAAGATAAAATTTTCCAAATTAGTAAAATTTTTTAAAAAAAACGACACAATTTATTTTATGATATATAGATTCGTGGGTGGCGGAGGAGCGCCCTACCCAATACAAAATATACTACCAATACTATTTAATATGCCAGTCAAAAATTATGTAATAGCCACATTTGTTGGAAGTCTGCCTGCGATGTTTATTACAGTGTCTATTGGCAGTGGTTTAGAAAATATTTTAAATAAAAATGAAAAAATTACTTTTTTTAGCGTTATTAGTTCACCAGAAATTTATATTCCAGTAGTTGGTTTTTTTATTATTTTAATTATAGCTTTTTTTGTTAAAAAAAAATATCTTAAAAAATAGTTTTTACTTTTACTATTTTAATTAAAAAACCTTATATAGATATTTTAATAGCAATTCAAAGAATTAGCAGATTAGCTCTCGTAAAATTAGAATTATCTAAAAATAGTTTTTTTATAAAGCAAAAAAATGCCATATTATTTTAGTAAATTGACACAGAGCATACAAAGAAGTAAAAGTTAACGTAACATTATGGTATTAAATTTATGGGCATACACTACGACTACAAATCAAAACGTGGCGAACGAGCGATGCTAAAAGAGGCAAAACGAAAAGCTCGTCTAGCTGAGAAACGTGCTAAAAAAATGACTTCTATTGTTCCTATTGAAAAAAAAGAAGTTAAAACTCACGATATTAAAAAAACTATAACTTTAGAAGATTTAACAAATCCAGATCAAAAATAAAATGGATGTCACTACATTCTAAAAAAAAACAAAGACATCAAAGAATCGTAAAAACTTTAAAAAACAATCTAAAAAAGAGGAAGATATTTCAAAGTAAAATTAACAAAGGGTTTAAGGGGAAGAAAAAATGAGCGTATTATCAGATCGATGGATTAGAAAAATGGCAATTGAAAAAGATATGATAAAACCTTTTGTTTCTAAGCAGCAAAGAAAAAAAAAAATCTCATTTGGTTTATCATCTTTTGGATATGATGCCAGAGTTTCAAACGAATTTAAAATTTTTACTGATGTAGACTCTGCGATTGTTGATCCAAAAAACTTTAAAAAAAAAAGTTTTGTCTCAAGAAAAGGTAAAGAGTGTATAATTCCGCCTAACTCCTTTGCTTTAGCTACTACAGTAGAATATTTTAAAATACCTAAAGATGTTTTGGTAATTTGTTTAGGAAAATCTACGTATGCCAGGTGTGGAATTATTGTTAACGTCACACCGCTTGAGCCTGGATGGGAAGGTCACGTTACACTTGAATTTTCAAACACAACTCCATTACCAGCAAAAATTTATGCAAATGAAGGTGCGGCCCAATTTATTTTTTTAGAAGGAAATGAACAGCCAGAAACGTCATATGCAGAGCGAAAAGGTAAGTATATGAAACAAACTGGCATCACTTTACCAAAAATATAATTAAAAATAATGCAAAAATTAGAAATTCGAGGAGGCAAAAAAATATCTGGAATAATAAAAATATCTGGATCAAAAAATGCAACTCTACCAATACTAGCTTCAACTATTCTAACAGACAAAAAAATTTTAATTACCAACGTTCCAATAGTAAAAGATGTACAGACGATGGTAGAGCTTTTAAGATCATTAGGATCAAATATAAAATTAAATAAAGTAAAAAAAGAGATAAAAATTATTAATAAAAAAACCCTTAAAACCTATGCGCCCTACCATTTACTTAAAACAATGAGGGCTGGAGTTTTGGTTCTTGGACCGCTTCTTTCAAAATATAAGTCCGCAAAGGTATCTCTACCAGGTGGGTGTGCAATAGGATCAAGACCTGTAGATATCCACCTACAAGCACTAAAAAAAATGGGTGCGAAGATAAAAATTAAGGATGGGTATATTGTTGCATCTTCACAAAAAAGATTAAAAGGATCTACAATAAAATTCCCTAAAATTTCAGTGGGAGCTACTGAAAATATTTTAATAGCATCATGTTTTGCTGAAGGTATAACAAAATTAAGAAATTGTGCTTTAGAACCAGAAGTTAAAGATTTAGTTATTTTTTTGAGAAAAATAGGAGTTAAAATTAATTGGGTTGGAAAAAGAAATATAAATGTAACAGGTACAAATAAATTTAAATCCGCAACACATAAAGTTATTTTCGATAGAATTGAAGCTGGAACTTATATTATTGCATCCGCAATTACGAATGGAAGACTTAAAATTAAAAATATAATACCAAAAGTTATAATTAATGAAATTAATTTATTACGCAAAATGGGAGTGAATATAGTTAACAAAAAAAATTATTTAATAGTCAACCCATCTAAAAATCTTAGAAAAATTAATGTTAGAACAATGCCGTACCCTGGTTTTCCTACTGATCTGCAAGCTCAAATTATGGTTTTAATGATCAAAGCTAATGGTATTTCTACAATAAAAGAGACTATATTTGAAAATAGATTTATGCATGTTTCTGAATTAAGAAGAATGGGGGCTGAAATTGAAATTAAAGGTAACAAGGCGAAAATTTTTGGCAATAAAAAACTTAATGGTGCTGAATTGATGGCTACAGACCTAAGGGCTTCTGTTAGTTTAGTTCTTGCTGGTTTAATTTCTTCTAATAAAACAATTATAAACAGAATATATCATTTAGATCGAGGTTATGAAGAAATAGAAAAAAAATTATCTAATTGTGGAGCTCAGATTAAAAGATTTTAATTTTTTTTTTAAGCAATTCTAAATTGTCAGAGTGTGGTGGCCAGGGACGGAATCGAACCGCCGACACAAGCCTTTTCAGGGCTCTGCTCTACCGACTGAGCTACCTAGCCAAATTAAAACCTAAAAATTATTCTACCCTTAGTTAAATCGTATGGCGTAACTTGAATTAAAACATTGTCTCCAGTAAGAACCCTAATTCTATTTTTTCTTAATTTTCCAGCAGTGTGAGCTAACACTTCATGATTGTTTTCAAGTTTAACTCTAAACATAGCATTAGGTAACAATTCAGTCACCTTACCCTTAAATTCTAAAAAATCTTGTTTTGCCAATATTAATTACTCCTTAATATGGAAGTTTTATTGAAAATTTTTATATAATTCAACATACAACTGGTGTTAAATTTCAAGTAGTTAAGCACTTATATGTTATATTTGAACTTGACATACCCTATCAAAATCTATTAAAATTTTTGCATATTGTGGATGTTCCACGATATGCTTAATAATCAAGGAATGTTAAATGAGTCTTAAGGGTAAAGTAAAGTGGTTTAATGGAAAAAAAGGATACGGATTCATCGAAAGAGAAGATAAAGAAAAAGATGTTTTTGTTCATCATACTGCAGTAAAAGATGCAGGCCTAAAGTTTTTAAATGAGGGAGATGAATTGACATTTGAAGTTGAGAACGGCGATAAAGGACCTTCCGCAGTAAATCTGCAAAAAGCTTAATCGAATTTCAATAAATTTCACAAAAAAATAGACAGAACTGATTATTATGACGTTAAATAAATAAAGAAAGGTAAGCAACATGAGTATAAAAGGTAAAGTTAAATGGTTTAATCCGACAAAAGGATACGGATTCATCGAAAGAGAAGATAAAGAAAAAGATGTTTTTGTTCACTCTTCTGCAGCTAGAGAAGCAAATATGGATTTAAACGAAGGTGACGAATTATCTTTTGAAGTTGAAAATGGAGAAAAAGGTCCTTCAGCAGTAAATCTTCAAAAATCATAGTCT
>Ga0209403_10006781_pt1 | contig 11497 bp, 10 predicted proteins | sample ArcticOcean_MG_C_8_FD_187440 | JGI IMG/M metagenome (GOLD analysis project Ga0209403, IMG submission 187440) | Marine microbial communities from western Arctic Ocean - ArcticOcean_MG_CB11_86 (SPAdes) (version 2) | ecosystem: Environmental > Aquatic > Marine > Oceanic | place: Arctic Ocean... | reverse complement strand
CATAAACGAAGTATATCTACCCCGTATTGAGATAATATTTTATCAGGTGAAATTACATTTCCTAAAGATTTTGACATTTTGCGACCTTTACCATCAACTACAAATCCATGTGTCAAAACGCTTTCATATGGAGCTCTGCCTCTTGTGCCTGTTGATTCTAATAATGAAGAGTGGAACCAACCCCTATGTTGATCACTTCCTTCTAAATACATTGAGGCTGGCCATTTTAAATCATCTCTCTTTTCCAAGCAGAAGGCGTGAGTTGAGCCACTATCAAACCATACCTCCACAACATCTTTAACTTGATCATAATCATCTGAAGAATAATTATCTCCTAGAAACCTTTTAGGGTCACTAGTAAACCATGCATCACTTCCTTCTTTTTCATATATATCAGCAATACGATTAATAATCTCAATATCTCTAAGTGGTTGACCATCTTTCTTATTAACAAAAAGAGGTAGGGGGACACCCCAAACTCTTTGTCGAGAAACACACCAATCAGGACGTGTTTCAATCATTGATCTTAACCGAGTTTGTCCTTGAGGGGGATAAAAAATAGTCTCATCTATTGATTTAAGTGCCTTATTACGGAGATTTTGTTTATCCATCGAAATAAACCATTGAGGAGTATTCCTAAAAATAAGCGGTGCTTTAGATCTCCATGAATGAGGATAACTGTGACGAAGAGTACCAACATGTAATAGTTTTTTAAATTCTTTTAACTTATCAGCAATTTTTAAGTCTACTTTAAAAACATGTTCTCCTATAAAACCTAACGCATGATGATTATATATTCCATCATCTTCTACTGTTTGAACTATTTCAACATCATTTTTAATCCCCAAATTATAATCATCTGCGCCATGACCAGGGGCAATATGAACTATTCCAGTTCCTTGTTCTAAATTAACAAAATCTCCCTCTAAAGCCCTAACCTTAAAATCATACCCTAGAGACTTAAAAGGATGTTCACATTCAGTACCTTCAAAACTTTTACCTAAAAAAGTTGTCAATATATTAAATTTAAATATACCTATTTCAGATGTAACTTTTTCTATTAGGTCTTTAGCAATTACAATCTTATCTCCAATAAAAGACAAGCTATTTTGATTAACTTCTTTTACCTCAATTAAACAGTATTCTAAATCTCGTCCATATGCGACAGCCCTATTGCCTGGAATAGTCCATGGTGTAGTTGTCCATATCACTATATTAGTGTCAAGGATCTCCTTAATAGAACTTTTAATTATATTAAATTTTACATAAATTGTGTTAGAAGTATGGTCTTCATATTCAACTTCAGCATCAGCTAAAGCAGTTTTTTCTACTACTGACCACAAAATTGGTTTTGCACCTTTATATAAACTTTCATCTAATAAAAATTTTCCAAGCTCTCTAACAATTTGAGCTTCTGCTTGATTAGACATAGTTAAGTATGGATTTTTCCAATCCCCCTCAACCCCCAGCCTTCTGAATTCTTTTTTTTGAATATCAATCCATTTTTGTGCAAATTCTCTGCATTCTTGTCTAAATTGAACAATTGGAACATCATCTTTATTTAAACCTTTCTTTCTGTATTCTTCTTCAATTTTCCATTCGATTGGTAATCCATGACAATCCCATCCAGGAACATAAATTGAATCTTTACCCGACATTTGTTGTGTGCGAACAATTACATCTTTTAAAATTTTATTTAGGGCGGTTCCCATATGTATATGTCCATTTGCATAAGGGGGGCCATCATGAAGAACAAATTTTTCTCTCCCTTTAGATTTTTCTCTTAATTTTTTAAAAATATTTTCCTTATCCCAATACTCTAAAATTTCAGGTTCCTTAACAGGAAGATTAGCTCTCATTTCAAAAGAACTTTTGGGGAGAAAAATTGTATCTTTATATTCCATTTAATTATTTATATGATAATTTTTGGCAACCTGAATATCTTTTTTGATTTGTTCTATCAAAATAGCAAAACTATCAAATTTCTTTTCACCTCTAATAAATGTAAGAAATTCAACAGTCAAATAATTACCATAAATATTTCCTTTAAAATTGAACAAATGAACTTCTAAGAGTAATTTTTTCCCGTCAACTGTAGGTCTATATCCAAAATTTGCAATTCCACTATACTTAATTTCATTAACTAATACCTTTACTGCATATACACCATTTAAGGGATAAATTTGTTGATGGGGTAATATATTGGCGGTAGGAAAATTCATCTCTCTTGCTTTTTTATCACCGTGAATAACTTCTCCACTCATTGACCACGAATGTCCCAAAATTTTATTAGCCTTCTCTATGTTACCTTTTTTTATACCTTCTCTAATAGCAGAGGAAGAATATACTTGGTTACTAGAAACATCTCTAATTGGATTAATAATTTCTAAATTAAAATTATGGATAGCAGCATAATCTCTGAGTGTAATGATATTACCTTCTCTATTTTTACCAAACTTAAAATCATATCCAACTAAAAGCTTGCTAACTTTTAATTTTTCTACAATTATCATGTTTATAAAATCAGAGGGTGACAAATTTGCTACCAAATTATCAAAGTGAAGAATAAATAAATTATCAATACCTAAGTTTTTTAAAATTTCTTGTTTTTTTTTCTCTCCAATAATTTGATATCTATCTAAATTTTTAGAAAAAAACTGCCTAGGATGAGGATCAAAACTTAATATTGCGGAAGGACTATTATTTTTAGATGCATTATAGACTAAATTTTTAATAATTTCTTGATGCCCTAAGTGAACTCCATCAAAATTTCCTATAGCTAGATGAAATAATTTTTCTTTTACCTCTGTTTCTAAGGTTATATGATGAACTTTCATTTATTTTAACTTTTTAAATATTAAAGATTGTTATGAAGTTATATTAATCAACATCTAACTACTAATCATTAAAGTTTTTCAACGCGAGTAAATTAAAAAAATAATTAATTTAACCAATAAAAAAGGCTTAACTTAAAGAAAATTAGACTTAAAATTAAGTTACAAGCTTATAAGTATCTGTTAAGCATATTTTCTAATAACTCCTGATTTCCAGATCTCGGTTGAGGATCAAGACTTTCTTCAATAACTTTATTTGCAATTAATTCTAAATTATTATTTTTATCTTGAATGAATTTACCTAATTCACTATTCCAATCTTTATATCTATTGTTAATATAATTAGATAATTCGCTATCTGCTATCATTTTTTCAACTGCTAATAATGTTTTCGCGGCCACATCCATTCCTCCAATATGAGCGTAAAATAAATCTTCTGGTTCAATTGACTGTCTTCTAATTTTAGCATCAAAATTTAAACCCCCATCTTTAAAACCTCCATTGGAAAAAATATGATAAAATGCCATTAATAAATCAGCAGGATTATTAGGAAATTGATCTGTATCCCATCCCAACAGAGTATCTCCGCGATTTATGTCAATACTACCTAAAGCGTTATTAGCAATCGCATAACTTATTTCATGTTCAAAACTATGACCCGATAGAGTCGCATGATTAACCTCAATATTAAGATGAATTTCGTTTTCTAATCCAGCTTTGCGAATCAAGGCAATACAAGAGGCAGAATCGAAATCATATTGATGTTTAGTGGGTTCGTGAGGTTTTGGTTCTAATAAAATTTGACCCTTAAATCCAATTTTATGCTTATGATTAACTACTAATTCCAAAAAGCGAGCTAAATTATCCATTTCTAATTTCATATTAGTGTTAAGAATTGTTTCGTATCCTTCTCTCCCTCCCCATAAAACATAATTTTGACCACCCAGACGCATTGTTGCTTCCAAACAATCTTTTACCTGAGCGGCAGCATATGCAAATACTTCTGGATCTGGATTGGTTGAAGCTCCTCCCATATATCGTTTATGAGAAAAAGCATTAGCAGTACCCCAGAGAAGTTTAACACCTGTTTCATTAATTTTTTTTTCCATTAAATCTATTATATGAAAAAAGTTTTTTTGAGTTTCTAAATATGAAGATCCTTCTGGGGCAATATCTCTATCATGAAAGCAAAAATAAGGAGTTGTTATTTTAGTAAAAAAATCAAAAGCTTCATTTAATTTTTGTTCAGCTTTTTCAATTGGATCGCCATTTTTCATCCAGGGCCTATCTAAAGTAGGACCTCCAAAAGGATCTAGTCCTGGCCAAGTAAAGGTATGCCAATAACATGTAGCAAAACGTAAGTGATCCTTCATCGGCTTCCCTAAAACTATTTTATTTTCATCATAATATTTAAAACTTAATGGGTTATTACTTTCAATACTCTCATAGTTAATTTTTGCAATATCTTTAAAATAACTAGTCATCATTTCCTCCATCAAATATTTATTTTTTATACATAATAGATTGCCTATTAACAATATTTAGTAAACAAATTTTAAAAAAAAATTTTAGTATGAAAAACATATTATATAATTAATTTATTTATTTCTTTAAATTTAAGTGTAAATTTAATATATTATAAAATATGAAATTAGATCTGAATAATTGGTATAAACCTGAAATTGATAGAAAAAAACTAAAAGAATTGTCTAAAAGAAGAGATTGGCCCGCCCTTTTACATTTTATTATTTATTTTGGTACCTTAATTACTTCAGGTTATCTAGCTTATATAACGCGGGGTAATTGGATTTCGATTCTATTTTTTTTTATTTATGGAACCATTTATAGCTTTAGTGTTTCTAATTGGCATGAAACTGTCCACAGAACTGCTTTTAAAAGCAGATGGTTAAATGGGTTATTCTATCATATTACTTCATTTATGGCTGACTTTGAAGGATTTAGGTGGAGATGGAGTCACACTTTTCATCACTCATATACTCTTCAGACCAAAGATGATTATGATCATGAAATTCAAATTACAAGACCTACTGACTTAATTGCTTTTTATCTAAATTTTATTCCTTTTGCAGATTTGCTATTTCCTCATAAGTTAATCAAGTACGAAGTTATAAAGCATTCTTTAGGAATTTTTAGTCCAGTTGTAAAAATTACTGCTCCAGAAAATGAAAAAAAGAAAATGCTATGGAATTCAAGATTATATGTCTTAATTTGGTCTATTGTCATTATATTTTCTATTTATAATCAAACAATTTTACCAATATTATATATTATTCTTCCTACTTATTATGGCAAACCTTTATGGTTTTTAGTAAATGTTACTCAACATTTAGGGGCTGCATTAGATGCAAAAGACCATAGAGAAAATACATATAGCTTAAAAATAAATCCTATTTTCAGTTTTTATTATTGGCATATGGAATATCATTTAGAACATCATATGTTTCCTATGGTTCCTTCATATAATTTAAAAAAATTACAAAATATTATAAAAGATAAAATACCCAAACCTTTCCCAAGCTTGTTTATTTTTTATAAAGAAATTCTTCCAGCTGTTATTAAACAAGCAAATAATCCAGATTATTATTATAAAACGAAAATTCCTTCAAAGTAGTTAATTAGTATAATTAAAAATATAATATTTTTAGTCCTATTAAAATTAATATAAATCCAGTCAAAGAATTTAATTTTTTTCCTTTAGCAATATATTTTTCAACAAAAACATAAAAAGATAAACCAATAATCCATAAAATATTCATTATGCCTGAATAAAAAAGCAAAAACATCAATGGCCAGCAGCAACCAACACAAAATATACCATGTTTTATGCCAATATAAAAAGATCCAGAGTAATTAAATATTTTATTATTGATAAATAATTCAATAGGATTTCTACAATAGCGCAAACATGAATTCTTAAAAGGCGTCATTTGATATATTCCAGCTAATATAAATAATAAAGCACCAATTGAATTATTAACTGAAAGTGTAGATATATTTAATATCTCATAAATCTCTAAGTATAGATGAACAATTGTAGCTAATAAGCTAAAAATTCCCCAAACTATGAAATAAGTAAATACAAAATTAATAGTTGCAACATATTTATATTTATATTTTTTTCTTTCCTGTGAAATTTTATCAAACATAATAATTGTCGGTATTGTAGAAGGTAGCATCATTGCAATCATCATAAAAAACCACATCAAAAAAAGAAAGACAGAATGAGAAAAATTAAAATTTTTTGCATCTAATGATTTCATCTGTATTGAATCAGAAAAATGAGTAATATTTAAATTAATCAAAGTCATTTTCCATGCAGACATATTCATACCAATTCCAGATATTGTATAAATCATACAAAGTAATGAAATTATTATCAAAATAAATATAACTATATAATTATGAAAATGATCTAGAAATTTTAACACTTTTTAATTTTAATTTATTATTCCCTTGGGTGTTAAATTCACAAGAGCAATACCAACATAAGTATTATTAAAATTTGTTTTGAACGCTGCGTTAGCAGATGTACTTCCTGAAGCCATTTCAGCCTCTTTAAATTCTATACCATTTGGAAGATTAATTCTAGCTCGATGTTCTTCTCCTGTAATTGGATTTGTAATTGGTCTAGTGCTAGTAGTAATAATATCTTCTACATTTAAATTACAAATTCTTGTTTCTAAATTAATATCTAATTTAATATTTTTAATAAGAGGATCATGAATTTTTTTCATCATCGAATAATACATTGCAAATGATGTTGCCATTGGTTCAGTTTCTTTTCCATACATAATAGATTTCATTGCATTTTGCTGCTCTATACTAGAATTAGAATCTAATATTAATTGCATTTGTCCATTTCCTTCATGAATTGGTCCCGGAAATTTCATCATTGAAACAGCCTTAACTCCATTTAGAGGCACTTCTCCAAATAAACCCTCTTCAATTAAAAATGCTCCTATTCCTTGACAATAATTATCTGTTGGAGGAGCATTAAATTGACAAGGACAACCATAAACACAATTACAATTACCAAATTGCTTTCCTTTTATATACCAGTCAATATTCATAAATATAATATATATAAATTTATAAAAAAATATATAAATATTCTATAAAAAAATTAAGAATTAATAAGTAAATTTTAATATTTTTTAGGTAGTTTAACTTTTAAAATATAATTTGGATTTGTAGCTTGTTTGTATATGGCAGGAATAATTTCTTTATAAGCTTCCCACAAACCATTCTTTGGTTCTGGCATTTGATTTTTAACAACTTCATGTAATTTTTTTAAATTATAAGAAGGCACCATTGGAAACATATGATGCTCCAAATGATATTCCATTTGCCAATATAAAAAACTAAAAATTGGATTTAGTTTAACTGTGCGTGTACATAAGCGATGATCTTTAACATTATTTGCTAACCCAGCATGCTGAACAAAATCAAACATATTTCTTGTAGTTGTTCCATATATAAATGGTAAAAGTAAAAAAATAATTGGTAACCATGTTTGAAAATAAAAAGAAGAACTGATAATTATTATCCATAATATTATATGAATTCTAGCAAATAATCTAACTCTAGAATGATCTTCTCTTGGAACACAATCTTGCAAAACAAATGTTGTTATACCTAAAGCATGCTTTATTGTTTCAAAATGCAGAGCTGCATTACTTTTATAAAATGCTAAATTTCCAAAAGGTAAGTGATGTAAAAAAACAAATAACAAATCTGTAGGTTTGGTAATTTGAATTTCATGATCTAAACCCTCATGAGTTGTATGAAGAGTATTACTATGATGACGAAAATGGCTCCATCGCCAACGAATAGGTTCAAAATTAAACATAAAAGACCCTATGTGATAAAAAATCTCATTTAACCAACGTGTTTTAAAAGCTGTGCGATGACCACACTCATGCCAAATAGGATTGCACGCCATAAAAATATTTCCATATACTAAAAAAGCTGGAATTGCCCACCAAGTACCCCAGGTTAGATAAGCTATATAACCAGATATAAATAAAGTTAAAATCCATATTAAAATATGTTTAATTCCTTGCCAATCAGATCTTTTACAAAGTTCTATGTAAATTTTCCTGTCAATTTTACATTTGTACCAACGATCTAAATCAAGTTTTTTCATTTATATATAAAATATTATTATAATAAATTTTTTAAAATTTATATCAACAAAAAAAATTATAGTTTGAATAAAAAATTATAGAAATTTATTTAGGTAATGGAATTTGTAAAATATAATTTGGGTCTTTCGATTGTTTTATTATAGCAGGAATAATCTCTTTATAAGCAGCCCAAATACCTTTTTTAAGTTCCGGCATTTCATCTTTAACCACTTCATGCAATTTTTTTAAATTATATGAAGGTACCATCGGAAACATATGATGATCTAAATGATATTCCATATTCCAACACAAAAAATTTAACAAAGGGTTCAATTTAACATTTCTTGTAGTTAAGCGATGATCATAAACATTATTAGATAATCCTGCATGTTGGATAAAATGAATAATATTAATCCCGGTTGTTCCGTAGACAAAAGGTAGGAGGAAATATAAAATTGGAAACCATGTTTGAAAATAAAAAGAAGAACTTATAATTATTATCCATAACACTACATGAATCCGTGCAAAGAGTTTGAGTTTTGATTTTTCTTTATTTGGTACACAATCTTTCATAACAGAAGAAGGTATACCGATAGCATGTTTTACTGTTTCCAAATGAGAAAATAAAAAAGTGAAAAGATTGCCTCCTGGTAAATGCATCATAAAAACAAAAAATAAATCTGTAGGTTTTGTAATTTGAATTTCATGATCATAATTTTCTTTTGTATGAAGGGTATAGCTATGGTGATGAAAATGGCTCCATCGCCAACGAATTGGCTCATAATTATACATAAATGAAGTAATATGATAAAAAACTTCATTTAAAACACGTGATTTAAAAGCTGTTTTATGACCACATTCATGCCAAATAGGATTGCAAAAAGTATAAATATTTCCGTATATTAAAAACCAAAAAATTGTCCACCATGTACCCCATGTAATAAACGCCATATAACCTGATAGAAAAAGAATACTTATCCAAACAGATATATGTTTTATACCTTGCCAATTTGAACGTTTTGATAATTCAGTTAATTTCTTTTTGTCAATTGAGCACTTATACCAAGAATCTAATTCAAAATTCATAAATCTATAATACCACAAAACTATAAAAAATTTATGAAAATTTTCTAATATTTCTTTATAAATGGTAAATTAAATAACCTTATGAATAGGTTTTCCAGTTTTAAAATAATTTACAAGATTTAAACAACTTAATTCAGCCATAGCTTTGCGTGTTTCTATAGTACCGCTTCCATGATGAGGATGTAAAATAACATTGTCTAATTTTTTAAACATAGAATTAATTTTTGGTTCATTTTCAAAAACATCTAGACAAGCACCCTTTATTTTTTTCTTTTTTAAAAAATCCAACAAAGCCATTTCATCAATTACAGTCCCCCTAGAAACATTAATTAAGTATGAGTTTTTTTTCATCTGACTCAAAATATCTTTATTTATAAGTTTTTTAGTTTTTTCTCCGCCCGAACAAGTAATGACCAAATAATCTACATATTTAGACATTTTTTTTAAATTATTAAAATATCTATATTTAACTTTCTTTTTTCTTGGGCCGAAATAACTGATTTCCATTGAAAAAACTTCAGCTTTTTTTGCAAATTCTTTTCCTATCTTACCCATTCCAACAATTCCTATTTTTTTATTATATACACTGTCTGTTAATTGCATTGGTCCATTTTTTCTCCACAAATCAGAGGTAACGTACTTTTGTCCATTAAATAAATTTCTAGAAATGGATAATAAAAAAGTTAATGCAAGATCTGCAACATCTCTAGTTAAAACGCCAGGAGTATTTGCTACTAAAATATTTTTTTCTTTGCATATTTTTAAATTAACGTTATCAAATCCTACTGCAAAAAGAGAAATGATTTTTAAATTTGATAGTTTTTCATAATATAATAAGGGAATTTTAAATAATCCACTAGCAACCAATCCATCATAATTTGAATAATTTATTTTTTTTATATTTGTGTTCCACAAAGTATCAACAAAAAAATATTTTCTATAAATATCAACAAAATTTTCTAAAAGATTATCAGCTAATAAAATTCTTTTCTTCATTTAATAATTATAATTAACACCTAATTTTATAATAAAGCAATTTTTAATTTAATTAATTATGTTTTTATCCTGTGTGAAAAATTTCATCCATATAAATCCAGCCATCCTCTCTTTTTCCTTTCTCCAAAGGTTCCAACATTGGAATATGAATATTCCACCATTCTTGCATTTTTTTGTTATCCGCCCATGATTGTATATCAGTTTTGAGATCGGTACCATAATACTCAAAATAACCAAATAAAGTTGTTTTATAAATGTAAACTGAAAAATTTTTTATACTACTTTTGGCAATACATTCTTCAATTTCAGGCCAAGGATTTGCATGATATTTTTTATATTCTTCAATTTGATCTTCTTTAATTCCTATAATCATTGCATGGCGTTCCATATTATCCCTTATGTTTAGACGCATCTAAAACTTGTGGATAAGGATAATTAACCCCTAATAAATTCTGAAGTTTTTTATTACATTGTTTTATTATTTTCATATCTACACTTGCAAGTTGATCTTCCATTGGCTTAACAAATTTTGGTAAATATTGACCTAGTATACCCACCCTTGGTTTGTTAGTTCTGTTATCACCTGCTCCATGCCACAACAAACCACTCATCAACATAACTGAACCAGCATCTCCAGTAGTTTGTTTCATTATAGGCCAAAATTCATTTTCTTTAGGAAAGTAACCTCTTAGTTGGGTCCCAGGACCAACCATTGTTGCTCCATTTTTTAAAGTAAAATCATCTATCATAATTGTAGATTGACAGTTCATAGTAAAACTTGAATTAATATTTTTTGGAAAAGATTTTAAATTATACATATCCCAATAAGGATAATCCAAATGGGGTAATTGTCGTTCATCACCTGGTTGTTGAATTCTCGCTGCAAAAGAACCAAGTTTTAATTCATTTCCGAGAATAATTGAAAATACTTCTATAATTAAATCATGTTGAACTAACTTTCTAAAAATTTCATGTTTATCTATTAAATTCCAAACATGATTAGTCACTTTTAATACACTTAATTCACTTTGTTTTTTAATATTTGCAGTTGCTTTATAAGTTTTAGCAATTTCAATAATTTGTTCCCTAGCAACTTTAACATCTTTTTTTGAGAAAAGTTTTGGAACAACATAATAACCATTCCCTTTTAAAAGTTCTTGCGCAATTTCTTTTGGATTATACTTAGCCATAATTTCCTATACTTTAATAACTTGTTCAGTAACCTCCTCTATATTTGTGTCTTGTTTATTTTTTTCAAAAACCACTTTGCCATGACTCATAACTACAAAACGGTCACATACTTGAAATGCATGGTAAAGATTATGAGTAACAATAACACTTGATACATTCTCTTTTTTTAAATCAGTTACATAGCTTAAAACTTTTTCAGTTTCTCTAACTGATAGAGCTGAAGTTGGCTCATCAAGTAATAAA
>Ga0209403_10006778_pt1 | contig 11500 bp, 13 predicted proteins | sample ArcticOcean_MG_C_8_FD_187440 | JGI IMG/M metagenome (GOLD analysis project Ga0209403, IMG submission 187440) | Marine microbial communities from western Arctic Ocean - ArcticOcean_MG_CB11_86 (SPAdes) (version 2) | ecosystem: Environmental > Aquatic > Marine > Oceanic | place: Arctic Ocean... | reverse complement strand
TAGCCGTCACCGGTGCTTCACTCATCACACCCGTGCCCTTGGGTCTGACTTTGTTCATCCCGGTTATGTAGCAAGGTACCACCAGCACATCATGTTGCAGCGCCAATATTGCAACCCCGTGGTTGAACCGTGCCATGGAACGACTCGTCGAGCGCGTGCCTTCCGGAAAAATCAATAGATTAGCGCCTTGCTGCGACAACCAATGAGAATGCTCGAGCGCGCCGCCGCGTTGCATCGGGAGGGAGCCCAACGCGAGCGATTGATACCATGGTTTGAACACGAGTTCGCGGCGATCTTTACGTTTGACGAACCAACGGTCAGCAGCCGCGCCTGCATAGATTTATCCGAGGTCGAGTCTTCAGATCCCGCGTCTGTCAGACCAGGCCGTGCGATCTATTGCATATTCCACATCATTGCCGCTCCAGATTTTAGACGATTCATGATATGCCGTGTCTGCGAGAGCCTGGTCTTGGGCGGAGTACTTGAACGTACCCACCAACCGCATTCCAATCTTTTCCATCACCCGAATTGAGCCGGCGTTGTGCTCATAGGTTTTAGCGATCACGCGTGACGCGCTACGGTCGCGAAATACGTGCTCGAGCAAGACTTGCGACCCCTCGGTTACTAATCCTTGGCCCCACGCTCGCCGCACCCATCGATAGCCAAGTTCAACCATGTGAGCTTCTTTGATCGGCCGCAACGAGAACCAGCCGAGGAATTCTTTGGTCTCAACGCGGTCCGCCAACCAAAAGCCAAGGACGGTATTGGCCGAATCGAGCGCAGAAACGCCGGTAGCAATTCATGCTGAACCACATGTATTGGCGTCGGCACGCCACCGTTGATAAAGCGCATCACCTCCGGGTCGTTATCAAGGTCATACAGGTTCCCAGCATCGTCGGCGACAACGCGACGTAGCGGCATGCGGTTGGTAAATACGTTTCCCATCCATTACCCATTCATGCAAGATCTTAAGCGTGTGTCGCAGTCCTATCGCACACGAAAGATGCGCCTACCTGTCACCGTAGAACAACACACGAAGGACCAGATATGAAGAATAGATTCGTAGCAATTGCGCTAACCGCGTTGCTGTTGAGCGCCAGTATCTGGACCCATGCCGACAGCCGCGACCTAACCATCGCTTCACCTGCCGAAGTTGGCATGGACAAGAAGGGTCTGGCCGAACTCGGCAAAAGCATGCGCGACCTGGTCGACAACGGCGAATTATCTGCGGTCACCACCGCCGTCAGTCGCCACGGCAAACTAGTACATTGGCAGGCGTACGGCTACCAAGACACCGAGAAGGCCACGCCACTTCGCGACGATTCCATATTTCGCATCTACTCGATGACGAAACCTATCGTTGGCGTCGCCCTCATGACGCTTTGGGAAGAGGGACGTTTCAAGCTCTCTGATCCAGTCGAAAAGTACATCCCTGAGCTCGCCGGCCTGGCCGTGGCCAAGGCAGACGGACCGGATGGCAAACCGATCACCGAGCCGGCAGATCACGCCATAACGATTCGTGAGCTTGTAAGCCATACAGGCGGCTTGTCATACGGTTTCTTTTCGAGGTCTCAAACCGACACGCTCTATCTACAGGCGCAGCTACTCAATCGCGACAACACACTGAAAGAATTCGTAACCCGGCTTGGTAAGTTACCGCTGAAAACTCAACCCGGCAGCACGTGGGAATACAGCGTATCCGTTGACGTGCAGGGTTATCTCATCGAAGTGTTAGCCGGTAAACCGTTGGATTTGGTGCTCAAAGAACGTGTATTCGAACCATTGGGGATGCCCGACACCGACTTTTGGGTAACGCCGGAGAAAGCGACGCGTCTTACGACCATTTTCTCGCCAGGCCAAGACGGCAAGCTGGTCGCGCGACCCATAGGAGAATACCTAACCAAGCCAACCTTTTTCTCAGGCGGTGGAGGCCTGGCCTCGACCGCGATGGATTACTTGCGGTTTGGACAGATGCTCGCCAACGAAGGCGAACTCGACGGCGTGCGAATCCTCAAACCCGCAACCATCGAAATGATGCACACGAACCAAATGCCTGACTCGATCGACTACATCAACCGATTCGTGGGCACTCCTGGTAACACGTTCGGAATCGACTTTGCGATCGTTGAGGACCCCGATGGCACCACCGATCATTTAAAAGCAAAAAGTGAATTCTGGTGGTACGGCATCGGTGGTACCTGGTTCGGCGTCAATCCGGTTCAGGACCTCGTGATCGTCGGCATGATCCAAAACCAAGGTGGTCCCGGCGCACGCAAAGCGCGTATCGACGGCAAGCAATTGGTGTACGCAGCGATCCGCGATAGCGAATAATGTTCGCGCCCCGAGGCTGTTGCACCGGGTCGCAGCAGCTTTCGTAGTCGTCGCTACAATATCGGTCGACTGTACGTCAGTCTCTTCTAGTGTCTAGCCTGCGCGCAATGTTTGGATAATCTGCGAGCGTTGGGCATCATCCGATACCGGAAACGAAGCCGAGGTTCGGTCGACAAAGCTACCGTAGCGCTCCAGCATTTGCGGCGCGATCTCGCTTGGCTCGCCCATCACACCAAACTCGTTGAGCATGTCGTCTGTAACGAGCGTGCCCATCTCTTTCCATCGTCCTTGCTTGGACATGGCATTCAGCTCTTCTTGCAGCTCGCCAACGCCAATCGAATCCAACACGCCTTTGTAAGCCGGCGTCGAACCGTAGAACGCAATACGTTCCCGCGCGGTTTGTTTGCTCGCCGCCAATTCCGCCTCGTCTCGCCCGGTCATGACGAAGCATGAGTACGAGATCTCAAAGTCGTCGCGCGACCGGCCTGCTTTCGCGAGCCCTGATTCGATCGCGGGCATTGTCACCGAGTTGATATACGGCATCGTGGTTAACGGGTGGATGATGATCCCGTCAGCAACCTCACCCGCGACTTCAGTCATCTTTGGACCCACTGCTGCGAGTGTCACTTTGGGTGCGCCATACTCGCTGTCCTGCGGAGTGAACATCGGCGTCATCAGAGTATGCCGATAGTACTTACCGACGAACTGCAAGGGTTCCTGCTCGTACCAGTTTGCCCAAATCGCTCGCATAGCCAGCACCAATTCCCGCATCTGACCCGCCGGGGCACCCCAGGGCATGCTGAACCGTTTGGTAATGTGCGGTTTGATCTGCGAACCAAGGCCAATCGTCAACCGGCCTTTGGAGTAGGCGTTTAGATCGTGGCCGATATTGGCGAGAATCATCGGCGAGCGAGCAAATGCAACCGCGATGCTCGTTGCGAGTTCCAATCGCTCGCTATGCTCCGCCGCCAACAGCAGTGGAAAGAATGGATCGTGGCTAGTCTCCGCGGTGTGGATCCCGTCATAGCCTTGCGCTTCAATGTTACGGACCGTAGCGGCCACGTTGGCGAGATTGAACCCGACCCCAGCATCAACTTTCATGGTTTGTCCTTGTCTTTGTTTTTTGGAGAGAGTTTTTTGTGGAGAGTCTCAGGTAGAGAGTTCTGCAATGATTTTCGCTCGCTCCGCCTTGGCGATGTGTGCATACGCGGCCGAGGTCCGGTCGATGAGGTCACCGTAGCGGCTTCGAATCTGACCAGCAATCGTGTCGGGTTCGCCGATAACCGCAAATTCGCGCAATATGTCTGCATCGATGAGCTCGCCCATCTCGACCCAGCGCCCTTGCTTCGACATGCTGTTTAAGTCGCTTTGTAACTCGCCCTGACCAATGCTATCGAGCACGGGTTTGTAGGCCGGCGTGGAGCCATAAAATGCGATTTGTTGGGCGATGGCTTTCTTCGACTGTTCGAGCTCTTCCTCGGTCTGACCGGTGCAAACAAATACTGGGTAGCTAATTTGAAAGTCCGCACGGGACTTTCCAGCCTTTGCAAAGCCTCGCTCCAACGATGGCAGCGTCGTTTCACGCAGATACCGCTCGGTCGTGAACGCGTGCACGATCATACCGTCGGCCACTTCGCCTGCTACTTCAGTCATAAGCGGACCCACAGCCGCGAGGAAGACGGAAGGCGCGCCATAGTCATTATCGGTTGGCGTAAAGAACGGCGTCATCAACGTATGGGTGTAGAACTTGCCGGTGAACTCTAACGCCTTGCCGTCATGCCAGTTACTCCAGATGGCACGCATAGCCAGGACGAATTCGCGCATCCGTGCTGCTGGATTAGACCACGGCATACTAAAACGTTTCGTGATGTGGGGGCGAATCTGTGAGCCCAGACCAAGCACGAACCGACCTTTTGAGAACGCATTAAGGTCGTGACCAATGTTGGCCAACGTCATCGGCGAACGCGCAAAAGCGACTGCAATGGACGTCATCAACTCGACACGTTTTGTATTCTGTGCCGCCACCAGCAACGGCAGAAACGGATCGTGAGATGTTTCCGCGGACATAACGCCCGCATATCCCATGTCTTCCAATTCCTGCGCCTGGTCGCCAACGGTCTCGAGATCGAAACCAACCCCACCATCTACTTTCATGCCTGATCCCCCATTCTCGTCACACATGCCGGCACGAAACCAGGCTGTGGATTAAGTTTTCTTATACGACGCAAGACTCGCAGATTCTGGCGCCCGACGCAGCAAACCCACCTTGGGGCCCTCGCCACTTATGTAGTAATGAGTTTCTATGTCTTGCGCATTGAAGGTCAAGCGCTCGTCGAACTCATTCGGATGCCGTAGGCGGCTACATTCAACCTAGGTCAGGCCCAATAAAAACTTGAGAATGACCTTGGACACTACCCCATGCGTAATCAATCCTACGCTTTCCCAGTCAATGCCAAACAGCCCATCGAGAAACGTGTGGACCCTTTCTAGCATGTCCTGCAGGTTCTCGCCCTCAGGTGGCTGAAACTAATGAGGATTGAGATTTCGCACGTTCCACTCCTGTGGATAGCTCTCCACAACCTCATCCGGCAACATACCCGACCAAAGCCCGTAATCGCGTTCCATACGCTCATCCGCGTAATCCACTTCCGCGCCGACGTACGAATTGACAATGAACGCGGTTTCGAGCGTCCGTCCCGAAGGCGAGTCCATCCTGCCCTACGTACGCCCTTGCGAATTCCACACTGTTTCGCCGTGGCGCACGATATAGAGATATTTCATGTCAGTCAGTCCCCAACCAGGTCTCGCATCTCTCCATGAACTGATAAGGTGCGAAGATCCCTCTTGACCGAATAATCATATCAGATTGGAATTGTCAGGTTCGCTATTCGGTTGGCATCGCCAGGGTCAAGCCGTATGCTTTAGCGCTAAAAAATGATCCAGGGAAGTCATGAGCGACGTAGAAATAGCGCCGGTACGTGAGGCGCATAGATTCGACGAAACTGCGCTACAAACATATCTGGCCGAACATGTCAGCGGGTTCTCCGGCCCACTGGAAGTATTGCAGTTCGAAGGTGGTCAATCGAACCCAACGTTTCAACTGATAACGCCGGACAAAAAATACGTTCTACGCAAGCAACCTCCAGGTGAATTGCTGCCATCTGCGCACCAAGTCGACCGCGAATACCGGGTCATGCACGCATTGTGGGATACCGACGTACCGGTGCCGCAGATGTATTGCCTCTGCGAAAACCCCCAGATCATCGGCACCAAATTCTACGTCATGGAAATGGTTGAAGGGAGCCTATTTACCGAAACCCAGCTCCCCCTCCTGTCTGGTCCACAACGACGCGCGGTGTACTTAGACCTCGCTCGAGTGCTAGCGAGCTTGCACGCTGTGGATGTCGATGCGGTGGGCGTGAGGGATTTCGGTCGTCCAGGGAACTACTACGAACGGCAGATCGGCCGCTGGAGCAAGCAGTACGTCGCGTCCAAAACCGAACAAATCGATGCGATGGACAACCTAATGCAGTGGCTACCAGGCAACATTCCCGAAGACGTGGGTAGCGTGATTGTCCACGGCGATTATCGTTTGGGGAACATGCTGATTGATCCAACCGAGGCGAAGATTGTAGCGGTGCTCGATTGGGAATTGTCCACGCTTGGCGACGGTCTAGCCGACCTTGGGTATATGTGTCAGGAGTACCACGGCGACAGCGAATCGCCAGACGGTCTGGCGGGCGCCGATCTAGCGGCGCTCAACATCCCTACCGAAGACGAAATGGTCGCGGAATATTGCAGACACGCTAAGCTCGAAGGCGTAGACAACTGGCGATTCTATCTCATCTACAACATGTTTCGATCAGCCGGCATTATCCAAGGAGTCTATAAGCGCGGCCTCGACGGCAACGCGAGCTCGAAAAAAGCCCTCGAATACAAGGGCGCAGCCAGATTGCGTTCGGAACGCGCATGGAGCCTTGTCGAATCCATGTGATCCGGTGCTACAGCATTGTTTCAGCAACTAGCGCTAGCGCCTCAGGATCTTGGCAGCCAAGTAGCATGCTAGACACATGACCATTGGCATCTGCCGCTTGCCAGCGCTGCAATCGTTCCTTAATCCGGTCTGCCGGTCCAACTAAGTGACACGCATCGATTAATTCGGCGGGTACCTCCGCCATGGCTTCATCCTTGCGGCCTGCCAGATACAAATCTTGAATCTTGACCGCAGCTTCTTCAAACCCAAGTCGCTTACAGTAATCGTTGTAGAAGTTTTTACCTCGGGCGCCCATACCCCCAATGTACAGCGCCATAGCGCCTCGAATTGGAATCATGCACTCCTCAACGCTATCGCCCATCACGACCGTCACGAACGGCGCCATGTCGAACTGCGTCAGATTCTTGTCGCCGGCGCGGTCGAAGCCCTTTTGGATCGGTCCGGCAAACACAGAATATTGCTCTGGGTCCATCCACACAGGAAATAGCCCATCGGCAACTTCTGCTGCAGCGGCGACGCCATTATCCGTGATTGAAGCCGCATAGATAGGAATGTCCTCGTCACTCTGCAAAATACTCTTCAACGGCTTGCCCAAACCCGTCGCATCGTCACCTTCATACGGCAACTGGTACACTTTTCCTGCAAAGGTCAAAGGACCTTGGCGGGCAAAGATCTGCTTCATGATCTGCACGTATTCCTTCAAACGCGTGACTGGTTTACCGTACGCCACACCATGCCAACCCTCGACCACTTGCGGACCCGAGGCCCCCAGACCCACAATGAACCTGCCGCCGGACAACTCAGCCAGGCTCAGCGCCGTCATTGCTGTCATCGCTGGGGTGCGGGCCGGCATTTGCATGATGGCCGTGCCTACTTTGATCTTTTCGGTTTGCGCCAATATCCAAGCCGCAGGCGTCACGGCATCGGAACCGTACGCCTCCGAGGTCCAAATCGATTCGTAACCAAGATTTTCGGCGTGTTTGATCGCATCGATGGGAATGCTCATTTTTCGGCCGGAATAACCAGCAATCAGGCCAAGGCGCATCGTATTTCTCCCAGTGTGTTATGCAATGAATTATATCATTGGGAAGCGTAAGAATGGGACCTTCGACGAACCTTCCGACATCAAACAATTAGTGTCTGTCGAAAAAGCAAAGCTTTTTGCGTCAGACATTTTAAGGGCATGATCGCGACCCGAGTCAAAATCCGTAGGCCTCTTGTAATATGAAGAAGGGGAGGTTTCCTTCCGTAGGGAGGAAACCGTCGGAGCGGAGATTGCCTGCGCCAATCGCAGATTGGCGAGACGGCAATTTCTTCCCTACGGTTTCTTCCAGAAACCTCCCAAAACCCTATGGTTTTTGATTCGGGCTCCTGCCCTCAGTTAGTTCTAAGGATAGCGACCTCTGCACCGGTGGGTGCCAACAGATGATCCTTGCGCCATGGCGGGCCCATTGCTTCGCCTTGAAGCTTCAACTTCTCCATAAGATCATTGACTGGCATTTGCTGCAGACAGACATAGTTTGCCCAACCGTTGTGATCATCGATGCCGATCGCGATTGCGGGCATCACAAAATGTGCTCGCTAAAGGTTATGCCGCACGGCGAGGTAGCGCATGATGTCCATCGACTCATACATCCACTCAACCGAGTCAGCACGCTCAATGCGCAAGCACGGTACGGTCGTTCGGCCACCGCCTTGTAATAGGTCACGAAACGCATCCGCCTCACGCATCGTGTCTCGCAATTGCACATCAATTTCGTGGCTGTCTAGAAAGTGGCGCACGCGATGACAAAACCCGCACAAATCGGTCTTAAACAGCTGGTAGGTCTCTTTCGTTTCTGCATCCATTACAGGAGCTTATTGCGAGTAGAACCCAAATGCCAATTAGGTAAAATACTTAGGCCCAAATCGAGGTTTACTCATGACCCAAAGAGACAATAAGAAAGGTAACAAGCGAGGCGCGAAGAAAGACGAAAAAATCATCATGACACGCAGGCTGATCATCGGCTTTTTTGGCTTGGTTGCCATTGCGTTGGTCGGCTTCGGCACTTACCTATCCAGTGGCTTGCAAGATAGCGGAGAAGCGACCGCCAGCGATGACTATACGCTGATCGAAAACGGACCACCGCGTCGACTCGGCGAACGGATTGAGATCGTAGAATTTTTTTCCTATCGCTGCCGTGCCTGTAAGAACTTTGAGCCTTTATTGGAGGATTGGCGCGACGAACTCGCCGAGGATGTTCGATTTAGCCGCAAACACGTCGTCTTTTCGCCAATTGACGAGCTCTATCGCAAAACCTATCTAGCCCTCGACGCGACCGACAGCGTGGAGCAAAACCACTCACGTATCTTTACTGCACTTCAGAACCAAGGTCGGCAACTGACCACGCCCGACGCAATTGCCGAGTTCGTGGACGGTCGCGGTGTGGAAAAAGACGACTTCTTACGCCAACTCAATTCGGCGAGAGTCAATCGTCTCGCCCGACGGGCCGACGCCGAACAACGCACCTTCGCAATAACGGGAACGCCGACTCTCATTGTTGCCGGCAAGTACCGGGTCGACATGGACAATGGTCAACGACGAGCGCTCGTCGTTGCCAGCCAGCTGATCGAACGCGAGCGCTCGAGCGATACACCGGGCCCTTAAGAGCCTGTTGAAAACAGCCTTTCTTGGAACACGCTTCACCATCTCGTTGGTCACAGCAATGTTCCACGCGTGATTACGCGTGGCTGGCCCCGGCACGCTGACGGCTCTTAACGTTCGCTCAAAAGTTAGCTTGCAGTGACACTCCGATTTGGCGGGGGGCTCCAAGCTGCGTCCACAGATTGGGTTGGTAGAGATCACGCGGGTCATTGCCAAAATAGAAGCCACGCACGAAATAGTCCTCGTCCGACAAGTTTCGACCCCAGAGCCTTATACTCCATTTTGTGGTCTCGTAGCCAACGGTAGCGTTTACAAGCGCATATGAGTCTGACATTTGATCATGGCTGTTAGAGAAGTAGAACTCATCCTTACCTTCCACTTCCACTCGCGCGAACCAGCCATCGCCAAATAGATATTCGCCGCCGGTGTAGAACTGATAATTAGGTGCATGCGCCTGGCTGCGCCCATCCAAATTCGAGCCCCCAACCGCCGTGTAGTCAGAAAACTCGGTGTCCAACAACCCAACCTCTGCAAACAAAGTCAGGTTGTCGACTGCCCGCCAACTCAATCCAACCTCGACACCTTGGTTATAACCCTCGGCGGCATTGCCAATGTATTCGATAAACTCAACGGAACCACCCGCGCGCATGCGTTCGATTGACGTCGAGATTTGCACGTCTTCACGCTGCATTCTAAACACCGCAACGTTCAGCGACATCGCCTCGCCGATTAGCTCGGCTTTATAGCCGACTTCAAGATTCCACAGTGCTTCGTCGCCGAATTCGCGCAGGTCGGAATCCAATGAACCATCGGCGTTGAATCCACCTGTTTTGTAGCCGCGCGAGATTGCTCCGTACAACAAACCATTGGATGCAGTGGTTTTCTCTAACAATATTCTGCCGCCAAAAAGATCATCGTCAGGGGAAAACCCAACTGCGAACGAATCGCTGTATTGTGATTCATGACGTTCGGCGCGTGCGCCGACGGTCAGTTTCAAACTGTTGGCCAGCACGCGTGCCACCTCTGCGTAGAGCGCAACTCGATCGACCGAAAAATCGCTAACAAAATCATCAACGAGGAAAGAATACGTGCGCTGCAACCCAACATCCTGGGTTAAGGAATAAACGCCCAGCACCCAATCCAGCGTCCCATTCCACAATCCTTGCGCTGGGTTTGAAACCAGTCGGGCCTCAGCCGTCAGCGTTTCGACATCACGCGCGTAGAGATCCCTTGAACTATAACCCGCCGGATCGAACCCAACGAACGCCCAATCTTCGTCGTAACCATATTCAATGTCGCTTTCCACATAGCCCACACTTGCCTGCAGGGTGACACGGTCCCAGATTCTGAAATCCGCAACCAAAGATGCATAACGGGTATCTTGTGTGTCCAACCCCGGTTGATCCGACAACGTGTGCCGCGTGTTGTCGAGCGAGAACGCGTCGTATCCATTGTCTACGTCCACCTGGCCCAGACTCAATCGCCAGTTGGTGACTTGACCACCCCATATGAATTTCGCGCGCAGCGTGCGCTCATCGCGCGCGTTCGTGTCGTCTTCGTGCAAATGGTCGTTTTCGATAAATCCGTCGTCCGAGTATTGATGTGCACTAATTCGAAAGCCCGCACCCTCAGCCAATGGGCCAGACACCACCACACCAGCGCCTAGCGCTCCATAGTCGCCCGCGTCGAACTGAACTGCCGTGGTCAGAGTTGAGTCTGGGGCTGGCGTCACGACGTTGATGAGACCGGCCAGCGCGTTTGCCCCATATAACGTGCCCTGAGGTCCACGAAAAACCTCTACTTGGGCCACATCAAACATTGTTGCCGCGGTTCCAATACCACTGAGATCAACGCCATCCACGACTAACCCAATCGATGGGTTCAACGGTTCGATGAATTGGCCGCGCTCGCCAACCCCGCGGATTTGGATGTAGCGCCCCCGCGACGCCCCTGCAGCAAAGTTGACGTTGGCCGCGCGCCCCAAGATTTCATCCAGATGATTTGCGAGTACCGCCCCTTCATCGGGGCGCAGGACAGATACGCTGCCGGCCAATTGGTTCAGTTGAGTTTTACGAAACTCTCCTTCAACGACAACTTCCTCGATGAACGGCTCGTCTTCCTCAATGAACAGCTCGTCGCCATATGCCACGCCCGCGTTCATTGCATATGCAATTGCACTCGCCATCGTTGCACCCAAAATGATTTTTCGCATGGAATCGACTCCTTAGTTACGAATATCGGCCTAAGAAGTGAGAAGGTAAGGAGTGCGGTACACCTATCCCTCCGCCGGTATTAGCCGATTCAGGTTCAAAGGGTCCACCGCTCATCGCGTCGTGCAAAACCGCGCGTCGGTGTCTCAGGCTTGCGCCACCCCTTAGGCAGGCTTCATTGTCTGCCTAACCCCAGCGTGGTGTCGAGCGATAATCTCTCTGCGGGCTAGATCGTAAAAAACACCCGTTTTCGCGGCGGGCGGGAGTGTCGCTTAGCACCATCGTCCGTTAAACGACCGCGAAAATTCCATTAGTTTTTCA
>Ga0209403_10006777_pt1 | contig 11500 bp, 14 predicted proteins | sample ArcticOcean_MG_C_8_FD_187440 | JGI IMG/M metagenome (GOLD analysis project Ga0209403, IMG submission 187440) | Marine microbial communities from western Arctic Ocean - ArcticOcean_MG_CB11_86 (SPAdes) (version 2) | ecosystem: Environmental > Aquatic > Marine > Oceanic | place: Arctic Ocean... | reverse complement strand
ATTTATTTTGAAGAGCTAAAAGTAATTCTATTTGATTTTTTATTTCTTTATCACCATGTTTAGCTTTCTTTTCTAATGAATTAAACTTGTTTTGCAAAGTTTCTAAGTCAGCTAATTTAAGTTCAGTCATAATAGTTTCAATATCATCAAGTGGATTAATTGAGGCAGAAACATGAGTGATATTTTCATCTTCAAAACATCTAACGACATGAGCAATAGCATCAACCTCCCTTATATGAGCTAAAAATTTATTGCCTAATCCTTCACCAGTAGATGCTCCTTTGACAAGTCCCGCTATATCTACAAAGTCGATATAGGTTGGTATTGTTTTTTCACTTTTACCAATATTTGATAATGTATTTAATCTTTGATCTGGAACAGCTACTCTTCCTATATTTGGCTCAATTGTTGCAAAAGGATAATTGGCAGCCTCAGCTTTATTTGATTCCGTTAAAGCATTAAATAATGTTGATTTTCCAACATTTGGAAGTCCAACAATTCCACATTTAAATCCCATTCTAAATCCTTAAGAAGTTATAGTAGCTATTTTAGTTAGCAACAAACCATCATCTTCAAAAATTAAAGAAAAATGTTTTGTTAATAGAGTAATTTTCTTATCTATCAACTCTCTATCTTGATGAGAGAATTTTTCCAGCACATAAGATGATACCATCTCTTTTATTTGAGGACGCCCAATTCCTATTCTTAATCTTTTATAATTTTTATCAATGGCTTCATCAATACTAGCCAGTCCATTATGTCCACCATTTCCTCCGCCCATTTTAATTTTTACTTTAGCAACTGCCAAATCTAAATCATCATGAATAATTATTATTTTAGATTTTGAAATTTTATAGAAATTTATTAATTTACTTATAGGTGGTCCAGATCGATTCATATAAGTTAGAGGTTTGCAAAGCAAACATTCTTTTTGATTTAAAATACCCTTATATATTTCTATATTTTTATCTTTTTTAAGAAGACTAAAATCGTAAAAAATAATTAAAGAATCTATGAGATTAAATCCTAAATTATGTCGTGTAAATTGATATTTTTTATCAGGATTACCTAAACCACAAATGAACCACATAGGCTTAGTATAAATTGCGAAAGTAAAATTGTCTTCTTATTTAGATTTATCTTCGGAAGATTCTTCTTTTTTATCCTCAGGAGTATCCTTGGATTCACCTTCAGTTTTATCAGACTCTCCTTCAGCAACTTCTTCTTCAGTTTTAGTTTCAACTTCAACTGTAGGTGAAGCTAGAGTTGCAACAACAAAGTCTCTGTCTGTAATAGTTGGTTTTACACCTTCTGGTAAATCAATATTGCTAATTTTGATAGCATCTCCAATTTCTGAAATAACTAGATCAAATTCTAATTTTTCTGGAATATTATTAGCATTACAATTTAATTCAACTAAACGACGAACTAAGTTTAATACACCGCCTTTTTTTAATCCAGGACATATTTCCCTATTAAGATATATAACCTCAACCTCAACAGTAACTTTAGTATCATCTTGCACACGAAGAAAATCAAAATGAATAAGTTTATCTGTTACTGGATGATATTGTAATTGTTTTGGTAAAATTTTTTCTTTTTTACCTTCAATATCTAAGTCAATAATTTTAGAGTAAAATCCACCAGAATGCATTAATTTTTGAAGAACTTTATCTTCAAAGGCAATTTTTGAAGGATTGGTATTTTTTCCATATATAATACCTGGCACCATTCCTTTATCTAAAAGTGCCTTGGTTGAACCATGCTCTTTAGATCTATTAATTGCTTTATAATTTCCCATAATATTGATATTTCTTTTAATCAAACAGGGCAGAAACTGAAGAGTCACTGTTAATCCGTTTAATCGCCTCACCCATTAAAGGAGCAATGCTAATATGTCTAATATTTTTTGCAATTTTAACTGCATCTGAAGCAGAAATACTATCTGTAATAACTAATTCTTTAATCTCTGAACTTTTTATCTTCTCTAGTGCATTTCCTGACAGCACTCCATGGGAAACATAAGAATATATTTCTTTTGCCCCTTTTTCTCTTAGGGCTTTTGCTGCATTACATAGTGTTCCGGCAGAGTCAGCAATATCATCAAGTAAGACACATGTTTTATTCTTAACCTCTCCAATTATATGCATAATTTCTGAAACACCTGCTTTTTCTCTTCTTTTATCGGCAATAGCAAGTCCAGCACCCATTCTTTTCGCAAAAGCTCTTGCACGAACAACACCGCCTACATCAGGAGATGAAATAACAAGATTTGAATTTTCTCCAAATTTTGCTTTCATATCTTTAATTATAGGGGGGGCAGAAAATATATTGTCTAGGGGTATATCAAAAAATCCTTGAATTTGTCCTGCGTGAAGGTCCATTGTTAACACTCTATCAGCACCAGCAGAAGTAATTAAATTCGCTACAAGTTTTGCCGTAATGGGAGTTCTTGGACCAGTTTTTCTATCTTGTCTGGCATATCCATAATAAGGTATCACCGCGGTAATTCTTTTTGCAGAACCTCTTTTCGAAGCATCAATTGCAATTAATAATTCCATTAAATGATCATTAGCTGGATAGGAGGTAGATTGAATGATAAATACATCTTCCCCTCTAATATTTTCATTAATTTCTACAAATATTTCATCATCAGCAAATTTACGAATGGATGCTTGGCATAATTGAACGTCAATATAGGAGCAAATAGATTCTGCGAGCTCTCTATTACTATTGCAAGAAATAATCTTCATTGTTCAATAAATATTCATTATAGAAGAAATATAATAGTTCAAGGTTTAATAGCTAATCATATAATTTTTTTGTTAAATCCTATAATATTAATCATTCTACCTGTTGGAAGTTGATTAAGATGTGCTGATCTACGATGACTAAAAAATAAATCTTTATTTTCATAAGTATCTATATCGACATCATCAATTTTCATAAGTTTATTCTCCAATAATTGAAATTTAATTAAGTTTCGCATATCGAATAAATTTTTATTAAATTTATTTTCTTCGGTAAAATAATTTTCATAATTAGAATTTATTTTTATAAAGCTTTTTTTAAATTCTTTACCAACCTCAAAGTTTTTTCTATTTAGGCAAGGACCAATTATAGCTTGAATTTTACTAATATTAGGCTGAATCTTAATAATTTTATTAAGGGCATTTTTAATTATATTGGCATGTACACCTTTCCAGCCAACATGAAGACAGGAGATAAATGTATTTTCATCATCAAATAGAAATATTGGACAACAATCTGCGGTTAATACAGCAATATTAATAGTCTTATCTTGTGTGATCATCCCATCTGCCTTAAATCTATTTAGGAAATTATTTTTATTGATCATTACTATTTTATTAGAATGAATTTGATTTACAAATTTAATTTTTTTTTTATCTAGCAATAATTCTTTTTGTGCCTGTAAAATATTTTTTTGAACAGCAATATCTTGGTCATCGGTACTATAACTACAATTTAATGAGGAAAATTTTTTAGAAGAAAACCCTCCTTGTCTTGTAAAAAACCCAAAAGAAATTTTAGAACTAGTATATTTTTTTGAAGTAATATAATTTTTCTTCATTTTTATTTAGATATAACTAATACTTTAAATATAGCTCCCATATTTTTTATATCAATTATTCGGTTTAAACCACTTTTAATAATTTCTTTTTGATGTGTTTTGCAGTTTGTTAATATTTTTTTTGTCCTTTCATATATTCCATTTTGAATTAAAAAATCTCGTTGAGAAGAAAATATATTTATTTGTAAATTATAGTATTTGGCAATAGAAATTAAAGACTTAAAATCTACCAAAGAAGTAATATCTTGATAGCCAATATTATCTAATATATTGGAGTTTTTATTATTATAAATAGATTGTAAAGTAAAATTTTTAGGTTTTTCTAAATAGCCGTAATCAATGGCTATCATCATGCCACCTACTTGCAGAATATGTTTACATATTTTTGAGAAATATTTTTCTCTAGATTTAGATATTTCCAATGTATTTAATGGATTATAACTTAGAATATAATTTATAGTTTTTTGATTTTTAATTTTAATATCTTTAATTTTTAAAGTTTGTTCAGAAGAGTTATATTTTATCTTTTTTTCATACCAGATATCCTTTTTTTTGTAAAATTGTCTAATGGGGAAGCAATCAAAAAATTCATTAGCAATTATAATTACAGGATCAATATTATTGCTTTTAAAATCTTTATGCCACTTTATTTTCTTTAAGTTTAAATTAAATTTATTGAAATTAGTTTTTTGTTTATTAATAAGGTTTGTATTTTTTTCAATTAATTTAATACTTACTGCTACATTAAAATTATTAAATTTTTCTGTAATTTTTATAATATCTAAAAGTAAAGTTCCTCTTCCTGGACCAAGTTCTATCAAATTAAATTTTTTTTTTATATTATTTTGCCAATAATTTAGAATATATAATCCTAATATCTCTCCAAATAATTGAGATATTTCTGGAGAAGTTATAAAATCACCAGAACTACCGATAACATTTGAACTAGAATAATAACCTTCTTGATCATAAAGACTTAGTTTTATAAATTTTTCTATAGTAATTGGATTTTTAAAAGTTGTTAATTTTTTTAAAATATTTTCTTTATGCATGCTGTTTTTTTTTAATTAATATAACAGTTCCAATAATAATAAGAGGGATGCATAAAAGTTGACCCATAGTGAAAAAATTAAAAACTAAACCAATATGATGATCAGGCTCCCTAATAAATTCAATAGAAAATCTAAATATTCCATAAAGTAATAAGAATAATCCTGAGATATAACCATTTCTTCTCTTAGGGTTATTTTTTAAGATAATAGAAAGAAATATAATGAATAATAATATGCCTTCAAAAAACGCTTCATATAATTGGGAAGGATGTCTTGGTAAACTATCAATAGTTGGATAAATTATTGCAATAGGAAATTCAGTTACTTTCCCAATTAATTCAACATTTATAAAATTTGCCAATCTTCCAAAAAACAATCCAATAGGCGCAACTAAAGAAATAAAATCTGCAAGTAAAAAAAATTCTAAATTATTTTTTTTCGTAAATAAAAAAATTGAAAATATCATTCCAAGTAGGCCTCCATGGAATGACATGCCTCCTCTCCAAATATAAATTAGATATAAAGGATTTTGTAGAAAATTTTCAAATTGATAAAATATAACATAACCTATTCTACCCCCTAAAATTACTCCTATAATTGACCAAATTAGAAAGTCGTCTAGTTTTTTATTTTTGATATTTGATTTGATCGTCTTATTAAAAAGCTTAATTAAATATAATCCTAATAAAAAAGCGATAATGTACGCCATGCTGTACCAACGTATTTCAAGAAAGCCCAAAGAAATAATGACAGGATCTATTGAAGGTTGTATTAAAATCATTATATTAATTTAAACTATTACTATTATCATGGTTAATAAATCAAAAATATTATCAGATTTATCAAAAATGGCTGTTGATGCCATGGATACTTTTGCTGGTTTACGTAAGGAAGTAGAAGTAATTGTAAGTTTAAGAGTTAATAAAATTATAAATAAAATGAATCTCATTAAAAGAGATGAGTTTGAGGTTTTGAAGAAATTAGTTCAAAAAACATTGATAGAAAATGAAAAATTAAAAAAACAACGATCAAAAACAGTTAAAAAACAAACAATGACTAAAAAAAAGAAAAAAGTGAAAAAAAAGACAAAAAAGTAGGCTTTATTCACAAATTTTATAAAAATACCTTAAATATCCTTGCTAAAATCTAATAAATTTTAGTAAAGCTATATCTAGTATATAATTATTATAGGCTACTAGATAAAGTATGGATACAGAAAATTTAATATTAAATCCTATAGATGTTGTAGAAGATGTAATCCATGCAAAAAAATGGACATTTAGTAGAGCTGATGATTATGAGCTTGTTGCAGAGATTTCTTCTGAATGGTGCCATTATAGGTTATATTTTACATGGTCTGAACAAATAAAAGCTATTAGTATTACAATTACTTTTGATTTAAAGTTCCCTCAAAACAAATATAAAGATGCCCAGGAACTTTTGGCTCTAATTAATGAAAAATTGTGGATAGGGCACTTTGATATTACTTCTAAAAATGGAATTCCCGCCTACCGTCACACGGTTTTATCATTTCCTGAAAATGAAAAACTCCATCATCAATTAGAAGATTTGGTAGATATTGCCATTTATGAGTGTGAAAAATATTACCCAGCTTTTCAATTAGTTTTATTTGATGATGCAAAACCAACAAAAGCATTAAAAATAAGCTGTTTTGAAACAATAGGACAAGCCTAAAAACTTTACATTTTGTAGTTATATTTTATTCACTAATAATGAATAAAATTTTAATGATAGGATGCGGTCATATGGGAAGCGCGCTTCTTAAGGCATGGTTTTTAAAAACTAATTATTCTTTTATAATTATTGATCCTTTGCAACATAACAATATTAATAGAAGTTTCAATAATCGTGTAAAGGCATATGACTCTTTAAACAAAATAAAAAATATCAAATTAATTGATATGGTTATTATTGCTGTAAAACCTCAAATTGCTTTACCTGTAGTTAAAGATATAGGTAAATATAATTTTAATAATAAAATAATTTTCTTAAGTATAGTTGCTGGTAAAAAAATAAGTTTTTTTAATAAATATTTACCAAAAAAAAATAAGTTTATCAGGATAATGCCTAATATGCCTGTGATGATCAATCATGGTATGTCTTGTTTATTTGCAAATAAAAATGTATCCAAAAAAAACAAAGAAATTGTTAATTCTTTATTTTCTAAAGTAGGAAAAACATTATGGTTAAAAAATGAATCACAGATAAATAAAGTAACAGCTATTTCTGGAAGTGGCCCAGGATATATATATTTTATAATTGATGCATTTGAAAAAGCTGCTTTGCAGCTTGGTCTAGGTGAAAAAGCAACTAAAGAACTAGTTCATCAAACATTATTAGGATCAATAAAACTATTATTAGAAGAAAAATCAAGTGCTTCTGTTTTAGCAAATAATATTGCTGTTAAAGGAGGCACCACAGAAGCAGGTTTAAACAAATTTAAAAATAAGAAAATTCTCCATTCAACTTTTAAAAAAGTAATAAAAGCTGCATATAGTCGTGCAATTCAGTTGGGAAAATAATTTTGTGATGAGAAATGATATAAAAATAGCTGAAACCGTTCTTTTTTTATTAAAAAATAAAAACTGGAATGATCTATCTTTAGAAGAAATTAAAAAAAAATCAAAAATTCAAAAATTTGATAAATTAATTAAAAATAAAAAAACAATAATAAAAAAAATTAATGAATACTTTGATTATAAACTTTCTTTCAGATTAAAGAATATGGAGCAAAGTAATAATAAAGATATGATTTTTGAAATACTAATGATGAGATTTGATATACTGCAAAAATACAGAAAAGGTATTCTTTCAATTTTCAATTCATTTAAAGGGAAGCCTCAAGATTTAGTATTTTTACTTCCTAATATTATTGATAGTATTATTTTTATGGTTAACTATACCAATGTTTCAACAAAAGGAATTAAAGGACAATTAAAAATTAAAGGTATAGTGATAATTTACATATCTTCTTTTTTTGCATGGATGAATGATGATACTCCTTCTTTAGATAAAACAATGATAACTTTAGATAAAAATTTAGATCAGGCAGGAAAAATTTTAAGTTTTATTAAATGAATAACAATATAAACAATATTATTGAATTCGATGATTTTTTAAAGGTAAAGATTTGTGTAGGTACTATTTTATCTATTGAAGAAAATAATAAAATAAGAAATCCTTCTTTTGTCTTAACAATTGACTTTGGAAAGAATATAGGATTAAAAAAAAGCTCTGCTCAATTAAAAGCTAATTATGAAATTAATAATTTGATAAATAAACAAGTTATAGCAGTAGTTAATTTTAAACCTAAACAAGTTGGAAATATTATGTCTGAAGCTTTGGTTTTAGGATTACCTGATGATTCAAATGAACCAATATTGATATCACCAGATTTAAAAATTACCAATGGTAGACAAATATATTAATTATAATGGTAGGCTTATTAGAGTTTTTAAACCTCCTATTTTAGATTTTAAGAGCTTTATTTCACCTCCATGTGAGCGTATTATATCTCGAGTGATGGTCATTCCTAATCCACTTTCACCTTTTAATTTATTTCTAGATGGGTCTAATGTAAAAAAAGGCTTAAATACATCTTCATAATTTTTTTCAGGAATACCTGGACCATTATCTTCAATAGATATAAAACATTCTTCGTCATCTGAAACTATTTCAATATTAATTTCGGAAGAATATCTTTTGGCATTATCTATTATATTTTGAATTGCCCTTTTAATTTGTATCGGTCTTCCTGATGTTTCAATATTACTTGTGTGAACATCTCTAATTGTATGTAGATCAGAAGAATTGGAATGACATATATTTTTAATTAAATCATTCAGATTTATATTTTCTATCGTTTCAGGTGCTTCACCTCTTACAAAACTTACATAGCTATTAAGCATAGCTGTCATTTCTTTAATATCATGTTCCAATTCTCTTTTTGCATCATCATCTTTCATTAGGGAAAGCTGTAGCTTCATTCTTGTAAGTGGCGTTCTAAGATCATGACTAACACCAGCTAGCATATCAGTTCTTTGTTTTAAAAATCTTTTAATTCTTGTTCTCATTTGATTAAATGCATTGGTAGTTTGTCTTATTTCTAATGAACCTGAACTTTTGAGCTCTGGTGCATCTAAACCTCTACCAAATGTTTCTGCTATTATAGCAAGTCTTTTTAAGGGACGTATCTGACCTTTCATAAAAAAATATGCTAATATTAATAGAATAAAAGATACAAAAAACATCCATAGCAGAAAAACAAAAGCTGATTCACTGTAGAGCCTATCTTTATCAACTTGTATTATAAGTAAATTTTTTTCAAGTTGGATTACTATTTGAGCGCCCTGATCTAGATTGCTTAAGTCATAAAAATAAGGTTTGTTTAATTCTTCAAGCGCTTCTTGTAATCTTTTAGATAGTATGCCTCTTTCTGTACGAAAAGATAAAGGATTTAGACTTTGATCGTTTTTATATTCAATATTCATTTTAAAATCTTCTTTAGCAATATTAATTGCTTTCATAGTCAAATTTTGATCAATGAGTTTAATAATTACATTAATATCAGCTACTACTGATTGAGTAAGTCGTTTACTTATAATATTCCATGATGTTTGATAGAAAACAAAAGTTGTTAAAGTGACTAATGTAATTATTGGAATGAAAACAATTATTAGAGAACGACCTAATAAAGAAGCGGGTATAAGTTTTTTATATATCATATTTCATTACAAACTAGCTTATATCCTTTTCCTCTAATGGTTTTAATAAAGTGAGGTTGCTTTGGATTTGATTCAATTTTCTGTCGTAATCTAGTAATTTGAACATCTACCTTTCTAAGCTCTGTTTCGTCATAATCTTGTTCAGCTAACTCTTCTCTTAAGACAATATTATTTTTTTTATTAATTAATTTTAATAAAAGTTTATTTTCACCTTCAGTAAGATATATTGTTTCACCTGCTTTTTGAAGCTGAGTTGTGTTTAAATTAAATGTATAATTTCCAAAAAAAACAGAAGTAATTTTTTCTTTTTTTTGATCAAATAATTTTAATAAATTTTCTATTCGTAAATAAAGTTCCTCTGGCTCAAAAGGTTTTGATACATAGTCATCAGCGCCTATTTTTAGGCCTTTTATTTTATTTTCTGCTTCTCCCATTGCTGTTAATAGAATAACTGGCGTATTACTTTTTTCCTTTATAGTATTAACTAAATTTATTCCATCTCCAGATGGCATCATTCTATCAATAATAATTAAATCAAATATAAAATATTCAATAATATCTTTTCCTGAAGTAAAATCATCACACAGATAAATTTTATAATTTTTTTCAATTAAATATTCTTCTAAAAGCTCCCTTAATCTTTTATCATCATCAATAATTAGAATATTTTTTTGCATAATGAATTATTTATTAATTTCATTAAAAATTTTTTTATTTCCATCATTAATCATTGCATATAAGATTTTCTTAAATCCATTAATATCACTTTCATCAAATTTTCTAAAAATATTTTTTATATTATTAATTTGTATTTTTGATAATTGATTTTCAAGATCAATTCCTAATTTGGTGAGAGATAAATTTTTTGTTCTTTTGTCCTCTCCAGTTGCAACAATAATATACTTTTCTTTAACTAGTTGATTAAGCACTCTAGATAAACTCTGTTTTGTTATTTTAAGAATAGTAAGTAAGTCTTTAATAGTAATTGTTTTTTGTTTTCCTACAAAGTAAATAATTCTATGGTGAGCTCTACCAAAACTTAACTTGTTTAATATTTCATCAGGACCTAAGGTAAACTCTCTATAAGAAAAAAATAGTAACTCAATAATTTTTTTTATTTCAATATTGCTAAGATAAAGTGGTGTGAGGATTTTATTTAGGTCAGTCATATTGACTTAATTATGCATCACTGATAATCAATTGTCATTAATATAATAAAAAATTATGTAAATTTATGAATAAGGCTTTTGATAATAGAGAAGGTTGGATATGGATGAATGGGGCTTTTATACCCTGGAAAGAAGCTACTTCTCATATTATTACACAAGGATTACATTATGCTAGTGCAGTTTTTGAGGGTGAAAGAGCTTACAGTGGAAAAATTTTTAAGTCTGAGGAACATACCAAAAGATTATTTAATTCTGCAAAGATTATTGGCATGAAAATACCTTACACTGAAGATGAAATTACAAGTGTTAAAAATGAGCTAATTAAAAAAATGAATAAAAATAATTGCTATATCCGCCCCGTTGTTTGGAGAGGAAGTCAACAAATGGGATTATCTACAAATAATGCAGATATTAATGTAGCTATTGCTTTGTGGGATGATTGGGCGTCATATTTTAAGATAGAGGATAGGTTAGCAGGTTTACGACTTATTACATCCCCTTGGAAAAGACCTGCTCCTGATACAGCTCCTTTTGAAGCAAAAGCCTCAGGCCCTTATATTATATGCACCATGTCTAAACAATTTGCTGAAGATAAAGGATATAATGATGCTTTGATGTTAGATTATAGAGGTTATGTAGCAGAAGGAACAGGGGCAAATATTTTTTTTATAAAAGATAAAGAAATTCATACACCGATACCTGACTGTTTTTTAAATGGTATAACTCGCCAAACTGTTATTACCCTTGTTAGAGACAAAGGATTTAATTTAATTGAAAAACATCTCTTACCTGAAGACATTGCAAATTATGACGAGGCTTTTCTAACAGGAACAGCAGCTGAGATTACTCCCATTAAATCTATTGATGAAATTATTTATAATGTAGGGGAGAATACAGTTAGTTATCAATTAATGAATGATTTTACAAATCTAGTTAATTCTT
>Ga0209403_10006776_pt1 | contig 11501 bp, 12 predicted proteins | sample ArcticOcean_MG_C_8_FD_187440 | JGI IMG/M metagenome (GOLD analysis project Ga0209403, IMG submission 187440) | Marine microbial communities from western Arctic Ocean - ArcticOcean_MG_CB11_86 (SPAdes) (version 2) | ecosystem: Environmental > Aquatic > Marine > Oceanic | place: Arctic Ocean... | reverse complement strand
TGGTCTCGATCCATGGCGAAATATCTTCCGCACAGACTAACAAGCTGTCCAACGCCTAGTTCAGCGAATATCTTTTCGGTTGCGGCAATAGATACCTCCGCGCTTTGTGGTGGCGTATCTCGGCCGTCCAAAAACGCATGTAAGAAGATCTTGCTCACGCCTTTGTCCGCGGCACTGCGAATTAACGCATGGATCTGATCTTCGTGACTGTGCACGCCGCCGGGTGAGAGCAAACCCATAATATGCAGCGCACCATTGCCTTGGTTGGCTTTTTTGAAGGCTGCGTTGATTGCACGGTTGTTGGCAAATTCGCCTTGGCTAATGGCACGGTTGACGCGCGAAAAGTCTTGGTACACAACGCGCCCCGCTCCTAGGTTCATATGGCCCACTTCAGAGTTGCCCATCTGTCCCGGGGGTAGGCCCACATCTTCGCCGGACCCGGAAATCAAAGTGCGTGGCTGGTTGGTCCAAAGCCGGTCCCAAGTGGGTGTATCCGCTAATGCGATTGCATTATCAGAAGTGTCTTCGTTATGCCCAAAACCATCAAACACTACCAACAAAGTGACTTGTCGCATGGTTGGGAGGACTCCTGGGTGAAATCAAAGAGCGGGAGTGGACGCACATTCTAGCAAAATTGACTGGCTCCGGTGTGTATAATCCGGCGGCTTTGCGTACAAAAGGTAACTAGTCAAGTGGAGCAGCTCCTAGCGTTCGTCGTCGACCACCCCTATCTCGTGGGCAGTTTTGCGGTCTTGCTCGCGTTGTTTGTGCGCAATGAGATGGTACGCGGCGGAACGACCGTCAGTAGCCAAGAACTTGTGGCGATGGTGAATTCCCAAGACGCGCTTGTTTTGGACATTCGCGATAAAAAGGAGTTCGAAGAGGGACATATCGTCGATGCGATCAACATACCCCACGGCAACCTCGAGTCGCGCGTTGCCGAGCTAAAAAAATACAAAGAAAAGCCCATTGTGATCACATGCAAGCAGGGCCAGCACTCGGGTGCAGCGGGGACCGCCCTGAAGAAAATGGGTTTCGAGCACGTTACCCGTTTGCGCGGCGGGCTAGCGGAATGGCGTGGGGCCAACATGCCGGTCGTGAAAGCATGAGCGAACAACCGGTGCAGGTACAGATGCGTCTGGAACGGATTTACCTTAAAGATGCTTCGTTCGAGTCACCGAATTCGCCAAAGGTGTTTGCCGTCCAGTGGCATCCCGAGATCAAGGTCGACATCAACACGAAAGCCACGCCGCTCGACGGTGACCGCCACGAGGTGGTGCTAAAGATCACAGTCGAGGCATCAACCGCTGAGGAGGGCACCGGATTCATCGTAGAGGTACATCAAGCAGGTGTGTTTGTCGTCGAACGGGCAAATGTAGATCAATTGCGCCACATCCTCGGTGTGACGTGTCCGACGACACTGTTTCCGTATGTCCGCGAGTCTATTGATTCGTTGGTGGTCAAAGGCGGATTCCCGCCGCTCAACATAGCCCCGGTGAATTTCGAAGCTGTCTACGCTGAAGCCGTGAAGCGCGCCGGGGAACAACCACAGGTTAAGCACTAGCGAAGCCGCCCTTCCTATCTCCCCGCGCAAAATCCCATCTGTCGCCAGGCCTCATAAACCACGACTGACACGGCATTGGCGAGATTGAGACTGCGCGACTCTTTCTTCATGGGGATGCGCAGCACACGGTCTTGGTCCATCGAGTGCAACAATCGGGTTGGTAGACCGCGGGTTTCTGGGCCGAAAATAAACGCATCGTTATCGGCGAATTCAATTTCGCTATACGGCTTGCTGCCTTTGGTTGTGAGCGCGAACAGCCGTGGCGGGGCAACTTCTTGCATGAATTGCGCAAGGTCGCGATAACGGCTAACGCTTGCGTGCTCGTGATAGTCCAACCCAGCGCGTTTGAGACGTGCATCGCTCCATTCAAAACCCAGCGGTTCGATGAGATGCAACCGTGCGCCGGTGTTCGCACAGATACGGATGATGTTCCCGGTATTAGGCGGAATTTCCGGTTCAAAAAGAACAACGTCGAATGCCATGGCCCGATTGTAACGAATCTGCCTCTCCTGCAGTTCGCTACATATCTAGCTCCTGCATCTTTCGGGTAAGCGTGTTGCGGCCCCAGCCGAGGAGCTCAGCTGCATCTTTTTTGCGGCCGCCACTTTTGCGCAATGCGGCGCTGATCATGATGCGTTCAAACTTTGGAATCGCGGTGTCGAGCAGAGGTTCGGAATCGCCATCTTCCAATACCTGACTTGCCCACAGCTCCAAACTCGTTTCCCATTCAGTCTCTGCTGTTGACTTGGTTGAGGCTTGCAGCTCTGATGGAAGGTCCTCAATCAATATCGTGCGGGCACTTGCCATGACGTGCAGCCACCGACAGGTGTTCTCCAGCTGTCGGACATTGCCTGGCCAAGGCAACAACGTAAGGTAATCCTCGGTTTCGGGCGCCAGTCGTTTCACTTCGTCGCCGAGTTCTCGCGCCGACGCATCAAGAAAGTGGCGTGCGAGCAGCGGTATGTCGGAGCGTCGCTCGGACATGGCCGGGACGTGCACACGAATCACGTTCAGGCGGTGAAACAAGTCTTCGCGAAATACCTGTTTATCCACCAGATCCTCAAGATTCTGGTGGGTGGCCGCCACGATGCGCACGTCGACTGAGACCGATTGGTGACCGCCGACCCGATAAAATTCCGACTCTGCGAGCACGCGCAATAGGCGAGTTTGCGCAGCCGCCGGCATGTCACCGATTTCGTCCAGGAACAACGTGCCTCCGTTGGCTTGTTCGAAGCGCCCTATACGGCGTTGATTCGCGCCTGTGAAAGCGCCTTTTTCGTGACCGAATAGCTCACTTTCGATTAGATCGTTAGGGATTGCGGCCACATTGAGCGCAATGAACGGCATGCTGCCGCGCGGACTGTGGCGATGCAGTGCATGCGCGACGAGTTCTTTGCCCGAGCCTGAAGGTCCATTGATCAATACCGAAACGTTTGATGACGATAGCCGGCCAATGGCGCGGAACACTTCCTGCATAGCAGGCGCTTTGCCGATAATCTCCGGGGCGGGTTCGGCATTGGTGAACGAAATGCTCTCCGCGTCTTGACCATGTGAAATGGCACGCTGCACCACCGCCACGGCTTCGTCCACGTCAAATGGCTTGGGCAAATATTCGAACGCGCCGCGTTCAAAGCTACCCACCGCAGTTTCGAGATCGGAGTGTGCAGTCATTACTATGATAGGCACCTGCGGGTGGCTGCTAGCGACCTGCTTGAGGAAATCGAGCCCGGAGGTGCCTGGCATTCGCACATCAGTAATGATGGCAAGGGGTGCTTCGGACTGCAGATGGTGCATTGCCTGATCTGCAGTATTGAACGCGGTTATCGGTATCCCGGCTTTACTCAGAGCCCGGTCAAGCACCCAACGAATGGATCGGTCGTCATCGATCACCCACACATGGTCTGTCATGCTACGTCCTTTCGGCTAATAAGAGGTCCCGGATTCGGCTGGACGAACGGAACGTAAATTGAAAAACAGGTGTGTCCCGGTCGGCTCTCGACCTGAATCGATCCGTTGTGTAAGCCGATGATGCTCTGCGTAATCGAAAGCCCAAGGCCGGAACCGTTTGTCCGTCCGCTGATCATTGGAAAAAAGACGCGCTCGACTAGATCTGGATCGATACCGGGCCCGTTGTCTATGATTTCGAGGTGAGCGACTAGGCGGTGGCGGACCGCGTTGATAGTAAATTGCCGCACAACTCGAGAACGAAGCGTTACTTTCGCGTCAGACGCGTCTGCCATTACTTCATAGGCGTTGCGCACGATATTCAGGACCGCTTGGATTAGTTGATCCTCATCGGCTTCGATTTCCGGCAAGCTCGGGTCGTAGTCGCGTTTCCAGGTAATAAATCCGGGGTGTTCCGCCTCGATGAGTTGCACGACACGCTCGAAGATACGCAGCGTACTGATTTGTCTGATTTTCAGTTCTTTGTTGCTGCCGAGCATGCGATCCACCAATACGCTCAAGCGGTCGGCTTCACTAATGATGACCCCGGTATATTCCTGCAATTCGGCGCTCGGTAGTTCTCGCTCCAGTAGTTGAGCTGCGCCACGTATGCCGCCGAGGGGGTTCTTCACTTCGTGGGCGAGGCCACGAACCAGACGCCGTGTGGTTTCCTGCCGTGACACCGATTCGTCATCCTGATTGATGCGGCGCAGCCGATTCAGCGAATGCAGTTCCAATAACACCCCGGGCGGGGCATCGAGCAGGTTTACTGTGAAATCGACCTGTTCGGTTAGATGATCGGGCAGCTGTAACGTCACTTCGCGCTGGGTGTAGGGCTGGCGCGATTCGAGGGCTAAGCGTAGCGCCGGCAAGATGCGATCGGAACGAAGAAAAAAATCTGCGAAAGGTTGGCCGACCGCCTGGGCGCTCGATGTGCGCAATAGGCTTTCGGCCGCGACATTTAGCCCGCGTATGCTCAACCCTGGATCCAAAACGACGACCGCCGTGATTAGGTTGTCGAGAATCTGGCGAACATCATTCATGCAATTCTCCTGTGCCTGGTTGTTGTAGGCGCGTGGCTAGCTCTTTAGCCGTCTAACTCGCTAACTCTAAAAAACAATTTTCTGGCCGGGAATGCACGGCTAAAACTGCAGAATGTAAGTACTTACAGACTTGTTAGGCCACGTTTCTGGCTTGCTGTTCGGTTCAGCCTGAACGGACGAACATTATACACGCACCAAAAAGGTGCGCGCACCAATAATGTTCGTCCGTTCGTCGAATGGATTCTTACAATCCCGTCCGGGATCAAGATCGCCGGCTACGAAGGCTCGTCGATCAGCCTGTGTTCAGCGGGAGTCTTGGCTAGGGTCTGCCACGTTTGATTTGTGATGCTCGAAGCATATGAAATGTTATCGGCTCGGATGTGATGATGGCCTTGCCATCGGCGTCGACGACCTGGGCGAGCAGCCTGTGCGTGCCGCGGTCAACGTTCGCGAGCGCGAAACTCGAGCCTGCGGCGTTTGAGAGGGGGCTGCCGTCCATCAATAATTGCAGTTCATGGCCTTGAGCACGGTTTAGGCCTGGATCAAGCTCCACAGATACTGACAGATTCCCTGCATTGTCTCGAACTGCGAGTTCGTTCGTGGGCGAGGTTATGGCAATGTGCTCATAACCAGGCAGGTCCTGTGCGGGCGGCGGTGATGGGGCCCGTGATGCTGCACGTGGCGAGGATGGTGCTGGGAATGAGTTCGCGGGCTGTACTTCGACCGTGGCGCTGCTGTCGTTGGGGGCGACGTCGGTAAAAACGACATTGCCGTATTTGTCGACGGTTTTATAGATCTTTGACTCAGCAGCGAACGCAAACACCGAAATCGTGCTAATCGCGACAAAAGCGAGCATTGAACATAGCGGTTTGAACATGGCTTAGGGCCCGTGGCAATGCAGACACCGTATTGGACCACTTATTAAAAAAAGCCCCAGTGGTTGCTGGGGCTTTGTGAAGCTTATCAAGGTTCTGATAAGAAGTTGGCTAGTTCAAGGCTTCCTTGGTGGTCTTGATGATCGCTGCCGCTACTTTGTAGGGGTCGGCATTTGATGAGGTCCGGCGGTCTTCCAAACGCCCTTTCCAACCATCCTGTAGCGTAGTGATCGGAATACGGATCGATGCACCGCGATCCGATACGCCGTAGCTGAACTTATCGATCGCTTGTGTTTCATGCAACCCAGTCAAGCGCTGCTCATTGTGCGCGCCATATACTGCGATGTGACGATCGATGTTCTTGGCGAAGTTTTCACAGATCTGCGTGAAAATCTCCTCCTGGCCTTGGTCGCGCATTGCGCCATTTGAGAAGTTGGCGTGCATACCCGAGCCGTTCCAGTCGGTTGCACCCAGTGGTTTTGGATGCCAGTTGATGGAATAGCCGTATTTTTCGCCAGTACGCTCCAAGATGTAGCGTGCGACCCAAGTTTCATCACCGGCCCGCTTGGCTCCTTTGGCGAAGACCTGAAATTCCCATTGTCCAGCAGCGACTTCGGCGTTGATACCCTCAACGTTAACGCCGGCTTCCAGGCAAATATCCAAATGCTCGTCAACACAATCTCGGCCGTAGGCGTTTTGTGCTCCCACTGAGCAATAGTATGGGCCCTGCGGACCAGGGTATCCGCCCGGCGGAAACCCTGGGGGCAAGTTGTGGTCGATATCCCACAGGAAATACTCCTGCTCGAAACCAAACCAAAAGTCGCCGTCGTCATCGTCAATCGTTGCGCGTCCATTTGAGACGTGCGGGGAGCCGTCGGCATTGAGTACTTCGGTCATGACCAGGAACGCATTGCGGCGATCGGGATCTGGGAAAATCGCAACAGGTTGCAAGAGGCAGTCCGAAGCTGAACCGTCGGCTTGTTCGGTGGAACTGCCGTCAAATGACCACATCGGGCATTCTTCCAGCGTACCTTCGAAGTTGTCCCGGACTAGGGTCTTGCTGCGTAAACTCTGGGTCGGCTGATAGCCGTCGAGCCAGATGTATTCTAGTTTTGCTTTCATATCCTATTTTTCTCCAAAACGACGGATTGTCGCGACTGACGCGATTTGTCGCGCCTCTTTCAAGTCTCAAATCTTGCCGGTCGTGCCGGCACCCCGGCTGATCAGCAAGCTTCCCCGCAATAGCGTTTCAACTAAGTATCAAATCATCTTCCAAACATTTCGCGACCACCTCGCACTAGTACCCACGCCACTCACTTCACTAGGAACGGAACGCAATTTGCGTGCCACGCGAAATGGACGCTAAACCATTGATTTTGTTAGATCTTCGCCCCAGCCGCGCACCAATTAGTAGATGCGCGTGTTGGTCGCCAGCCGACCAAGCACTCTATTCTGGTGCAACTTGGATCTGGAAACAAATCTCGTTTTCACTCTCCACGACCTTTAGCACGGCATGACCATGAACCCGGCACCACGAGGGAATGTCTTGTAGGGTCCCGGGATCGGTCGCGTAAACTGTGAGTTGGTCATCTGGCTGCATGGTTTTGATGGTGTCTTGGGTCTTGATCACAGGCATTGGACACAACATCCCGCGCGCGTCCAACTCATGATCAGACATGCCAGTGCGGATCGAGCTTAGTAGGGTTTAAGGGCGCAACCGTTAGCTCGCGACTCACGCCGTCGGGAAACGTGACCGCCAACGTGACCTTTTCGGCTGTTTTGCCCTGACTGTAGCGCGCAAGGATTTGGCCCGCGAGGTCGATATCGGCGGCTTCAGGCTGGCCGTCGATGAGTGCTAAAGGCCCTTTGTGACTTGTCGGTTGTATCGAGAGATAGGTCTTGCGGTAGCCCTCGAGATACCTGTTTTCGCCTTCCTCGCGGCCTACGATGAGCTTGTAGTGAGGTGCGGGCCGGATATGTCTGCCTACCTTCAACAGCATGATGTCGTCGAGTTCGTATTCACGACTGCCGCGTGCTTGCCACAAGTCGGCAAGCTTGCGCGCATATTGCTCGTCCGTGAGAAAACAGCATCCGCCCGCGGGTTGTGCCCAATCGGTAAACCCAAACGATTGAGCCAGTTCGATTTGCGGTTTCCGGTTGCGGCCGTGGAAGCCGTAAAGTGCCTCTCGATCCACCCATCCTTCACGTTCGGGCAGGGTTACGGGCAGGTTCTTAGCGCAGAGTGGGCGCAATAAACGGTCGTCTGCCCCGGATTGCTTGGCAATCAACGGCATCGTTTCTTTGCGCTGGCTTTTTGGGCGTTGCCCGATAACCTCACCCGTTAGGATGAAATCGAAATTGTTCTCTTCCATGAACGTCCAGGCGAGCGCTTTCTTGACCATGAAAATTTTGCAGTCCAAGCACGGATTGAGGTTCTTGCCGTAGCCGTATTTCGGATTGAGGAGTACATCTTTGTACTCGTCTATGACGTCGATGATGTGGAGCTTGATGCCCAATTGCTCCGCGACCCACAATGCGTTGTTGCGTTTGGGCTTCGTCGCCTTCTTCTTTCGGATCGCGTGCGTGTGCCCTTCGACGCAGAATCCAGTGTAGAAGTTGATACCCTCGACGTGAACGCCCTGATCCATGACGACCTTGGCCGCCAACATGGAGTCCAATCCGCCAGAGATTAGGGCGACAGCTCTTTTTTGTTCGTCCATAATCGCCGCCTTATTTTTCCGCACCACTTTTTAGAGGCCGGGCAGTCTAGCCTGGATTAATCATGACTTCACTATTTCGACTGCGTCGACCTGGCGCGATGCCGGCCGGCGGCTGTAAATCCGTATGACGAATCCCAATATTCGCAATGTCGCGATCATCGCTCATGTCGATCATGGCAAAACGACACTCGTTGACCGTTTGCTACAAGAGACGGGGTTGCTCGACAGTAAAGACGGCGAGCGGGTCATGGATAGCAATGATCTCGAGCGCGAAAGAGGCATCACGATCCTGTCGAAGAATACAGCGATCGAATATGAAGGCACGCGGATCAATATCGTCGACACGCCTGGGCATGCGGACTTTGGCGGCGAGGTAGAGCGCATCCTGTCGATGGTGGATGCAGTCTTGTTGTTGGTGGATGCCGTGGATGGACCTATGCCCCAGACGCGGTTCGTTACGCAAAAAGCGTTCGGCTTTGGTCTGCAGCCGATTGTGGTTGTCAACAAAATCGATCGGCCAGGGGCCGAACCGCACCGTGCGGTGGACGAAATCTTCGACCTGTTTGACAACCTCGATGCAAACGACCAGCAAATGGATTTCTCAGTCGTCTACGCCTCGGCATTGCAGGGGATTGCCGGATTGGAGATGGAGCAATTAGCCGACGACATGACGCCGTTATTGGATTTGATTGTACGCGAAGTGCCGCCGCCCCTCGTGAATGTGGATGGTGCGTTGCAGATGCAGATCAGCTCCCTTGACTATTCGACCTACCAAGGCTTAATGGGTATCGGTCGCATTTCACGGGGTACAGCTTCACGCAATCAACAGGTCGTCGTGGTTAACCGAGCCGGCAAACAGCGTAAAGCCAAGATCATGTGCGTATACGGCTATCGCGGTCTTGAGCGAATAGAGATGCCTGCAGCGCAAGCTGGTGACATCATTTGTCTGACTGGGATTGAGTCGATAGAGATTTCGGATACGATTTGTTCCCCCGACAAAATAGAACCACTGCCGCCGTTAACGGTCGATGAGCCGACGCTAACGATGCTTTTTTGTGTGAACAACTCGCCCTTCGCAGGTAAGGAAGGTAAGTACCTCACTAGCCGCCAACTGCGTGATAGGCTGTTTACCGAGGCAAGCCACAATGTGGCACTTAACGTCGAGGACACCAAGGATCCTGACCGTTTTAGAGTGTCTGGCCGCGGCGAATTACATTTGTCAGTCCTCATCGAAACGATGCGCCGCGAAGGCTATGAGCTGGCAGTTTCACGGCCCCAAGTGATTTTTCACGAGGTTGATGGGCAGATTGAAGAGCCATACGAAACATTGATGATTGACGTCGAAGACCAGCACCAAGGGAAGGTCATGGAGTCGCTCGGCGAGCGACGCGGAGAGTTGCAAGAAATGGTGCCGGATGGTCGCGGTCGTGTACGCCTGCGGTTTCGCATTCCGACCCGAGGCATCATGGGTTATCGCTCCGAATTCCTTTCTCAGACGTCAGGGACCGGGATTATGTCTTTTGCGTCGGCGGGCTTTGGCCCCAAGCTCAATGATCTGGGGGGCGCCCGCAGCAATGGCGTGTTGGTTTCGAATGCGCAAGGTAAAGCCGTGGGGTTTGCGTTGTTCAATCTGCAAAACCGTGGGCGCATGATGGTATTGCCCAACGACGTTGTGTACGAAGGCATGGTCGTTGGCATGCACAGCCGGGGCAATGACCTTACGGTCAACCCGATGAAAGAAAAGAAACTCACCAACGTGCGGGCTTCGGGGACCGATGAAGCAATTGCTCTGGCTGGATCGCTAATCCTGACGCTGGAGCAGGCGCTAGAGTTCATCGAAGACGATGAATTGGTCGAAATAACCCCCAACGCTATTCGCATCCGCAAGGTGTTCTTAAAGGAGCACGAAAGAAAGCGGGCGTCGTGAAGCTGCTCCTGCAGCGCGTCAGCTCGGCCAGTGTTGCAGTTGGTGACAGGCAGATTGCATCGATCGACTTGGGCTTGTTGGTCTTTGTCGGGGTGGCGCCAGACGATGGGAGCCAACAGGTCGCCCGGCTCGTCGACAAGCTGTTGGGAATACGAGTCTTTCCTGGAGACAACGTTCGCCCGATGGATCGTAACGTCCTCGATGTGGGTGGCGAGGTTTTGGTTGTATCGCAGTTTACTCTTGCCGCTGATATTAACCGTGGCCGGCGACCCAGTTTTAGTACGGCGGCCTCGCCAGAGCATGCGCTAGAAATCTACGACGGATTCGTCGCAAAACTTACGGAATTATCACCAGTGAAATCAGGGATATTCGGTGCGGACATGCAAGTATCCCTTGTTAACGACGGACCAGTGACATTCCTGCTTGAGAAATAGCCAAGAGGTTGCCTTAAAGGCCCGAACACCTCGCAGAACGCGGGTGAGTGGGAATGTTAGGCATGCGGCGCATGCGCACATCGGCATTTGCTATATTGTTCGCTCTTCTACTCGCCCTGGGTGCAATTGACGACCCGGCGCATGTTGATGTGTACAAATTGGTAGACGAGAATGGCAATGTCGTCTTTAGCGACAGACCAACGACGCGCGGCGAAGCGCAACGCATTGAGGTCAAGGTCGTCAATTCCCACGAGAACGCCTCGGTTGAAGTGGTTACGGCCATCGCGGCCCAGGGTGTCGTTATGTACTCGACCGCATGGTCTGGCTATTGCAAACAAGCATGGGCCTATTTCAATAACCAAGGCATTGCGTTCACGGAGAAAGACATCGAAAAGTCCGCATCCGCGAAGCGAGAGCACCAGCGCTCGGGTGGCACGGGGGTGCCGCTGATCATAGTTGGCAATAGAAAAATGAAGGGGTTCAGCGCCGCACGCGTCGACCAGATCTATAACGCTCTGTAGTGCAACGGTGTGGGGATAGATGTTGACGCGGGTGTTTTGGGGTGCATTTCGCGACGCTCTCCTTATTCGCGGTTAGCTCGATCCTGGTTTAATCCCGAAGTGCTGGTTACATCCTGCGAGCCTGCCACGCGGAATTTGACGTAATATTGACCTAGGTTTTGCAATGTATGTAGTCTAGGGGCCGCTATGCGTCTCGCTTCGAAATTCAGATTTTATTTCTCGTTCCGATCGCCGTTTGCTGCCATTGCGTATTACCGTTTGCGTCGTTCAGCGCTCTTCAACGAATTCGACATTGAGATGATCCCTGTCTGGCCGGAGATTGTTTTTGGTGGGCATATGGACAACCCGACCGACAACCTTTTCAAACTGGCATACGTTTTTGCAGATGCGGCCCGGCAGGCCGAGGAAGCGGGCCTTTCGTCTGTCTACTTTCGGTCGGTTGCCAAAAGATTCAAGCCGCCCAAAGACATCGA
>Ga0209403_10006773_pt1 | contig 11504 bp, 8 predicted proteins | sample ArcticOcean_MG_C_8_FD_187440 | JGI IMG/M metagenome (GOLD analysis project Ga0209403, IMG submission 187440) | Marine microbial communities from western Arctic Ocean - ArcticOcean_MG_CB11_86 (SPAdes) (version 2) | ecosystem: Environmental > Aquatic > Marine > Oceanic | place: Arctic Ocean... | reverse complement strand
GCGCACACCATTTGTGGCCGCCAACTGGAAGATGCACAAGACCGTTGACGAAGCTGTCGACTACGCGCGCAGCTTCCTGCCGCTGGTGGAAGCGGTGTCGGATGTCGACATCGTGCTGGCCCCGTCATTTCTGGCGCTTCCCGCCCTAGCCGAAGCCACCGCGAGCAGCCGCATCGGCGTCGCCGCCCAAAACGTCAGCGCCGAACCGCAGGGCGCATTCACGGGCGAGGTCAGCCTCGGCATGCTGCGCGCCTCCGGCATCACGCAGGTCATCATCGGTCACTCGGAGCGCCGGCAGCTCTACGGCGAGACCGACGCTGGGGTCAACGCCAAGACCCGCGCCACGATCGAGGCCGGCCTGTCGCCGATCGTGTGCGTCGGCGAGACGCTTGAGGAGCGAGAATCCGACCGGACATTCGACGTGTTGGACAGGCAGGTCGGTGAAGGACTGTCTGCCCTGACGCCGGAGCAGGTCGCAGCGCTGGTCGTCGCGTATGAACCGGTCTGGGCAATTGGAACCGGCCGGGTCGCGACGCCGGAACAGGCAGACGCGGTCCACCGACACATCAGACAGCAACTGGCATCACAATTCGGCGATACCTCGGCGGCCGCTTGCCGGATCATTTACGGCGGCAGCGTGAAACCAGGCAATGCGGCCGAGTTGATGGCGCTCGCCGATGTCGACGGCGCTCTCGTCGGCGGGGCCAGCCTCGAACCGACCGGCTTTGCGGAGATCGTCGCAGCCAGCCGTCCGTAAAACGCTATAATCAAAAGATCATGTTGAGCATTCTTCTTACCGCGCTGTATGTGGTCGTGTGCCTGCTGCTGGTCGCCGTCGTCCTGATGCAACAGGGCAAGGGTGGCGACATCGCGGCCGCATTCGGCGGCAGTGGCAGTGGAAGCCAGACCGCCTTCGGCGCGCGCGCCGGCGCCACGGTCCTGACCCGCGCCACCACGGTGATGGGCGTCCTGTTCATGGTCGGCGCGATGACGCTGGCCATCATGGGACAGCGCGGCACCGGGTCGATCCTAAGCGGGGTTGACGGACCTGGATTCCAGCAGGCTGAACCGACGACACTTCCCGTCGACAGCACTCCGACGGAGGCCGAAGCACCGGCGGACGCCCCCGTCGAGGCACCGGCGGCCACCCCGGCAGAACCGCAGTAGCCGGTCCACGCGGTATTCACCCACCTATGTATGCGGAAGTGGCGGAACTGGCAGACGCACTAGCTTGAGGGGCTAGCGAGCCAATGGCTCATGGGGGTTCAAATCCCCCCTTCCGCACCAGTTTTCTTAGGGAATCAGCCGGACCTGATTCGAGTAGCGCTCGAAAGCCGGTGCTTTGTGGCACGTTTGTGGCGCGGATTGCAGAAAACTCAGTGCGTATCGACTAGGTGAGGCTGCTCATCAGCGTCTGCTGCGGTCACGGCTGCCGCCTCCATCCGCTCCAGCGCCTGCGCCAGACGCACCGGCTTACTCCGTTCGCGGGCGAGGCGTTGTGCTTCATTCCCCTACGCGCTGCGGCTCATCCAGGGTTTCGGGCGGCAGTATATCGCCAGCCTCGGCCAATGGCGAGTGCGGATCCGCCGGCACCAGGCCGCCTCTAGGTCTGCTGCCTGGCCATCAGCGACCGGAACACGCCTTCTTGCTCGACCAGTTGCTCGAAGCTCCCTGCCTGGGCGATTCGTCCATGGTCCATGACGTAGATCCGGTCGGCGCTCCGAATCGTGCTCAACCGGTGGGGGGTCACCAGGCGCGTGACCTTGCGTCGCTCCAGGCTCTTGCTGACGACCTCCTGGGTCCGATTGTCCAGCGCGCTCGTCGCCTCGTCCATCAGAAGGATGCGCGGTCGCAGGACGAGCGTTCTCGCGATCAGCAGGCGTTGGCGCTGTCCGCCCGATAGGTTGCCGCCACCTTCGCTCACCATCGTGTGCATCCCCATGGGCATCGCGCGGATGTCATCGGCCAGCGCCGAGTCTTCGGCCGCCTCCCACGCTTCGTCCATGGTGATCACGCCCCCGACACCGATGTTGTCGAGAATCGAGCCGCTGTTGAGCACCCCGAACTGCAGGACGACGCCCATCTGCCGGCGCACGCCGGTCGGGTCAAGCCCTGAGAGATCCTGCTGGTCAAAAGTGACGACACCGGATTCAGGGGTCTCGAAGCCCAGGAGCAACCGGAAGATCGTCGACTTGCCGCTGCCCGACGGTCCGGCAAGTGCGACGAACTCGCCGGGATCGACATGAATGCTGAGGCCGTCGAGAATCATCGGGCCGTCGGCGGAGTACCGAAAACAGACATTCGACAGCGCCACGCCGCCCTGGAGCCGTCCCGGATCCGCTTTCGCCGAGCCGGTTTCGGCTTCTTCGTCGAGGATCGGACGGATCCTTCGGCTCTTGGCCATCACGTCCATGGCATCCACGACGGAATTGCTCAGTGCCGCCGTACCGGCCACGAATGTTCCGAGCGCGGCGTTGAAAGCCAAGAACATGCCGATGCTCAACTGCTCACCACCGGTTCCATTCAGCAACTGGACTCCGAACCAGAACAACAACATGGTGCTGATCGCCGGGAGCGCCTGGTTCGCCACGACGACGTAGTCCTCCGCCATCTGCGACTTTCGAACCAGGGTCATCTGCTCGGCGTACTTCCTCGCCCACAGCGCAAAGGCCCGTTCCTGGGCTCCGGCGATGCGGATCTTGTTCGCCGATCGAATCATCTGCACAACGAGACCGAAAAAGTGGCCCTCCAGTTCCATCAGGCTCAGATTGAAACGTCGGACCGTGTACCCGCCAACAACCGTCACGATCGCCGTGACGATGGCCAGGCCGACAGCGATCAGCGCGAGCCGGCTACTGTAGTAGAGCAGCAGGCCCAGATTCAGGGCAGCCATGAGACTGGCGAGCATCGAGCCGAGCGTCGTCCCGTTGAGCTGCTGATTGATCTCGCCCACGGCCGACGCGCGGGAGAGCAGATCTCCACTCGAGAACCGCTTGAAGAAGGATGCTTTGAGGCCGAGCAGGCGGTCCCAGACAGCCGTTTGCGTGGCGGAATCGGCTGCGGTCGACAGGCGAATCGCGACGATGCTCTGCGCCAGTGACAGCAATCCCACTCCGAAGCTCGCGGCGGCCAGCCCCAGACCCAGTTCGAGCAACAACCTGCGATCCGAGTCGGGGATGGCCGTGTCCATGACCAGCGCGGTCGCCATCGGTGTCAGCATGCCGATGAGCGTCACGATCAGCGACAGACCCAGCAGGAAGGCGATATCGGGGCCACGGCCCCGCAACGAGAACCCGACGAGCTGCCAGGGCTTGAGCCGGCCGGCGGGCAGAGGCCGGTACAGCATCACGGCCTCTGGAGCCAGGCGTTGCTCGGTCTCTCCGGTGACGGGCGTCCGGTGGAGCGTCTCGGGATCGACGATCTCGTAACCCGGCCGCTTTCCTGGCAACAGCGCGACCGGCCGGTGCCCGTCCTCCAGATACCCAACCAGCGGTCCACAATCGTCGGACCACCACTCCCCGCGCAGTAGGACCCGCCGGTGGCGGAGCTGCGACGCTCGCGCGATGCCGTCGAGCGGATTCTTGACGCGGTCGAGGTTCTCGGACTTCGCTGGAGGGTGGATTTCCACGCCAAGCGCTGCACCGACCAGCGTGGCCGCCGTGAGAATCGGAGTGTCACGATGCGGGACGGTGTCGCGTTGCTTCAGAACGGCGGCCACACTATCCATCGCCGATCGCGTCAGACGTTCCTGGGCGACCCCGCGCTGCTTGAAACGGTTGACTTCGTCATTTCGCTCCTCGATGTCGGCTTGCTCGAGATGCTCTCGGATGAGTCGGTGGAGTGCCCCGAGCCCTTCCGCCACGACCGGGCCACTGGACAGAACGTCCCCGGTGGCGACAGTCAACCTGATGGCGGATTGCGACCGGAGCCCGATCTGGCTGCTCAGCGGTATGTACTCGCGCGATGGCTGAACGCGTCGTTCGGGCTGGTCTGCCAGGACGGCCTCACCGTCATCCACGCGAATCCAGCTAATCCGGCCTGCCTTGGGTCGAGCCACGTGGCCTTCGATGAGCTCAAGCGACCCGTGCTCGGGCAGCTGTTCGTCGCTGGCGGACGCGCTGGCACGGCCGAGGAGGCTGCACAGGCGCGCCGCCCAGCCCTCGACCGCCGTCAAGCGTGACCGAGCCTTCGTCAGGTCGAATCGGGTGAGGTAGTCAATTGGCAGTTCGCTCAGCGAGAGGTCATCGACGGCAAGGGCAATCAGCCCGCTTCGCGCCGTGGGTTGCGAGATCGCAAACAGCAGTTCACCGATGCCGACCTGGAACAGGAAACGGCGGTTTCCGACCGGAACGCCCGATTCGAGTCGCGTGCTGAACACGGCAGCGGCGCCAGACCTGACGACCCACACCTTCGCCAGGTCATCGAGCACGAACGGGTGGTGCCCTCGAACCGTGACGGTCGATCCTGGCGCCGCCGAGCCGATTCCGGTCCTATCCAGCGGACACTCCAGCGGCTCTAGTTGTTCGCGGTACGGATGAGCGCAGCATACTGTCCTTCCTTGGCCCAGAGTTCGTCGTGGGTTCCCCGTTCGACCACTCTTCCCTTTTCGAGGACGATGATCTCGTCGCAGTCACGGATGGTGCTCAGCCGGTGGGCCACGATGATCGCCGCACACCCGCGCATTCGCAGTCGCTCCATCACGACGCTCTCGGTTTCGGAGTCCAGCGCGCTGGTCGCCTCGTCGAGGACCAGGACGGACGGGCTGTTGACCAGCGCGCGGGCGATCTCGAGGCGTTGCCGCTGACCGCCCGACAGGTTGCCTCCTCCCTCGAGCAGGACCGAGTCGTAGCCTCCCGGCAGGGCCAGAATCGTTTCATGGATCGCGGCGTCCTCAGCGGCCCGCACCAGGCTGTCCTTCGGCACGGTCGGATCCCACATCGTCAGGTTGTCCCGAATCGTTCCCTCGAAGAGAAAGATCTCCTGTGTGACGGTGGCGAACGAGTTAACGAGAACCGGCCGCGGAACTTCTTGCCGGGTGATGTCGTCGAAACACACCTCGCCTTTCCACGGGGTGTACTCCCCGCTGATCAGCTTGGTGATCGTGGTCTTCCCGGAGCCGCTGCCTCCGACCAGCGCCACCCGCTGCCCCGGACGGATGCTGACGCTGAAATCGTCGAGCAACGGAGGCTCGAGCGGGCTGTATCCGAACGTCACGTTGCGAACCTCGACGTATCCCTTCAATCGCACCACCGGTTCCTGGTGATCATCGACGAGCTCGCGGTCGGCCACGTCCGGCTCGACGGGGTAGTGCAGGACGTCGTTCACGCGGTTGAGATCACCACCGATTTCCTGCAGCGTTCCACCCAGGCCCATCAACATGTTCAGCGGCGCTCTGAAACTCATCATCAGACTCTGTATGGCCACGAGCATCCCGATGGTGAGGTTGCCATCGATGACTCGAACCCCCCCGACGATGATCAGCACGACGCCCGACAGTGAATTCAGAAAGGCCGGCAAGACCGAGAGCGATTGATTCGACAGCTGAAGTTGCTGACGGGCGTTGGTGGCCTTGGCGTAGTAGCCCGACCACCGGGAGAAGAAGCTGTCTTCCAGCCCGGAAGACTTGATCGTTTCTATGCTTTGCAGGCCGGCTACTGCCGAGCCCTGGACCTTGCCGTACTCCTGGAGCACGCGCATGTTGGCCTCGACGCGCTGACCGGAGACCCAACGGAGGACCAGGATGTTCGTCGCTGCGAAGACGATGCCGATCACCGTGAGCACGGCGTCGTAGTAGAACATCAGGCCGGCGTAGAAGATCATCATGACCACGCCGATCACGGCTTCCGCCAGCTGCCCCGAGACGACTTCGGCAAGCTTGTCGTTCAGCCGACTCCGGTCGGCCACCTCACCCGGAGAGCGCTGGGCATAGAACATCGCCGGCAGGTTGAGCAGGTGCCACATGAAACGTCCCGACATCCGAACCGACAGCGCGATCATCATTCGGCGGAGCTGACGTAGCTGCATGAACTTCAGCACGCCCTGCAGCACGACGGCCCACCCCATCGCCACGAGCATCGGACGGAGCCAGTCTGTCCGTTGGGCAACGAAGACCTCGTCAAGAAAGATCTGGCTGAAAGCCGGAAGCACCAGGCCCGGGATGATGAGCAGAAATCCCGCCAGGACGCAGTAGCCGAGGGCTTCATGAGAGCCGACGAGCCGGTCTCGGAGCGCCGCCACCACGCTGGGGCGCCGACCTCCTCGTTCGAATTCCGGCCCGGGTTCCATCACCAGAACGACACCGGTGAAGCTGGTTTCGAACTCGCTGTCGTCGATTGCCCGGTGGCCGACGGCCGGGTCGTTGATGAACACGACGCCGTCGCCAAACCCCTCGACGACGACGAAGTGGTTGAAGTTCCAGAAGACGATGAGCGGCTGCTCGAACGTGGTGAGGCTCTCGACGGTCTTACTGAACCCTTTCGCGACCATGCCGTAGCGCCGCGCGGCTTTCAATACGTTGGACGCCTTGCTCCCGTCACGCGACACCCCACAGTCCTGGCGGAGTATGGCCAGTGGCACGATCCTGCCATAGTAGGCTAGGACCATGGACAGGGCGGCGGCTCCACATTCGACGGCTTCGAGCTGAAGTGTCGTCGGCGTCTTCGCGCGGAAGCGTTCCGCTCCCCGTCTCCGGAAGTTGACGGGCAGTCTAAGTTCCACTCCAGCGCCTGAGTATCGGGATGATGAGCGAGATGGGCCGGCGGGACTCGACCGTTGCGCGGACCTGCGCCGTCGTGCCCGCGGTTATGGAGTCTTCGGGACCTTGTCCAGAGGTCCACCCGTACCCTGTCGGTGTGTCCGCGTCCAGCAGAAGCTCGCAGAAGACTTCGATCTTGATGCCCCCGGCCGCCAGCATTTGCGCGACTTCGGCGTTGCCGACAACGTTGGTGATGGCGTCCGTGGTGACCGGAAAGGGAGAAACCGAGGTGACGGTCGCCATCATGCTGCCGAACCGTTCCCGCTCCACCGTGTCGGGTGCGATCCGAACTTGCATGCCGGGTTGCACCTGCTTGCCAGTGCTGACCTCGAAGTAGGCCGCCATGGCCAGGCGTCCCTGAGGGTCCTCGGTCTCCATCGACCCGAACCGCTGGCCTAAGCTCACGATCTGACCGGCGGCCGCGGTCACTTCCAGAAGGCGCCCGTTGTACTCGCTGACGATCTGGCTCTTGGTTTCGAGTTCTTCCTCGTACCGCTCAATCGCACCCCGCACTTCCTGCATTTCAAGCTCTGTGCTGGAATCGGTTTCCAGCTGCTGCTGATCGATTTCGGCGGCCCGGATATTCAGCGCGCGGAGATCGGCTTCGAGTCCTGCGACGAGGTCGGCCCGCTCCTGATAGCGTTCCTCCGCTTCCAAGCTCGACAGATCGAGCTCATGCGTTCGAAGCTGCAGTTCCGCCGTCTGCTGCTGGTTGTCCTCATAGGCCTGTCGCGGCTGGAGCACGGCTTCGTCGGAGACTAGACCTTTTTCGCGCAACTGCTGGTAGCCCTCATAGCGCTCACGGAGCGTCTCGTCCATCGACTGCTTGGCTCGTAGCAATTGCTCCAGGCTCAGCCGTTGTTCGACCAGATAGAGATCCGACCGCTGCTTGATGCTCTCGGCCGCCGATCTGGTGATTCCGATGCGTTGGCTGAGCAGTTGGCGTTCCCGCTGAATGGATCCGCGTTCGAGATCCGCACGCTGGTCCCTGAGCGGCACGACCTGAAGGTTGCGCCGCTGCAGCTCCTGCAGCCGATCCCCTTCCTGCCGAACCGCTTGTTCCAGCACGGGCTGATTGATCGTCCCCATTACCTGCCCGCGAAGTACGTAGTCCCCGACGGTGACGTCTAGCGCCACGATCTCTCCGGACGCCGGGACCTGGAGAGATACGACCTGCCGCGGATACACGAGCAAGCCGTTCCCCTGAACCGTGATGGGGACCCGACCGACCAGGCTCCAGATCAGCGCCACCAGGATGAGGCCGGCGATCGTGAGCAGCGGGATCCAGCTCTGCCGGTTGACGATCTGGGTCAACTGATCCAGCTGCTCCGGAGAGGAGAGCTTCTCCAACGCCTTCTTCCGGAAGATCTCTGGTCCTCTTCGGGAACTCACCTCACACCTCGCGTTCTGACGATTACGACGAGAAACGCTCCACGAGCACCTCGAACCGGCGAGCCGCCAGTGACATCGAATCCATCAGGTCGGGATCGATTTCGTCTGGCGACATCTCTCCTTCCGTCCGGGACGCGCTTTCCGCATACCCCATCGATTCGATCGTGTGTCGCAGGCGCGTTGCGAGAAATACTCCCAGGGCTCGGTAGAAATGCGCGGCGAACGACGGGTCGCTCGACAGCTTCACCCGAAGCTCGTCGCGGGAGATCGCAAGCGTCACCGAATTCGAGTTGGCGACGACGGTCGCGGACGGCGGCCGGGAATCCAGAAACGACAATTCACCGACGATCTCGCCCTCATGGAGCGTCGCCACAGGACTATCCGGGAGCCCCCGCTTCACGACGGACAGTTCCCCCGTGAGCAACACGAAGACGTCACTGAGAGGGCGGCCCTCTTCAATCAGGACTTCGTCTTTCGTGAAGACCTTACGCCTGCCCGCGCTGGCCAACCACTCGACGTCGCTGTCAGTCAGATCGCTGAAGATATAAAGAACTTTTCGCATTTGGCGACCGTCCTGCGGCAACCCATCGGCACGCCCCACCTACTTGCCGTCAATCGTGCCGCGCCCTACAGCAATCCGACACCCAGCCAGATGTGACGCCGAGCTCCTCGACCATGCTGGCCGAGGCAGCTCTGTATCCAACCCAGCCACCGGAAACCCCCTCGAACTCAAGCGGTGCGCCAGTATATGTCATAGACCTCGTCGACTTGCTGGTTCTCGGCTGCGCTGCGGCCTTCGTTCCCGCGACACTCACTTGACAGAGTGCACGATGATATGGACATTCGGGACCACCGGAAGTACTACGATGCGCACAAGCGACGTCCCCCCGGCGCACGTGGACGACTGAAGAAATGAGCGGCTGCGATGTCGGGAAGGCCACCGCGCAGTGGAGCTGAGTTCGCGGAATGGCCACAAACCGGCCGCATGACCTACCAAGAACATGGCCCAAGATTCGGGCTTCATGACAGCATCCACTGCTAACGATTTCTACTTAAATCACGATCCGCGAGGAGCAGTTGGACGGAGTGAGTGGGGGGCCGCACACCAGGAATTACGGGGTCACGGCACCGATCCAGAAGCGTCGCTCTCACCAAATATCCGTCTCATGGCCTCTAGGCGGTTGATTTTGAGGTGACCGCGGCCAATCGCAATGTGACCGATGGAAGAGAGATCGGAAAGCACACGGTTGACCTGCTCGCGACTATTTCCAACAACTCGGCCGAGTTCCTCCTGGGTGATCAGCACCACATAGTCGCCGGAGGCGTTCTTGGTGGCCATTCGCACGAGTTGGCGCCCGACTCTGTTGTAAGTATCGAGGAAGATAAACTCTTCCATGCGCGCAAGATCTGTGCGTAGCTTGGAACAGAGAAATGATATCACTTCGATAGGAATACCTGGATCACGTCGCATCAGGTCGAGAAAGGCGTTCCGCGTAACAACCCAAGCCTTGGTTGGCTCTAACGCTTCCGCACTGGCAGAACGAGTTTTGCCATCCAATACAGCCATTTCTCCGAAGCAGCTCCCAGGGCCACAAAATAGGATGGTCAGATGCTCGCCATCTGAACTCTCGATAAACAGCTTAATTCGGCCGCTCGCGACAAGGAACAGAGAGTCACCAGGATCTCCTTGGCGGAAGATTGGCTGCCCCCGTCGGAACGTGCGAAGACGCATGTGGGATTCCAGCACGGTGAGGGCGTCTTCACCGAGGCCGCTAACAAAGGGGACGGCGCATAGCGCCTCGCGTTTAGTCATGGAGACATTCCGGAGATGACGGATTTTACGTCCCTTTCCTCACACTGGCGGACGCCTTGGCCAGCGCTGTACATGAACGTGAGGGTGAACGGCGCGCTGGCAACCCCTGCCTCAGCCCGTGCTCGCAGCGTGTCGATCTCAGGCGTCTGCGCCTGCACCGGCACACACAGTGCTAGCGCGGTCAGGACGGCGACGGCGACGAATCGAAGGTGGTGCGTCATGCGGGTCTCTCAGTTCACGACGATGTGATGTCGGACCTCATCCTACCGCCGGCTGGCAGGCGGTTCAATGTGAGAGCTTACGGCTCACGCGGGTGCGCGGCGTCCCACTCGCGGGCAAGGCGTTGGGCGTCGGCGAGTTGGGACTCGTCATCCTGCCCGCAAGGCTGTCTCGACTCTTGACCGCCGTCTCCGGATTTTCATCGGTCATTCGTGCCGTTGCGAGGGTGTACCACAAGGCCGTCTCCTTATGATTTGACTGATTTGTCCAATATTCCGCTTTCCTTTAGCTGCTTTTCCATTACGACAATTTTCGCCAAAGCAGCTAAAGGAAAGACAAATCCGATTATCCCAAGAACTTCCATCCTATTTCCGCCCTTTCACTGTGGGGTTGAACGTGGTCCTGCCCCATCCTACCGCGGGCTGGCAGGCGCTTCAATGTGAGAGCTTACGGCTCACGCGGGTGCGCGGCGTCCCACTCGCGAGCGAGGCGTTGCGCTGTCGGCACTCTGTGATCAACTTCACAGAGGCTCTGTGTGGTGCGTCATGGTGAGGTTCGTCACCGGACTCTACACTGCCATCATCCACTGCGGATGAACCGCAGACGGACACAGCAAGGAGCACAGACGATGATGACCAAGCACAACGACGCAGTGGCACTGACGGACGAGCAGTTGGACGGAGTGAGTGGGGGGCCGCACTACAGTGATTGGAACGGGTCACGCCACAATGTGGTCCAGGTAGTTGGTGTCCAAGGCGGAGTTCTGAGGCTGGACAAGTCGAGTCCTAAGTCCCGATTCAGAGGGTGTGTGCCCGCCGGCCCGGATCATTTTCTCCCGTGGCATCGGGGCTAGGAGAAGGATGCCCCCGCAGAGCACGCGGCAGAAAACTCGACCGGGCACCGAGCTTGGCTCGGTGCCCGGAAAGCTCTAGAATGGCTTGTCGCTAGAGCAAGATTTAGCACCTTAAACACTGCGCAATTTAAGCCAATGACAAACCCAGACGAAAAACCCGCTGAAGAGTCTCAACAATCTGAGGACATGGATGACGAGATATCAAGTGATGAACTGAGAGATTTTGTTGGTGGTGTTTTAGAGATAACGACCACGGATGATCAAACAATTAGATGGAACGTTGATGGACAAGACACCCTTTCATACAATCATCTGGACGGCTCAACTAGAACAGTGAAAGTTGCCAAGATAAGACGACTTAAAAAGTGAGAGCATCGTCTTCGGCTGCAACTCCAACCACGATGCCCCTATGGAGACGCCCATCCTACCGCTGGCAGGCAGGGGGGTTCAATCGTGAGGCTTGTGCCTAGCGC
>Ga0209403_10006761_pt1 | contig 11526 bp, 10 predicted proteins | sample ArcticOcean_MG_C_8_FD_187440 | JGI IMG/M metagenome (GOLD analysis project Ga0209403, IMG submission 187440) | Marine microbial communities from western Arctic Ocean - ArcticOcean_MG_CB11_86 (SPAdes) (version 2) | ecosystem: Environmental > Aquatic > Marine > Oceanic | place: Arctic Ocean... | reverse complement strand
GATGAGGGAGCAGATATGTTAATTGGTGAAACATTTTATTACGCAGAAGAAGCATATAAAGCGTTAGATGTAATGAAAAAGTCTGGCCTTCCTTGCGTAATTACAATAGCACCTATGGGAGAAAACATTATGAGAGATGGTGTTTCAATTTTAGATGTTTGTAAAGAATTAGAACAACGAGGAGGAGAAGTAGTGGGGATGAATTGTTTTAGAGGCCCAACTACAATGATGCCGTACCTTAAAGAAATTAGGAAATCCTTAAAATGTCACGTAGCTGCTTTACCTATTACTTTTAGGACAACTGAAAAGAATCCCACTTTTTTTAATTTGCCCGATAATAATGGATGCACATGTAATACACCGCATAAAACAACATTTCCTACAGCTTTGGATCCAATGCAATGTAATAGGTATGAAATTGGAAAATTTGCAAAAGAAGCTTATGCTCTAGGTATTAATTATTTGGGTGTATGTTGTGGAGCAAACCCTATGTTGATTAGAGAAGTTGCGGAAGCAGTCGGATTAAAAGTTCCAGCTAGTAAATATAGAGAAGATATGTCTAAACATATGCTATTTGGAACGGACAAAAAAATTCCACAACATCAGAAAGATTATCAAGATAAAGCTTAATTATGCTATAGTTTGTTAACAAATTATGATTAAACAAATACCAAGCAATGAAGTTGAAATTCATATAAAAAATAATCCTAAATCTGTTTTGCTTGACGTAAGGACAGAAGAGGAATGGAACGTAGATGGAAAGCCAGATGGAGAAAAATTTGGTTTAAAAACTTATTTTTTAACAATAAAAGATCAAAATTTTATTAATGATTTTAAAAAATTAGGGATCAACAAAGATAAAGAAATACTCACTATGTGTATGGGAGGAGTAAGATCTCAAGCTGCGGCTGAACTTTTGGTAGGCGAGGATTATAAATGCACAAATATTTCCGATGGTTTTTTAGGTAACTCTGCAAATCCAGGTTGGAAGAATTCTGGTTTACCTTGTAAATAATATTTTAAATAGAATATGGTTTTCTATTAAATATTTTTTTAACATAAGGTTCAAAATCTTTTAGCGTCAATGATTTAAAATTGGGATCAAATGATTTTTGATCCCAATTTTCACAGAAGTCTATAGTATCATTGTAGTATTTATGTCCTTTGAATTTTTCTCTTTCATTTTTATTGCCACCTAGATGGTGTGCATAATAATACATTTGAAAAATTCCATGTTTTTCTATTATCCAATGTGTTTTTTCACTTACGTAAGGTTTTAAAATAGAGGCTGCACATTCAGCGTGATTTAAAGGAGCTAATTCGTCTCCAATATCATGCAACAAACATGCAACTATCATTTCATCACTAGCCTTTTCTTTTAAAGCTCGCGTTGCTGTTTGAAGTGAATGTTCTAGTCTAGTTATTTGATAACCTTCTAAAGTATTCTTTAATCCACCCATAAATTTTAACAACCTATCACCAGTATCATTTATATATTTTTTTTCATATTTATCTAAAAAAATATATTCTTCTTTAGTTCCATCTTTCATTTGGTTAAATTTTACTTTTTCCATTTTAAACCAAACTTTCTTTCTAAATATCTTAACTTTCCTTCTGTTGAATCGTGATCAATATAGCATCCTTTTAAATATCTACTCCCCTCACTTACATCGTAAGAAGTTCTTCCGTGCAACAATCTATGATTATCCATCATTAACAAATTACCTTTATCTAATTTAAATCTTATTTCAAATTTTGAAGAGGCATACAAATCTGCAATTAACTTTCTAGCTTCATAAAATAATTTTAATTGGTTTTTTTCTAATGCTGGTACATAATCTAATCTTGTACTATATCTAACTTGTTTAACTTTATTACTTTCATCTAACTCAATTAATTCTCCCCAATTTTCAAGAATTATAGTTTTATCTACAAATCTAAATCTAACTTTAGTTTTTGTTAATATTTTAAATATATCTTTATGATTTTTTTTTAAATATTCAGCAACAGCAAAACCATCTACTAAAGTTGAAAGGCCTCCTTCAACTTCATTTTCAATACAATGTAAAAGCTGTATACATGGAATTGGTTTTCTATACGGATTGTCTGTGTGAGGTGTCAGAGCTATAGAGCTGTAAGCTAAATCATTAGGCTTTGGTACAGACCTAACGCTAAATGATTCCCCAAAGTTGGTTGGCCTTATGGTACCTATAGAATTTGCAAACTTTACAATATAATTATCTTCCGCAGGAACATTTTTAAAAATTACAAATCCATATTTATAAAAATTTTGAAGTAATTCATACATTATTTTAGTTTCAAAAATATCTTTATCATAAGCTACTATTGGTTTTTTATTGAGACTAGAATCCCAAAAAACTATTTTTTCAACAGGTTCTTTTTTGTCTATTTCATAAAGTAAATTATTAACTTTGTATTCAAATTTCACTCCATCTGTAAACTCTATATTAAGATGACCATTGCTCATTGATGCTTTTTTTATTTTAATATTTTGATCAAGTTGGGATGGATCGTACAACCTTTGATCGTTATACTTATCCACTAAATTTTCTGTTTTAGCTCTTTCCCTTAACCAAAGAGGATGTATTTCAAAGTTTTCTTTTGAAGGGTTTACCAAAACTACATTGTTTTCAACTATTTCTATTTTCATTTAGTGGCTTTCTTATTTCTTTATGCTCATAATATACAATGTGATAAGAAGATTAAAAAGTAGGAAAATGAAAACACAAGATATATTTATTGCGTTGCTAGTCCCTGCAGTTTTAGGCTTCGGTTTTGTTATTGCTAAGCCTGCAATGCTGTATTTTCCACCATATTTGCTAATGGGTATGCGTTTTACTATACCAGCATTAATTCTTGTTTGGTGGTTTCCTTTACCCAAAGGATTATATTTTGATTTATTTAAAGTTTCTTTCATTGGCAGTACTTTGCAATATGGACTAACTTATACAGGTTTAAGCATCATAGATGCTTCTTCGGCTATACTTCTTGTTCAATTAGAAGTTCCTTTTGGAATAATAATTGCATTTTTTTTATTAAAAGAAATTCCAACTTTAAAAAATATAGTTGGTCTATTTATTGCCTTTATTGGTGTTTTTATTTTAACAGGAGCGCCTAATCTTGAAGGTAAATATATTGGAGTTCTTCTTACTATTTCTGGCGCATTTACCTGGGCTCTTGGAGCAGTTATGGCAAAACCTTTAAGTAAAAAAATTGGAGCCTTTGCATTAATGACTTGGTTGTGTGTATTTTCTGGGCCCATGCTATTAATTATATCGTTAGTTTTCGATGGAAATCCGATTCCGTATTTTTTATCAGCAAATATTAATAGTTGGTTAACAGTAATTTACCTTGGATTTTTTATGCAACCGGTTGGTTACGCTGCTTGGTATTATGTTTTAAAAAAATATCCAGTCAATAAAGTAATGCCTGTTTTGCTTGTGCTACCTGTAACTGGATTATTAACATCTATTTTTTTGCTCGGAGAAGATCCGCCCAATCAAGTTTTTCTTGGTGGGTTAGTTATAATTAGCGGAGTTGCTTTAATCCTATTTACAAAAAAAAAATATGAATAAGCCATTACCTAAAAACGCAAGGGCAGTAATTATAGGTGGCGGTGTTGCCGGATGTTCTGTAGCTTATCATCTAGGAAAATATGGATGGAAAGATGTAGTTTTATTGGAAAGAGATCAACTAACATCAGGAACAACTTGGCATGCAGCGGGCTTAGTTAGTCAATTAGGACCTACGGCAGCAATTACAAAAATTAGAAAATATTCTTTAGAACTTTATAAAAAACTAGAAAAAGAAGTTGATTTTTCAAGTGGACTTAAATTGAACGGTGCACTTTCGATAGCTACAACAAAAGGCAGATGGCAAGAATTATTAAGACAAGCAACAACTGCGCAGTTACATAATGTCAATGTGGAAGTTTTGAGCATTGAACAAATTAAAAAAATTTATCCAATAATTAACGATGAAGGTATATATGGAGGAATTTTCATGCCAGGAGATGGCCAAGCGGATCCTGTTGGTGTAACTAATTTATTGGCAAAAGCTGCAAGGAATGAAGGTGTGCAAATATTTCAAAACTCACCCGTTCAAAAAATTCTAACAAAAAATGGAAGAGTTCACGGCGTTAAAGTTAAAGATGAAACAATTGAGTGCGAATATGTAGTTCTTGCAACGGGAATGTGGTCAAGACAGATTGGAGAAGATATAGGAGTGAGCATTCCTTTGTATCCAGCAGAGCATTTTTATGTAATTACAGAAGGTATAAAAGATCTTCCTAAAAATATTCCTGTACTAAGAGATTTTGATGACAGTTTATATTTGAAAGAAGATGCAGGGAAAATGTTAATTGGAATTTTTGAGGGCAAATCAATACCAGCTTTTAATAAAGAAAATAGAGTCCCTGAAGATTTTTCATTTGGTGAATTCCCCGAGAATTTTGAACACTTTGAACCTTATTTAGAAGCATCTTTAAAAAGGGTACCTCTCTTGAAAAAAGCTGGAATAAGGAAATTTTTTGTAGGTCCAGAATCTTTTACTCCAGACACAAATACGTTGTTAGGTGAAGTTCCTGAAATTAGAAATCTTTTTGCTTGCTGCGGATTTAATAGCATTGGAATTGGAAGTGGTGGCGGAGCAGGAAAAGTAACAGCTGAATGGATGATGAAAGGACATATCAACGAAGATTTATTTATTTATGATATAAAAAGGTTTCAAAAATTCCATTCAAAAATTAATTTTATAAAAAAAAGGGTCACGGAAACTTTAGGAGATTTATATGGAATGCATTGGCCTTATAAACAGCACAAAACTTCTAGAAACCAAAAATTATTTCCGTACCATGAAGAATTAAGAAAAGCAGGAGCATGTTTTGGAGTGTCTTCAGGTTATGAAAGACCAATGTGGTTTGCTTTAAATAACGATACGCCAGAGTTTAAGTACAGTTATAACTATCAAAATTGGTATCCATCTGTTGAATTCGAAACTATAAATGCTAGAAAAAATGTTGGATTATTCGATCTTACTGCCTTTTCTAAATATAATTTAAAAGGAAAAAATGCTCACAGCGAACTACAAAGAATTTGCACAGCAAATATTAAAAATATAGTTGGAAAAACTACTTATACCCAAATGTTAAATGAAGATGGAGGAATAGAAACGGATTTAACAGTCGTATGTGTAGATAAAAATTTTTTTAGAATTGTTACTGCAGCAGCAAGTCGAGAACATGATAAATTTCATATACTAAAACATTTGTCAAAAGAGGTAGAGTTAGAAGATGTTACTGATGAAATTGCCTGCTTTGGAATATTTGGACCTAAAAGTCGAAGTTTAATGTCCAAGTTATCAAATGACGATTTTTCTAATGAAAACTTTAAATTTGGTACAAGCAAAAACATAAAAATAAATAATAGAGAAGTTTGGGTTCAGCGATTATCCTATGTTGGTGAGTTAGGCTTTGAACTTTATGCAAAAATAAATGAATCAAAAGAAATATATAATTTGATAATTGATAAAGGAAAAGAACTTGATATTTCACATTGTGGAATGCTTTCTATGGATATAATGAGAATGGAAAAAGGATATTTGCATTGGGGCCATGATATGTCCCCAGAAGAAAATCAGTATGAAGCAGGTTTAAGTTTTGCAATAAGTTTTAAAAAAAATATTAATTTTATTGGTAAAAAAGCAATTACTAGAATTAAAAATGGTAAAATAAAAAAAAAAATGGTTATGTTAACTTTGAAAGATAGTCAACCAGGATCACCTTTACTACTTCATGACGAACCTATTTATTGTGAAAATAAAATAGTTGGCAGAACCACATCATGCAATTATTCTTTCAACTATAAAAAAAATATGTCCTTTGGATATATAAATTTAGACTCTACAATAGATGAGTTAGCCAAAAAAACTTTTTTTATTGAAGTTGAAAAAAAAAAGTATGAAGCTATCTTACAAAAAAAAATGCTTCATGATCCAGAAAATAAAATAATAAAAAGCTAAAAAGGAGAAAAAATGAAAATAGGTTTTATAGGTTTGGGAAATGTCGGTGGAAAATTAGCAGGAAGTCTTTTGCGAAACAAATTTAATATAATTGTTAGAGATTTAAATAATAAATTAACAAAAAAATTTTCTGACCAAGGTGCGTTAGTGGCAAGCAGCCCGAAGGGTCTAGCAGAAAAATCTGATCTTGTTATAACTTGTTTACCTTCGCCTGAAGTTTGTTCTAAAGTTATGGAGTCCGAAGATGGTGTAATAAAAGGATTGTCAAAAAATAAAATTTGGTTAGAAATGAGTACAACAGATAGCAACGAAGTAAAAAGGATTGGTGCCTTAGTTAAATCAGCTGGGGCCATTCCTCTAGATTGCCCAGTTAGTGGTGGATGTCATCGTGCAGCCACAGGAAACATTGCAATTTTAGTTGGTGGTGACAAAAATGCTTTTAATAAAATTTTACCGGTATTATCTTCAATGGGTAGAAAAATTCTGCATACTGGCGAGCTGGGCTCTGCTTCTGTATTAAAAGTTATTACTAATTATTTAGCATCAGTAAATTTAGTTTCTGTTGGAGAAGCTTTGACTGTTGCAAAAAAAACAGGAATGGATCTTAAAACCACTTATGAGGCTATAAAAATATCTTCAGGTAATTCGTTTGTTCATGAAACGGAAAGCCAAGTTATATTAAATGGTTCGTATAATATAAGTTTTACAATGGATTTGGTTTTAAAAGATATGTTTTTATTTAACGATCTTTCAATAAAAAATAACATTCCACTTGAATTGTCGCCGTTAGTTCTAGAAATTTTTAAAGACGGACAAACAAGATATGGTCCAAGAGCATGGTCTTCAATGATTGTGAAAAGACTAGAAGACGCTTGTAATATAGATTTAAGAGCGGAAGGTTTCCCCGCTGAATTAACAGATTCTGAACCAGAGGAAAAAGGTCATCAAATATAATTTTTATGATAATAATTTGAAATGCTGAATAAAAGAAATTTTTATATAAATGGAAAATGGGTGGCTCCTTCAAAAGCAAATGATTTTGAGGTCATAAATCCATCAAATGAAGAACCTTTTGCTACTATATCTTTAGGATATAAAGAGGATGCTAATGCAGCAGTAAAAGCAGCAACAAATGCATTTATTAAATGGAAAGAAACTTCAAAAGAAGAACGAATAGATCTTTTGGAAAAATTACTTTCAATTTATAAGGAAAGATTTAATGAAATGTCCGAGGCTATCTCGATGGAAATGGGCTCACCAATAGATTATTCTTATTCAACTCATACTGCTTCTGGCCAATCTCATTTAGAAGATTTCATATTAAGATTAAAAGGATTTAATTTTGAAAAAAATTTTGACTCAAAATCAAATAATCACATAAGTTATGAACCAATAGGAGTCTGCGGTTTAATCACTCCATGGAATTGGCCAATTAATCAAATAGCACTAAAAGTGATTCCTGCATTTGCAGCAGGTTGCACAATGATACTTAAACCATCTGAGATAGCACCTATCTCTGCGATGTTGTTTGCTGAAATGATAGATAAAGCTGGTTTTCCATCTGGAGTTTTTAATTTAGTCAATGGTGACGGAGCTGGAGTTGGAACAGATATATCTGGTCATCCTGATATTAATATGGTTTCTTTTACAGGATCAACAAGAGCTGGAAAGTTAATTTTAAAAAATGCAGCAGATACAATAAAAAGAGTTTGCTTAGAATTAGGAGGAAAAGGTGGAAATATTGTTTTTGCTGATTCTTACCCTAATGCAGTCAGAGATGGAATTAGAAATGTAATGAGTAATTCTGGACAATCATGTGATGCACCAACAAGAATGTTGGTTGAAAAAAAAATTTATGAAAGAGCTATCAAAGAAGCGGCAGACGAAGCAAAGCTAATTAAAGTTGATTCAGCTTCTAAGAAAGGAGATCATATAGGTCCTGTAGTTTCAAAAGCTCAATATGATAAAATTATTAATTTAATTAAGAATGGAATTAATGAAGGTGCTACATTAGCTGCGGGAGGCCCTGACCTTCCAAATAATTTAAATAAAGGTTATTTTATTAAACCAACAATCTTCACAAATGTTACAAACGATATGCAAATAGCAAAAAAAGAAATTTTTGGCCCAGTTCTTTCTATCATGCCATTTGAAACAGAAGATGAAGCAATTAAAATTACTAATGACACAGAATATGGGCTTGGTAACTATTTGCAAACTGAAGATAAAGAGAAAGCGAAAAGAGTCGCAAAAAAATTAAGATCAGGAATTGTTTATATAAACGGAAATGCTGCTGACCCCGGAACACCTTTTGGTGGTTATAGACAATCTGGAAATGGCAGAGAAGGTGGTACTTGGGGACTAGAAGAATACTTAGAGGTAAAAACAATAACTGGCTGGAAGTAATATATGAACCAAATTGAAAATAAAAATAAATTAAAATATTATAAGTTTTTAAATTCGCTTCCAAAAAAACTTAACAAACTTTACTTTTCTAAACTAAAAGGAAAATTTAAATTAAATAATAAATCAAAAAAGAAAAGTGGGTTTGACCCAGTTACTAATATAGATAGAGCTTTCGAGCTGTTTTTAAGAAAAGAAATTTTAAAAATATTTCCAAACGATGGCATTATAGGAGAAGAGTTTGGAGAAAGAAAAACTAAAAGTGGTTTTTCATGGATACTAGATCCAATTGATGGAACTAGATCATTTGTTATTGGTAGTCCAACATGGAGCAATCTTATAAGCGTTAATTATAAAAAAATTCCAATATTAGGATTGGTAAATTTTCCTATATTAAGTAAATATTATATTACAGGTGCAGATCATTCGTCTTATTTAGTAGAAAACAACAAGTTCAAAAAACTTCATGTTGCTAAACCTATATCATTTAATAGCAGCAAAATGGCTGGCAGTTTTTTTGGGTGGTTGCCGTTAAAAAAACAATTGAAAATAAGTAAACTGGTTAGTCTTATGAGGTTTCCATGTTCAGACGCATTAAGTTATTGTCAACTTTGTGAAGGAAAGCTAGACGCTGTAATCCAATGCTCAAATAGAATATGGGATGTACATCCAATGATACCACTAATAAAAAATGCCGGTGGTTTCATAAATACATGGAAAAATAAAGACCCCAAATTAGCTGGTAATATTGTTGCGAGCTCAAATATGAAGACTCATAAGCAATTGTTAAAAATGCTTAAACCAGTAGCCTAAGTAAATGGCCCACCTATTAATCCATAGAGGGTTAGCAAAAAAAAACTTCAACGAAAACACTATTTCAGCTTTTAAATATTGTTTTAAAAAGAAATATGGAATTGAAACAGATATTCATTGTACCAAAGATAGCAAGATAGTTTGTTTCCATGATTTTAATCTCAAAGGTAAATTTAAAATAAATAAGTATTTGAAAAATATTAAATATCAAGATTTGCTAAAAATTAGTAAAGCTAAAAAAAAACCTATTCCACTATTAAATGATTTAATAAAATTATCTAAAAACAAGAGATTTTTGATGTTGGAAATAAAACCTTTATTTACGAAAAAAAATCATAAAACTTTATTAAAAGAAATTAAAAATTTAAAAAATTATTCCCTCACATCTTTTAAAGAAAAAAATATTATTAATTTATATAAAATAAAAAAAAGCTTAAATTTAGGATTAATAATTTCATCAAAATTTACATTTAATAAAATTTTTGAAAAAAGTAAAAAAAAGTATGTTAAATTTTTAGTTTTAGAAAAGAAGTTTTTAAGAGAAAAAAGATTATATAAAATTAAAAAAAAAATTTATTTTTATACCATTAAAGATAAAAAACCATTTAATCAGTTTAATAATAAAAACCTTATATTTGAAAATTTATAATTTTAGTTTTTGTTACTTTTTAAGTAATTTAATCTTCCTAGAATTTCATCACGATCAATATAATAGCCTTGCAAATGTCTATGTCCTGAATTTGGATCAAAAGCTGTTCTTCCATGCAGAACTCTTCTATTATTGAATGAAAATATATCTCCAGGATTTAGTCTAAACTTAATTTGAAATCTGTCATCATGAAGCAGATTTCCAAATCTATGGTGCGCTTTATAAACCTTGTCCATAATGCCAGGATGGCAGTCTAAGGTGTCCATAGTGGCAACACTAAATCTTATATCATTAAAATCATTATCTTTAGTTAAAGAAATTGCTGGAGCATGAAAATCTCTAATTGATTCTTGTGTATAATCCCTGTCTCTAAATTTTAGAGGTACGTTCACTAAAGTTTCAAAAATTTCTTTTTCATTTTTTCTCAAATAATCTGCAACTGCAAACCCATCCACTGCTGATGAGTCTCCTCCTTCTGCAGAATTAATTAAACAATGTAGAAATTGATATCCTGGTGGTGTTTCAAACCAAGGTAAATCCATATGATTTCGCAAAGCATGCGCTGAATACGCAGAATTATTTGGTTTAGGAACATTAATAACTTCAAAGGGCGTTTTAAAAAAAGTTTCTCTTGTATGACTTATTCTATTTAATGCTGGAAATGCAGATTCTTTTTCAATGGGCGTATTTTTAACAATTGCAATTCCTTTGTAATGCAAGATCTCTAACCATTTTATCAAACCTTGATCAGTTGATATTATTTCATTATGTTCAACACTTATTGAACTAAGATCACTTTGAAGTGAATTATTCCAAAGTTTATAAGGTGAAGTATATTTTTGTTTACTTTTTAAAGTATAACAATTTTCTCTAAGCCACTTCGGGTCATAATAACTAGTGTGATCACCTTCATTCCATTTAATTACCAATTTTCCATCATCATTAATTTTGAAATCTTTTGCTTTAATATTTTCTGAAACGTTAAGTATATTAAACATTCTATGTCTTGAATCTTTATCGTGTGCAGTTGGACAATTGTCTCTTAACCAAAGATAATTAAAATTACTTTTTTCTCCATCATTCCACAAAACATCAAGTGAAGAACCATTAGCAGTAACTTTTGAAATAATTAATTTCATATTCTTATGATTATTTAATTTTAACCATTTATTAATTCAATTGATAATTGAATCTTAATTTTCTACCTTTAAAAAAACGCTCTTACTTATAGTTAATTAATTGTGAGTAAAAGGTTGTGTTTTGCTGGTTTTCACGCTGTAATGGGAGAAGTTTAAACTTAATATAGGGGGAAATTAATGAAATTTTTAAAAAAAATATTTCTTTCACTTGCTTTTATAGCAGTAACAACATTAAGCACAACTAGTGCTAATGCTGCTTGTAAAGTACATTTGGGAGATTTTGACTGGGACAGCGCTAATGTTCATACGGCTATAGTCAGTTACATTCTTGAAAAAGGATATGGCTGCCAAGTAGAAGTAACAAAAGGTAGTACTAGTCCAATAATGGCCGCTCACTACGATGGGCAGCTTGACATTATCACTGAAGTTTGGAGAGATAATATTGTTCAAATGCACGAAGAAGCAGTTGCAAAAGGACAAATT
>Ga0209403_10006759_pt1 | contig 11528 bp, 10 predicted proteins | sample ArcticOcean_MG_C_8_FD_187440 | JGI IMG/M metagenome (GOLD analysis project Ga0209403, IMG submission 187440) | Marine microbial communities from western Arctic Ocean - ArcticOcean_MG_CB11_86 (SPAdes) (version 2) | ecosystem: Environmental > Aquatic > Marine > Oceanic | place: Arctic Ocean... | reverse complement strand
TTGCGGCGGCGGTTTGCGGAAAAACTTTTTATGAAACTGATCCGGAAATTTCGGAAGCAATAGATTTTATCGAATATTATCCACATTCCCTGCGTTTAATGGAGAAACAAACATCGCTGAAATTATCACCGTTAGGGGTGGTTCTGGTGATTCCGCCTTGGAATTTTCCAATTGCAATTCCGACCGGAGGAGTGGCCGCGGCATTGGCTTGCGGAAACACCGTTTTGTTTAAACCGTCACCGCTGGCCTTTCCTTTAGGTGAGGAGATCGCAAACTGTTTTTGGGATGCCGGAATTCCGCGTGAAGCTTTGCAGCTTGTATGCTGCGAAGATGGTGAACCGATCCAGACCCTTTCCGGACATCCGGACGTTGACGCGATCATTTTTACCGGTGGAACACAAACCGCATTGAAGTTGCTCGAAAAGCGTCCGGATGCAGAAATGTCAGCGGAAACCGGTGGAAAAAACGCTACCATTGTCACCGCGATGGCCGACCGTGACCAGACGATTGAACATGTTTTGCATTCCGCGTTTAGTCACAGCGGACAAAAATGTTCTGCGACTTCGCTCCTTGTTCTGGAGCGTGAAGTTTACGAAGACGAAACGTTTCGTAAACAATTGTTGGACGCGATCCAAACTTTGAAAGTCGGTTCGGTCTGGAAATTTTCTAACAAAATGGGACCGCTTATCCGGGAACCGCTCGCAGATTTACGTAAGGGTTTTGAAACTTTGGAAGCAGGCGAAAGTTGGGCTTTGCCGCCCTCAGTACCGGAAGCTCCAGTGGCAGAAGTTCCGGAAAAATGTGATGCAACAAATCCAAAACTCATTCGCCCTGCTGTGAAGTGGGGTGTGCGTCGAGGGAGTTTTTCACATCAGACTGAATTTTTCGGACCGTTGCTTTCGGTGATGCGGGCTGAGTCGCTGGAAGACGCGATCGAAATAGTCAACGATACTGCTTACGGTTTGACTTCCGGACTCGAAAGTCTGGATCCGAGGGAGCAAAAAATTTGGATGGAAAAAATAAAAGCCGGAAACCTCTACATCAACCGCGTAACGACCGGCGCGGTTGTGCTGCGTCAATCGTTTGGCGGCATGGGACTTTCAGCCATTGGTGCGGGAATCAAAGCCGGAAGTCCGAATTACGCAGTACAGTTTTGTAAAATTGAAGAAAGTGAGGCTCCAACGCAAGGGTCGTTGCGGGAGGAATCACCTCCTAAGGCTCGCTTGCATTATCTAGCGCGAAACTGGCAGAATCAACTTTCACGCAGCGTAGATTCTCCAGCAGAATTTTCTCCAGAGATCCGCGACGATTTGCAAAAAACTATTCAGGCAATTTACAGTTGCCTCTTTCAATACGAGAGTGAATTTTCCGGAGAGCAGGATTTTTTCCGTTTACGTGGACAGGACAACTTGTTCCGCTACCTGCCAGTCGGTAATGTTACTGTGCGTCTGCATACCGACGATAGTCTTTTTGAAACACTGATCCGGATTGCCGCAGCCCTAATCGCAAAATGTAAAGTGGAAGTCAGTATCCCGCCGAATTTTAAAAATTCAGTCAGCGAATTTCTGTCTGGAACTGAAGGAAAACGCTTGTGCGATCCTGTAATAATCTGCACTGAAACAGACGAAGAACTAGCTGAACGACTTTTGAACACAAACATGACAGCCAAAATTGATCGCCTACGTTACGCTCATCCGGACCGTGTTCCACGGACAATTCACCAAGCCGCCGCCAAATTGGGAAAACACATTTCACGTCACGTCCCTCTTGCTGAAGGACGCATCGAAATGCTGCGTTATTTACGTGAGCAAAGCATTTCCATTGACTACCACCGCTATGGTAATTTAGGTGAACGTGAAGTTTGATGAGCTTTGATTATTAATAAAAACGCCATAAAATGAGCCCTTTTCCACTACCTGAGCGTGGAATTTGCATTTGCAAAAAACCAAAACCTGCACCAAAACTGATCTTTCCCACATGCCATATTCTCCTCCTGAAACACAACATCTGGATAACATCCTGCCGTCTGAACCGCTTTTACTGATGGGAGCAGGGCCTGTGCCGATTTCACATGCAGTTTCCCGTGCAAATGGAGTTGTGATCAATCATCTGGGCGAAACCATGGATGCAGTGATCAGCAATGTGAAGACCATGGGGCGTTATGCTTTTCAGACTGCTTCGGAAAAAATTATCGGAGTCTCCGGACCGGCTTCAGCAGCCATGGAAATGGCTATTACCAATTTACTGTGGCCGGGCAGAAGTATTTTAGCTTTGTCGATGGGAACCTTTAGCGGACGCATGGCGGAAATGGCTGAAGGTGTTGGAGCGGATGTGACTGTAATTAAATCAGCTGGCATACAACCTGTCCGCATAGAAGAAGTTCTGGAAGCGTTTTCGAAAAAACACTTTGACGTGATTACGATGGCACAGGGTGAAACTTCCTGTGGGGTCGAAATGAAATGCCTGCCGGAAGTAGCCAGGATTGCTAAAGAGCACGGAGCACTTGTGATTGTAGATGCGGTCTGTACCTTGACTACAATGCCTCTGCAAATGGACGAGTGGGGAATTGATGTTGCCATCGCGGGAGGACAAAAAGGCTTATCTTCTATTCCGGGAGTTTCCCTGATAGCATTTTCGGAAGATGCATGGAAGTCGATTGAATCCAGGAAAGTACGGCAACCTCACTGGTGTCTGGATGCATTACGAGCGCAAACATTCTGGGGTCATCAACAGTACCATTATACTGCTCCTGTTCCCGGAATCTTAGCTTTGCACGAAGCGCTGCGGCAAATTTGTGAAGAAACTCTGCCTGTGCGTTTTGAACGTCACCGTGTCAGTTCAATTGCTTTGCAGGCAGGAATAGAGACAATGGGATTGAAACTCTTTGTTCAGATAAAAGACCGTCTCAATTCCGTGGTAGCGATCAGAACTCCTGAAGATACGGACAGCTCGCAGATCCGGAAAATCATGTCTAAACGTTTTAATGTTGAGGTCTCAGGAGCATTTGGCTTGGACATCCTGCGTATCGGTCAAATGGGAGAGCAGTGCCGCTCCCACAATCTATTCAAAGTCCTCTATGCCCTTGGCATGAGTTGCCGCCAACATGGTGTTGATCTGGACGTGAGTCTGGGCATGGCCGAGTTGGAGCGTAATTTGGTGATTGATCCTGAAAATATATTGGACTGAAAAAGCACTTAAATATTGAATGAGACCCGCCTCTCTCACTCGTCTTCTTCGTGAAAAAGCTAAGGAACTTGGTTTTGATCTGGTTGGCGCAATTCCTGTTTCACGCAGTAAAACCATTGACATTTACAATGCATGGCTCAAAAAAGGGTATGCCGGTTCAATGGCTTATCTCGAACGACATGCAGAACTGAAAGAAGACCCGCGCCAATTACTTCCTGAAACAATGTCGCTACTCGCGCTTGGTTTTAACTATAAGACGCTTGAGCCCTCCGAACAAGTACAAAATCCTGACATCGGCTGCATCAGCCGTTATGCGTGGGGTGATGATTACCACGAGTTGATCCGTAGCAAACTGAGTGCCTTGGAAAACTTCCTTTGCCATGAATTAAATGCCGGAAAGCTCTCACGCAGTTTCGTGGATTCAGGACCAGTTTTGGAAAGGGAAGTCGCGCACCGTGCTGGTCTGGGATGGATCGGAAAACATTCCAATTTGATTAACTGGAAAAAAGGCTCATGGTATTTTCTGGCGGAGTTGCTGGTAGATGTAGAGTTGGAAACAAATTTACCTTTCACACGTGTTGATTGTGGAACCTGCACAATTTGTATTGAGGCCTGTCCAACCGAAGCTATTATTGCCGACCGTACTTTAGATGCACGGCGCTGTATTTCCTATTTGACGATTGAGTTGAAAGGAGCAATTCCGGTGGAACTCCGTCCCAAAATGGCTAACCTGATTTTTGGTTGTGACATTTGTCAGCAAGTCTGTCCGTGGAACAGTGATGTTCCGAAGTCTAATGAAAAAGGACTTCAACCTCGTCCGGAAAACGTAGCTCCGCAGTTGCTTGAATTGATGGAACTGGATCAATCAGCCTTCAGTAAACGTTTCCGGAAAAGCCCGATCAAACGTGCAAAGCGTCGTGGGTTTTTACGCAACGTAGCAGTTGCTTTAGGAAACTGGGGGAATACGGCTGCAATTCCAGCCCTCAGTTTGGGGCTAGAGGATGATGAAGCACTGGTGCGCGCTCATTCCGCATGGGCCCTGGGTCAAATTCCGGATTTGCAAGCAAAGACAATACTGGAAAAAGCAAAAATAACTGAAAAAAATCCAGAAGTATTAAAGGAAATAGCAGCAGTACTTGCGGCTTTTAACAATTAAAGCTGTAGATCTAGGGATATTTACGGATTGAACTTCAATTGCGATTATGAGAAAAAGGTTTAAGAAAATTCTTACACAGGCAAATTTTACAAACAAACTGACCATGAAACTGATCTGCTCTTCTGCAATGCTAATATTTAGTTTTACGTTTTCGGCTTTTGCTGAAATTTCGGTTGAAGATTTACTGGACAAGGTGGATGAACTTTACCGCAGTGAGTCAAGTCATGCTGTCTTGGAAATGCAAATTGTGACCGAAAATTGGGAACGGACTACCGAGATGGAAGTCTGGACACGTGGAATGAATGATACCCTGATAAAAATATTATCTCCACGCAAAGATAAAGGTATAAAAACTCTCAAACTCGGAAATCAAATGTGGAATTACTTTCCAAAAATAAACAAGGTACTCAAGGTGCCACCGTCAATGATGATGAATTCGTGGATGGGTTCAGACTTTAGCAACGATGATTTGGTTAAGGAAAACACACTTGCAGACAATTTTATTTCAAAACTGGAAGCTCATCCTACTGATCCTGAAAAGCTGTATTTTATTGTGCTGAGTCCAAAAGAAGATACAGTAACTGTTTGGGGGAAGATCTCAATAAGTCTTCGTCGCTCTGATTTGATGCCTGTTGAACAGATTTATTATGATGAACAGTGGGAAAAGAAACGTGTGATGGAATTTAGGGAAATTCAGCAAATGGGTGGTAAGATGATTCCGGCGGTGATGGAAATGAGAACACTTAATAAAAACAGTAAGACACTTATGCGCTACAGATCAATAAATTTTAATCCTGATTTTTCGGAAAATAATTTTTCATTCAGCCGATTACGGCGTAAATGAGTTGATTCATGACTTCAGTTTTAGCCGCAAAGTTCAGTGGTAAGAACTAAGGTTTCCCTCCAGACTTTCTTCAACATGTTTCTTTCGATTCCGCTAACGGAATATCTCATCAGCCGGAGAGAAGTTTGAGGTAATAAAGTAGGCTGAGTGAAGTCGAATATAATGGAAATTTCAGAAAAAGAAAAGTGATAAAATGTTGACGTTAAGACTTGCTTTCCGCAATTTGCTACGACACAAAAGCCGGTCACTGCTTTGTGGACTGAGCATGATGGGAGCATATGTTCTCTTTTCAATTTCACTTGGATTTAGTGACGGCAGTTACGGAAGTTTAATCCGTATGTTGACAGATACACACTCCGGACATGTTCAAATCCATCAAAAGGATTATCTTGAGGCACCTTCGATTTTCCGCAATTTTAAACTTACAGCAGAAATAAAAAGCCAGCTCACAGCGCATCCGGAAGTTCTGGCCTGGACTCCTAGAATTTTTTCCGCCGCTCTCATTTTCAGTGAAAACAAATCTACAATCGCATCGCTCATGGCCATCGATCCTGAACGTGAAGCACAGGTGACAACCATGCGTGAAAAAGTACAGTCAGGAGTTTATCTGTCAGAGGCAGTTGGCGTGACAAATCCAATTTTACTGGGTCTGCAGTTGCAAAAGCTGATTCAGGCCAATCCGGGTGACGAACTTATTTTCATCGGTCAAGGTGCGGACGGTTCAATTGCAAATGATTTATTCACTGTAGTCGGAATTGTTGGTAAAAGTTCAGCCGACGCGGAAGCCCGACGGATTTACCTGACATTGGAGGATGCACAGGAATTTTTGTCGCTGGGAGAAGAGATACATGAAGTAACGTTACGTTTGCAGAATTACACAAAAGCGCGTAGTACTGCAGTAAATCTGCAGGAAATTATCAATGATGAGCAACTGGATGTGCAGCCCTGGCAGGTAGTGGAAAAACAATTTTACAAGGCGATGCAGGCGGACCAACAGGGAAATTGGATAACCCAGGCAGTGATTATGCTGATAGTAGGGTTGGTGGTTTTGATTACTGTTCTGATGAATGTCTTTGAGCGTCGACATGAATATGGACTGTTGCTTGCGTTAGGCACACCACCGGTTTTTGTTTTCCGATCAGTAATAGTTGAGATGACGATGTTAAGCAGCCTTAGTGTTTTTGTTGGATTATTTTTTTCTTTTAGTCTGAATTTGTATTATTCAATTGATGGAATTTCAATTGATCCACCGATGGAATATGGGGGTGTTTTGTTTAGTGACATCGTCAGTGAGGTCTCGCTGTTTGTTCTGTTTGTACCAGCGGTTTTTACAATAGGTGTGGCTTTTGTAGTGGCATTCTTCCCGGCGCTTAAGTCTGCACTGGCGGTGCCGATTGAAGCAATGCGGGGGAATTGAGATGCTCTGGAAACTTGCTTGGCGTAATCTATGGAGAAACCTAATGCGTACTTGGCTCTCTGCACTGGTGATTGCAATCGGCCTCGTAGCTATGATTTTCATGGATACCATGATGGTTGGAATGAATACTAACATGGTAAAAAACGCGACCGACTCTTTGATGGGCCACGCTCAAATGCACGCACTTGGTTTTCGGGATGAGCATGAAGTTAAATTAACTATTAAGAATCTGGCTGAATCACTGACGCAGTTGAGAGAACATCCTGATCTGACAGTCTTGAGTCAGCGTGTGTTGACTCAAGCCATGCTCTCTTCCTCCGGAGGAGGCGAACCAGTATTGTCACTGGGGATTGATCCATCAGAGGAACACCTGCTTTCTAAATTCGATGAGGCAATCATTGAGGGTGAATATCTTGATTCTGTGTCCGGTAAGCAGATGATTCTCGGTTGGAAAGTTGCGGAAAAATTGGAATTGGTACTGGGTGACCGTTTGGTGCTGACCGCCGTTGATGCAGTAGACAGCGAAATGGCGCAAGCGTTGTTCCGTCTGAGTGGAATTTTTAAAACTGGCGATGAGCAAATGGATGCGTCTATGGTACTGGTGCCTCGTCAGACTCTACAGAAAATGCTCAAACTGGATGGCCGGATTCACCAAATATCTTTGCGTTACAAGAACTTGACGCAGGATGGAATTCCGCTGCGGTCGTTGATTCAACCGGCTGCATCTTCAGGAAATGAGCTTTTGCTGTGGACTGAACTTATGCCGTCGCTTTATATGATTACGCAGATGACAGACCTCTCAATGGCAATCATGGGCATTATTTTGTTTCTCATTATCGCTCTTGGAGTGACAAATACCTTGTTGATGGGAATTTACGAAAGGATGTTTGAATTCGGTGTAATCAAATCAATTGGAACTACACCGTGGCAGACAGCGCGTTTGATACTTTATGAGACAGTTTGCTTAGGCTTTTTAAGCATCATTGTCGGGTTGATTCTCGCTGTTTTTGTGATTGCTCTCTTTGCCGGTTTCGGTATTGATTATACCGGCATTGAATTATCCGGAGTTACATTTCAGGAAAAAATTTATCCTTCATTTAAATGGGAAAGGCTGTTAATTTATCCATTTTTGAGCATGGGATTTACTATACTGGCTGCAGTCTATCCGGCATTTAAACTCTGGTACATGTTACCAATTGAAGCTCTACGAAAACGAAAATTATAATAGTTATGTACTTATGGCAGAAATTGTAATTAAAACGCAGAATCTTGATAAATCATTTGGTTCTGGAGAAACGGAGATTCATGCGCTCAGGGACGTTAATCTGGAAATTATGCGTGGTGATTTCGCAGCGATAGTAGGACCGTCAGGCTCAGGCAAGACTACTTTGCTTAATATTTTATGCGGTCTTGACACAGTCAGTTCCGGAGAAATTCAGGTTTCCGGACGTTCGCTGCAGACAATGAGCGGCAGTGAACTGGCGCAATTCCGGCGTGATCATATAGGTCTTGTTTTTCAGGCATATAACCTGATTCCGGTTTTGACAGTGCTGGAAAATATTGAATATGTGATGCTGCTGCAAAATGTGCCTTCCGCAGAACGTAAAGAGCGGGTACGTAAATTTCTGACGGAAGTTAGTTTGGAAGGTAAAGAGAACAGGTTTCCTGCAGAACTTTCCGGCGGTCAGCAACAGCGTGTGGCGATTGCGCGGGCCATGGTTTCTCATCCTGATATTATTCTGGCTGATGAACCGACTGCAAATCTGGATTCAGCAACAGGGACTCAACTCATTGATATGATGCGTAAATTCAATGAAGAGTTAAATATGACTTTTGTTTTCTCCACTCACGATCCTCAAATCATGGAACGCGCCAAACGCATAGTAACGCTGACTGATGGGCAGATTATATCGGATGAACTCAAGTAAGCTTTATTTCGCAAATAAAATAATCAACCCTGCTTTGCGGATCCTTTTGCCGATTCTGCTTTGCGGACTTGTTTTGGTTCCGCAGACTTCTGCGCTGGAATATTCTGTCAGCACAAAAAGTTTAGTTGCTGCTCAAAAATCCTCACAAACTACGAGCATATTTTTCTTTAACCGTATCCGTACACAGACAGAATTTGAGTTTTCGGAAAACTGTATAACTGAACTAGATTATGAACTGTTTCCGTCTTGGATTGATTCCGCAAAGCTATACAGCAATATATCGATCAAAAATTCGAACAGTAGAATTTACAGAATTGCTGACCTGAATCATTCGATCACAAATATTCCTGACGCCTCGGACTCAACTGAACATTGGCAGCTGGAGCATAATCTTGACAGGGCATTAATGCGTTGTCAATCAGGAAACTGGGAATATATTATTGGCCGTCAAGTAGTGACATTCGGTGGAATGTCTGTCAATCCAACCGATGTTTTTGCACCTGTTTCTTTCAAAACGCTGGATCAGGAATTCCGTCCTGGTGTTGATGCTTTGCGGATAATCGGCGGCTTGGGTGAAACAACAGAAATTGAAGCCGGAATTTTGACAGGAAAAAACGCGGATGCAGAAAAAAACGGGGTTTATCTGCGTTCACATTTTCTGCTGGTAAATACTGACGTAACACCGCTTCTGGCAGGTTTTAAAAAAAATAAATTGCTTGGACTAACTTTGCAGAGTGAATACGGTCAGTTAGGTATCGTCTTTGATGGAGCAGTGATTATTCAGCGGAAATCTGCTCAGGAAACAGCAGCGGAAATGCCTAACAAATGGACAGCGTGGACTCTTGGTCTAAATTTGCAATGGAATGAAAAACTTTTCACAATGCTTGACTTTCATCATAATCCCATGGGAACAACAAAACCGAGTGAATATCTGAATAATGCAGCTTCAGTCATCTATCAGGAATATCCGCTGGCGCTGCTGGGGCAGGATTATTTGCTGCCTTCTCTGGTTTATCAGCAATCTCCACTTTTGACTTTGAGAAGTTCAGTCATTTCAAACATTAACGACGGTTCCTTTACTAGCTCTTCTCAGTTGGAATGGAGCATTACGGAAGATTCGCTTCTCTCCGGAAGTTTAATTCTTGCTTCTGGTAAACAATCTGCATTGTCTGCAGAAAAACATTCTGAATTCGGAGACTCTCCAAATTCGTTTCAACTTGTGTTCAAGCATTATCTTTAAAGGGCAGATTATATGGAAAAAACAGCAAAAAGAGTAATCATGATTTCAGGAGCAAATAGAGGTGTCGGCAGAGCAATTGCGGAAAAACTTTTGGGGGAGGGTTACTTGTTGAGTTTGGGTGTACGTAATCCGGGGAAACTTCCGCAAACACTTGCATCCGCAAATGAAACTCAACTGCTTTGTCATCGTTATGATGCCCGCGACCGCGAGTCTGCAAAGATATGGGTTGATGCAACTGTAGAAAAATTTGGAGGCATTGATGGGCTGGTTAATAATGCCGGAATTTTACACACAAACGGTTTGGAAGACGATGCTGAAGATTTGCTGGATGATATGTGGGAAGTCAACGCCAAAGCACCGTTGCGCTTAACACGGCTTGTGTTCCAATATCTGCGGATATCAGGTTCCGGACGTATTATTGATATCATCTCCATGTCCGGAAAACGGGTCAAGGGCGACTGGGTTGGCTATTCAATGAGCAAATACGCAGCAATGGCTGCTTCACATACAGCACGACTGAAGGGTTGGGATGACGGCATCAGGGTCACAAATATTTGTACAGGTTTCGTTCAAAGTGACATGACTATTGAAAACGCACCTTCGTTTCCGCAAGAAAATATGTCACGTCCGGAAGAAGTAGCGCAAGTCGTCAGTACTTTACTCGTTCTTACAAATGAATCCGCAGTTCCGGAGGTGACTATGAATTGTGTTTTTGAAACTCTTTGACCATTTGTATGGAATTGTATTTGTTTTTTTGGTACAACTTACTAGAATTATATGTAGGAAAAAAACGGTTCAATTTAAATGTATGTTAAAAATCGGTTTAAAATACCAGGCGCGCTTTATAGTCGCAGCTTTTGTTTTAGCTGGTATTTTGAAGATTATTAAAAAAACTTAATGCATATTATTTTACTAGGTCCGCCAGGTTCAGGGAAAGGCACTCAGGCTCAAAATATAACAAGGGAATACGGTTATGTTCAGCTTTCAACCGGGGATATGCTTCGGGCAGCCTGCAGTTCCGGTTCTAAAATTGGTCTGGAATTAAAAGCTGTGATGGACAGTGGTAATCTGGTTTCTGACGAAATCGTGATTGCTATTGTCGAAGCACGGATATTTCAAAATGACTGTAGAGCGGGCTATATGCTTGACGGGTTTCCGCGAAACAAGGTGCAGGCCAAAAAACTTGATGCAATGCTTGCCGGCCAAAATCAACAGATTGACATGGTACTTCGTTTGCTGGTGGACGATGAAGTTGTGGTTCGCAGAATTGCAGGTCGTCGTTTTCATGTGGAGAGCGGAAGAAGCTACCATGTTGAATTTAATCCACCTGAAATCGACGGAAAAGATGATCTCACCTGTGAATCCCTCACTCAGCGTGCTGATGATAATGAAGAGGTTGTGCAGTCCAGACTAAATATATACCGTGAGCAAACTGAGCCTTTAGTTAAGTATTATGAAGAAAAAGGGATTCTTGTTTCGTTAGATGGCTTTGGCACTCCCAAGGAGATCTTTGCCAAAATCAAGACCGCTCTTGATCAGTAACCTTACCGAATTATCAATATATTTCTGTTAAATAAGTTCCAGAAATCCTGTTATGAAACTTCCTGCTTTGCTGTTATAATTAATAATCGTTGAAATAAAATTTTGCTACTCTATGACAGGTTAGCATCATGATTTACTCAAACCTTCATTTTCAGAATTACCTGTGGCAGGTGAAACATAAATTCTGCTAGCAGAGCTCTCTGAAATGCATAAAG
>Ga0209403_10006756_pt1 | contig 11531 bp, 11 predicted proteins | sample ArcticOcean_MG_C_8_FD_187440 | JGI IMG/M metagenome (GOLD analysis project Ga0209403, IMG submission 187440) | Marine microbial communities from western Arctic Ocean - ArcticOcean_MG_CB11_86 (SPAdes) (version 2) | ecosystem: Environmental > Aquatic > Marine > Oceanic | place: Arctic Ocean... | reverse complement strand
GAATTATATATTCCGATATTATTAAACGCCAATTCTAATGAGGAGTCCGGTGTTACTCCGTTGTATAAGGAAGGCCATTCTTCTTCAGCTGAAGCAGCTGAGAAAAAATTTGCGAGAAATGTAAGTAAGAGATATACGGCAAATAAGTGTAGAAATTTCATTTTTACTTTCTGAGAATTTATTAATTGATCTGCAAATAAAGAAACACGGTGCTGATAGCAAGCCTTATACTATTTAGCAACTTCCCCATTATAGCGCTTAATCCGGCACCTTAGGAAAAAGCTTAATTGTTTTAAATTTTTAACTAAACATACAAAATTGGTCACTCAGAGGCTTAAAAGGAGACACTCTAATTTACCCTGTTGAATGGACGCATACACATTCAGGTGGTGTAATGACAAAACGCTCCAAATATATGAGAACTGTCTGGATGAGCTTTCCATCCGAGATTCCGGCAAAAATATAAATCTGAAGCCCCCTAAAATTGCGGAAAGGAGGAGATATGAGCAACACAGAATTAAGTAATATGGGCGGCCCTCAACCAATTGATAGTAATCATTACGCAACTCATCGAGCCCGGAACTACGCCTTAGTTATATTGACTGGTGCGTATTGCTTTAATTTTATTGATCGGCAGTTGCTGTCAATCTTACAAGAATCGATAAAATTAGACTTGAGTCTATCCGACAGCCAGCTAGGGCTCCTGACTGGTTTCGCTTTTGCTATGTTCTACGTTACAGCAGGAATACCGATCGCACGTTGGGCGGATCGAGGTAATAGAAGAAATATTGTAGCTCTCGCCATTGGTACCTGGAGCTTTATGACGGCTATTAGCGGTCTGGCCCAAAACTACCTCCAATTGTTTTTGGCTCGCATAGGAGTTGGTATCGGCGAGGCAGGCGGAAGTCCTCCTTCCCATTCAATTATTTCTGATATCTTCCCTCCAGAGCGAAGAGCGAGCGCTCTTGCGTTCTATAGCACTGGGGTCAATATTGGCATTTTATTCGGTTTTCTACTTGGGGGATGGTTAAACGAATTTTTCGGTTGGAGAATAGCATTTGCAGTTGTTGGTATTCCCGGTATTTTAATGGCGGGAATTATTCGGTTTACCCTTAAGGAACCAATTCGTGGTCTTAATGAAAACAAAACAGTTTCCGAAGAATTAGTTCCTTTCCGTGATGTAGTTGCTCTCCTTTGGAGCAGGCGATCATTCAGACATATGGCATTCGCCACCGGATTGAATTCTTTCGCAGCTTATGCGACCGTTAATTGGCAAGCTTCTTTCTTCATCCGCAGTCACGGTATGACTACTGGGGAATTAGGGACATGGTTGGCCGTGTCTTCCGGGTTGCTCGGAGCAATTGGGGTATTCGGAGGTGGGGTTCTTGCCGATAAACTAGCTCCTCGAGACAAACGCTGGTACATGTGGCTTCCCGCTTTAGTTGGGTTTATTAGTTTGCCGTTCTTTATTTTCTCGTTTTTGGCATCCAACCAATACCTCGCTTTGACCCTTGGATTTGTTCCAGGATTGCTATTCAACGTATATCTTGGGAATACAATTGCGACCACACATGCCCTTGTAGGGACACGAATGCGAGCTACAGCATCGGCTATCCTATTTTTTACCCTCAATGTAATAGGACTGGGCTTAGGCCCAGCATCGATAGGTATACTAAGCGATTATCTGGCGCCTACTTTAGGTATAGAGTCTCTCCGCTATGCAATAGTTTTCTTACTTCCGCCTGTAATGGCATGGTCTGCCTGCCATTTTCTGCTAGCCTCTCGGGCCCTTAGAGGTGATTTAGCTGCAGCACCGGATTAGGGGCTCTAGCGTTTCATCATCAAGTGCCGGATGCGAAGAATATTTCCTTTGTCTCCATGGGCGCAGGTGCATACAGTGAGCACATGGCCTCTTGCTCGATCAGATTAATGACGATCACATAACTGTAGCAACGACGACGATAGTTGCTCCTTTATATAGTCTGTTAGATTACTTCCTTCAATTCGGTATGTCAGTCCACACCCAGAGTACAACACACTATTGGTATGATGGTTCCATTGCACCCCTATACATACTATTCTGGACGAACGGTTGATTAATTCTGTGAATACTTAGGAGAGCAACATGCTAGAAAAACCTGCAGTTGGCGTTTCGGCCAGATATCCCGTTACGCTCTTGTCGCGCTACGTATGCTTTGTGGTTTTAAGTCTCGCTAGCGTTTCCTTGATCGCACAAAGCATTAATTTCCGTCCAAATCCAGGCGATTGGCGCTACATAGGAGGGGACGCTGGTCACACCCGATCAACCCAGCTTAACCAGGTTACTCCTGCAAATTTTGCGGACCTGGAAATTGAGTGGACTTGGAGTGATGCTAGTTTTGGTTCTACTCCACCTCGCTCTACACCTGTGTATGCAAACGGTAAATTGTTCACTGTCGCGGGCGCTCGCCGCCATGTAGTGGCACTCGATCCCATCACGGGAGAAACTTTATGGAGTTTTCGGGAACCCAATACATTTCGATGGGAATACTCCATGCGGGCACCTTGGGGAAAGGGGATCTCTTATACTGAAATAGATGGCCGTGGTGTTGTACTAATTGTTACTCCTGCCTTTTTTCTCTACGCGCTAGATGCTGAGACAGGAGATCCTTTAGAAAATTGGGGCACACCTGTTCAGCTTGAGGGATTTGAACAAACGGGGGTTGTCGATTTAATTCCTGACCTTATAGCCGACTGGGGACCTTGGCTTAATTCGGGCGAAACCTATGACCCAGATATCGGAATTCCACTAGAACTAGGTTACATAACTAGTTCCTCACCGCCTATAGTAGTAAACGACACCATCGTAGTCGGAAACTCGGCAGAGCAAGGATACAACCAAACTCGCACAGAAAACGTCCCTGGGGATATTCTAGGTTACGATGTGCGTACTGGTGAGTTTAAGTGGAAGTTTAATGTTATTCCGCGCCCGGGCGAGGTTGGTCATGAAACCTGGGAGAACGATGCTTGGTCCTATACCGGCGATGTCTCTTCTTGGGCACCCCTTTCTGCTGACCCAGAACTTGGCCTGGTTTATATACCAACTAACGCAGCAACCATCGATTTTTTCGGCGGCTTCCAACCTGGAGATAATTTATTTAGCGCGAGTTTAATCGCCATTGATGTTGAGACAGGAGAACGAGCCTGGCATTTTCAGATGGTACACCATGACGTTTGGAATAATGACACGCCTACAGCGCCGTTGTTGTTAGATGTGGAAGTTGACGGCAGGATGATACCAGGTGTCTTTCAAGCAACAAAACAAGCGTTCCTTTACTCCTTTAATAGAGAGACCGGCGAACCTATCTGGCCTATTATTGAGCGGCCTGTTCCAGCCTCATTAGTTCCCGGTGAAAAGCTATCGCCGACCCAACCATTCCCAACCAAACCTGCTCCCTACGACATCCAAGAACTAAGCGTTGAGGGGCTAATTGATTTCACCCCGGAGCTTCGGCAAGAAGCATTAGAAATTATTTCAGAATATAAACTAGGTGGAATATTTAATCCTCCAATGGAAAAAGATAACAGTGAGGGATTGATCGGTTCCGTCTGGTGCCCCGGAGAATTGGGCGGTACCAACATTACTGGACCACCAGTTGCTGATCCATCAACAGGCATAATCTATACGGTTTCGCGCACCAATTGCGGTTGGCGCACTATCGTACCTGGCGAGGAACGCGACATTATCCTGGAGAGACCAACCGGTGTCACAATTGCAGATTATGCTGTGGGCATGGGTACACCGAATGGTGTTCGTGGCCCTCAGGGGTTGCCGCTTGAGAAACCACCTTATAGCCGTATTACCGCCATCGACCTAAACACTGGCGAGCATCTGTGGTGGATACCTAATGGTGGTACGCCAAGATTTGTGCAAGAACACCCAGCACTAGCAGGTATAGATATTCCCCCTACTGGCAATATCAATCACTCGGCTATGATGGTTACTCCTGAAATGCTCTTGCACACTGCCATCGGGGATGATGGTCAGACCCCTTTTATATTCGCGATCAATAAACAAACGGGTGAACGCATGAGCATGATTGAGTCTCCCGGCCTCGGGATGTATGGCATGATGACTTACCAACATGATGGCAAACAACGCATAGTCTTACAGACAGCTGGGCAACTAGTAGCTTACAGCCTGCCCTCTGACGAAGACTAAGCATAGACAATTAGATAGGCGTACATCAAAGATTCAATCTTATTAAAAGGGAACCACATGAACACAACTGGACAATGCCTCTGCGGAGCAATCAAATACGAGCTACAAAATCCGCCGGCAATGAGTGGGGTTTGCCATTGCAAAAACTGTCAGAGGCAAGGGGGATCGGCTTTTCGACGCTAGCGGGCGTAGCCAAATCCGACTTTGTGGTGAAATCGGGCGAAATGAAATTGTATAGTGATTCCGACACAGATACAGGTAACACCGTCGAGCGTTACTTTTGCGGTAATTGTGGATCCCCGATTTATTCTGCGGTCCCCGACTCTCCTGACGTTTTTTTTCTGAAAACAGGAACAATGGATGATACGACGACTTTCACTCCTCAATTTCATATCTGGTGTAGCAGCAAACAGAACTGGGTTGATTTAGCCGAAGACGTGCCTGCCATGCAAAAGGCAGAAGGTTTAGGCTAGGGATTAATTATGAAGAAACTACTAACAACAATAGCCCTCCTGCTCTGCTTTTCCGTTACTACTGATGTTGATATATGGTTTTAAATATGAAAAAAGTTAGCGCTATGTATTAATAATAATTGAGTGTGAAGTTAATAAAAAAATTTTAAGGAAAACTCGTGAAACAACTGGCAGTGGTAACTTTTTTTTGTATGCTTTGTATTATCTCGTTCACCGCACCTGCGGCTGACTCTGAGCTTGGCTTAAGTCTCACAGCGTTAGATCATTACATTAGAAAGCCTGATTCAAATTATGAGTATGAAATTATTAATACTATAAATGAAGAGGGGTACAAAACTTTCGTTCTAGAAATGACTTCTCAACAATGGCTCACGGAAGCAGAAGTGAATTTCCCCATTTGGGAACACTTTATGATTGTGATTGTTCCAGACGTCGTCAAAAGCGACATAGGATTCCTGACTATTACTGGCGGAAGTAAAGCAAATAATGCCCCCACTGCCCCGCTTCAAACTGACGTTAAGCGAGCATTGGAAACGAGCACTGTAGTCAGCACATTATATATGGTGCCTAACCAACCTTTAATTTTTTCAGATGATGGTGGGCTTCAACGAACCGAAGATGCAATCATCGCTTACACTTGGGATAAGCACCTTAAAACTGGTAATAACAAATGGCCTTTAAGATTGCCCATGACTAAAGCCGCTGTAAGAGCTATGGATACGGTTACTAATTTATTGGCTAGCAGCCAAGGTGGCGGTATAAAGGTTGAGCAATTCGTAGTTGCTGGAGGGTCAAAGAGAGGATGGACAACCTGGACTACTGCGATCGTTGACGATCGCGTAGTAGCCATTATGCCTATAGTCATCGATGTGCTGAATCTAAGCGAATCCTTCAAACATCATTTTTCAGTATATGGTGCTTACTCTTTAGCAGTCATAGATTATGTAACTAGCGGCAATGTTAACTGGATAGATACTCCAGAGTGGGACGCGTTAATGGATATTGTAGAGCCCTATGAATACAGAAATCGTCTTGAACTGCCTAAATATTTGTTAAATTCAACAGGGGATGAGTTCTTCCTACCAGATTCTTCTCAATTTTATTGGGATGATTTAATCGGAGAGAAGCATTTACGTTACGTACCTAATTCCAATCATAGTATGGATGATACTGATATTTTTGATAGCGTTGACGCTTGGTATCATGCAATTGTTCATAACATAAAAATGCCACGATACTCTTGGGACTTAGCTGAAGATGGAACGATTACGGTATTTACCTTAGACGAGCCTGAAGCGGTCTTGCTCTGGCAAGCAAACAATCCAAATAATAGGAATTTCACACAAGCAGTTATTGGGCGAGCTTATGAAAGTTCTTCATTATCCGAAATTGAACCAGGTGTTTTTCAGGTCAAACTAGATCCACCTGAAGAAGGCTATACCGCCTATTATGTTGAAATGCATTTTCCCAGTGGGATAGACGTACCTTTTAAGTTTTCCTCAGGCATTAAAATTGTACCTGATACCAAAGAATATGCGTGGCAATTCAAACCTGACAGCTCGCGGGGGAGATAACACTTAGCTGAAACCTCTCACGAAAAATCTGCCGAGTTATAAATATAAATTGCAGAGCGGCTATCTAATCTGGCGATATGGCACTATTACCACATCCAAGCTTAAAAAAATGGGTGAGGCTACACAAATCAATAAGTGAACCGAGCATCATTCCTCCTCATCAGCCTTACTTGAACGGGCTTTCTTGTAAGCCTCTTTCGCTATCTCTTTGGCTTCCTTAGCTTCTTTCGCTTTGCGGTCTTGTTCCTCGCTTTGCCATGTTTCTATGATGCCCTCACTAAGAATTTTATTTCTTCTCTCTTTGTCCACTTTATCTGGAAGGACGATGTCTTTAATAAATTTAGAAAAATTGAACATTAGCTCCGTCCTATCTTTTTTAGCTACTACCTATTACTAGTATGAGCGCAATAGAAATAGATATGCTAGTAACTTTTACATTTTGTATGGTCGGTCCAATTGATTAGAATATTTAAATTAGGCTAGTGTTGGATAATTCAGCGCTTTTAGGGTAAAACCATGAAATAAGTCGCAGAGAATAGTAATTACTTTTCTACGACTTTAATACTTAATAGATTTTAGGAGTTTTGCGTTATGAAATATATAAGTTCGTTAGTTTTTTTAGTTTCAGTTACATTTTCTTCCTTAGTATTTTCCCAAGTAGGAATAAAATACGATATTAATGCTAGCAGCCCTTTAGGTGTTGTGGCCGCGATGGATAAATTCTATGCTTCATCTACAGGACAGGCTGGGTCAGGGTCGGTCACCTTGTACCAGTATGTGGCAAATGGTGATAACCCAGCGACCCATGCGCTTCTTGTGAGCTTTTCAGATTTTGAGGACATGCAATCAACTTTTGCAAGAAATGCTTTGTCGCAGGATTGGGCTACTTTTTTGGTAGAACTAAGCTCGGCAGCTGAACAAGTTAGCTCAGTTATGTATAGATCTACAGGTCTCAACGGCGGTGATCCTTCTAAAGTGACTTCGGCCAATACAGCCAATTACTGGACATATATCAGCGTATCTAATCCGTCAGCTTATGCTTCAGCATGGCAGACATTGATAGCGCAGAATGCGGATGTTGATTTTACTAGCGGGCTTTCCGAAATTTTGGCGCATGGTAAGAGTGATATTACTCATGTCGTAACTCAAACAGCTAATGACTTGCCTACCCTGTTAGGAACTCCGAATAGTGATTTGAACGGATGGGGAGACTTTGTAAGTTCTGTATCGGGAACTAGAACAGTCATTACTAGAGATGTACTGACCAGGCTAATGAATTGGACTAATGCTAATTAGCATCTACTAATAAATTAAGTATTAGAGCCGCCTAGAATAAATTATCCTAGGTGGCTCTAATTCTATTAATCATTGCGGTGCCCCCCCTGTCTGTGCTGGCGCAGAAGTGGAAGTTCCCCCAGAGTTCGATTGCGACTGTGACGACCTCATTTCCCTATTTATCCTAGAACGCTCTTGAAGGTACTCTTCCACTTGTCTTTCATAATCTTCACGCACATATCTTACTTCGTCAAGTCTGTCAAATAAGCCACTTGCGGCGGCCAACAATGCTTGGTCAACATCATCCTTAGACTCTAAAGACTCTAAACCAACTATTGCATTTGAAAGAAAATTCTCTGATTTCGAAACGTTAGCATTCATAAAGTGATACTTTCCAAGATGGAAATTGACCAGCGCAGTATACAAATTATCTCTTCCAAATTCGTTTTCATAAATATTGAGCGCATTCTCGAAGGAACGCTCTGTTATAGGTAAGTTAGATCCTTCGCTTAGAATAATACCAGCCTGAACATTTACATCAGCAAAATTTAATGAGGATGTGCCATAGATATCTCCGATTATTTTTATTCCTCTTTCAAAAGCACGCCCTGACTTTCCTCTATTTATGGGCAAATTTGCACGTCCTTGATCAAAATATACAGAAGCTAAGGATTCGGAATTTCTTCCAAATACTTGTATATATATCTTAACGGTCTTCGAAAATTCCCTGGCGGATTCTTTGTGTTGATCGACATCCATTAGGTTAAGCGCATAGTTGTAGCTGAGTGCCGCTGCTGTTTCAGAGCTTTCATCAAATAAAGACTGAGACAAATCAAGGGCTTTTTTGGCAAATTCTAATGATTCCTTTGGTTTTCCTTCTTGATTTAAGGATTGAAAAGTACGATATGCATCATTGAATTGTTTAGTTATGTCTTCAGTCTGTGCTGATGCACTAATTGTCAGAGCACTTGATAGAACAATTAGGAGTAAATTAATACGCAAACAGAATCGGCCTAGCTGCTTCTGAATATTGGCTACTTTCATCGCTGTTCCTTGGGGTTCCAGTTCGGATACCTTTTCTTATCTTTGTCTAGTAGCAGTGGAGCAAGAAGAAAACAATTCAGTACGAACTTCCGCTTCTTTTTCTGCCACGAGCTGGGTGATTTCACCACTCTTACTAGCCTTGATCTTAGTACAAATTTCCTGACATGTCCTTTATCGGAGTGGTTATCCCGTATGGCTATATCAAGCTTGAATGTCACTGATGTTTTTACTTCACCTCCGGTCGTAGTTATTGATTGGCAACAATGTTTACAAGCTATCCGTTTCAAACACCGCGAGATTCACCTGGCCTTCAAGGCCTGAGCTGCGATTGCTGCTGATGGCTTGATACTCGGCAGATTGTGCCATCTGCAACAATGCCCGCGCGTTTGGATAGCGCACCGCGGCAATGCTATCCCACTCAGCGCCACCAATAAACGTAGTCTGACACACGCCAGAGAAGATAATCTCAGCACCGATGCTGGCAAGAATCCTTCCAACATCTCTGCCATATTGAGCGTAGTCATCGGCCCCTGCACCACTATTGCTGAACTTAAGAAGATTTACCATAACTACCGGCCTGTCTGGAAGTTGCATAAGTGCCTGAGCCTGCTCTGGAGTTGGACCCATGGCGTTCAGGCCTAGCTCCTGGGCGTTTACTATTTTGCTACCGCCGAACAAAGTTCCCAAGGCAGCCAGCCCAGTTGCCGCACCTACAGATGTAATGAAGCCTCTTCTTGAACTATCGTTTTCTATTTCACTCTTTGCTTCGTTCTCGGATTCACCCATATCAGACCCCCTTTTAGTTTTTACTGAGCTTACAATAAAAAGGAAAGTGAAGCAGAAGAAAAAGATCTCTTATAATTAACCTAGATTCTCTAATAGTAAATTTCCTTATTTCCTCCAATCGAATATAAGGAGGCAGCCGCACGATCGCAGATACCGATTATATTGCAGGGGAATCAGTCAGCTTTGCAGGTACAGCAACTGACAGTGATGGAACGATTGCAACCACTCAATGGTTAGTGAGGGTGCTGCAGCAGCTTTGGGCTTGAGTGCAACTATTTCACTAGCGAATAGATCAACCGTTATCACTTTCAAAGCTACTGATAATGATGGGGACAGCTCGACAACAAACAGCCACAGTTACTGTTGCAACTCCCACTTTTGGTATGATGGTTTCATTGCGCTCCCATACATACTATATTGCAATTGTTGTTAGGTGTTTTCGAATATTTTGTAGAACGCCTAATGAAATTAGGGATGCTAAATTATTAAGAGCTTTGTCCAGTAAAGCTTGTTAGCAATGAATAAACTAAACAAACTAAGGTATAAAGCAATGAAAAAAAGCAAAGTTGGCCTATTTTTTATACTCCTTGCGCTAGTTCCTGTCGCAAACTCTTAGGAAAGTGAAGCTTTTAATCAGATGAAGAAGATGCTCGGAACTTGGGAAGGCACAATCTCTGTTAGTGATGGCACGGTTATCGAAACCACGTCAGAATTTAAACTAATTTCCGATGGAGCAACCATCATAGAAGCCATAGTAGAAGACGGAGTGGAGATGGCAACAACTTATTCAGATAAAGATGGTGAGCTAGTCGTAAAGCACTATTGTGCACTCGGGACGGAACCAATTTTCGAGCCCTCATCTGTTTCTGGGTCTGAGCTAAATCTAACTCTCATTTCAAATTCGGGTTACACAGAAGGGCAGGATGATTTTGTAACCTCCATAACATATCAATATGAGCAATCAAATCCTGACTCAGTCATTGTTCTTTCGACAGTTTCTCAAGGAAGTGGTGCTCTTTCGAGAAGAGGTACGCTAAGCAAAGTTCAATAAATATAAGGGATAACGATTGATTTGGTGGTATTTGACCTGAGTTTTGTCGAAGAGCCATCAAATTGATTGGATTCTATTAAGTATATAGTAGAGTTTTATGGTGAAGGCTGATAAAAGCTGGTTTGGCGGAGGCATGCGTCGAACTTCATCAATATAATCATATAATATAAAAAGGATATAAAAATGAAAAACAAGAAGTTTTTAACTATTCTGCTAGTACTGTTTAGTTTTCACGTAATGCCTGGGCAGGCACAAGACCTGCAGGTTCCTGCTGGCTCTGTAATCCGAACGGCTAATTGCGTTATCACTGATGATAGATTCAGCTTTAATGATGTCGTTGAAAGAGCTAGGGCATTAGAGTTTGATGAAAATGCTCCTGATTCTATTTTTTTCAGGAGACCTATCTATGTATCAGCTGACTATAATTGGAATTTGCAAATTGCTTTGTACTACCCGAGCTATACAGAAATGGTCGAACGTCGTGTAGCAGATGGTAATAACGCTTATGGGCGCCTTCCTATTTCTTGCGATGCAGCAAGGGTCGTGAGAAGTATTCCCATTAATGATGCTGCAGCCGCTGGAGAAATCGAAAACCAAACTGCAATGCTGACGCGCTTTTGTTCATATACCCAAAGTTCTTCGCTCGGATCCGCCTACAGCAGGTTCAGAACTGCTTCAGAAAATATTTCTGACGCCGGGAACGATGCACTCATGGCAATGTGGGTGCCGGGCCTTGGTGGACCTTTAGAAAGGAATTGGGATTTTATTTTGTCGGAGGTCGGACCGGAAGTGACGGAACGATTGGATATGTTTGCCAATGGCTACAGTCCTTTCAGAAATAATGCCGAGCCTGCATTCTCATGTAATAGGCCCTCGATGTGGGTAACGGCTCCTGTATACCAAGGCAATTAACAATAATAAAAACTTGAGGTTTTAACATGAAATTTAAATTAATTATTCTTACTTTTTTGGGAGTTCTGACAACACCTGTTTTCGGTCAGACAAACAATATTGTCGAACGAAGTTTCGCGTGTAGCATCAATGATGGTTATACAATGAGGGATGTCGTAGAGGTAGCGCGGAACTTTGGTTGGTCTGAGGATTCTTCGCCATCGGTAGTCATTTTT
>Ga0209403_10006752_pt1 | contig 11535 bp, 12 predicted proteins | sample ArcticOcean_MG_C_8_FD_187440 | JGI IMG/M metagenome (GOLD analysis project Ga0209403, IMG submission 187440) | Marine microbial communities from western Arctic Ocean - ArcticOcean_MG_CB11_86 (SPAdes) (version 2) | ecosystem: Environmental > Aquatic > Marine > Oceanic | place: Arctic Ocean... | reverse complement strand
CACGTCTTCAATATCTACGAGTGGGCGTGCATCCAGGGCCATTTGGCGTGACATGAAGAACCGAGTGCGATTGGCGAGGAGTTGTCGAATGTTCGTGAATTCCAAAAGCTCCCATGCTTGCAGTTGGAGTTCGGAAATCCCGCGTGAGTCTTCGACGGAGTGAGGATCGTCGTTTGAGTCGTCGTATTGCGATATGTCGGTCTGGTCGTTAGTCGTGCTCATACTTGCGGAGTCGATGTGGCCTGTGAAAGAGGATCGGGTTGTTGGTTAAATCGTACAGTTGATTCTGCATTGGGTGATTGCAACCCATGCGACTGCACTCGGGGTAGGCTGCTGATTCATCGGAATGAAAGGATGCTGTTGTGTCTTTGTTCCACGCGAATTCTAATTCTTGTCGTCCGTTTATACTCGTGTACAAGGAAGAAATTTGTTGATTCCGTTTGTTGATTTTGTTTATTTCGGGGGCACTGTACTAATAAATGATCACTCCACAACCGAAAATCGGCGAGCGTCCCGAGTTTTCTGCTGCCGAGCAACGCATTTTCGACAGCATGACGGTGTTACTGGATAGAGCGGGTCTTGAATATCAAGGTCACTTTGTCGAGGTGAACGGTCAGCGCATTCACTATCTCGACTACGGATCTGGTCCACCAGTGCTGTTACTTCACGGTGGTGGTGCTGGTTCGGCGATCTGGTTCAGACAGATTGCAGCGTTGGCAGAATCACATCGAGTAATTGCTCCCGATCATCCGGTGTTTGGGCTTTCGAGTCAGGAGGCCTACGAAGCGCCACTTGTCGATTCGATTTTCCGTTATCTGACTGGCTTCATGGATGCGCTGGGACTCGGCAGGATTGATGTCGCCGGGCTGTCGATGGGAGCGCAGGGAGCCCTGTCACTGGCAGTCAACAGCCCGGAACGCATCAATCGGTTGATCGTGATGGATTCTGCGGGGCTGGGTAAAGCGTTTCCAATGATATTCAGGTTTGAGGGGCTGCCGCTGATAGGTCGGTTCATACTCCGGCCGAACCGCTGGGGACAGGACAACTACTTCAAAACGATGGAGGTAGTCGATTCAGATTTCGTTGAAGCGGGAATTTACAAGCGGTATGCATACGACGTCACGCGTTCTTCCGGACACGCTAATGCGATGCGAGGCAGTCTTAACGTGATTGCTGGTTTGAGTGGTCAGAGATCGATCTTTAGCGATGACGAGTTGGAGTCGATCAAGATGCCGACACTCGCTATCTGGGGTGAGCACGACAAGGTGATGCCGATCGAACACGGATATCGGCTGGCAGAACTGGTGCCAGATTCGAGTTTGCACATCATCGCCAACTCGGCGCACGTCCCGCTGCTCGACAATCCCGATCAAGTGAACGATCTGCTTACCGGGTTTTTTGACGGGAACTAGTCCCTGCCGCCAAACGTATCGCCGACTTTGAGATCGACTGATTCGGCCCACTCGCTCGCGCCGATCTTTTTCCCGCCCTTCGCTCGAACTCTTCCGATTGCTACTGATCCGTTGGTGGCTGTGACAACTATTTTTTCGACGCCTATTTCTACAATTGCCCCTGGTTCTCGTCCTTCAGATCCATATGAAGAACCTTCGACATCGTAGAGCGAGAGTTTGGTGCCGTTGAACGTGGTGTTGGCTCCGGGTTGAGGGTCGGCGCCGCGGATCATGTTGTACACGGTGCCTACTTCGGCGGTCCAGTCGACTACGACATCGCTGGCTTTGCACCAGCTTTCGTAGGTGGCTTTCGAATCATCCTGAACGATTTTCGGTGCGTTGCCGTTTCTGACGAGATCGACAGATTCGATCATTGCCTCGACTCCGAGTGGGTAGAGCTTGTTGAAGTAGATGCTGCCGAGAGTTGCGTCGGGTGCGATTGTGACTTGTTTTTGCATTAGCACCGGACCGGTGTCGAGTCCGTCATCTGGCCAGAAAATTGTGAGTCCGGTTTCGGTTTCACCGTTGATTATCGGCCAGTTAATAGAGCTGGGGCCGCGGTGAAGCGGGAGCAGCGACGGGTGGTACTGGATGGTTCCTGAGTATGGATAGTTGATCATTTCCATTGGAACGATATCGGTGACGAACGCCATAACGCACAGTTCCGGCCCAACGGCTTTGAACTGGTCGATTGCTTCCTGATCGCGCAGGCGTTTGAACTCGAAAATAGGTATGTTCAGTTCGTTTGCGGCATCAGAGATGGGGTCTGGCGACCTGCCTTCTTTTGTGGGCGGAGCGAAGACTCCTACTATTTCGTCTTCGCCTTTCTCTACGAGTGCTTCGAGCACTGACTTTCCGAAGGCTGACTGACCGATGAGGGCGATTTTCAAGGGTATTTCTCTTGCTGTTGCTGCGTGCGTTGGTACTAGTGGGGTAGTTCTAACACGAACTTAGCCGTCGTGTCGGGTTAGGATTGATGACAGATGATCGCATATAGAGTCGGGTGGCAAGACACCCGCTTGGGGAGTATTCGAAATTGACGTCTTCGGACCATGGATCGGGTGAGATGATTAAGGCCGATATAGATTTTCCGCCAAAGACGGCGATGGAATTCTTTCAGCGCGGTCTGAAAAACGCTCAGTTGGGGATACCTGATAAAGCAGCAGCGGACTTCGAAGAGGCTGCGTGGATGGATCCGGAAAACCAGGAGATTCAGTTCAATCTCGGTGTTGCGTATCTCTCTATGGCGGATTTCGAGCAGGCGATTAACAACTTCACGAAGGCGATCGAGTTGAAGCCCGGTGTTGCCGATATGTACGGGAATCGTGCGGTTGCGCATGCGGCCATTGGCGAAGACGATAAGTCAGAAGCTGACGTGGCCGAAGCGGTTCGGCTGGGCGCCCCGCCCGACGGACTGGGAGCTGTGATCGACTACGTCAAAGAGCAGCGAGGCTAAGTCGTCCTGTGCTACGACGAATTTCGCCAGTCCGGGAACGCTTCGTCGAGTTCGAGTGCTCGTTGGTAGCGCCTGATGGCGTCGAATGCTGATACTAGATTTATCGGCTGAGTAGAGGGTGTCTTTCGAGTTGCCGAACTCAGATGCTCTGCCAGGAACAACGCTTCTGCCTTCGAGAGTGGGGCGTATTCGGTGTGCCGTTCAAGTAGCGGATATTCGATTCCTGCTTCTGTCAGCCTTGCGAAAGCCCTTGCGGCGGATAAGTCCCTACGGTCATGTGCAGGCGCTCCGTCGGGTCCGGTCCTTGGTCGCCTGATCAGTCCGGTGGAAATCAAGTTGTCGTAGAGATCGTCGCCCAGTCCGCTTTGACTCAGAAACTCGGAGATTGAAATGGGTCCTGTTGGTGGTGATTGGGCAGGACTGGGTTGTTCAGACGGCATTGCCGATGCAAGTGGGGATGTGGGATCGCCATTGACGACCTGTTTAATCCCCTTGAGGTTTAGCCCGGCTGCCTGCAATTCTTTGATCTTGATGATCATTTGTTCGAATTGAGCCGGGTAGAGTGCACGGGTTTTACTGGTCTTTCTGGGTGGTGGGAGTACGCCGATTCGAACGTAGTAGTTGATGGTGGCCGTCGTAACACCAGTACGTCGTGAAAGTTCACCAACCGAGAGGGTGGCGCTACCGTTCGCTTTGTTCACTAGATTTTCTTGAGAGTCCGAGCTGGTCATAGGAACTGGCTAGTACCTTGGAATCCATCGCAGGTTAAACGGCGTAGGAATTAACAGGGAGCGAACTCTTCAATCTGGAACCGTGCACCAGAGCGAGGGGTTCGCTTTCTTTTATTACGGACCGAGTGGAGCCGAAGCATAACTGAACGTTTGATGTTTAGTCGCCGAGCTAAGTCAGTTTGTGCGGGGCGTGAGAGCTAGAAACATCATCGTCTCCATGCGGGTCATACCCACTCGCCTATTCCCAGCGGAACATTTTTGTGGCAACTATGAAGACGACAATTATCCAGATACTAAGGCCAAGAAGTTCGCTTCCGAGGGTGGTTATGGATGCTCCTTCTACGGTTATTGCTCGCATGCCATCTGCCAGATAGGTCAACGGCAGGTACTGCGACCACCTCGTCAGCCAATCGGGCATGACGGAGAGCGGGAAGAATACTCCAGAGAGGAACATCATTGGCATCGAGATGATGTTGGCTACGGGTGCAGCAGTCTCTTCATTTTTCGCCCACCCCGAAACGGCGAGCCCCATCGCAATGAATAACGCTCCGCCTAGGAGCGCCAGAATTGTCAGGTCGAACCAAGCACCTATTCTGCCGTTGCCGACGCTGACGCCAAGAACTATCGCACCGACGATCACCAGCACGTATGTCTGTAAGACCACGACGATGGCTTTGGTGGTTAGCTGTCCTGCCAGGAAATGGGAAGCGCCTATGGGCGTTGCTTTGAGTCGACGCAACACGCCTTGTGACTTGAACCTGACGAGGGTGAATACGACAGTGAACAAACCGGTCTGCATGATCGCCATGGCTGAGATTCCGGGAATAAGCCAGGCCTTAAATCCCTGGCCCTGTCCTTCGATAAACGATTCATTTATTGAGACGGAATTTTCTACTCTGAACTCGGTTGGTACCTCGGCAAACTCTTTGAACAGGGCATCGGTTGCTTGGTCGATTACAGTGGATACGACTGCTCGTTCCTGCATGAATCGCTGGTCGTAGGTGACTTCGATCACAGCGAGTTCGCCTTCAACTCCATAGTTCTCCGGGATCACGATTGCTGCACGTGATCCAGAGAATTTCAATTCGTATTGAATTTCTTCGTTGGTACCGGTGGAAACATCCAGTACTTCGTTGTCGCCACCTCGGAGCGCTTGAATCAGTGTCCGTGATGCGTCGTTTTGAGCGGCGTCGTGAACACCAACTTCAGGTGCGTTGTAGCCATCGAAATTCATGATTCCGAAGATGATCATGATCAGCAACGGGAAGAACAATGCCCAGAAAAGTGCCTGCCTGTTGCGGAAGTACATTTTTAGCGAGACGATGGTTAATGCCAGGTATATTTTCATCAGATTTAGTCTCGTAAGTCCCGGCCGGTCAGGTTCAAGAACACATCATCGAGTGTTGCTTCGCGAACCCGTTTTTCAGGTTTGAAGCCAGTTGCTAGAAGCTGGTCGATCAGAGCATCCGGGGTATCGAGGGCGATGATTTCACCGTTTTCAATTACAGCGATTCGATCGCAGAGTTCTTCGGCTTCTTCCATGTAGTGGGTCGTGAGCATGATCGTGGAGCCTTCAGCCTGGATTTTCTTCACCAATGCCCAGAGCTGTCGGCGAGCCTGCGGATCGAGGCCGGTCGTTGGTTCGTCGAGAAACAGAATCACTGGATCGTTGACCAGGGCGACGGCGATTGACAGGCGTTGTTTTTGCCCTCCGGAGAGTTCCGCGTATTTGCTGTTTTTACGGTGATCCAGTCCTACGCGCGCGAGTATTTTTACTGGATCGACCTTTGCGCGATACAACCTGGCGTACAGGTCGATGATCTCAGCAAGTTTAAGGTTGTCGAAAAAGGCGTTTTGCTGGAGTTGCACGCCGATTATCGCTTTTACCGCGTTCGCGTCTTCTTTGACGTTGATGCCGTTGATAATCGCATCACCAGAATCGGCGTCGCGCATGCCTTCGAGAATTTCGATGGTGGTCGTTTTGCCGGCACCGTTCGGGCCCAGCATACCGAACACTTCACCACGCCTTACCTCAAAGGAAATCCCGTTCACAGCAGTGATGTCATCGTATTTTTTTCGAAGGTCTTTCGCGACGATAACGGTGCCTGGGGACGTGGTCATGTATTTAATGAGCCTAGTGTTTTATGTGTAAGCGATGCGCTAATTTACTCTGAGCCGCTGAGTGTGAGTTCGCAATCGGGGTAGAATCTGCGTGCAGTCGTAATATCGGCGCAATCTAAGCTGGGCAAGAGTCTAATTCATTCAAATGGCGATGAGGATTTCAATTGAGTATTGAATATGTGAATTTTGGTACAGCCGGGGTGAAGGTGTCTCCAATGGCACTTGGCCTCGGGTTTCGTGGCCAGTTCGACCGAGGTGAGGCCGAACGAGTGATATTGAGTGCTTTGGATTCGGGAATTAACCTGATCGACTGCGCCAACGTTTATGGGTTCATGGACGACCGTCGGAACATTGGTAGTTCCGAGCAGGTACTGGGTAAAGCGTTGAAGGGCCGGCGAGATGATGTCGTTATCACCTCCAAGGTGTTCAGCCCGATTGGTGACGGCCCGAACGATAGCGGTGTCTCTCGGTATCACATCACGCGTGAGGTGGAGCGATCGTTGGCACGGCTAGATACCGACCACATCGATGTTTACATTTTCCACGGTGTTGCCGACATGAACCTGTTCGAAGAGCAGTTCCGAACGATGGAAACATTGATCCAGCATGGCAAGATTCGGTATGTGGGTGTGAGCAATTTCCAGGCGTGGCAGGTGATGCAGGCACTGCAGGCGCAAGAGCGGATCAACGCTCAGCCGCTTATCGCTGTGCAAAATCCGTATTCGCTGATGAACCGCACACAAGAGGATGAGCTGTTCCCGATGGTTCGCGAGACAGGGGTCGGGATCATGGCGTACAGCCCGCTTGGTGTTGGGCTGTTGAGTGGTACGTATCGACCGTATGAGGTGCCTGATGACAGCACGCTCTGGGGCTCAAAGCGTAAGGGTCAGATTGCGACTTACATGCGTGGACGAGCTGCGAGGGTGATTGCCGCCGTAGATGAAATCGCAGCCGATCTCGGGGCGACGATGCCACAGGTCGCAATGGCATGGGTGATGTCTCACCCTGAAATAACGGTGGCGATATCAGGTGCTGACACGATGGATCAGGTCAAAGATGTTGCGGGCGCGCTGGAACTCGAGCTTCCAGCCGAAGCGATCAAAAAACTTGACGCTGTTTCATACCGAATGCGGGCAGTCCTGGACGGTGACCCTGAAGATGTTGACGATGAGTTTGAGTAACGATCAGGGTTTATCGTTACTCACCGGGTATGAGATACAGAAGGAATAAGAATTGAAAGTACTGTTAGCTGGCGGATCAGGGATGATTGGTTCATTCATTACTCCGTATCTCCAAAAAGAGCACGACATTCGTGTTCTTGATCTTGCCGAGCCGAAGCACGACAACGTCGAGTTCGTTAAGGGTTCAGTGACGGACCCTGAGGCGATTCAAAAGGCAGTTGAGGGCGTCGACGCGTTCATCTGGCTGGTGATGTTGAGTCCGCAGGGTGGTTCGGTAACGAATCAGGATTTGAAGGTGATTCGCGAGAACTACGAGGTCAATTGTCTTGGGCTTCACACTTTTCTGTGGCTTGCGCAGGGTGCTGGTCTTACCCGAGGTGTTTACACGAGCTCGATGAGCGTTCACTACCGGGGTCGTGACTATTACAAGTCGGAGGACGAGCTTCCTCTCGATACGCCAAGTGCTTACGGACTGAGTAAGGGTTTTGGTGAGGGAATTTGTAGTTACTTCGCTTCGTGGTTCGACATGAATATCAATGCGCTTCGTATCACGGGTCCGCGAGGTCGAGAAGCGTATCTCGAAGAGCGAGCACGACCGGTTACCGGTCGGCCAGACGGATCCAAGCCGTTGTGGGTTACCGATGAGGAAGATCTTGCTCGGGCGTATCTGGCTGCGCTTGAGAACGTTCAGATTGGACACGGTCGATTCGATGCAGTGTTTATTGCTGGCGATGAGAACGAGAGCGAGCACAACCTGACGAAGGCGAAATCACTTCTTGGCTGGACTCCTCAGTCGCACTTGAAGATCGAGTCGTAATGCGAATAGCGATTATCGGAAGCGGAAGTGTTGGCTCAGGGCTGGCCGAAGCGTGGTCGAGTCTTGGGCACGTGGTCATCATCGGTTCTCGCTCACCGGAGTCGGAGCGATTGATTGAACTGGTTGCAGGCATTGGTAACGGTGTTTCAGCAACCGGACTGGCGGAGTCGGTAGATGGTGCGGATGTGATCGTGCTGTCGGTGCCGTGGAGTGCGTCCGAGCAATCAATTAATGCGCTGGGTGATCTTTCGGGTCGGGTGATTATTGATGCTACGAATCCGTTCGTTAAGGGCTTGAATCTCGAGATTGGACATACCGATTCGGGTGGCGAACGTGTTGCGGCGTGGGCTGCGGGCGCTCATGTGATCAAGGCGCTGAACATTGTCGACGCTCGTTTGCTGGACGGGACGAAACTCGATGAGCGAGACATCTCGATTCCGATCGCTGGGGATGACAAGAGCGCAAAAACGATCGTTCGTGATTTGATCGGTGAATTGGGCTTTGATGTGCTCGATGCTGGCAAACTCGAGATGTCGCGGTTGCTCGAGCCGCTTTGCTTGCTGATGATTCGACTCTCAATGAAGAAGAGCCTCGGAAACGAGATCGGGTTCAGGGTTTTGAGGGATTAGTTTTATGCGCTGGTTGCCAGTCGTGCGCCGTGGGGCGCTCCTTTTTTCAATCTCCCTGACGGTTGTGATGCTGGCCTGCTCATCTGAATCCACAGAAGTTGCAGCCGAGCAACCCGCCAATATTTCCCCGGGTTCTGCATCTTCGGGTGTTGGTCAGATTGCAGCCACTGCTGTTTCCGTAGCGAAGGTTGGCGTATTTTGTGGAATAGTCTCGACCGATGAGGTCAGATCGATCACGGGGATTGGGCAACCGGATAAACGGGTGAGCGCTGTGGATAGTTCGGCATTCGAATACATACTTTCTTGTGATTGGGCTGCGGATGATAAGGGCTACGTGTTCAACCGGAGGAACGCGGTTCTGGCCGGTTATTTGGTGAACGTGGCAATTATGAGATTGACTTCCGCTGAGGCTCTTGAGGATCACTTAGTTTCCTCGGAATCAACTTTTGAGGACGATCCAGAGGTGTTTATTCCAGAGTTTGGTGACGGGGCTTATCGCACTGCGAAGGGCGGGCTGACGAGAGTGCACGGTATGTTCGTTATGTTCGTTGTAGATGTGAGTGTTCGGGTAGATCACGCTGCCAGCGATTTCGAGGCTGCGAAGACTCTTTCGGATTTGGTTGTGTCTCGGCTGCCGTAGGGTGGGAGAGGAGGCTCCCTAAAGCTTTACTCGCCAGGCTATTAGTGCTGAGAGGACTCTGGTTGCTGCCATGCCCAGGAACACGTAGTGCCAAGGTGCTCCCGCCATGTCGAGGACGAGGGCGAAGATGATGGCCTGGGCTCCGGCGTAGATGTAACCGTGGCCGTCGAGTACACCAGAGGCTGTTGCTGCGTATTTGGGGCCTGCCATGTCGACCACGAGGGTTGATGTCATCGACAGGCTCATCGCGAAAGCTCCGATGAAGAGCAAGACGGCACCTGCGTAGATATTGTCGGCAGGTATCAGAGCGAGTCCCACCAGTGCGGCTGCTGAGATGACTGCTGAGGCGGCGATCATTGGGCTGCGACGCCCTCCGAGCAGGGCATCGGATATCCAGCCAGAAATGAGTGGCGCAGAGAGATACCCGATGGGTAGTGCAACCGTAACTAGTGCGGTTGTTTCGATGGATAGCCCGGCCTCTTCGAAGTAGTAGAGCGGCGCCCAAGTCGTGAGTCCGTAGCGGACAACGTTCTCGAGTCCTTTGACCTGAGACGTTGCGACAAATCGCCAGTTTGAGAAGAGGATTCGGTAAGCCGTGAAGGGGCCGTCCGTTTGTCGCGCTCGTGACTCAGTCACTCGGCTCCGCGTCTCCCCCTCTCCAGCTCTTCCCCACTCGGAAGAAGAGGACGCTGAAGTCTTTTGGTCGGATTCTGCTGTAGCTCCGTTGGATGTCAGCCCTGATTGGTTGAGGTTGTCGAGTCCGACATCGGATGGTCGATCACGGACCATGAAGAAAAGCGCTACTGCTGCTGGGAGCATCAACAACGGTGGGTATTGGAATGCGGCTCGCCACCCGAACTCAGCGACAGTCCACCCGGTGATTAGCCACATCAACAGCATTGCGGAACCGGCAGCCACTCCTACCACGCCCATTACTCGCCCACGTTGCCCTCGGTCCCACCATTGAGCCAGCATTCCGATCCCCGGAGACCAGACTGTGGCGTTAGCGAAACCGTTTAATCCCCACGGTATGGCGATGGTCCAGAGACTGCTGCCGAAGCTTGTGACCCAGTTCAGTGCGACCGACGCGACTGTTCCGGAGACGAGCATGAATCGGTATCCGTAGGATTCGGCGAGTCTTCCGTGGGTGAAGCCTCCGAGTGCGAATCCCCAGAGCAGGCATGCATTGATTATTCCTATTTCGATGTGGGTGAAGTCGAGTTCTTCACGGATCACCGGACCTGCGGGCCAGTGGTTGAATCGACCCATATAGACGAACAGGTAGAACGCTGCGTAGCTGAACAATACGCGATGCCGCCAGCGTCGGAACTCGGCCTGATTTTGTTGCGAAACGGAAGTCACCGGTGCACTGTATCGAGGTTTCTTTTCGAATGTGTTTCTGAAAAGCTTCGATACGTGAATTGCTGGCACGAGTGCCGTTCTTCGAGAGCCTCAGAATGGCGCTTTAGGATGCTGGTTGAGCGGTTGTGGGTGATGACGGAAGTCTTCAAGGTTGTGCGGCTTGGACCCACACCTCAATCTTCTCGCTATCAAAGAGAGGAAGTAGACGACAGACACGTTGTTGTGTCAGGCGTACCATTTGCCAGCATAGAGAAATACGTAGGTCGCAGCATGTTGGAGATAACAGATCAATGATTGTTGACGTTCATACCCATATTCCAAGTCACATGGACGCAGTGCCAGAGGACGAAATAAAGTTCGAGACGACCAGTCGTTCGGGAGAGAAGGTTTATATGACCAACTCGATCGACGATTACTTGCGAGATATGGGACCAGTCGACAAGTCGTTTCTTTTCGGGATCGCACCGCGGCCGTGGCGTCCGGACCAGCAGATCATGGGACCAGTCGGCTGGGACCCGAAGTACAACCACAATGACGTTGCCGCAGAGACTGCGAAGCATGCTCCCGGCAAAATTGTTCCGTTCATGTCGTTGCACCCGCTCGACCCTAACTGGAAAAACGAGTACGACCGTTGCATCGGTGATCTGGGTAGCAAGGGGATAAAACTGGGGCCGAACTATCAGGACTTTGATCCGACGGGTCCTGAAGCATTTGAGTTGTTTGCTCGATTGGAAGCGGACGGTATCCCGATTATTTTTCATCAGGGAACCTCAGGGAAGACAGAGGCTCCGCTGACGTATGCCCACCCGTTGACCACGGACAAAATCGCAATGGCGTTCCCGAATTTGACGATGGTTCTGGCGCATCTGGGTCACCCGTGGCAGGTCGATTGCCTGGCGGTTGTCCGTAAGCATCCCAACGTATGGGCGGATGTATCGGCGCAGTTTTATCGCCCTTATTCGTTCTGGCAAGGCATGAGGTTGTTTTATGAATGGGGCGTGACTGACAAGATCCTGTTTGCGTCGGATTGGCCGGTGACTTTGCCGCAGGACAACATGGATCATCTTCGTGGGTTGACCAAGTTCGCGAAGGATCACCACCTGCCTGATATTCCTGAGGATGAGATCGAAGGAATCATTAATCGAGA
>Ga0209403_10006750_pt1 | contig 11535 bp, 10 predicted proteins | sample ArcticOcean_MG_C_8_FD_187440 | JGI IMG/M metagenome (GOLD analysis project Ga0209403, IMG submission 187440) | Marine microbial communities from western Arctic Ocean - ArcticOcean_MG_CB11_86 (SPAdes) (version 2) | ecosystem: Environmental > Aquatic > Marine > Oceanic | place: Arctic Ocean... | reverse complement strand
GCATCTGCACCACCAACTGCTGCGAGGCGCCCAAGGCAGCCTGAGCCTGCTCCGTAAAATCTTCTTGTTTCAATACCATCGTTTTTCGTATTCCTTATTTAGTACTGCAAATACTCATGCCGTCTGGTCGGTTCAACAACCGATTGGCTTTCCGCCCTACTAGAGTCGAAATGGAGTTTGAATTACTAGCCCGGTAGCTTCGTCTGACCTTCCCGTAACTTGACTATTTCGACCGTCAAGTCCTGCACATGTGATTCCAATCGATCGATCCGGTTCAAAAGTTTCGACATTACTTCGATGCCGGCAAGATTCAATCCGAACTCTTCCTTCCACCGCAATATCTGCTGAATCAGCTGAACATCACGGTTTGAGTAGAGCCGGGTTCCGCCGCTCGACCGCTGCGGAGTCACCAACTCCCAACGTTCGTAATTGCGAAGCGTCTGCTGGTGAACCCCACACATTCGAGCAACGATTCCGATGGCAAACACCGGATCGTTGTGCCCCATCGTCATTCGAGCTACTCCTCTTTATGTTCCAGAACATCAATCAAATCGTCGGGAACTGACCTGCCGTTACGAATATCGCGAAGTTGTGAATAGAGCCGTTTTTCTTCATCCGAGAGAGTGTCCGGCAGTCGAACCCTGATCGTTGCATACAGATCACCAGAATCATCCGAATTCGCCTTAGGCAATCCACGCCCCTTGATCTTGAACGACCTGCCGTTTTGAGTTCCTGCCGGAATATTCAATGCGATCCGACCGGTCATAGTAGGCACTTCCGCCTCACCGCCAAGAATCGCATCGAACAGTGGAACGTTGATGTCTGCTCGGAGATTCGCTCTTTCACGAGAGAATCGTTTGTCGGGTCGAACTTTTACAGTAAGAGTTACCTCGGTTTTAGCGTCAGGACGCAACCGAATCTTCGTACCGTCCAACACGCCCTTCGGTACATCGACTTCAAGATTGCGCTTGGCCGTACCTGAAGTGCCGATCGAAATACGCCGGGAAGCACCCGTGTAAACCTCATCAAGCGACACGTCGATCGCTCCCTGGTGTTTGATGATTTCAGGCGGACGCTGCTGCTGCCGCTGCTGCGCACGGCCAGCCCCTCCGCCAAACATATCGGCAAAACCACCAGCAGACTGACCTCCACCACCACCGAACAGGTCATTCATATTGAACCCGCCACCACCCTGACCCGGACCACGCCCGCTACCGCCGCCCATATTACGCATCTGGTCGGCGTGCTTCCAATTATCACCGAACTGGTCGTAATCTTTCCTATGAGCAGTATCACCCACAACGTCGTACGCCTCATTTACCTTCTTGAACTGGTCTTGAGCGCGCTGGTTGTTCGGATTCACATCAGGATGAAGCTTTCGGGCCATCCGTCTGTAAGCCGTCTTGATTTCTTTTTCGGAGGCGCTTTTATTCACCCCGAGTAGTTCGTAGTAGTTCTGTGCCATAAGTCGCTTTGTAGATTTTCCGCTGCATTAAGTCAGATGCACCTAACGTGGTTTCCAATTCAATTTGTCGTAATAATAGCACATCTTACTATTCGTTCAATATAATATTTGACAATCTATTTATCAGATTTCTATAATTACCTCACGTATGTTTTAGTAAATTACTAAGTCAACTACAAACGGAGCGGCGCAATCTATTTGCGGCTAGCAAAGCAGGAACAACTGCGACATAAGGCGTGTAGGGAACAACAACGCAATGGCTATCTGCTCCGTGAGAGGCGAACAGGTTCGTACTACAGAGCGCTACCACTTCCAGAGACAGTCGACTTAGAGAACGCTGAGTCGACCTTCAAAAACTGCGTCCTCAATATCAAGTTCCCGAAGCTCGAATCTAAGAAAGCGTGAAAACTCAAAATCTCAGCAGCGTAACAACGTGTCTAATCGATGAACATCCTCCCTCCGAAGGGCTGAACGCGAAATGAGCCGTCAGAAATCGTTCTGACGGCTCATTTCGTTAAACAAATATGAAACCAACGAATTCAATCGCCATTCGCCACGTAACCGGTGAAGCGATAACCTAAAGACCTCGACAAATCCGCACTACGTGAACATTTCTTGAACTCGACTCCATACGAAACTAGCTCCGGCTCAGGCGAATCTCCAATCCCAGCGAAAAGCTCCCCGTCGTTACCGGCATTTTTCTCGCGGTATCAATCACGAATCGATAAAGCCTTACGCGCCGAACTCGTGGGACTCGAGCCAGATATTTACGACATCCATCGTTACTACATGGGATGGCAAGAGATCGACGGATCAGATTCCAACTCGTCCGGTGGCAAACGCATGCGACCCACCCTTGCCCTGCTGGCAGCCGATGCCGTCGGTGGCGATCTTGACCGCGCAACGCCGATAGCTGTAGCGCTTGAGTACGTGCACAACTTCTCGCTTATTCATGACGATCTTGAAGATATGGATCGCGTGCGTCATCACCGTCCAACCGTTTGGGCAGTATGGGGCGAACCTGCAGCGATAGTCTCAGGTAACGCAATGCTGAAAATCGCCGACGCGGCAGCCTGGAAATTGCGAGCGGCTGGCGTCGATGACGCCGTAGCTCTCGAAGTGGAATCCGAACTAACCAGTCATTACCTAAAAATGATGGAAGGTCAGTACCTCGATATCTCATTTGAATCTGAAGAATCCGTCAGTGTTGAGCAATACCTCGACATGATTGAACGAAAAACCGGCGCACTAATCGAGGCATCTATCTATCTCGGCAGTCTCGTCGCTCCAGATTCAGGGCCGGACCGCGAGAAAGCGACCGCCCTAAAAGCGATTGGATACGATCTCGGCCGAATATTCCAGATACGTGACGACGTCTTGGGCGTTTGGGGCGGAGTTGAAACCGGCAAGCCAGTCGGAGCCGATATCAAGCGAAAAAAGAAAGCCCTCCCCGCCATTCACGCCCTTAGTGCATCGACCGGAGCCACAGGCGAACGCCTCAAACAAATTTTCCGTACAGAGGGTGAACTGGAACAAGAAGATGTTCACATAGTGCTCGAAGAAATGGAAAATCTTGGCACCCAAGACTACTGTCAATCTATGGCGGAAGCACGATGGCTCGACTGTCAACGAATGATAGAGTCGCTCGAACTATCGGGGGCCACAGCCGATGAATTCACCGAACTCGGGGAATTCCTCCTAATCCGGGAATCCTAACTCTTGCAAAGTAAAACGATCGAACGCCAACAGCTCGGACAGTTTTCGAAACTCTTATGATCGTCGCCATAGGATCTATACGCCGTGAAGCAGCCGGAATCATACGGTCCGGTGAATACACGGCCATCGAAGCACCCGAAGACTTCGTCGCATACCGCCCTGAATCGGAAGACTATCCGGCAATAGTCCTCTCAGGCTCTGGATCAGCCCGGGCGGCACGAGCCACCAAGTGGGCCATAGAAGAATTTTATCCGGAAGCAGTCATCTCTTTTGGATTTTGTGGGGCAACTAAAGACTACGCCCGATCAGGCGATATCGTGATCGCAGCTAGGGTATTGGATCTGCCCGGATCCCCATTCGAATGGTCGATCGTCGAGGATACCAACTCATTGGGACCCGATAGAACAATACTGCTTGCTGCCAGAACCGCTGTTGAAATATCTGGTCTCGATTTTCACCACGGCACAATCGTAACCATCTCAAAAGTAGCTACCACGTCAGGGGCGAAAAAATGGCTTGGTGAAGCCGTAAATGCCACAGCCGCTGATACTGCGGCCCACGCCATCGCGTCAACGGCGAGCACTGCCGGCATTCCATGGGGTGTATTTAGTAGCGTGCTGGATGATCAAGACTTCGACTCGCCAGGAGTGGTCGACAGACTCGGTTCGGGGCCGGGCGGACGTGGAAATATGGCTTACATCAAACACGTGTCTAACACTCCTCAGGACCTGCTAGCACTACTGCGCCTTGGTAGATCGTCGAACAGAGCGAGCGCCTCGCTAACAACATTCATGGCGGCATTCGTACAAGCTCATACAGCGCTAACCAAGGCTGCACAACCAGGTGCCTCCGAGTAGTCATTATCTTTTGATTCGAGCAACTTCCACCCGTTTCCGTTGAAAAATAACGATCTGCGACCTAAAATGAGCCGTAATACGACTGGGCACAATCGGTGAATCGATATACTAATTGAGCGATTGTGCTGCCAATAAAAGCAACATAAATCGGTGGTAAGTAGGGTGCATATCTACGAAATCAACAGATGCCTGCGAGCATTTGTTGAAGTAACATGGTTGTCACCGTAACTATTACCGCCACGTATCCGCACTAATTCGGATATTCGACGGTTTTGGAACGCGTATCCTCGGTGGGGCTGCTCGAGTGTCGCTCCACTAAGTTTTTTTTTGCCAGAGGGGGAAATAAGTTTGCATTCGGATAAGGCACGTGAGTTGACTGCTATAGAGGCAGGACGAATTAGCGTGTTGAATGGCACCTCACCTGGTGGTCTATCCACTGGCGCCGAATACAAGGTATTTAGTAAGATAGTCGAAGTCGAATCGACCGACGCTCCCGAGCTAATTGACTTTACCGACACTGTTCGCCAACTCGTCTCTGAGTCTGGTGTAAAGAACGGTCAGGTATCGATATTCAGCACCCACACCACGTTCTCGGTAATGATCAATGAGAATGAGCCTCTGCTTTTGCAAGACATGGAGCACTTCCTTGAGAGAAGCGCACCAAAAGACGCCTACTACGGTCACAACGATTTCGAACTTCGCACGGTAAGTATGCGACCCAACGAATGCCCTAACGGCCACGCCCACTGCCAGCACATGATTCTCGGCACATCGGAAATCGTTCCAATCATCGATGGAAACCCGCTACTCGGCGAATTCCAACGTGTATTCCTCGTCGAACTCGATGAGCCAAAGCCTCGGCAAGTAGCCGTTCAGGTAATGGGCCTCTAGGTTCCACATCGACACTCCCTCGTTGTCGAGACATTCGCCTATGACTCAGTCAGCTACATCGGCTGTTGAGCTTCCGGTTCCACACATGGAAGTCGGCTCCGACTCGCCCGACTACGTCGAAGCCACCTTCGCAGTCTGCGAAAACCTGGCAAAGACTCACTACGAGAATTTCAGCGTCGGATCTCGTCTCCTACCTAAGCACCTTCGTAAGCATTTCTACTCGATTTACGCCTTTTCCCGAGGCGTAGATGATCTTGGCGACGAAGCAAGCGGCGATCGATTCGCATTACTTGATCAGTGGGAAAGCGAACTCGACGCCTGCTACTCCCCATCACCCTCTTCACAGCCAGCTAACCCGTACTTCGTAGCACTTGATGAGACGATCCGTATATTCGATATCCCCGCGGAGCCGTTCAAGCGACTCATCGAAGCAAATCGCCGGGACCAGACGATTACTCGCCACAAGACGTACGAAGATCTGCTGGAATACTGCACGTATTCGGCAAACCCGGTCGGCCATCTAGTTCTTTTCCTAAGCGGCATCCGTGATCCAAAGCTTCACGAGCTAGCCGATAAAACCTGCACCGGACTACAACTAGCGAATTTCTGGCAAGACGTAAGCATCGATATCGAAATAGGTCGAATCTACGTGCCTCTTGAAGACCTCGAACAGTTTGGCGTGTCGGAACAACAAATCACCGATCGCCAGTACGACGAGAACTTCCAAAACTTGATGAAGTATGAAGTTGACCGTGCCCGCCAGCTCTTCATCGATGGCTACTCGTTAGCCGATCACCTTGACAGCACACTCCGTTCCGACTTCGCACTATTCGCGCGCGGCGGTCTCGAAATACTGAAAGCCATCGAACGTCAGAACTACAACGTTCTCGCCTCACGCCCACGAATATCGAAATTGGGCAAAGCGAAGATTTTCGCATCCACATGGCTTCGCGCAAAGCTCGGAATCAGCCTCATCCCCAAGAGTGCCTTCATGTCGGCAACAAGGCATACTGCAAGCGATGCAAAGTAAGATGCCTGAACTCGCCGAAACCACTGCAACGGTCAACGACGCGCAAATCGTCGATGCGTATGAAGCTGTAGCAGCATCTACCAAGGCAGCATCATCGAATTTCTACTACGCCTTCATCACTCTCCCACCTGAAAAGCGAAACGCCGTATACGCCGGTTATTCGTTCTGCCGACTCGCTGACGACATTGTTGATGACGGCAATTATGGCGACCGCACAGGTGAAGCACTCGACTCCCTTCAAACACATCTTGCAGCCGCCTACGCTGGCGATTATTCGACCAACGATGATGCTCTGAAAATCAATGAAACTTCAACCGAATTATGGCGAGCACTTGGCGACACACTGCACAAATATACGATAGATCAACAGCACCTGTTGGATGTGATCGAAGGCTGCCGAATGGACCTCGATGGCACGACTTATGAGACGTGGGACGACCTTGTCGAATACTGCAAACGAGTCGCAAGTGCAACTGGACTAGCCCTAATCGAAGTCTTCGGATACGAAGACCCCAAAGCCGTCGAATACGCCATCGATCTCGGCATTGCACTTCAGCTAACGAACATCCTTCGCGACATCACCGAAGATCTTGAAATCGGTCGCGTATATTTGCCCGCTAATGAACTTGCTGAGTACGGGGTATCCGTCGATGATCTTAGAAACAAGCGAGTTACCCCCGAATTCATTCGATTCATGAAATTCCAGGTCGTTCGTGCAAGAAAATATCTCGAATCTGGTGTTCGACTATTCCCTCTTCTCGACGAGCAATCTCGGCAATGTCCCGAGACCATGACCCATGTGTACAAAATACTTCTCGATCGAATCGAAAAAAACGGCTACGACACGCTCAACCACCGCGCCAGCCTGAGTAAGTTTCAGAAACTCAAGTTGCTGTCTGTTATTTGGCTACGCAGCCGGGGAATCAGGTTCGTTTAGCCGATGCCAACGCTGCCAAATCGAACGGTACTCATCATCGGTGGCGGAATCGCAGGACTCGCAACCGCCGTACGCCTCATTCAAATCGGCATCAAGCCAATCGTACTTGAGAAACGACCGTTCCTAGGCGGTCGAGCATATTCGTTTACTGACAGCGATACCGGCACTGAAATCGACAACGGCCAGCACGTGTTCATCGGCGCTTGCGACCAGTTCCAACAATACATCGCCGACATTGGAGCATCTGACCAGATTCGACTAGAAAAACGAATCGGATTCCCAGTGCTGAAACATGGAAAAACCAGCTGGATCAAAGCGAGAAAGCTTCCCGGTCCACTAGCGAATCTATCCGCATTATCGGGCTACAAACACGTCGGCTTGGTCGGGAAATTCAGGATTCTTTGGGGACTCCTCAGCATCAAGATGACACGCCTCGGCGCGACATCTCCACACGATCTATTCTCGTTCGAGGATTGGCTGCGGGATCACGGTCAAACCGACGAGACGATCCAAAACTTTTGGAATGTAATCATCCTCCCGTCACTAAACGACGACATCGAATCCGTTAGTGCCCACACCGGAATCGAGCTGTTCAAAATAGCTCTACTCGGATCCGCCAAGAATCCCGGAATGGGCATTCCGTTATCTGGGCTATCGACCCTCGTTGGCGAAAACGCCAAAAAGTTCATCGAAGGTCACGGCGGTGAGATTCGGACCGGCATCGACGTGCAATACCTCGAAATCACCAAAGGAAGAATCTCAGGCGTTCGTACCGCGACAGACCAACTTATAGAAGGTGAAGCAACCGTATCGGCAGTTCCCGCATCCGCAATGACCCCGCTCCTGCCCAGTGGTACAAGGGAAAAAGAAGATTTCTTCACACCAGCCGAATCAGTCCGAACCGCACCAATCGTCGCAATCCACATCTGGTACGACCGCCCTGTAATGACCGATAAGTTCGTCGCGACTATCGATTCCCCCCTCCAGTGGATCTTCAACGACACCGATCTAAAATCTAGAAACGATAAAGGTCAACATATCGTCATCTCTTTAAGTGGGGCATGGAAATGGCAAGATAAATCTAAAAATCAGCTACGAGAAATCTTCACCAAAGAGATGACAAATACCTTTCCAGCAGCGAAAAACGCCAACGTCGAAAAATTTACAGTCGTCAAAATGATAGAAGCCACATTCCAAGTTGCCCCCAATTCCCGTAAACAACGTCTCTCTCAGCGAACGCCCCTGCCCGGCTTCTACCTCGCCGGCGACTGGACCGACACCGGCTGGCCATCGACCATGGAATCCGCAGTTCGCAGTGGTAATCTCGCAGCAGATTACATTGCAGAAGATATCCGTCGATGATTCGATTATCGGCGGTAGATCTTCTCATTGTCTAAGCCCAACCCACCACATCGCAACCTCATATAACATCCCACCACCATGACCAACCCAATCCACGGTCAGAAAATCACACACTCCAACCGACTAGAAGCTAGCGTCGTCGCGATCACAGGCGCAGGCAGCGGCAACGGCAAAGCAGCCGCACTCCGAACCGGTCGTGAAGGCGCATCCCTCTACATCAGCGACATCAACGCCGAACTACTCGAAGAAACAATTGGCGACCTCAAATCAGAAGGAATCAACGCACAAGGCGGAATCTTCGACGCCGCCAACATCGACGATGCACCTCGCTTCATCGCAGCTGTAAAAGAAGCCCACGGTCGCATCGACGTCCTCGTCAACAATGCGGGCGCAGTAAAAGTCGAACCGTTCCCTAACGTCTCTGAAGAAAACTGGGACTGGACGATGAATCTAAACCTCAAAGGCGCATTCTTCCTCATGCAAGAAGCCGCCAAGCACATGATCGACCAGCAGTCCGGAAACATCGTCAATATCGCATCGATCGCCGGAACATTCGGCGGCCCGACCTCATCACCAAGTTACGCAGCTGCAAAGGCTGGACTAGTCAATCTGACCACAGTCGCAGCCGCAGTCCTCGCCCAGTATACGATCCGAGTGAACGCCATAGCCCCTGGCATTATCAACACACCGTTTCACGCACCTGTCGACCTAGCGATCGGGCAAGACCAACTGGGACTAGCGCCCGGGGAACACATCAATACAAGAGTTGGACTCATCCCCTTAGGCAGACTAGGTGAACCCGAAGACGTCGCCGCCACCGTCGCATTTTTAGCATCCGAAGACGCTGCCCACATCTCCGGCGAAACCATCACGGTAGCAGGTGCAATGCGAAGCCTCTAGCGTAGAGCCTCCACAGCCCTCAACCATAAAGGGGCCAATTCGGCAGGGACTTATCGCTGTAGGTGAAGGTCTAAATAAGCCATCTGACCAGGTTTTCCCGCTCAACGCCAGTGGATTTTCTTGAGCCTATAATCAGCGTGTAGTAGGGCGGAGGAATCTCTCCATCTCTGGAAACTCTTCTCAGTTAGCTTCCAGAGCGTTAATCAGAGTTTCACATGATGACAACTCTAGCTCACACATCATTACAACGTTTCCTGCCACAGCGTAGGCACTGTAGCCGGTCCTCACCGTATTAACACCCCCGATCCTTGCCCCTGAGTCTTTTTTCAGGGTCTCCTCGGCTAGGGGTACTCCATGTGCCAGAGCAGATTCGTGTGATTCATAGAATCTTATCTCGATATCTTTCTGGTTAAAAAATCCGTACCAAATCTCAGTTGATTCTGGAACAGTTGAAGTGTCGTACTCTTTAGTTTTTTTCCAACCGGCTGCGGTAAATGAGTCGGTCGTGAATGTTTGGTCTGCGTGAAATATTGACTGTGAGGCGGACACATCGGCGGTGTCTTCGACCGATATGCCATCACTGTCTATATTCGTTTCCGTGCAAGCAGATGCAATAGTTATTACTAATAGCGAAACTAATGTAACTAAAATTGTCTTCGACATACGGTAATTACCTTTTCCTATAAAGCTCTTCCGAATATCTTATAGGTGTCGATATTCATCTGATTGATTGGAGTTTTTTCGGCTTTGTAGCGACTCAGCATCAATCATCACTAGGAGTCGCTTCCAATCGAAAGTGGAATCACTCCCTGACCTTAGGAACCCTCAAAATCACATCCAGCACCATGCCATGTGCCCAGAAATTCACTCAAGAGGAAAGGAGCCGGTGATCCCTTGCAATTGCGTTCGCCAACTACGCCGTAGGATTACGAAGTCCATGAGAAGTCGGTCAGCCCGATACGGTCTAAGGTACGTTTCTGGATGTAGATGTGGAAGCGCCGGACGTAGCTAGTTCAATTTCGTTTGTTTCTCAATTCCGCTATGTTTCCACCAAGCCCAACCCAAGTTAGCAGTAGTGCTCCAGCAACAGAACCACCGATTACGCCACTAGCGACGTCATGCGATGAAACCAAGGCGGAAATACCGCCAAACAACCCGCCAGACAAAATCCCTCGGATCATGAATATCGCAGCATTTTTAAGTTTCATTTTCTTTCTATGCGAACTTCGCCATAGCCTCTCTGGCTTACTCTAAGTCGTCAACCAACTCGTGATCGTAGTACCCCATTATCTACTGGCGGTGATCAGATCTATCGGCGGTAGGTGCTGTCAGCACTTCTAGGAGCAGACTTAATTCGTGCGGTTACAACAAGCAGGCTGAATCTATCGCTCGAACGTTGATCGGGTTACCCAATACGTCATGCTCTAACCAGTATTGAGTTAGACCTGATTACGCAGCAAGCGCTAAGTTCTGATTGATCCGCATCATGCTCAATCTACCCAACCACTTCAAACTTCTGGATACAGGCAAGGTCATCGGAGATCAGCCCCCGGCCAGCGTCAGCAGACACGGTGACCTCACCAACGTAGATTGATCCGTCCGTATCGATAGCGACGCCATGCGGTGCGAAGAATGCTCCCGGAAGCGTGAAGTCATCATCCCCCCACTTACCGACCAGTGAGTGGTCACGGGTCCAGATCGACACTGACGGGATTCCGGGATTGTCGGTTGTCTTGGCAACTGAAAGACCACCTTTGTGGCCAAGTTCAGCAACATAGATCAGGCCATCTTTTGGGCCAATGTAGACGTCGCACGGTCGCGATATACCGCCCCACTCCTCAAGGAATGTCCCATCCTGGTCAAAGAACTGCAGTCGTGAGTTTTCCCGATCGCAGACGATCACGGTCCCGTCTGGGTGAATGGCCAGAGAGTGGCAGAGATCGAAGTGGCCCTGTGCCTCCCCAGGCTCGCCCCATGAGTTGACCAGTTCCCCATCAGCCTTGAATCGATGAACTCTGGCATTCATGTAACCGTCAGAAACAAATAGATCGCCATCGTTGTTCAGGACGGCCTTGGTGGGGGTATGAAATGGGCCTGCACTCTGTTTAATCGTTCGATAGTCAGTTGTAGCCCCGGTATCGCTCGGGAGTCCCGGCGTACCCAGTGTCATTAGCAACTCGCCGTCCGGAGTCAACTTGCGGGTTGTGTGATCACCAGCATCGACCGCGTAAACAGAATCATCCGGTCCAATAAATACATTATGCGGCCGGGTGAATATATCGCCTCCCCAGCTATCGATGAATGTACCGTCCGGTTCGAAAATCGCCATCGGCTGGTCGCCACGATTGAAGACGTAAACGCGGGTTTTTGAGTCAAC
>Ga0209403_10006749_pt1 | contig 11537 bp, 9 predicted proteins | sample ArcticOcean_MG_C_8_FD_187440 | JGI IMG/M metagenome (GOLD analysis project Ga0209403, IMG submission 187440) | Marine microbial communities from western Arctic Ocean - ArcticOcean_MG_CB11_86 (SPAdes) (version 2) | ecosystem: Environmental > Aquatic > Marine > Oceanic | place: Arctic Ocean... | reverse complement strand
GTGAAGCGTGCATCGTCCGCGAGCTCCGGCTCGCCGGCAGCGCGCGTAAAACCAAGCCATTCCACATCGGATGCAATGAATACCACAATAAACCCATCTTCGGTTTCTATCGCCGTGTTGTCTTGTCCCGTTTTCAACGGCGCGGACGCACCTTCGCCCAACAAGGTGTCGTTGATCATTGCATCCGGCCACAACCAAGCCACCGTCGCGTCAAGCATCGACAGTCTGACATGCTCGCCGACACCGGTTCGCTCACGCCCTAAGAGCGCGGCTGTAATCGCTTGAGCCGCGGTCATTGCCGTCAACTTGTCAGGTAAAATAGTGTTCATGAAGCGGGGTACGCCATCGCGACCCTGCGCGTGCATACAACCTGATAACGCTTGGATTACCGGGTCGTAAACCCGTTTGTGCGTGTACGGACCGGTTTCACCGAAACCGCTAATCGACACATAAACGATGTCAGGTTTCAGCTCCCGCACATGGTCTTCTCCGAAGCCCATGCGCTCGATGGCACCTGGGCGGAAGTTCTGCACGAAGACATCGGCCGTGGTGATTAGCTTTTCCAACACCGCTTTGCCAGCGTCGGATTTCAAGTCGAGGGTGATGGAGCGTTTGCTGCGATTGCTTGCCAAAAATGCCGCGCTCATGCCACCTCGGGCAGGTGTTGCATAACGAATCAAATCGCCCGCTTCGGTCTCCACCTTGATGACATCTGCGCCTTGATCACCCAACAGTTGGGTCGCATAGGGACCGGAGATCATCGCGGTCAGATCGACGATTCGATAGGTGGCAAGTGGGGCTGTCACTGTCGTGTAATTTCGGTAGCGGGCCGGCCCGCGCCGGATTTACGACGCGAGCATGGCGGCCTTCGACTACATCGTGTAGCCCACTTCCAACCCGATTTGGCGCGGCTGGTACCAATACAAAGTAGACGCACCACTGCGATTACGCACAATCTCTTCGTTGGTCAGATTGGTCGCGAAGAGCCCAACGCGCCACTTTTCATTCGGGTCGCGCAGGGTGATGCGAGCATTGGTCTTTTGATACGCATCGATCGTGAGTGTGTTCCGAGTGTCCGTCTGCGATGTCAGGCCGCGGATCGCGTAACGGTTTTCGCCGTCGCGGTCGCCAAGCATATTGAGCCCAGGCACCATCATGTAGATATCGGCCATGCTCTGCGCGCCCAGGTCTTCTACCAGCTGGGCCGTGACCGCGCCGATGGAATGAGGCGTATCCATCAAGTTGGTCTCACGATACGTTGACGTAACGATGATCTCCTCGATGAGTTGGGACTCTTCCTCGGCGGCCATCGCTTGGATTCCGGTCAATGAGGCCGCGAAGGCTCCCACAAATATCATCACCGCACGCGAAATGCGATTTAGATTGATCATTTGGTCTCCCCAGTCTGGGCTAAGAATCACGCGCAGCCACGATCGACTACACAACATTGTTGGGTTATCTGCTGCCAAAGGACGTATATACGGCCATACATTATGCGTGTCAACGAATTTCTTTTGCCGATCCGACACTTCGGAACACACGACAAGAAAGAGAAAACCAGGAGAACATAAATCCGGGCTCGTTGATGATCAATGCGTTCGGGAATGTCGCTATATGAGAACTCGAGGCGTTTCTCGGGAGGCTAAGGCAGGGGTAATTCTCGCAGTTGTAAACCGCGCTGCTCGATCCAGGACTGGATACGTTCGATGGGACCGAATACACGCTGTCGCTTCTTCAACGCGGCGACTTGGTCACGCCATTTGTGCAGCTTGGCCGGTACCCAGCTGTGACGTCGGGCCTGTGTAAGGACTTCCAACGAATCTATGTAATCGCTGAGTCGCACGTTACTCAGTCCGATTTGCACCGCAGAATCGCCATCGACCCCGCTGACGATAGGCGCAAGGTAGGCAGTGAGTACGTCCGCCTCATCGAGCGGTGCTAAACGGGCGTGAATCGATGTGTGTTTAGACTCGGCAATCGTCCGGGCAATGCGGGCCCGCACCGGATTGAGATCCACATAGGCCATAGCGGCGAGCACGGCTCGCTCAGACAATAACGCCCCAGAGTAGAAGCGCTGTTCGAAAAAGTGGCCACAACACTCGTCCTCCAGGTTGGCTCGCCTGGCAATAGGTTGCTTAAGAAGCCTCATAAACGGCGAAAGGGAACCGAGCTTTGACCGTAATTGCTCGACGCGTGCGGGGTCACATAGAAATGCTTGGGTTAGATTGGTTTTGAGTTCGTCATCCAGGGAGCGGTCTGCCCGCTTGGGCGGACACACATTAAGCCAGCGTTCAACGACCTCCTCATCGGTCCACCGGTGGGGCGCTTGGGGATCGTAGTAGACGACGAGGTGAAAGTGATTGTCCATGATGGCATAGGCATAGATGTCGACCGCGAAGGCTGCTCCGAGTTGGTCCAGTCGCTCGGTGATCCAGCGTTTGCGGTGGCTGAAGTGGCGCCGTGAGACGGGGTCGAATCCGCAGAGCCAGCCGCGCCGGACACATCGTGAGACGAGGTGGTAGCACAGCGGCTGGTCGGGATCGACGAGCAAGTGTCGAGGCGTGGCCATACGCAGATTATGCATTGTGCATCGCTCGGGCTATGTGCGATTTCCGCCTCAGAAGCTGTGCGATGCGGTTTGGAACGCATCAGATCGGAATATCGTGTGTCCTCAAGATCTCCCTAAAGATCCTCTCTCAAAGATCCTCTTCAAAGATCCTAAAGATCCTGCTAAATATCCGATTTCAGCGCGCTGTTCGAGGCGATGCTGCCGCCGCCTTTTTTGTATTGCTCGCGTCGTTCTTTGCTAAATTTATCGATTTCATTTTTGGGGACGCCGTATCCGATGCCGCGCTCGACGCCGGGGCGGGCGCGAATGCGGTGGACCCAGTCAACGACGCGGGGTTTGGTCGTGATGTCCACCTTCGACCATTTGTATGATCGCACCCAGCACCAGGTCGCGATGTCGGCCACGGTGAATTGATCGCTAGCGAGGTAGTCGTGCTTGGCCAACTGGTGATCCAGCACCGATACCAAACGCAGTGCTTCCTTGCCAAATCTTTCTAGTGGGTGCGCTTTTTGTTCATCGGTGGCATCGGTGATATATCGTGTGTAGGAAAGCTTATTGCCAAACACAGGCCCGATGTTCGCTGCCTGCCAGTACAACCATGGAATCACGTCCCAACGCCGTTCGTCGGTCGGGAATAGGTTTGTCGGGAAGGTTTCGCCGAGGTACTGCATGATCGCGCAACTCTCGATAATGGCTCGGCCGTCATGAACGAGGGTCGGCAACTTTTGATTTGGATTGATGGCGATGTATTCATCCGTGAACTGGTCACCTCCGAGGCTCACGGTGTGGTAATTCACCTCCGGTAGGTCAACGCCTGCCTCCTTGAGCTCCTCAATCATGACTGTGATCTTCCAACCGTTGGGCGTGGCGCCTGTGTGAACTTCCAGACTCATGTCATTCCTCCCGCTGTGTTGCTGGGGCCAAATCAGCCCCTGAACTCCCACTTAATGAGATCGTATCAGAGATACGAATGCATTTGCGCTGTGGAGACAACTCCGCCTGGATAGTAGGCTACAGTCCTAAGTTCAAAGATTTCAAGGAAGTCAGCCATGGCGTACGACGGTTTTGATCTGAGCGGGAAGGTAGCTGTCATTACAGGCGGCAACGGTGGCATCGGCCTCGGATTTGCCAGGGCCGTAGCGGCAGCCGGGGCGGACGTGAGCGTTTGGGGGACAAACGCTGAAAAGAACGACGCCGCGGAGACTGAATTGCAATCGATCAATCCATCGGCGAGTGCAGTCCAATGCGACGTGTCCGACGAGGCCGCAGTGGAAGCGGCGATGGCTGGCGTTATTGAACGGTACGGCCGGATCGACGCATGTTTCCCGAATGCCGGAATCGGCACGCAAAATCAGAAACCGTTTTTTGAGCACACCAATGAGGACTGGCACCGCGTCATCGACGTCAACCTGCACGGTGTGTTTTATACGCTGCGGGCGGCGACTCGGCAGATGGTCGCGCAAAGAGAAGGGGGGAGCCTGGTTTTGACGTCGAGCGGCACGGCCATTCAGGGTGCACCTAGGGGTCAAGCCTATGCCTCTACGAAGGGTGGAATGATCGCCATGATGATGTCGTTATCTGTAGAGATGGCGCGTTACAAGATCACCTCAAACGCAGTCATTCCGGGCTGGGTAGAAACTGGTATGACGGATCAGCTGTTTCAAGTGGACAAGTTCGTGAATGCGGTGATGCCACGCATTCCGGCGCGCCGTTTCGGGACGCCCGATGACTTTGGCGCCATTGCCGTTTACCTAATGAGCGACGCGTCGCGTTGGCACACCGGGGACGTGATAAAGATTGATGGTGGGTTCAGCATTTTTTAACTACCGGTACCAGCGTAGTGGAACCAAGTGCTTTAGAGCCCTCAGCGTGCTGGCCCCGGGCACGCTGCAATCGTGCGTGGAACAATGCTGGGACCACCAAGGTGGTGAAGCGTCGTTCCATGAAAGGGTGTTTTGCGACCCCCTCTATAACTTTTCCTAAATGCCTTCCGGCGGCCCAGCCGGTAGCTCCGACGATCCGTAGCCGGCACCCATCGTCGCTCTCATGCGATCGAAATCGGGACCGGTGTGGGCGTTGCGACTGTAAAAGTCATCGAGACCGCATAACGAGGAGAACCGCGGCGGGTTACGGCCTACGATCGCTGGGTCAATGTCGAGGTAGTGATCCACAGTGCGCATTTCCAACCGGGAATAGGCATTGTGCAGCGACACTCGCCGACCGGGTTTGGTACGGGGCGAAGCCGAATGCCAGGTGGCGCCGTCCCACAATGCAATCGAACCCTTGGGCATCAACAATGGTACTGCCGCATCCACCTCATTACCTATGGGCCGGCGCTTTTCGCTGAAGCTTCCCGGCACGAATACCGTCGGACCGGCGTCCAGGGTCCAGTCCTCTAGCGCCCAAATCGAGGTGACCTCCAACGGGTATTCTGGAAAAGGTTCCGGGATGCCGAGGTAATCGGCATGTAGTTGGTGGGTCTCCATACCGGGTTCCTTGCGGATGCAGTTGGATTGGAACATGAGACAGCCACGTCCGATCAGGCTTTCCACCAACGTCATCACAAAGGGGTGTTGGGCAGCTTCCTCAAAGAGCCGGCCTCGCTCGAGGAGCAGGTTTGCCCGGAAACCTGGCGCACCGGGATTCTCGTCGTGAACCCGATGAATCTCTGCCGCCATCTCGTCCGCGAACTCTTCGCTAATCGCTCTTTCGAGAATCGTGTAACCGTCCTTCAAGAGTGCCGCGGCGTGGCGTTCAAGCCCAAGATGGTTAATGCGGTGTCCGATGTCCACATTATCAATCGTGCGGCGCGCCAGATGATCGTGCAGCTCGCCCATGATCTGGGCGAAAGGCTGATCCGGCATTGAACCGCGCATCTGCAGATGTCCAGCACCGGCCCGATGTTGGCTCTCCCGTTGAGCACGAGCACCGATCGTGGGATCTTCCCCATACACCGTAGTCGCCACTGGAATCGCCGCGTTGTAATCGCCGACCGCGCATAAATCCAGCGAATCTGGGTTGGGCGGGCCACACTGGACGGTGACGCCGCTACTGTCGCAGGTCGCCGACCAGCCGCCGTCTGCGCCATCGAACCCAAGATGCGGGGGCGTGTCGTGCCAGAGGCTACCGAAAGTATACGTCTTGCCGTTGAGGGCTAGATCTGAGTGCCGTGATTGAAGATACTGCCCTGCTGCCTCTACCCAGGACTTCGACCCAAGCTCAAATCGATCCGCAAAGCTGCTGACCGGGTCTGTAAAAGACATGACATCTCCTTTTAAGTTTAGTACGTCATACTCTATGTGTGTTGGCACCGAGTCGAACTCGCCTATTCACACCCATTGTAACCGTATTCCGCGATAGTGGTATATTTAGCCAATCAAAAAATTTAGTAAAGAGTAGGAGCACATAGTGAAATCACCCATCTGCGATATTTTAGGTATTGATTTCCCGCTGGTCGCATTCACGCATTGCCGCGATGTCGTCGTCGAAGTAAGCAAAGCTGGTGGCTTCGGGGTCTTGGGCGCGGCAGGCCATAATGCCGAGTCGCTTGAAATCGAACTCAATTGGATCGATGAACACATCGACGGCATGCCTTACGGCGTCGACCTCATCGCACCCACGAGCATGGCAATTACCGACGGACACGATTCACCAGAGGAGATTATCGCCATGGTGCCCGATGAGCACCGCGATTTCGCACGCAACATCCTCGCGCAGCACAACATCGATACCAAGGACGTCTATCAGAGTCAGCGGGCCGGTGGGGGCGGTTTCTTGACCAAAAGCAGAGCGACTAACATCATCGATGTGGCGTTTGGCCATCCGATAAAGCTGATCGCTAATGCCCTCGGGGTACCACCCAGATACATGATCGAACGATGCCAAGCGTCGGACGTTGCCTCGGCAGCATTGGTTGGCGCGAAGGAGCATGCGAGCAAACAAGTCGAAGCGGGCGTTGACATCCTTGTCGTAGCAGGTACAGAAGCCGGCGGACACTGCGGCGAAGTCTCTACCATGGTTTTAGTGCCGGAAGTATGCCAAGCAGTGGCCGACTCTAACGTCCCGGTATTGGCCGCGGGCGGAATCGTCACCGGTAGACAAATGGCGGCAGCGATGGCCATGGGTGCGTCAGGCGTGTGGACGGGATCGATGTGGTTAACGACCAAAGAAGCCGAAACGTCACAGATCATCAAAGATAAATATGTGCAAGCTAGCTCGCGGCAAACGGTGCGATCTAAAGCCCGCACCGGAAAATACTCACGCCAACTGCGTTCACCGTGGACTGATGCCTGGGAGTCAGAAGACGCGCCCGATCCATTAGCGATGCCACTTCAATCGCTCGTTAGTGAAGCACCACTTGCGCGGGTAACCAAGCTTGCCGAATCCGGACATGAAGGAGCAAAGCAACTTGCGACATCGTTCGTGGGTCAAGGTGTTGGTTTGATGAACGCGATCCAAGATACCCGCACTGTCGTGCGTGAGTTTATGGAGGACTACCTCGCGGCGGTCGAACGCATGAGCGCAACGATCGACGAATAGAATATTGGGGTCGGGGATAACCCGACCCCAATATTTCTCCAATCCTCAGCCGTTATCGATCGCTTCGAGTATTCTCGGCGGCGATAACGGCAGTTCGGACATCCGAATGTTCAACGCCCGGCTTACGGCATTTCCCACGGTTGCTAACGGCGCGACAATGGGTGTTTCGCCGCAACCGCGAACGCCAAACGGATGATTCGGGTTCGGCACCTCAACAATGACGGTGTCGATCATCGGTAGGTCGGATGCGACCGGCATGCGGTAGTCGAGAAAACCGGGGTTCTCCAGAACGCCGTCCGAATCGTAGATGAACTCCTCGTTGAGCGCCCAGCCGATGCCTTGAACCGCACCGCCTTGAAGCTGACCCTCCACATATGCAGGGTGAATCGCCTTCCCGGCATCCTGGATCGCCGTAAAGCTCAACACGGTCGTTTTGCCGGTCTCCGGATCAACTTCAACGTCCGCTAGGTTTACCGAAAAAGCCGGGCCGGGACCCTGCGCGTTCAGTGTGACGAGCCCCGAGATGGGCCCGCCCGTACGCGCGGCACCTTTGGCAATCTCTTTCATAGTCAGGGGTGTGGCTTCGGTATTGAGTCCAGGCATGGGACGCGCTTCACCGTCCTCCCATTCCACTTGATCTAACTCGATGCCCCAAGTCTTGGCAGCGCGGCTTTTCAATTCGACAATGACCTTCTCACAGGCTTGGATCACGGCAAGACCGGTCGCAAACGTTGTGCGGCTACCGCCCGTTGTGCTGCTGTATGCGGTACTGTCCGTATCGGCGATGCGCACCCGAACTTTTTCGTACGGCACTTGCATTGTTTCAGCGGCCATTAGCGCCATCGACGCGCGGCTGCCGCCAATGTCGGGACTGCCTTCGACCACCTTCACCATGCCGCTGTCGGTAATATGAACTTCCGCGCTCGACACGTTGCCGCCGTTGAACCAGAACCCTGCGGCGACGCCTCGACCCTGGTTTTCACCTAACGGTTTACGATAGTTGGGGTGGTCTCGCGCGGCCTCAAGGCACGCTTTGAAGCCAATCGCTTGAAACTTTGGCCCATATGCCGATTGGGTGCCTTCGTCAGCCGCATTTTGCAGACGCAGATCGATCGGATCCATATCCAATCGTTGCGCGAGCTCGTCGATTAGGCTCTCTGCGGCATACACCGATTGGGGCGCGCCAGGCGCGCGGTAGGCGGCGACGCGCGGCTTATTGACCACCACTTCGTAGCCTTCGATGAGAATATCCTCGACGTCGTATGGTGCAAACACACACATGCAACCTGGCCCAAGCGGACTGCTTGGATAAGCCCCGGATTCGTAAATCAAGCTAGCTGCCATGGCAGTGATCGTGCCGTCTTTCTTCGCCCCGATCTTGATTGTGTTGACCGTGCCTGGTGCTGGCCCGGTAGCCCGAAACACTTCTTCCCGGCTCATGACCATCTTCACGGGTCGGCCACTTTTTTCCGAGAGCTTGAGCGCTAGCGGTTCGAGATAAATAGTGGTCTTGCCACCGAACCCGCCGCCGATTTCTTGCGGAATTACGCGCAGATCACCCATGTCCATCCCAAGCACGCGAGTTGTCATGTTGCGAACGTCGAAGTGGCCTTGCGAGGAAGCCCATAGCGTCGCCTGACCATTTTCGTTGTGAACGGCGGTACACCCATGAGGTTCGATATAGCCCTGATGCACCATCGGCGTGACGAACGTGCGTTCGAGGATCTCGTCGGCGTTGGCAAAGCCCGCTTCGACATCGCCCTTGGTGATCACCATCTTTTTCGAAACATTGGAGGCCGTATCCGGCGTCTCAGGGAGCCCTTGAGTAAACATGTCGTCGTGCAGCACAGGCGCATCGGGTTGCATGGCTTTAAGCACATCGGTCACTGATTCGAGCACTTCGTATTCCACCTCGACCGCGGCCACTGCAAGCTCCGCAACGTAGTTCGACTGTGCGGCGACTGCGGCAACGCTTTGACCATGGTAGAGGACTTTGTCTAGCGCAATGACGTTGTCGGTGAACGCACGCAAACCCGCATGGAACGTACTGCGATCCGGAAAGTCCTTCACGGTGATGACCGCCAAGACGCCAGGAATCGCCTCCGCCTTGGATGTGTCAATCGACTTGATCCGTGCATGCGCATGGGGGCTGCGAACCACCTTGCCGTAGATCATGTCGGCAAGATTTTCGTCAGCGCCGAAATTTGCTCGCCCGGTTACCTTTTCTACACCGTCGGGCCGGATCGGGCGTGTGCCTATATATTTATAGTCGACTGCTTCGCTCATTGTTACTTCTCCTAGTAGCTATGTTCTTATCTTACCAAAATCACGAGTGTGAGGGTCCCGCTCAACCTTGTGGTGGCCATCCTCCTGGTCATAAGGAGGCCAGAACTCAGAGGCCATTTAACGACAGCCTCTGAAAGCCACTCCCACAAAAGCCCCTGCCTGTAGCAACAACTTCGCCCCTACACAGAGTGTCGCTCGAGCCAGGTCTTCAACGGCACATCTTCGTCGGACGGCGACGTAAATCCGAACCCACCGTTAGGGCTTGCGCCCAATAACTGGCGGCGTACAGGGTCGCTGCGCTGCATGTAGTGCGCGACCGTCATATTGTCTCTCGGTTTCAGCCACCGGTAACTATACCCATAAAACATCACCTTGCGGGTGACGTCCGAATAATTGCGCCCCGCCGCATGCCACAGTCGTCGGTCGAAAAAGACTGCATCGCCTGCATCCGCCAGTACCGGAATCGCGTCAGGATGCTCGAGTGTCTCGTCCTCCGGGAAACCCGGGTCATTATGCAGGTGACTACCTGGAATGACGTGGAAGTTGCCTCGGTCTGGCTCCAACGTGCTGGTTAGAAAAAAGCCGACTTTCAGAGAAACGCGCGGTCGCGGATCGCCTTCGAGCTCAATATTGAGTCGCCCGCTGTCTTGGTGCCAGCCAAGCCGTGCGGACTGTGGCTCGAGGTCTTGCGGTCGCGGCGGGGTGACGATTACGTGCGAGTGGTACAGCTGGATGCGCGCACCTAGAATATCCCACACCTTGGGAAAGGTTTTGGGCCAGTCGAGCAGATCGAGGAAAATATCGGACTTGCCGATAAAATCAAAATGATTACAGCTGTCATGCGGTCCATTACCCAACTGCGGTCGCATCTCATCATCAATACGGTCGATGGTAGTGGTCAGATCGGGAATCATATCCCGAGGCAATGCTTCCTTCACAACGAAATAGCCGTCTTCCTCGAACTGGCGGCGTTCTTGGTCCGTGAGGATATAATTCAGGCAGGTCGGGTCCATAGGGTTTTTACCTCATGGCGGTAATGGGTTATGCTATAGGTCAGAGATTTTTTCCCAATCACCGCGACTGTTTGAGTCCGGTGGATTGAAACAGTGGAGGAGGCACCGAGGGCACGGAGGTATTTAGAAATAGGGCCGTAGCGTCGTTCTCCACTTGATGAGTATTATAGGGGCCTTGTTGGCGGTTGTCAATGGTCTACCGGTGACGTACTTTTCATTTGTCATGGCCCAGGTCGATCCGTAGATTGATGAACGATCATGAGCCATGTCTACTTATAACGACCGACGCGAGCGTCCGGAGCAGGTTTGTGCGGCCGAGAAAGCTGAGGATACCACGATATGACTTCCCTTTGGCAATCTGTACGGTTATCACCTATTAAGCCCCTGTGGGTGTCCTCTCTGTACCTAAGGTCGTCCCTATGCGTAAGGGCGAATAATTATTCGCCTTTACGGCCTGCCAGTGCTCATCCCTCTCACGGCGGTTCATCTTCACCCGATCGGAAGCGCCGTTCGATCCGTCTGCGCCGCTATGATTATACCCAGACGGGGGCCTATTTCATCACCATGTGTACCCAGAACCGGCGACATCGGTTCGGAACCATTGTGGCTGGCACCATGGTTTTGAATGAGGCGGCTGCTTCGCCAATGATTGCTGGCGGCAGATGCCCGACCATTTTCCAAATATCGAATTGGCCAAATGGGTGGTCATGCCCAATTATATTCCTGGGGGCATCGCGTACCATCGGGGCCATGGTACGTGGATTTAAAATTGGTGTCACAAAATGGTATCGGCAACAATCGGCCCAATCAAAAATATGGCAACGAGATTATTGGGACCACATTGTACGTAATGAATCAGAATTAAACCGCATTCGGCGGTATATCGCAAATAATCCGACAAAATGGGCACAGGATTCGCAGCGCGTTCTGCCCAATGATGGAGATCAAATCCGCGAACCACTGTTTACATACGGCCGGGAGGTCTGGATGATATGAAAGACAAGACAGACAAAAAAGTAGACCAGTTACAGAGAGAAGGCTGGTGCATCTTAGAGCAGATTATTCCAGAGGACAAAATAGATGCGGTCCGTGCCCACGTACAAGCCGCCCATGAAAAAGCACAACGCGCC
>Ga0209403_10006748_pt1 | contig 11537 bp, 6 predicted proteins | sample ArcticOcean_MG_C_8_FD_187440 | JGI IMG/M metagenome (GOLD analysis project Ga0209403, IMG submission 187440) | Marine microbial communities from western Arctic Ocean - ArcticOcean_MG_CB11_86 (SPAdes) (version 2) | ecosystem: Environmental > Aquatic > Marine > Oceanic | place: Arctic Ocean... | reverse complement strand
TCCCTCATCGAATTCTGTGCGTGACCTATGATCCGGGTACAGAAGTCAGACACATACATGGCTCCGTCAAAACCAAATGCAATATCAACTGGCCTGAAGATAGGATCCGGCGATGACAAAATATCTAGCCTGTCACTGGCCTTATAATAAGCTCCTCCGGCAGTATGCTTTGAGATTGAAACGAAGCACTTACGGAGGAGGACCGCCGAAGCCATCCCTTGCTGATACTCTTCTGGAAAATTTGGACTCGATATGACACAGGCAGCCGAACCTTTCCCATAAGCAATGCTGATGGCCCGTTTGAAAGGATGATAGACTCCAAAAGGAGTCCAAGGAATAGCATTAGAGTCCTGAACGAAACCGTCCCCATACATTTGAAATAGATTTCCCCAACGGTCCCAGGTGATTTTCCATGGGTTAGGAGTTAGGGTCTGGTACTCACGCTCTACGGTTCCTTTCCTCAAATCGAACCGGTACGTCGTCGCATCAACGCCACGAGTAATTCCGTACGGCGTTTCCAGTTGTGATCGGTGGAAGACTCCATCACAAAACATCACGTGCCCTAAAGGACCCATGGCAATCATCCCACCATGATGAGCATCCGTAACATCAATTCCCCTCAATATTTCCTTCTGATAGTCGGCCCGACCGTCTCCGTCAGAATCTTTCATAAATACTAACCTAGGCTGATGAGAAATAATGACTCCGTCTTTATGAAAAGCCAGACCGTCCGGCACTGTCAGGTGATCTGCAAAGATCGTTGATTTGTCAGCGCGCCCGTCACGGTTCGTGTCCTCAAGGATGATAATCTTATCTTGTGGCACGTCCCCAGGAATGGTCCCTGGAAAAGACGGCATCGTAACGACCCAGAGCCTACCCAGAGAATCAAAGGCTATCTGCTCCGGATTACGGAGTTCGGGGAATTCCTTCTCAGAAGCAAAGAGGTTCACTTCATATCCCTCAGCCACCTTAAAGGATTCCAGCATCTGTTCAGGCGAAGGTAATTTGGCCGGCTCTCTCTTGAAGAGAGGATCAAGGGTCAGGGGCGAGGAATCAAAATTAAGCGTTTTGTCCCTGATCATAGCATGGATGCGTTCATCGGACCTCTTGATCAGTTCATGGTAACGCGGGATCTCGGTATTATACTCATTGGCCCGTCCGCGGACTCCGAAGTAAAGGACCGTATTGACTGGCCGAACGATCGTAGAGACGTACTGAGCCTTACGTGAAACGGCTCTGGCTACGGAACTGATTCTTTCCTTATTCATTCCATCATATATCCGATCACCTAGAATGTTTTTGGAGAGCTGGCTCGCGATTAACTCATGACCATAAGGATTAAGATGGACGCCATTATCAGTTAGTGGTTTTTCATTGCTCGCGTACTGGGCCTTACTGAAATTAAATAAATCAATGAATTGAATTTTCCTGTTCTCTGCAATTAAAGACATCTCATCGACATAGGACTTAATTTCCCCATTCCTTCGTCCCGTGTCAGGATAATGAGGATGATTCAGATCCTCATTGGCAATGGGTGAAAGAAGAATTATTCCGGCCTCTGGGTGCCTCCTCTTTATTTCATCCAAATAACCATTCAGATCAGCCTTGAACTTTTCAATTCCAGAGGACCCGGCAAAGGATTCATATAATCCAAACCCTAAAATGACATGGTTCGCGGGCCACCGTTCCAGAAGCTTCTTAAGATGATTCACATAACGTTCGGGACGAAGGCGATAACCCAACTCATCACCAGTCCATGCCAGACTGCGCAATTCGATCCCCTTTTCTGGATTCGCCAGTTGCACCGCCGCCTCAAAAAAACCGTTCTGCTGCATTCGTTCAATGAATGAGTTCCCATAGAGGAGGACCTTGTCTCCTTCATTGAATTTAATTTCAGCTCTTGCCTGGATACAAAAGCAGGATAAAAATAATAAAGCGGGCCAATTTTTCCTCATATTCTTTTGTAACTTAACAGCTAAGGGAAAAGCACAGCAACAAGATTGATTAAAGTTAGCTGTTTGGTTTTCATCCAGCCAAGAAGCTGTTATAGATTGGACATAAAAATCAAAATAAATAATGAAACACTTACTAATGATACACCTTTTATTCTGGGCCGGATTAGCTCATGGAGACGAAAAGAAAAACCAATTCAAAGTGGCAGGAAAAACCTTTGAAGCACCCATAACCTGGAAAGTGGAGAAACCGAGCTCCAGAATGCGTAAAGCTCAATACAAAAGTGGCAAGACCGAGATCGTTGTCTTTTATTTCGGAGCCGGTCAGGGAGGAGGCGTCGAAGCGAACGCGTCAAGATGGTTCTCTCAGTTCAAAGAACCAAAAGATAAATTGTCCGCAAAAGTGGAAAAGGTGGAAATTAAAAAGAGTAAGATCACGACTGTTTCGGCAAGAGGCACATACATGAGCGGCCCACCTTTTGGGCAAAAGGTTCCGACACCAGACCATGCATTGCGCGGAGCAATCATCGAATGCGAAGGGGGCCCCATATTCATTAAGATGACCGGGCCAATAGATGAAGTCTTATCCTTTGCAAAGGACTTCGATAAAACAGTACGTTCAGGACTCTAAAGATTCCTCATCCAATTCCTGAGAGTCTGAATCCTCAGAATTCTCATCTCCAGAGAGGGACTTGAGCATCTTGCGTATGTCAGCGACCCCTCCAAGAGAAACATACAGTACGAGTACCGTGTATATGATCAGAGTCACTAGCAGTAAGGCTCCCCAAAAAATAATCCATCCTTCCATAATCAATCTTAGTTAAAATTTTCAGTTCTTTCTTTCTGATCAGGAACGACCACGGACATAACAATCATACCAATAATTGCGATAAAAGAAACTGTCAGCCCAATATGATGACTCTCAATTCCCTTCTCCTTAAAATAATCCACAAGATCTAATTTTGCCTGGACTGGCTTTAGCCCAATCACAGCTAACGTGCCAATGAAGAGAGCCGAGAAGGCTCCGGTAGTGCTAGCCCTTTTCCAATAAAGACCCAGCAAGAGTATTGCGAAGGCTCCGGTAAAATAAATTGCTCCGGACACTGCCATATAGTCCCAGAGGTCCTGCCCCAGATCGTACCAGAGACCCCAAATCACCAGAAAGATCGCAATCATGACAAGAAATGCTCTAGTCAGAACGATCCTTGCCCTCTGTGACATCCTCTCAGAGGCTAATGGGTTAACAACGTCCTCCGTTAGCACTGACGACCAGCACAATAGGTAAGTGTCATGCGTTGACATGAAAGCGGCGATCATCCCGGCAGCAACAATTCCCAAGAGCCCGACGGGGAGAAGCTTCCCAAGAAAGATCGGCATCGCCTTCATTGTCACCTCAGGATCATTACTGACCTGCCCGTCACTATCAAAGAAAGGTTCGACGGGACCCATGTCATAAAAATAAACCAGAGCACAAATTCCAATGAACTGAGGAATCAGGAACCTGATCATGAAACCAAGAGAAGACCACAAATACATTTTCTTTACCACGGCAACACTTTCAGCCGCGCAGGCCCTCATCACTGCTGTCTGCCAAACAGCACACGAAATGACCCCAAGGAAAAACATCCAACTCACGTAAGAACCACCTACTCCTTCCGCTACCAAAGGATTGAACCCCTCCTCTGAATAGATCTTCTCAACGCCCTTCACCAATGTTGACCAGCCAATCTTCTGTACCGCAATAACACAAGTGAGGAGCAACCCGAAAGAAAGCACCACAAACTGAACGTAATCTGTAATGATAACGGAAACCATTCCTCCGAGGCAGGTATAAAAGAGAACCAACACAATCATTACAGTCATCACCCATTTCACTGCATCATCATCGATCCCGGTAATTCCGGACACGAACACGGCTCCCGCCTTAAGAAACAAGCCCATGTTCAAGATTCCCGCCGCAGCCAAAATAAAACCGCCCACGATTCGAAGAGAACGGCTACGGAAACGCTTCTCGTAAAATTCAGGAATAGTCATGACCTCCATCCGTCTCAATGGAACAACAATGAATCCCGTCACACCAACGATGAGTGTCGCTATTCCTGCCATGAGTCCAATATGAAAAGCTGAAAATCCTGTCGTGAATCCCTTCTGTGCCGCAAACATTGCGGTGACTAGGCCAAGCTCTGAGCCGATCATAGTTGCTATTCCTAATCGTGTGCGGAGCGACCTCCCGGCGACAAGAAAATCCCCCATCCCTTTAATGTATCGATTCACCCACAGTCCAATGACTACGGTGCCCGCCAAATAAGCAGCCACAATGATCCAGTCAATGTTGGAGAAGTTCGTCTCTAGCATCTTTCTTTAATACATTCGCTTAAAATTCAATGGAGCACATTACAACATAAATCAATTAACAGTGAACTGCAGGATCCGGGCCGCAGTTCCCTTACTAGACGGGTTGGATTTACCGCTTAGGCGCATTCGGACCGTGTGTTCTTTTTTCTCAAGGTCAGTCACAAGCATCACGGTACGGGGATAGTGAAGGCCCCGACTATAACGATGATAAAGGTCACGAGTTTTCCACGGACCATTGTTCAAGCTAAACTCAAGAGTCCCCGCGTCAGGACCGGCTAAAACATAGGCCCCGAGAGCTGTTCCGGTAAAACGAACGACCGTCTCTTTGCCCGCCTCATCACAGCAAAAAAGTTTCATCCCAGCAAAGGTATTACGGAAACTGCCAGGGATCTTATTCCATTGAGGAATACTCCATGACCATGAATCATTTACAGATTGTTCAGGGGAAAGAAACTTTCCTTGATAGTAACTTCCTGTATCAATCAACTTCTCAGGAACCTGATGAGCCACTTTAACTTTGGCCTTATTTTTATCCCAAGCGCGGCTAAGAAGCTGTCCGATCATTTCTGCAGCTATTGCATTACCGGCAGGTTTGGGATGAGTTCCTCCGAACTGAGCCCATGTCAGTTCCTCGGCACTGATGCGGTCAGCCACTTCACGTGCTAGAAATATCGTGGAAACCCCATAATGTTTAAGGACCTCCTCATGCGCTGCTATCGGCATGGGAACTTTCCCCGCCTTCAACTGACCCAGCATCCCTGGATTCACAAAATACGTTACGACAATGTCCATTTCAGGTTGCGCTGTCCTAGCATGCCGAATGATCCCCTCCATTCCCCGCACACATTCCCTCTTCTCATGCCCAGCGTCCTGATCATCATTCACTGCAAACTCAATAAAGAAAAGATCAACACGACCCTTATTCAGAACATGCTCTTTCAAACGAAAGGCCCCAGTCATGGAACAGGTTGAAGAAATACCGGCATTGATAAAATCGAATTCAGTTTGAGGGAACCTTGCCTTGAGCCAATTGGAAACCATTGGCCGGTAACCGTTCATCTGAGTAATTGACCCCCCCATGAACGCGACCCGCCCATTCTTTTCTAAATCATCTTTATTTCCAAGAAATTGAATCATCGAATTATGATACTGCCCACGAAAAATGACATTGGGCTCTCCCGCAAAAGAGAAAGAAATCAAAAAACATAAAGCGGCCAGACAAAGAAATAATCTCATTAGGAAACTGATAACATATGAACACGTCAAATTACCAGCAACTCTTCAACTAGTGTTGAAACGAACTAAAAAAGCAGAATTTACCTCGAGTCAGGACTGGAAACCGTGTTCCGCAATAAAGCTATCTGGGAACATAATCTCTGGCGCGTCAGCTTCGCATTAATTTTTTCACTCAGTGAACTTGATAACATAAGAAAACATTCCACTCCAGCATCATCACGTAATTCATTAGCACTAAATGAAATGAGGGCCTCCCTCCGCAATCCAGTGACCTCATCAAGAAGCTCTTCAAGCTTCAGGGTTTCATCACCATCCGTCCCCCCCTCATCAAGATCTACCTGTTCCTGTTCAATATCCAATAACCTCCGAACGTACTTATCAAGATGATGATCTTCGCTCATTCGACTCTTGTTTCTGAGCCATCTAAAGACAAGATAAAGAGCAATTAAAATGGAAACAAAAAAGGATCTTAAACTTTCTGTGGAATCAACGAAGTCAGGGTTCAGGAAAGGCTTGATCTCTGGGTCGTAAAAATGATTTGCACCTGAATGAAATGGCATTGACGGGTTAGATCTTGCGTAATTATTACCTCCACTTCTTAAGTCATTGAGTCTATTAGTTGAAAGGAATTCCGGATCCATAAGAGCCTCAGTTACCGCCGTCACCATCGAAGCACTGACAGAGGAATTTGTAATCAATTGTGCATTCACAGCAATCACTATCGTTTTTTGAACGGGATATGGTTCAGGAAAGACTCTATAAAATCCACTCGGAATTTCATGAAGGTGGAACTCCGGATTCTTAGCAACGAAAGACTCAGCGAAAGGCAATTCCATTAACTTAGTTTTACCTGTTGCCGCGATCCTCTTCTGTATTGATGCGTTCTCTTCTGTTGTAACAATGGCCATGTCAAGATCACCTAATTCAAAGCCCTTTATTACTTCCTCATAATTCTTTGTGACTCGAGTCCCAATCAAGGAACTATTATCAAAATGATTAAGGATCGTCTCACTGTTCACCGCGGATCCGGACCCTTCCTCCCCAACAGCAATTATTGTATTTTCTCTGTCCTTCAATTTTCCGATGAAAGGATCATATTTCAGGTCCTTTTTGACATGAGTCAAAATGACCTCTGGAAAAACATTTGTAATCATTCTGACGTCAGGAAACTCTGAAGTGTCTTTAATTACATTTGGCTGAAAAAAAGCAAAATCAGCTTCACCATTCTGAATGAAATTTATATTCTTTTGGGAACCTGGAGAAACAATATACTTAACCTTGATGCCATGCTCCGCCTCGATCTTACGGCCAATGGCGACTGCAATGTCCTTGTATCGCCCCCCCTCTTGACCGGTAACTATGGTAATACTTTTTGGTAATTGTCGGTACTGTATAAGTTGCTGAATAGCAAAAGGAATAAGCAAAATAAAAGCCGCACATAGCAATAAAAACAATACCTTTTTCATTATCTTAATGATTTAAATTTCGGTCTAAATTTCTTCAATTTTCTTTGTTTTAAATTTTATTATCCCAACGCGAATTACTTAAAAAATGCAATCATTGAAATGATTAATACATTACTAACACTAGGAACATCTTCTAGCCGATTACAAAATTTAGATTAATTTGTAACCCTCAATATTTTGACATCAAAAAAGATACTGATAATACTATAGACGGTTGACCACTGAATGATTTTTTTGATACTTTAAAGCTCTTATTAATGATTTTCTTATATAACGTTCCACGAATTTTAAAACCATTTCTCTTTAATTGTTTTATTTTTTCATTCCCTCTAATTTCCAATCAAAGTCTACAAGCTAAGGAAATTGATTTTTCAAAAAATATCCTACCAGTCCTATCAAACAATTGTTTCGGTTGTCATGGGCCCGACAAAGCAAAACGAAAGGCCGGCCTAAGGTTGGACAAGGCTGAAGGAGCCAAGGCCACATTAAAGTCCGGATCCATTGCCTTGGTCCCCGGAAATATTTCTGAAAGTGCAATCTACCAGCGAATAACATCCGAGGACCCGGACGAGGTGATGCCCCCAGCCGATTCAGGAAAAAAACTCACCAAAGAAGAAACTGATCAGATCAGAGACTGGATAAAATCAGGGGGCGAATGGGGCAAGCACTGGTCCTTCGAAAAACCAGTAAAATCAAAAGTTCCCGAAATCACAAATAATGAGTGGAAAGCGGAGAACACCATCGACCGCTTTATTCATTCTAGGCTCGCACAAGAAGGAACGGCTCCAGAAAAAGAGGCGACTAAAGAAACAATCATAAGACGCGTCACTTTCGATCTGACAGGACTCCCTCCGACCGTAAAAGAAATTGATCAGTTCCTTTCAGATGATTCTGGTAATGCGTACGAAAAACTGGTCGACCGACTCCTTCAATCCAGCAGGTACGGAGAACAAATGGCTCGAATTTGGTTGGACGCTGCGCGCTACGCCGACACTCACGGATTGCATCTGGATAATGAGCGATCGATCTGGCCTTACAGGAACTGGGTCATTGACTCGTTCAACAAAAATCAGCCATTCGATCAATTCACCATTGAGCAACTCGCAGGCGATCTACTTCCTGAGCCAAGCATAGAGCAAAAAGTAGCAACCGGGTTTAACCGCTGCAACGTAACTACTGGCGAGGGAGGATCTATCGACGCGGAATATTATGTAAGATACGCAGTCGAACGGGTCGAAACAACTTCGACTGTCTGGTTAGGCCTCACGGCAGGGTGCGCAAACTGTCATGATCACAAGTTCGATCCCCTCTCTCAGAAGGAATTCTACCAGCTTTTCTCCTACTTCTACAGCCTGACTGAAAAGGCCATGGATGGAAATAAATTACTTCCTCCCCCATCAATGAAGGCTCCAACAAAAGTTCAAAGAGCAGAAATGAATTTTCTAAAGGACAAAATTACTGCCGCACAAAAACAGATCCCGGAAATCACAAAGAGCATAAAATATCAGGACCCTCATGCAGGCAAAGAACTCAAGGTCCTCGACTCAAGTTCGGAGCTGGTCTGGATAGAGGATTCAATACCTGCAAAGGCCAAGGCTCTCGGTAATGAAGGAGACAAGTCATGGAAATTTGTGAAAAAATCTGAAGGGCATCCGGTCCTTAGCGGAGAAACCTCAACCACGAGGACAGCAACCGGGTTAAGCCAGCACTTTTTTGAAGGAGCTAATCCTCCTTTAATCATAGCCGAAGGGGATGTTCTATTCGCACACGTTTACCTAGACTCGAAGAATCCTCCAGAAACTATCCAACTACAATTTAGAACCAATGACTGGAATCATCGTGCATTTTGGGGCGCCAACAAAGGCTATAGCATTGAAGGTAAAACCGATCACACAAATTTCCCTATGGGTGAACTTCCAGAGAAAGGAAAATGGGTCAGACTCGAAGTTCCCGCCAAAACGGTTGGACTCAGCCCTGGCTCAAAAGTTGATGGCTGGGCATTTACTCAGTTCGGAGGAACCGTGTACTGGGACAAGTCAGGTATAGTCACAAGAAAACTTTCAGATAAACAGCTGGCTTCCTTTTCGCTCTGGGAACAATACCAGCTAAAGGGTCACTCATCCTCACTGCCGAAGGAAATTCAGGAAGCACTCAAAGTAAAATCAGATCAGAGGACCGAAGAACAAAAGAACCGGCTCATGACTCATTACTTCCTCAAAGTGAATCCGGAAACAAAGGCAAGTTTTGAACCAACTCTAAGAAGAGAGTCAGAGGCCAAAAACAGGTTAACTGCTATCGAAAAAGTAATTCCATCCACCCTCATCATGGAAGATCGAAAAGAACCGCGACAAGCTTATATACTTGAGCGAGGCGAATACACGCAGCAACGGGAAAAGGTCAGCCCAAATATTCCAGAATGGATCGCTCCTCCTAATAAAGATGCTCCCTCTAACCGTCTTGGTCTGGCTAAATGGCTAGTCTCACCAGAACAACCGCTGACCTCAAGAGTCACAGTGAACCGGTTCTGGCAGCAAATCTTCGGTACAGGTTTAGTTAAAACTTCCGAGGACTTTGGTGTTCAGGGAGAACAGCCCTCTCACCCGGAACTTCTGGACTGGATGGCCGTTGATTTCATGGAATCGGGATGGGATGTAAAACGTCTAATCAAGCTGATCCTTATGTCATCTACTTACAGACAATCATCAAAAGCAGACCCAGACAAATTTAAGAAAGATCCAGAGAATAGAATACTAGCTCGTGGCCCCAGGTTCCGCCTCGATGCGGAATCCATTAGAGATCAGGCATTGGCAATGAGCGGCCTCCTAGGAAATAAAATCGGAGGAAGGAGCGTCAAACCATACCAACCAGCTGGCCTGTGGAAGCCTGTGGGTTTTGGAGGAAGTAACACGTCCGTTTTCAAGCAGGACAAGGGGGAATCCCTTTACAGGAGAAGCATGTATACTTTCTGGAAAAGAACCTCTCATCCGCCATCCATGGCAATCTTTGATGCTCCGAATAGGGAAACTTGTACGGTCCGCAGAGAAAGAACTAACACCCCACTGCAGGCACTCGTACTGATGAACGATGTGCAGTTCTTCGAAGCAGCGCGGAGGTTCGGAGAAAGAGTCATGAAGGAAGGAGGAAAAGGGGCCGAGGAACGTATCCTATTTATTTATCGTACGGCCCTCGGGAGGCTCCCAAGTGAATCAGAAAAAAGTTCCATCCTTAATCTCTATAATGAACATCTGAAGGATTTCTCTAATAATAATGACACCGTCACTGAAATTCTGTCCACAGGAGAATCAGGCCTAGATAAATCACTCAATGCCACTGAACTTGCTTCCTGGACAATGATCACACACTTGATACTGAACCTGAGCGAAATTGTTACCAAAGGCTAAAAATGAATCCTATCCGCGAATCAGAACTCATCGAAACGAGACGACATTTCTTCGGAAAATCCTCAGCGGGAATCGGCACCGCGGCTCTTGGGTCATTAATGAATCCGAACCTGTTCGGGGCAACCTCAAATAATCCAATCGATCAACTCTCTCACATTGCCCCCAAGGCAAAAAGAGTCATCTACCTTTTCATGTCCGGAGCACCGTCCCAACTAGACATGTGGGATTATAAGCCCGGTCTGGGAGAATGGTTTGACAAGGAACTCCCAGACTCTGTACGGAACGGGCAACGCATCACGACAATGACTTCCGGTCAAAAACGTTTTCCGATCGCTCCCTCAAAATTCAAATTCAATCAACATGGAAAGGCCGGAACCTGGGTCAGTGAACTCCTGCCTCACACTGCCGGAATGGTTGATGATATTGCGGTACTGAAGGCCGTGAACACTGAAGCCATTAATCACGACCCCGCGATCACCTACATTCAGACAGGGAGTCAGTTACCGGGACGCCCGAGCGCAGGGGCATGGGTGTCGTATGGATTAGGCAATGAAAACCAGAACCTCCCTGCCTTTGTCGTCCTTCAATCGACAGTGAATGGGGGCTTCGGAGGGCAGGCACTTTATGAAAGATTATGGGGAGCAGGTTTCCTGTCCACCCGCCATCAGGGTGTTTCTTTAAGATCTAGCGGGGATCCTGTCCTCTATCTTTCCAATCCAAAGGGAGTGAGCCCAAAGTTGCGCCGCCGCATGTTAAACGAATTGGAAAAACTCAATAACGAACGGTACGAGGCAGTAGGCGATCCCCAAATAAGGGAAAGGATCGCGCAGTATGAAATGGCCTATAGAATGCAAAGCTCAGTACCTGAACTGACTGATATATCCGGTGAACCAAAATCAGTACTCGACATGTATGGCCCGGAAGCCACTAAGCCCGGAACCTTCGCCGCAAATTGCCTTCTCGCTCGACGCTTGGCAGAGAGAGGAGTTAGGTTCACTCAAATCTTTATCCGGCAGTGGGACCAGCACGGGAACCTGCCAAAAGACATAAGCAGGCAGTGCGGCATCATTGACCAACCGAGCGCCGCGCTGCTCCGCGACCTGAAGCAACGGGGCATGCTCGATGAT
>Ga0209403_10006744_pt1 | contig 11540 bp, 10 predicted proteins | sample ArcticOcean_MG_C_8_FD_187440 | JGI IMG/M metagenome (GOLD analysis project Ga0209403, IMG submission 187440) | Marine microbial communities from western Arctic Ocean - ArcticOcean_MG_CB11_86 (SPAdes) (version 2) | ecosystem: Environmental > Aquatic > Marine > Oceanic | place: Arctic Ocean... | reverse complement strand
GTTGCTTCAATGGATTCCACCTGGCGATCGACATAGACGTCGGGCCCAAAGCCAAAAATGTCCTCCGAGAACTGCAGGGCGATATTGTTGTAGATGCCCATCGAGATGCGGTGGAAGGATTCCTGCTTGTTCGCGGGCAGCGCGGGATCGAACCGAATCCCCTCGGCGGCGAGGACACCCGTGGACACGGTGATGATGGCCACCCGGGCGTGGATCGTACCCGCCGGGGTTTCAACCTCGACCCCGTCTCCGCCCCAGCGCACGACCGACGCCGGGGTGTCGAGCTGGACGGGAACGTCGGATCCGTAATGCTGAATGAGCGAACCGAAACCCTGGGTGCAGAAGTGCGATTCGCCGCCTTCCGAATTCCACCAGTCCTGGCAGGAGAACTGATCCAAATCCTTGCCCATTTCCCACGGACCGATCCAGCCCTCGCACAGCGGCGCCCACGGCCCCGTCACGGTGACCACGTCTTTGGGGCTGACGTCCTGACGGTCGCGCCCCGCAGCGCCGATCTCGTCGCTTATCGCGGACCAGGTAGCGTCAAGCTCCTCCCACTCCTGGTCGTTGATCTCCCGGCTGCCGATAAAGGCCCTTTCCTCGTCTTCCGAATGCTCGGGGTAGATTGTGTAGCCGTTCGTCCGGCCGAATTCGATCCACGGGTTCATGTGAGAAGCCGTCAGCCAGTGACAGCCCCGGTCGTAAGGAACCCCGAAGGTCTCGTGATTGCTCTGCTCTTCGGGCAGGATGGTTCGATGCGTGTAGATCGACTGTGACGAAGAGGGCCTACTTGTCATGCCGCGTGAAATTCCAAATCTCCTGCGACCTGAGACAACCAACGACTCGGCGGTCGAGATGGGTGACTACCCAGTGCCGTTACTGACCCGTCGCCGATTCGCTTCGTTCGCTGCAGATATCAGCGAACGTCGTGCGAGTGCGCCGGGTCCGGTGAGGTCGACGGGGTTGCGTCGCCCGCCTTGTTGATACCAGCCGGCAGCGCGAGCGCCCGGAGACGTCGGAAGTATCAGTCGGCTTACGCCAGACTGCTCGCCAGCGCAGAAAACCGATTGCCGGGAGAGAAATGTGGATTCAACGGAGTTGCCAGAGATCACCGTGCGTGCTGCGAAGGCGGAGGACGTGGCCGAGTTGGCGGGATTCATTCACCCCTTCGTCGAAGAAGGCCGGATCCTGCCGCGCACTGATGAGGAATTGGGCGAGTTGATCGCGCACGGCTTCGTGGCAGAAATGGATGGTCGCATCGTGGGCTTCACGGCGTTGGAAGTCTACTCGCCCAAGTTGGCCGAGATTCGCAGCCTAGCGGTGGCGGACGAATGTCAGGGACGTGGCGTGGGCAAGCGGCTGGTGCAAGCGTGCGTGGATCTGGCGCGCGAACGCAACGTCCTGGAAGTGATGGCCATCACGTCCTCGGAAACGTTCTTCAAGAATTGCGGTTTCGACTTCACCCTGCCGGGCGAGAAGAAAGCTCTGTTCGTCCATACGCGCGACGACGAATAATCGTTGCCGGTTGTTACTTCTTGGGCTTAACGATCGTCGCCTTCTTGATGAAGCTCAGGTTGGGGAATTGCTTCTTCAGGTACACGTTGCCGCTGCTTTGGATTTGCCCTTGTCCGGGTTGCTCACGGTATTCAGGGTTGATCTTGTCGACCGCAGCCATCCCCTCGACAACTTTGCCGAACGGTGCAAAGCCTTGGCCGTCGAGAAACTTGTTGTCTTTGTAGTTGATGAATAATTGAGACGTTCTCGTTCCGGGGCCAGCGGTCGCGAATGTGATCGTGCCGCGTGCGTTCGACTGTGTGACAGGATCATCCTTGATTTTCAAAGCCTTCCATTTGGCCTGCACCTTTGGGTCGCCGTTGATACCAAACTGCACCATGAAGTTCGGAATCACGCGGAAGAAACCGCAATCGTTGTAGAAGCCGGCTAACACCAGTTCGTGAAAACGATCGGCCCCCAACGGTGCCCACTTGCGTGTGACTTCGATAACGAAATCGCCGGCGGTCGTTTCAAACTTCACCTGAAACGTCTCCGGTGAGGCAGCCTGCACGGGCGAAGTCGCCAGAGTCATCGCAGAAACAGCAACCAGCGCAACAAGGCAAGCACGTGAGAAAAATGGCATGATCCAGACTCCATGTAGGGTGGAGTGAATTGTGTTGAAAGGTCGAATTTGGATGTTTCACTGTACGGCAAGACCCTCATTCGACCAAAGATTTCCCCATGTTTCAATGCCAGACGCCTCGAAAACGATATTCGACAGGGCAATCGCTCGCATTCAGACGCCCGTCTGCCCATGATAGAGGTAACAGGAATGCCGCTTCGTCGGCGTCTTCATTGGTGAATTTTGCGATTATGACCGACCCCATCCTCGACAACTTCGGCCGCGTGCATACGAATTTGCGGATCAGCGTGACGGATCGCTGCAACATTCGCTGTTTCTACTGCATGCCGGCCGACAATGTGGTCTTTATGGACCGTGCCAATCTGCTCGACTTCGAGGAGATCGAGCGATTCGTGCGCGTGGCCGTGTCGCTGGGCGTGAATAAAGTGCGACTCACCGGTGGCGAACCGCTGGTGCGGCGCGAACTGCACAAGCTGGTCGAGAAGATCGCTGTCATCGACGGTATTCGCGATGTCGGCCTGACCACCAACGGGATCCTGCTGGCCGATCAAGCCGCCGATTTGTACGCCGCTGGGTTACGTCGCATTAACGTCAGCCTCGATGCGCTGGATGCAAAGAAGTTCAAGGAGATCACCCGCCGCGAAGGCTACGAGAAAGTTCTTGAAGGCATTCAGGCCGCGCAAGATGTTGGGTTCGATCCGGTGAAAATCAATGCGGTTTCGATTCGTGGGATGACGGATGACCAGATCGTTCCGTTCGGCCAATTCGCTCGCGAAGCGGGTGTGCAAATTCGTTTCATCGAATTCATGCCGCTGGATGCCGACAACGCTTGGGAACGCGAAAAAGTTCTTTTCGCCCACGAGATCATCGAAACACTCTCACAAGAAATCATGCCGCTGGTTCCCGTCGGCAAAGACAACCCGCACGCCCCGGCCACCGATTTCGTTTTTGAAGACGGCGTCGGCCGCGTCGGGTTCATCGCCTCGGTCAGCCAGCCGTTCTGTTCCAACTGCGATCGGTTTCGCCTAACCGCTGACGGCAAACTTCGCAATTGCCTTTTCAGCCTGGAAGAGACGGATATCAAGTCGCTCCTGCGAGAAGGCGGCAGCGACGAAGAGATCACGCGAGCTGTTCGCGAGTGTGTGGCTGCCAAGAATGAAGGCCACCAAATCAACTCGGCCCAGTTCATTCAGCCCGACCGCCCGATGTACTCCATCGGCGGATGACGCCCGGTCCCGATTTCGTTTCCCAGGCGAGCGGCCAGCGTAAGCCGGTTGATGTGTCGCAGGGTGTCCGGGCGATCTACCGAAAGATCGCGCAGTCAATGGGCAAGCAGGAACGTCGCACGGGTAGGCCACAGACAGGAATGCCTGTGCTCCACCTTTATCGCACGGTGAAGTTTAACGAGTACGTTGCGATCTTGCGGCTGAGTTGGTCTTCGACGATCAGTTTCAGCACGTGCGGACCCAGCCCGATGCGTTGCGGAATAGTGAATTCGTAGCTGTGGAAGTAGTCATGTCGGCGGTTGCGGCAGAGGTCTTCTTCGGGGTCAAAGGCGAACTTCTCGACGAGATCACCGTTCGGGCCGGCTTTGTAGACTTCGATCGTCGATTTGAGAATCGTGCGATATTGCCCGTCGGCCGAAGGCTCACTGCTGAAGTTGTCGACCTCCGCGTACACCAGCACCGGCTGGCCGGGTGTGAATTCGTCGCGTTCAAACTTCTCGAAGTTGCCGAAGCTGGAAATCTTGTGAGAGAACGTAACGTTGCGGAGTTCCAGTTGGGCTTTTTCGCGTAGCCGTTGAACGGCCGAGGTGAGTTGCGCGATCGTCTGGCTGGCGCGCTCGGATTCGTCGGGGATATTTTGCACGTCGAAGTAATTGTTGTATGCCCAGAACGTCTGCTGCCAGTACTCTTGATCGGCCGGCTCAACACCCGGAATGGCCACCAGGGCGCGGTCCTGCTGGCCCGCCATGAGGTAAAGCATCCGCAGATGCACGTGTTGTTCGATGAGTCGCTGTTTTTCTGCGGGAGTCGTGGCCGTCTCGCCCCGCCCGATCTCCGCTTCGGCGGTAGCAATCAATTTCTGCAAGTCGCGATTCGACGCGGTTCCAGCGGTTCCCCCACTGGGAATATCGAGCGGATCGTTCGTTTCAAAACGATCTCCCATCCTCCGATTCGGGTCGATGTCGGTGGTTGCTGCAGGTGGCGTTAACCCACCCAAACCACCAGGGGGCGGCGGATTGGCCGTATTTGCTCCGGAAGGAAACGGTGACAAACTACGCGGCCCCATACCGGACGAGGTGCCGGCGGTCTGCTGTACGCGGCTTCCGAACTGGGACGGACGAGCGTCGTTTTCACCAAGGGGCATTCTCGTTGGATCAATTCGGGCACCTGTCGTTCCAAGATTTTGGACGGCCGAGTGGCCGAACCGGTTTGTCGAACCGGGCGACGAAGCCAGTCCACCCGGTGACCCGTTGAACGCCGACCTGTCAAGCCTGTCATCCTGTCGCCCTCTCCCATCCCAGGGAGACGCATTACCCAACCCGGCAGGCTTACGATCGTATCCTGTTTGTGCCTGGGAAGAATTGGTTGTGTCGTTTCCGTACAAGCTGGTGGAACCGTCGCGGCGTCCGCCTGTTTGGACCAGTCCATTGTCCGGGTTCCCCCGGCTCATTTGTCGTCCGGTGCGTAACAACAAGGCGGCTTTCTCAGGGCCGAGTTCCTTGAGATCCTTGAACAACGCCAGTCGCTCAGCCGGGGAAGCGTTGGGCAATTCACGATCGATCGTGGCAACAAGTTCGGCGTCGTCAGCTGTGGATGTTTTCGTGTCCGACGTTTCGGAAGCCGGTGAGGCCTCTGTGGACTTGGACCGCTTGAAAGGCGAGTCGGCGAGTTTATCGGCCAGGGCAGAGCCTTTACCGAATTTCGCAAACCAGCCAAATCGACCCGCTCGCGACGCGGTGCCGCAACCGGTTGTCAGGCCCAGACAAATCGCCATGACGGCGAGGGAAAATGAGCATCGACGCATGTTCGCTTCCTTGCGAAGGCGTGGATCGAATTGTGAATTGAGGGGGAGAGAGCAGAGAGCGTTCGCAGAACAGAACGGAATCGTCCCATCCGAGGGCGCGGAAGAGTAGTGGAATCGTTCGATGGTCGCAAGAGCGGTTTCAACGGGCCGTTTTGGCCAAAAAATAACCGCCAGCCGCCTTCAATAACGACTCGCAACCGGCTTGGCGGCCATGCGTTCGGGGCGTTTTCGTTGCGTCAATTCCAGAAACACAATGCGATCAAAGACCGACCCGTTCGGTTCTCGCAGGTCTCGAACCTGGCGGGTGACCGTTGCCTTTCCGAGGCGTCGCAGCTCGGGCAGCGCGGACGCATACGTGACAACCGAGAGCGATCGTTCCTCTCGTAGCTGTCGCCACAGATCATCCTGTGTTTCGACGCGAACAACCGGATCGCTAACGTAATAGACGACCGGCTTCATGCCCATCCGATACACACGGCAGGACTGCGCCGGATCGAGTTCTTCCCGAACGCTTCTCGCAAATTCCGCGATCGCAAGCCGTGGGTCGCGACCCGGCATGATCCACCCCATTACACCAATGTCACATGCGAGAAACATCGCCAGCACCACACACAAGACCGCCACCGGACGACGCAGTGTCGCCAAGTACGCAACCACCCCCCCCCCGACTCCAAGAGCAGCATGCACAAACCACAACGGAGTTGCCAAGGCCGGCCACATGTGACTGGTAATGATCGCCCCTGCCATTGCACCGGTTGCAATCAAGCTGGCAATAATCACGGCTGGCCTTGCGGCAATCCACGGTTGGTCGTCACGCACGCGCTGCACCAATAAGGCCAACGTGCGGCCCGCCAAAATTGAAAACACGGGCAAGGCCGCGTTGAGATAATGTTTGTGCTTGGTCACCGAGATCGTCACGATCGCGAATTGCACGATGAACCAGAACCACAGAAACCGTTCCTGCGAGTCGCCCTGTTGCCAGGCGGCACGCCAGCTGGCGGGGATGGCTGCGAACGCCAGCGGTGTCCAGGGAAGCGTTAACCAAAGCAGCTGAGGCAGATAAAACCAGACGGGGTCGTGACTCAAATCGCCGATCGCCCGTCCAACAGTTTCCGTCTGCATCACGGCCCACGCTTCGGGAACACTCTGCATCAACAGGTAAGGCCAGATAACCGCACCGGCGGCCAACAACGTTAACCCGAGGGGATTGGCCAGGTTCCACAAATCGCGGGGACGACGCTCGAAAAGTGTCCAAGCACAATACGGAGCCAGCACCATCACCGCGCCGTAATGAAATTTCGCTAACCAGGTGAGCGACAAAATTGCGTAAATCGCCGTCCAACGCAGAAAACGAGAACGCCGAGATTCCTCGCTCGAACGGTAAATTACCAGGAACATGGCTGCGGTCGTCAGCAGACACAACAGCATGTCGACTTCCGCCTTGCGGGCAAACGTGATGGCCCAGACCGATGTCGCCTGCACCAAACCGGCACAGAGACCGGCCATTCGCCCGTACGATTTTCCGGCCCAATACCCGACGAGAATCGCCAATAGCGAACCGAACGCGGCCGCCGGAAAGCGGGCCGTCCACTCGCTGAGTTCACCGAACAACATGGCGGATGCCGCCAGCACCCAGTAGTTCAACGGCGGTTTCTGCAAGCGAGGCAATCCGCCGTAACGAGGCACGATCCAATCACCGCTGGCAAGCATTTCTCGCGCGGGAACCACGGCGAACGCTTCGTGCGAACCCAACGTGCGAAAGTCGCCTAGCGCGAAGAAGATCACAAACCCCGCCACAAAAACGAGCGCAGCAATCAAGGCCGTCTCGCGACGCGGCAGCGAAGCCAAGCGAGCCAAGAGACCGCGAGGCGAAGTGACGTGAGACTCAGGTGTGCTCATGCAGCTCGCCGTGAGGGAAGGCGGTCTGACATGTCGAGCGGGTCGGCTTCGTCGACGTTGATCGTCTCACGAACCGCATACGGCTCGCGTTCGTGGGAACCGTAATAGATGCGGGCACCCAATTCACCCAACATGCCCAACGCCAGGAACTGTACGCCGACCATCGTCGAGAGCGCCGCCAACAACAGCAGCGGGTTGCCCGTCATGTCGATGCCGCCGGCCAGTTTCATCCAGATGGTCGCCGCTCCGGAGACAAGCCCGACGCCACCGCAAATAAAGCCGATCGAGCCGAACAATTTCATCGGGCTTTGCAGATAGCGGATTAAGTATTTCACAGTGATGAGGTCGAGGATCACCCGCAACGTGCGCGAGATGCCGTATTTTGTGGTGCCGAATCGACGCGGATGATGTCGCGCGACGACCTCAACACATTTCGCTCCTCGCCAGCCGGCGAGGATGGGAATGAAACGATGCATTTCGCCGTACAACGGTAACTCCTGTGCAATCTCGCGGCGGATCGCTTTCAGAGTGCAACCCAAATCGTGAATGGGAAACCCGGTCACGCGTGAGATTAATCGATTGGCGATCATCGAGGGCAGCTTGCGGTTGATGAACGTGTCTTTTCGGTTCTTTCGCCAGCCGTGGACAAGGTCGTAACCTTCGTCGATCTTCTCCAGCAGCATGGGAATGTCGGCCGGATCATTCTGTAAATCGCCGTCCATCGTGATGACAACATCACATGTCGCGTACCGAATGCCCGCGCTCATCGCGGCGGTTTGGCCGAAGTTCCCACGAAACTCGACGAGCTTCACATGGGAGTCCGACGCGGCCAAGTCGCGCAACGCGGCGTTCGTGCCATCTTGCGAGCCGTCATCGACCAGAATAATTTCGTACGCGCGATGCAACCCAGGTAGCACGTCCATCAGGGCGGCATAAAGCGGAGCGATATTCTCCACTTCGTTATAAATTGGAACGACGACTGAAACACTCATTCCGTAGGTTTCTCCGTAAGTCTCTCCGCATATTGCCGACGGATCGCCAGCACAGAAGTTCGCCCACGCAGCCTGCAACAACAGGCCATGCTTTCCGAAATCGCTGGGAGTGTTGCAGAAACCGAAATCCGGGTCCAGATGGATTGGCAGCCCGGCTTTTCTTGAAACCCCGGCCGTTTGCGGCGGGTAACTTGGTGCCAGGTTGTCTGTTTCGGCTCACGAAACCTGTTGATTGAACCGGTTTTGCGGATTCGACTGCAATTAACCGGCCACATCAGCCGATACTGGTCGATGACCGTTCCCGGCTCGCCACGTGACGCACCACGCCTTGCCGAGGCGATCGGTCGTTCGGCAAACTGGGACATCTGCTATATTTCAAGGCGACAGCATCCATCTCGGGCGAAGGCTGGCGAGGATGGGGAAGGACGTCATCGATGTGCAAACGTGAAACACTCTCATTCGCCGGGAAAGCTCTTGGTCGTTTGACGATCTTGGGCGGCGTGTGCATGTTGACCGCCTTGCTGTCCGGCTGCGGCAAAGAACCGGTCGCAGCCAGTACGCCCACCGCGTCGATCTCCGCTTTCAGCCCTGAAAGCCTCCCCAAATCAACTGGCGAGCCGACGGAGACGACGACAGCCGTCAAATCGGCCGATTCCTCCGCCGAGAAAGTTCCGGCAACCGATGAGGAGCGGTGCAAGCTGCTGATCGGAAAATGGACGCAACAGCGCACAGGCACACGCAACTTAACGGTCCGCGAAGACGGAACCGCCACGATGACTGTTGACCTCACTAGCCCGTATCGCTTCGTGTTCGGCAATAAGCTCACCGTCGAAATCGCTTGGACACTGAAAGACGGCCGACTGATCTTCGAGACCACCGGTGGCAAACCGTCGGTCAAAGTCGACGTGCTGACGAAGATGTTCGGCAACAAACGCGATCAGCCGATTCTTGAATTGTCCAGCACTCGGCTACTCCTCAAGGACGCCGACAAGGGCGAGCCGGATCACGATTGGTCGCGGGTGACCTCCGAATAGCAATTCGGGCGAAGTCACGCCTCTGTTCGCTTGTCGGGTCGGCCGTACGACGGCTAGACTGGCTCTTGCGAAGTTTGTCACGCAAGGGAAAAGCATGAGCAGTTCACAGGTCGAAGTCCGCTCCGAAACCGTCTGGAATGATCTCGCGTCGCGGGTTCTCAAAGGCGGAACCATCACCCGAGACGAAGGGCTGGCGATCCTGCGCGCCCCCGATGTCGAACTGCTCGACTTGCTCGCCGCCGCGTTTCGCATTCGCCGAAAACATTTCGGCTTGGCGGTTCAACTCTATTACCTCAAGAACGCCAAGAGCGGCCTGTGCCCCGAAGATTGCAGTTACTGTTCACAGTCGTCGGTCTCCGACGCACCCGTTGAAAAATATCCGATGCTCAACGAAGAGCGTCTGTTAGCCGGTGCCGCCGATGCCAAAGCGGCCGATGCCCGCACCTATTGCATCGTCGCTAGTGGTCGCGGTCCGACCGATCGCGAAGTCGAACATGTCGCCAGCGTGGTCGAGAAAATCAAAGCCGAACATGGCTTGCACATCTGCTGTTGCCTGGGATTGCTGGAGCCGCATCAGGCACAGCGATTGAAAGCCGCCGGCGTGGATCGCATCAATCACAATCTCAATACCAGCAGCCGCTTTCACGATGAGATTTGTTCGACACACACTTACCGTGACCGCCTCGATACCTTGCGCGTCGCGCGCGATGCGGGATTGGAACTTTGCACCGGACTGATCGTCGGCATGGGGGAAACCCTCGAAGATGTTGTCGAGGTCGCCTTTGAACTGGCCGAGTTGGAAGTGGCTTCAATTCCGGTGAACTTTCTCAACTCGATCGACGGCACCCCGCTTCAGCAGGTGGCGGAACTCGATCCGCGGTACTGCCTCAAAGTGCTCTGCCTGTACCGCTTCACCAACCCCGCCACGGAAATTCGCATTGCCGGTGGACGCGAAGTGCAACTCCGCTCGATGCAGGCGATGGGCCTGTACCCGGCCAACTCGATGTTCGTCAGCGACTACCTCACCACGGCGGGTCAGCCAGCGAAAGAGGATTACGCGATGATCGAAGACCTCGGCTTCAAGATCATTATCGGCGGCCACGAAACGGGCGTCGCCGAGGGATAGCCAGGCATGTCAATCCCTGGGTAATTCCTCTCTGTACTGAATCAGAGAACCTCACCACGAAGGCACCAAGACACAAAGAGGCCGATCGTCGCAAGAAATACAAAGTTAAAACAACAGCTCGAATGAGTGGTCACTCTGTCGTCGTTTTTTTCTTTGTGACTTCGTGTCTTAGTGGTTATTCCCTGTCCGAGTTACTTCTAAAATCTCATCGGGCCGCGCAAAGACATTGCGATCAATGTCCGCTGGCTTCCTCGCTGCCGTGGGCCTTCAGGTACAACCGCACCAGGTCTTTCCTCCGCACGATACCCTCGAAGCGGTGTGGCTCTTCGGCGCTGAGAACGGGGAAACAGTCGTCGCGGCTTTGATTCATCAGGCCTCGAGCGCGCGCCAGCGGTTCATCGGATTGCAAAATGAGCTTCGGCTCGGTCGCCAGATCATCCGCGCGCACCAGCGATCCCACCGTCGGGTCGAACAGCACCTTGCTTAAGTCGCGGTAGCGAATGATACCTGAGAGCAATTGCTCGTCGTCGACAAGGAAATAGGTATCGTCGTGACTTTGTTCGATGTAGGCCACCACTTCGGTAAACGTGGCCGTTTCGGCGATGCCTTTGACGGTCTTTCGCATCAAATGCTGAACCGTCAATTCCTCTTCGCCACGGTCTGTGAGCGGGTCGTATCCTAAAGAGACCAGCAGCCGACTCCACAACGCTCGCAGCTCTTCGATCGGGTTGGCGCTCGTGTGATGAATCACGTGAGCCAACGGCACTTCACCGGCACGAATGACCGACAGGCGAATCATGATCGGCCCGGCGATTTCAAAAAACACAACCGTTCCCAGAACGATGTTCTGAATGTACGTGCCCAGTTCCGGGTCACGTTCCACGGCAATCGCAGCCAACGCAATCGCGGCCCCCGCCTGGGCCACCAGCGTGCTGCCCAACCACATGCGAATCCCTTCGTCTTCCCCGCGTGATGTGGCGATGGCATGAATTCCGAGGTACTTCCCCGCGCTCCGCAACACGATGTACCCGGCACCAATCCAGCCGACTTGGGCAAATGCGTGCAAGTCCAAGTGGGCCCCATGCACCACGAAGAACACCACGCACAGGAATCCTGTCAGTCGATCCAGCGTGCCGACGATTTCGGTTGTCAAATCGGACGAATTCGCAACGACAATGCCCATTGCCAGAAAAGCCAACATGTATTGCATGCCGAATGTCTGGCAGGCCCCGAGCACCAGCATCAACGAGCCGATCAGCAGCACGATCCAACGGCCGCGCGAAACGATCGAGCAGAGATAACTGAGAATCAACCCGGCGACC
>Ga0209403_10006738_pt1 | contig 11548 bp, 3 predicted proteins | sample ArcticOcean_MG_C_8_FD_187440 | JGI IMG/M metagenome (GOLD analysis project Ga0209403, IMG submission 187440) | Marine microbial communities from western Arctic Ocean - ArcticOcean_MG_CB11_86 (SPAdes) (version 2) | ecosystem: Environmental > Aquatic > Marine > Oceanic | place: Arctic Ocean... | reverse complement strand
TGCGGGGCAACGGGCGGGGAAAAGTTGGCATAGTGCTCGATCTGGTCTGTGATCCGCAGCTCGTCGAGGCGGCCGCGCAGGCAGTGACCATACCCGTATGACCAAATACCGACATGCAACCTGCCGCCCGGCGCCTTCAGTGCTTTTCCATTGTCGACGTGAATCGTTTGACGGCCGTCGACATAGACATTGTACGTGCTGTTGCCGTCGCCGCCGGTGCAGTCCCAGCTGATCTCAAGATGATGCCACTTGCCGGTGTCGACCCGGTAGCGTGCCTGGACCAGTGAGCTCGGGGAGTAGACATCGAAGGAAATCGCGCCGTTTTGGGTATACGCCTCGAAGCCGCCGTTCTCGAGGTTGCCCGGCATGTTGTACCAGCCGAACAGCGGATGGTACATGTTTGTCTCGTCCTCATCGAAGCAGTACCAGAAATCGACGGTGCCCTGGCGGATATCGAGGTTGTCGAGTGCGGCATAGGCGCAGCGGCCGGGGTCGACATTGTCGATTGCCAAAGCTCCCTGCCACCTGCCCTCGGTGGCGATTTTTGCAGCCCCGAAGCCCGGCACCGGTTCAGCAACCGCGGCACCCGTTGCGAAATCTCCATCGGGGCTGTCATCATAGTGCGCCAGGAAAAGCGTCCTGGCGCCAGCGAAGTTGACGGCGAAGGCAATGGTGATGAAGGTAAATTGTCTAAGCATACAAGCTGCCACCGGATATGAACGGGCGCGGAGTTCCTTTCACTTTAATCGCTAACCTCCCGGGGACCAGTCCAGATAACAACGTCATTTACCGCAATCGGTTGCCCGGCCATCGGGTAATTAATAGAATTTGCCCAAAACCGGGAGCCTCGAAGCTACGCATCCCACCGGGACACCGGCGACCGGGCTTTTGCCACACCGACAACGACTGTGGCAATTACCGTCCAGTAAAGCAACTATCAATACCAGGAAAATTCCGGACAGGTTCTTCGGGGCACTACCCAGTTGAATTTATTGAGGAAAATCCGCCGCAAACGGTGTAATTTATCAGACGACCAATACCAAGCCAGTGACACCTGTGCGGCGGACGTGCCAATAAATTTCAAAGCCGGTTAAAGTGAGTACCCCGATGAAGCCGTTTCTCTACCTTGCAATCCTCGCCGCGGCCGTCCCCCTGCTCGAGGCCGAGCAATTCATACAGGGCCATGGCGGGCAAAAGGTTTTCACGGACATTGTCCTTACGCGTGATATCCTCCAGTGCCACCAGGGCATTATCGTGGCAGCAGACAACATAGTCATCGACGGCGGCGGACACTCTATCTCCGGCACCGGCTGGGGTAATGGCATCACCTGTCTCGAACGCCACAATGTCACGATCAGGAACTGTGTCATCAGCAATTTCAAGAACGGCATTCTCATCTCCTCCGACAGCAAAGACGAAAAAAAACCAGTTTCGCACGGGCACAGGGTCGAGGACAATACGCTGGTCCGCAACCAGCGTGGTCTGTTCATGAAATGGTCACACAATTCTGCGATTACCGGCAATCAGGTGACTGATAACCGGGACACCGGAATCACCCTCAGCGGTTCGGAATCCTGGCAAGGTCCGGTCTGCAACAATACCGTTGTCTCGGACAACCGACTGCTGCGTAACAAACGCGGGCTGGTCATCTGGGACCCATACCAGCGACCGAAGAGCGTCGTTGTCAGTGACAATCTATTCATCCACAATGTCGTCCCGGTTCCGGATCGATTCTGGAAACCCGATCAGGTGAGTTACCGGCGGAACACCTTCGATTCGAACCTCAACAATCTGTTTTTTGTGTTCTCCGGCGACCACAGTCTGGCGCCGGGACAGGAGCGGGCATTCGAAATCGCGCTCCACGCGCCCGACGGCACGGCATGTTCGGAATTTGCCGTGGAAAGCCTGACCACCAGCCCGCCGGAAGAAATCGTCTATACGACAGACGGCAATCGCCTTCGCGGTACTTTCACGCCGACACGCGCCGGCATGTATTCATTGCATGTCGAGCTTACCGGCTGCGGTCAAACCAGCATCGATCAACGCTACTGGTTTGGCAATGAAAAATCGAAGACATTCTATCTAGGCATGGGCCACCGAAACGATGTCGGCAACTTATCCAGCCAAGTACCGACCCAACCGATCAATGTCTACTGTACGATGTGGATCGAGGGACATGTTGCGGATGCACCACCGATCGAGGGCCTGCAGAAGATCACTCAAGTGCAGACTTCTCTCTGGTCGGACTACAAGGTGCACCACGGCTTCGCCCCGTCCTGCAGCGTCGAATTCGATCGAACATACTCGCGACGGGGCGACCTCTTTCGCGCCATTGATGACGCCCACCCGAACGGGCGAAGTCTTGTGAAGAAGACGTTCAGCAAAGGCACGTTCATGCATAATCGTGCCGACTGGCTGGATCTTACGGTCAAATACTGGTGTTGGGATCCCGTCTGGGAAAGTAACCACGAGATCAAATCCACGGTGGAGTTCTCTTACCTGGTGACCAGCCACCCGGTGATCAAAAAAATCTCCAACCCGTACGCATGGATTCTTTCCGCGACATCACCGGCAGGCAGCACGAACCAGGCGGACATCGCCCTGCAGGGCGACGGCAAAACAACCGTGTCGCTGCAGATGGCTGACCGGCAAAGCCGATACGTCGTGACCGTCGACGACGAGCAACCGGGCAACGGTGATTCGACCTACGGATATACCCAGGCGGCCGGGCAAATCAACGTCACACTGGAGCTCGGCCAGGAGGCTCGGCGAATATCAGTTCAGGGCACAGACTGAAGGCTGTATTCGAGACAGACGCCGGGTTCCGTCCTATTGCAGCCGCAGCATCAGCCCTTCACCAGGCCCGAGCACAATTGGCAACCGTGTATTGCCGTTTTCAACAGCAGCGGGCACCGGGAAACCTCCGTCGATCGACAGGTCGGTGGCCGTTGCGTATTCGCCGCGGACAACGACTTCGGTCGACAGCGCGTCTGTATAATCCCAGTTCAACAGCGACACATACAACGGTCCTGCCTCGTCTTTCTGCCGCAAGACCATCTCGACATTACCACTGGCAACATGCGCCTTGCGAACCGTTGACAGGTCCAGCAGACGATAGAGCTTCCTCACTGTCGGCGGCAGGTCTTCGTCATTGACCAGTTTCAAGGGGCGGGCGCGGTCGTCCTTTTTCTTTGCCGTACCACTGTCCACGCCGGTGCCGGAGATCTTTGCGCCGATCTCTGTGCCCACGTGGGCTTCGGCAGATAACGTTCCGAGCCGGCCGAAGCCTCTGCCATCGAGGGTCATCAGGACCTTGCCGGCACCGTAATCATTCGCGAAGTACTGGCGCGCCACTGATTCGCCATTGCGTCGCGCCTGCCATTCCCAGGAAAGCTCGTAGTCGTCGGGCGGCGGGTAGACGAACGCCGTGCCGGCAAAGACCGCAGCGGCGCCGTGCTCGAGCTCGGCGCCGTACTGGTTGTACAAACCGAACGGCCCGGCGGCAATCAGTGAACCGCCGTCGCGAACCCAGTCCGTGAGTCTCTTGTCGAACCCGTCCTTGAAATACTGGGCGTACGGCAGGATCACCACGTCGTAGTTCTCGAGCCGGTCGCGGCCGTTGAGGATGAACGCCTCCGGCACGATGCCGAAATGATATTGCTTCGCCAGCAACCGGTCGAGGATGTCCCGGGTGACCTTGGCGCAGGCGTTGGTCGGGTACGCGTTGATAATCGACACCCCGGGATGCACCACCGCGATTCGGGGCGTGATGATCGGTACGTTGATGAGAATGTCATTGACATCGATGACGCGCCGTTTGGTGGCCGCGATCAGGCCGGACCACTCCCGCAACAGTGGTGAATTGATCTCGTTGATGCCGTCGCGCATCTGCACGATCTTCTGGGTCCAGTAAAACAGCAACATACGCCGGTCCCAACTGTACTCATGCCAGGCATCGCGGCGTCCGGCGTTGTAAACACTTTCAGCAGTCGCCCCCGGCGCCGCCTTGAACGTGGGCCAGAAATTCTCGCCGATCTCCTCCTGCGCCCAGCCGTAATACTCCAGTGCCACCAGCGTCTTGTTGAAGTAACGGTTCAACCCGTACATGTACGGCGAGTCAACCCAGCCGTAGCCGCCGGACGGATGCTTGCCCCACATGTCGACGCAGCGCTCGGGCATCAGCAGGTCATCGAGTGAGTTGATGAGAATTTCGCCCATGATACCGCCGGACGTCGACGAGGCGAGCGGGTGTTTCGGGTCGCCGCGCTTGATGGCTGCACGACAGTCCGCCAGATACTCGGCGTAGAGGTCTTTGCGACAGCGTTCGAACTCGTAGCTGAGCGCCGTCGTCGCGGCACCGGGCAGGCGTTTGTTCGGCAGGAACATCGAGTATACGTCCTGGCCGCGATCGTCTCTTGTGACGATGAACGCACGGATCAACGGGGTCGGCGGCTGGATCGCCTCGAAGCTGCCATAGTTCGAGCGCCAGGCGCGGTTGAGCTTGGCGATGGTTCCGTGCTTCGCCTGCAGATAACCGCGAAACGCCTTCACCGCGACTTTACTGAAGCCATGCTCCTGAAATGCCACTGTCCGTTTGCCGGGGACATCGACCGATGTGCCACGATACGGATGCGCCTCCCAGGGCCCCTTGTAGATGAAGGTGTACGGTTCCCGCCCATTGATCCGGGCCGCTTCCTCCAGGTATTGCATGATCAGTTTTCGTGGCAGCGGATGGCGATAGTCAAAACTACCGCTGCCGGTATACCCATGACCCGCAACGAAGTAGTAATCCGGGTTCTCGCCGTACACATCGGCGAACCACTCCGGACGATACATATTGTCACCGACAGCGTAGAGAAAAATCTTGTCGGACAACGGAATCTGGTACTCTTCCCATTGGGCGATTGTCGCGGCTGACCTCTTCGTGGCGAATTCGCCTTGCTTAGGCCAGGTGACACTGACCCCGGTCTCCCGCAGCGTGTCGAAGTTCAATACCGACATAGTGTCGGTCCTGCCATGGGCGCCGCCGAAGATGACCCGCTTCAGGGTGCCGTCCGGCTCGACGGCTACCGGGCCCGGCGCCGGTGGATTGAACCGGCGGAAAGCGGGAAAGTGCGCCGCCAGCACCGGATCGCTACGCAACTCCTGCAGCTCAGCTGCGACGGTAGCGCGCGCGCGCTTGACGGTTGCAGCCGCCTCACTGATCTGCTGCGACAGCGACTGCATGATACGGGCTTTGGCCCGATTCGCGCTGAACGCCTGCAGGGCCGCGACCGGATCCGCTCGTGCCCCCGGCGAATCCCCGAACATACCGAAGAAACCGTCGCTGACCTTGCCGAGAATCTTCGAGACGCCGGCCGCCGTCTTGCTTGCCCTGGCTGCAACCACAGTTGCCGGCGTCGTGTCGGTCAGGTCCCGGCAATAGTGAAGCGCCCGCTGCAGCCCTTCGATTTCGTCCCGGAGATAGGCTAGGTTGACCACGGTCTCGTTGTGAATACGCGGGATGCGGGCGTACAGCAACCCGGCTGCCCGGGCCACGTCATGGCGGGCTGCCTTGACGGCGTCCGCAGCGATGTCTAGATCTTTCTGGAGCCCCGGACAGCTGGCCTTTGCGGATGGCAGCAACGCCCGAACCTTCGCCATCGAACTGGCAGCGTTCAGCATGACCGCCCGGTTGGCACGGATATTTTTACTGATCTGCGGCGGCAGTTCTTTTGCGGCAGATTCGAGTTCGCGGATTTCGGTTTTCAATGCACCCAGGCTCTGCATCGTCTGTTTATAGACCAGTTTGACGCCGTTCCTCGTGCCGGGGGTTGGATACGCCTGGGCAGGCGGTGTAAAAGAGGTCAGGTGTTCGATCTGGTCGGTGATCCGCAGTTCGTCGATACGCCCCTTTAACTGGTGCCCGAATCCATAGTCCCAGATTCCCAGGTGCAGCAGGCCACCGGCCGCTTTGAGACTCAGCCTGTCGGTTGCCCGAATGACGTTGCGACCATCGAGGTAGACGTTGTATTCACTCTCGCCGTCGCCACCGGTGCAGTCCCAGTTGATTTCCAGATGATACCATTTGCCGACTTCTACCTCGATACTGCCACTGGCGGGTGCACTCTTCGGCGCATAAATGTCGAAGGTCAGCGCCCGCCCCTGGAAATACAGTTCGAACGCCGTTTCGCGTTTACCGTCTCCAGGTTGTTTCGGCATGTTGTACCAGCCGAACAGGGGGTGGTACATGGCCGGCGCCGGCGTCGAGCGGTCCTCGTCAATGGCGAACCGGAAGTCGACAGTACCACGGCGCGGATCGAGGTTCTTCAGCGCCGGGTATGTACAGGTGCGGTTGCTGTCGGTCAGGTCGACGGCGCCGCCCCAGTGCCCGGTGGTCACGATGCCGGCGCGCTGGTATCCCTTCACCGGGCGCGCCGCAGCAATGCCGACTGCGAAGTCCGCATCGAGGGTCTCGTCGTAATGGGCCAGAAAAAGGGTCTTCCCGGAGGCAAATTGCGGCGCCAGCAGCAAAGCTGCTGCAAGGGTTACGCCCTGGATGATTGCCTTGTGTTGGTGCTGCGTCATCTTGCTCATTGCCTGGCTTCTCAACGGCAACGGGAACGTCCCCCTGCCGGGACGACCGGTCGATAGAGTTCCGGCGTCAAGACTACTTTTGCAGGAACAGGTCCTGGAGCCGGATCTTGAACGGCGCCGACGGCTTCGACGGTTTGCCGTCTTTATCATTGTATACAATGAACAGGTAAAAGTCTATTTCCGGCCGGAAGCCTTCCACCAGCTGGCGCGATTCCGTGAGGCCCGACCTGAGACGCATGGCGCCCCGGCCGTCGGCGTACGGCGAGGCCCAGACGTCGTAGCTGGTGGCGCCCTCGACCAGATCGAAGTTCACATGGCACTTCGTTCCATCCGGGCCGTGCATGGGAAGTTCGGTACCGCTGATCTGCATCGGTGCGCCGATGCCGGATTCGATCATTTCGGCGATCGGGTTTTGCAGCGGCGGCGGGTCGACCGGCAACGGCATACGCAACCGCGAGAGGCGCACCGCCTCGTCGCCCTGGTCCGCGGCGCTCGCATACTCGGCAAACAAGTCACCGAACAGGACGTCCGCGTCCTGTGCTTCAACGGGTTCATTGACGTACATCACATGGGTGCGACGCTCGACGATTACTTTCTCGATTTGCAACGGCAGGTCGACAATGCCGTCCCCCTTCTCGAAGTGCCCCCACCAGGTCGTGCCGACCTCGCGGAAGCTGTCATAAGGCGCGTGGGCCGGCATCTCGAAGCGCAGATAGCGCCAGCCGTCGAAGTTGAAGGCGCTCCAACCGTGAATGTCGTCGCAGTTCCACTGCCCTTTTGTGCCGATGCTGACCCAGCGTTCGCCTTGCGCATCACGCAGGCTGTAGATGACCCGGCCCCAGTCGCTGTGGCCGTACACCCACAACCCCAGGTGACTGGCCTGGCCCGGAACGACGATCGGGTTCTCAGGAATCAGCGTCGTGTACCACGGCATGGTCACGCGCTCCTTGTCCTGCTTCTGCAAATGGATCGACAACGCCCTGCCACCCTGCTTCTTCGGTGCCGGCGTTTTCTTGACACGCATCTTGCCCTGGAATCGGGCCATCTGATGCGGATGATTATGCTCGTACGTCTCGTCACGAGCTTCGCTGATCGACCAGTTTCCGTCGCCGAAGTTGGTCAGCTTCGTGGTGACTTCGGCAGGAACTGAGTCGGCATGGTCCGGCGCCCCGAGCTCTACCGCGGGGGCATCGGCAAGCCCTTCGATAAACACCGGTGACGAGCCAACAGTGAAACGAATCTCGGCGCCTTGGCGCGTTGTCCTGATCCGGTTGTCCATCTGGTCGTAGACCGTCGGCTTGCCGCCTCCACCGACGTTCAAGGAGACGGGCCGTTCACCGCGCACCGTCCACATCACGTACGTGAGTTCACCGGTTTCATGATGCTTGTACTCCAGGCAGAACACCGAGAGACTGCCGGTCGGCAGGTAACGGGTAAAATTCTTCCGGTTCAGATGCCGGGTCAACGTCGCGAACGTCGCATACGCCGGGTTCGGCGACAGATACGGGCGACGGTCGATCAGGTAACCGGTGCCGTAGTGTTCTTCACCGTACCAGTTGGCGGAGCTCACACCGGTCACGCCGGCCGGCAGGTTATACATTTCATAGGCAAGGAAGTGGAGGAGATGGCGCACGACATAGTCGGCCTGCTCCGCCACGGTGACGCCGCCGGGCGTTGCCGGGATGAAATTGCCTTCGACAAAAATGAACTCCGGCTCCTTGCCGATCTTCTTCCATTCCTGGCGCAGCTGCCATTTACGGTGACCCGTAGCCTGCCCGATCTGCGCTTCCGGCAGGCGTTCGAACAGCGGTTCGTCAATACCCTGTGCATCGATCAGGTCGGCCAGTTTCGGGTCTTGCCGGAGGAACAGCGGGAGAAACATCGGATCCCCCCAGGGCATCATGATCTCGGCTTCCGGCCAATGCTCCTTCACCATCTTGACGCCGCGCAGGAAGGCATCACGCAGATTGTCCAGATTCTTCTGTTCCTCATCGCTCGGAACATATTCCGGTTCGCCGTAATAAACCGGCAGGTTCCCGTGCGTGATGTGGCCGATATTGGGCTCCGGGAAAAAGCCGATATACCGCGCCTCGTCCAGATCGCTGGATGACCGTCTCCGCGACTTCAGCTCCTTCAGCAGTATCGCCTCCGCCTCCTCCGGCGCCATACCCCCTTTGAGGTTGTGGCCGAATTGTCCCAATAACCACTTATCGTAGCCCTCGAAACCGGGCAGTGTTTTCATCCCGAACTCCCTGCCGATCGCCTGCACTTCGGGCGTCGTTTCGCCGAAGGTTACGAATGACATAGTCTCACAGCCCGCCTGCGCCATGATCCGGAGCTCTTTCTCCCGCGGCACACCATAGTGTCCACTGCCATAGCCCCAGTACCCCCACAGCGCGCCTTTGCCGCGTTCCCAGCCGCCACGGGTACGGGTGTCCGCATGCAGGTACGCCAGGCGCCGGCCAGCTGTCCAGGTCTGGTCGCCGTCGGCCAGTGTCAGTTCCACCGTGTGGCTGCCGTAACGTTCCAGGCTGAGCGAAAACGGCACGGTCATCGTCTTGCCCGGCATGACCGTCCGCGTTTCCTTCTGCTCTGTCGCTTCTTCGCCGTCGTAGCTGGTTGTCTGCAGCAGCAGCGACACGGTGCGTGCGGCATCTGTGTGGTTGGTGAGTGTGACCGTGTAAGACGGGCTTTCGGGAGCCACCCAGATGTGGGCCAGCTTGTCCGGCTCGAACGCCAGTTCGATCCGCGGTCGTTCCAGCGTCATGGCATAGACATGCACGGCACTGGGCAAACCAGCGCCGTGGAAGCTGTAGGAAATCGGATCCGGGTAGCTGCGGAAGAGTTGTACCGATTTGGTCAACTCCAGCCCCAGCATGGTCCGTCCGTTCGTGTACCGGGTCTGGACAGAGAGCGATTCAAGCTTGCTGAGACCGGCAATCTGATCAATGTCCAGTTCGAAGGTGACCAAGTGCAGGGCTCCGTCGGTACCGTCGGTCAGTTCAACCGGCAGGCGTTCGACACTGGTGGCATCAGCCGTGAAGGCGGGCACCGGCGCTTCCGCACTGACGGGAAAACCGGAATCCGGCAGATAAAACTGCGCCGAGAACGCCGGCAGGCTGTCCGTCTGGTCGTCCGACGCTGCCAGGACATGCAGCCTGCAGTACGGTTGTTTCGGCACCGCGAATTGAAGACGTGCCGGGTTGGCGGTCGTGAAACTCTTCCAGCGGCCGCCGAACGGCCCATTGAAGTTCTGCAGGTACCCCTCCAGGTTGGCGTGCTCAAACCAACTCTGCCCGACATCGACGTGATCGTTGCCGGCAGCATCGGGCCTGGCCAGGAGAAACGGAACGCCGCCAACACGCACCGCACCGTCCGTCGTCGCCAGCGAGCCCCTCGCCACCGTGCCGCCGTTTATCGCAGAGGCGTTGACATGATGATCAAGGGGAACGGGAAGATACAGCGAATCGAGATCCACCTCGCGGGTCTGCAGCGAACTAAGCAAAACTTCACCCCGCAACTCGATCTCGACGCTGCCATTGACAACGCCGTCGCCGACCAACCACTCGGCGATCAGGCCGTCGTCGAGAAAGACCTGCACCCGGTCGGGGCGGCTGGTGACGCGCAGTGCGAACGACCGCTCCGTGACCGTCGCCAGCCCGGCGTACGCCCATTCCACGCGTTTGCGATAATCCTCCGGCCAATTGAGTTGGCGCTTCTTAAGCCCGAGCAGCTCGTATTCGCCGTTGATGACGCCATGTACCGGGGTTTCGACCAGTTGGTTGCTAAAGCTGTAACGAAGGCTGGCCTCATTGGACACGGACAAAAAGAAGGCCAATGGCTTTCTGTCCGGCGCCGCATCGTCGCGTCCCATCCTGATATCGACGGTACCGGAACTGGTCTTAGTCGATAAAAAACGCACCTCCAAGAGATGCTCGATCCCCGGCCCGTAATCGGCGCTGCCCTGCAGGATGATCGAACCGCCCTGCCCTGGCGACAGGCCGGTCCGGCCGTCCGGGTTCGAGACGATACCGGCGGCTGGAGCACGCGTGAGTTTCCAGCCTGCGGCACCCGGCCCCAACAGTTCAGCCAGCGCCAATGTCGCATCGTCATTCTGGGCAACGGTCTTCCCCGGAGCCACCAGGCCCACTGCGACACATACGCCTATCGTTAAATACCTCAGTCGTGCAATCATGTTTTACTCCTTGGTGATTTCAGGCAGTCGGGTTTGTTGTAACCGGCACTGACGCAAGCGCACTACTCGATGCGTTTGAAATGCCACAGCATCGCATCGTCGGCACCAAGCTCCATGGCAAGGCCGGCCCCCATCAACTGTTCCCCGAGAGTGTTTTCTGCAGCGTCATCATTGAGGCGAACCATCCGGTAATTCGCATCGGCCTGCAACCCGCGCATGCTGATCGACTCGGCGCATGGCTGGCTGCCGGCAAAGGCGAACACCGCGGCTTCGGCGCCCGTTGAATTAACGAACTGCAGGACATCCAGGTCATTGGCACCCCGTGGATCGGGTGTGAGTTGATAGAAATCCTCGACCAGCAGATGCCTGATCGTCTTGAAGGCCCCGGACCAATGACGGGCGCGGCCGGTGACCACGGGCGACCAGCTCGCGATGTCACCGTCAAACGCCAGCTTGCCAAGCATTCGGCTGAGAAAAGCGGTGTCGTCATAGCCGATGTCACCATGCCCATGCGGCACCATGACTGAAGAGTTCAGCAGGTGCCCCGGCAGAAAGCGGTTGGCACGTGCCTGCATATGCCGGCAACAGGACGCTGTATCGGTGTGGTCGGAAAACCAGAACGTGTGCCCCCGCCGGATCGTCCCCAGATCAACGCGACGTCCGCCGCTGGCGCATTGCTCGACCATCCAGCTCGGGTGCTCCTTCATCAGCACATCGAGGCAACGATAGAGTCCCTGCATATAGGCGTACTGAATCTTGCCCGAGCGATCGACTATG
>Ga0209403_10006733_pt1 | contig 11555 bp, 10 predicted proteins | sample ArcticOcean_MG_C_8_FD_187440 | JGI IMG/M metagenome (GOLD analysis project Ga0209403, IMG submission 187440) | Marine microbial communities from western Arctic Ocean - ArcticOcean_MG_CB11_86 (SPAdes) (version 2) | ecosystem: Environmental > Aquatic > Marine > Oceanic | place: Arctic Ocean... | reverse complement strand
AAGGCTCGGACTAAAACCTGGTCAATCAATCAAAGTCAATGATGCTATAATGGCCATCATTATAAAGTCAGCTAATGATGTAGCGACGGTGATAGCGGAGTCGATTGGCGGAGATGAACGACGATTTGCTCTCCTAATGACAGCAAAGGCTCGAAAGCTTGGAATGTCACGGACGACTTTTCGAAACGCATCCGGGCTACCTCATCGAGGTCAAATGTCAACGGCTAAGGATATGGCAGTTCTGACACGGGCTCTAATTACACATTTTCCAAAATATTATCACTTATTTTCTCGCCAAGCTTTTACGTTTCAAGGCCGAACTTATCGAACACATAATAAGGTTTTAAAGACGTTTCGTGGAGCAGAGGGTATGAAGACCGGCTATATCCGTGCGTCAGGCTATAACTTAGTCACAACAGCCAAAAGAAATGGCAAACGCATCATTGGAGTAGTTTTTGGAAGTAATACATCACGAGCACGTAATCACCATATGAAGCAACTCCTAACTCGTGCTTTCAAAGCTAAAAAGCCTACTAAACCTCGGGTCATATACAAAACAAAAATTAAGTCAGGTAAAAAAAACGCCTTGGCTCCGCACAAAAAACGAATTTGGGGCGTGCAAGTTGGTGCATTTTACAATCGGAAACCGGCCCTGAATTTAGCTAAAAATATCTCAAACAAATATTCTAAAGTTTTAAAAGGTGGCTACGTAAGAGTAATGCCATTAAGAAAATCTCGCAATCGCATCTTATATCGGGCACGAATAATAGGTATAGACAAACGTAATGCCTACAAAACCTGTAGGGTCCTCAAAAAATACCGCAAGCCTTGCTTGGCAATAAATTTGCCTTCTAACACAGAAGTCGCTTCGCGTTAGAAAAACTTTTTTATTGCATTCTCAAATTAAATCAATCGGTGGATCAATTTTACTGGCAGCAAGATGTTCTCTTATCTGTTGTTTTAGAAATAGTAGGCCAACTTCAGTAGCCGATTCACACCTAGCTACTAAAACTGCTTGAGTATTAGACGCTCGGACCAACCACCAACCATCTTTAGTTTCAACGCGTACACCGTCAATATCATGGACAGTGGCGCCCTCTATACTGCTTAAGCGGCTTTTTATTTCTTTAATAACATCAAACTTCCGTTCTTCGGGACAATCAATTCGTAATTCTGGTGTGTTTAACATTTTTGGTAAATCATCATGCATCTCGGTCAAACTTTGGTCGGCGTGAGATAAAATCGTCAACAAACGTATAGCTGCATAAATTGCATCATCATAACCAAAATATTTATCCGCAAAAAAAATATGGCCACTCATCTCTCCTGCGAGCGGTGAATTTATTTCCAACATTTTACTTTTAATTAGCGAATGCCCCGCTGCACACATAACTGGCCTTCCGCCAGCTTTAGCAATTTCATCGAAAAATACTTTACTAGCTTTAACGTCAGCAATAATCGTTTCACCGGGTTTATTTTTAAGAACATCGCGTGCTAATAATGTTAAAATTTGGTCGCCCCATAGAACTCGCCCTTTTGAATCTATCAAACCAATTCGATCACCATCACCATCAAAACCGATGCCAAGATCACAGCCATTTTTAATGACTAAGTTTTTTAACTGCGTGAGATTACTCTCAACCGTAGGATCAGGATGGTGCGCGGGAAAGCTGCCATCAATTTTTTCGTTGATTAGAAAATGTTTACCGGGCAAGTGTTTGATCAACTCTTGAACAATCTCACCAGAAGAGCCGTTCCCCGGGTCCCAAACAACACTTAGTTCTTTTTTACCAGAAAAGTCATGTAATAATCGCTTGATATACCTTGATTCAAGGTTATGTTTTTTGATGCTTCCTGGACCCCCATGGAAATCTCCGGCCTCAACTCGCTTGCCAAGTCTTTGAATATCTGCCCCAAAGAACGGCTTGCCAGTCAGCACAAATTTTAAACCATTATAATTTGATGGATTATGTGAACCTGTAATCATAATACCAGCATCTGTAGCAAGCTCATGAGTAGCGTAATACAACATTGGCGTCGGACCGCATCCAACGTTTTTAACGTCAATACCAGACGCGGTTAATCCAGCACAAACAGCATCCGAAAACTCCAATGAACTCAATCTGCCATCATAGCCTACCGCTACAGTAGGAGCCAAATGAAGCCCCACCTGCTCTCTAACTAAAGAACCAAAACCGCGACCGATTGATCTTACTTCACCAGCATTTAAATTTTCTCCCACGACGCCCCGAATATCGTACTCTCGAAGGATAATTGGATCGAGCTTTCGTTTATCATTCATAATCCAACAATACCTTATGTAAGTTCATACCTGATGTTTTATACTAATGTCCGTTGGAAGATTTACGGCCCACACAATGATAATCAAAACCTGCTGCTACCATCTCATCGGGATTATATATATTTCTCAAGTCTACCATTATTGGTTTACTCATTAAGGACTTCACACGCTCTAAATCAAGAGCCCGGAATTCATTCCACTCTGTTAAAATTGCAATAACGTCAGCATTCTCCATAACTTCGTAAGTATTACTGCACCAATGGACACCCTTTAGCATTCCTTTTGCTTCATCCATACCTTGAGGATCGTAAACATAAACATCTGCGCCTCCTTTGACTAATGCCGGAACAATAACCAAACTAGGAGAATCCCGCATGTCATCGGTATTCGGTTTGAAGGTCAGTCCCAGAACAGCGACCTTTTTCTCTTTAAAGCTTCCGCCGCAAGCGCGTAAGATTTTATTCGCCATTTGGTATTTACGTTTCTCATTAATTTCAACTACGGTCTCGACAATTTTTATTGGACTATTTGCATCTCGCGCTGTCCGGACCAGCGCAAGTGTATCTTTAGGAAAGCAGGACCCTCCGTAGCCCGGTCCCGCATGAAGGAATTTATTACCAATGCGGCCATCAAGACCAATACCTTTAGCAACGTCTTGAACATCTGCTCCAACTTGTTCACATAGATCAGCAATTTCATTTATGAATGTAATTTTGGTTGCCAAGAATGTATTAGCTGCATACTTAATAAGCTCGGCTGTACGACGGGCAGTAAATAGGATTGGTGTATCGATTAGGTACAACGGACGGTAGAGTTCACGCATAACTTCTTGAGCTTTCTCACTGGTTGTTCCTAACACCACTCGGTCTGGTCTCATAAAATCGTTTATTGCCGATCCTTCACGCATAAATTCTGGATTTGAAACAACATCAAAATTTGCATCGGGACATAAATCACTTAACATGCTTTCAATTTCATCGCCTGTACCAACGGGAACAGTTGATTTAGTTACTATCACGGTATATCCGTCTAATGCCATAGCCACTTCACGAACGGCATCATAGACATGGGTGAGATCAGCGTGACCATCTCCGCGTCGGCTTGGCGTGCCTACAGCTATGAAGACCGCATTTGCATCTTTAACACTGGCTACTAAATCGGTAGTAAAAGAAAGTCTACCGGCTTTTATATTTTTCTTTACAATCGTGGTAAGTTCTGGCTCATAAATGGGCATTTGAAGGTCATTAAGTAAACTAACCTTATCGGCATCTTTATCGACACACACAACATCAACGCCAAATTCAGAAAAACATGCACCAGAAACAAGGCCAACGTAGCCCGTCCCAATCATTGCAATACGCATAAACACTTTCCCATAATTTATCTATATTTTTTAAGAATTTTCTTAACACCCTCTCGCATATTTCCGCGGTCTAGACTAAAAGCTATATTAGCTTCCAGGAACCCTAGTTGATTACCGCAATCATATCGGGTGCCTTCAAAACGTTGACCATGAAACGGTATTTCACCGATGGAACGTGCCATCGCATCGGTCAACTGTATTTCGCCACCAGCACCTTTTTCCTGTCGATCTAAATACGCCATGATTTCCGGCTGTAAAATATATCGTCCAATAATTGAGAGCGTTGATGGAGCATCCGCTGGTTTGGGTTTTTCCACTAGGCCTTTGGCTTTGGCAATAGTGCCGTCATCATCTACAACATCCAAAATTCCGTAACGATCCGTTTCCTCTCTCGCAATATCTTCAACGGCCACAAGATTACCACCCACCTGATGATACGTCGTCATCATCTGTTTTAAACATCCCGTTTTAGCCAAAATCAAATCATCCGCCAGAAGTACTGCAAAGGGTTCGTTTTGAATATGAAACCTGGCACACCAAACGGCATGACCAAGTCCGAGCGGTTTTTGCTGACGTGTATATGAAACCTTACCGGCCTCTGGGATTAACTCGCGAACTGCTGCCAAAATCTCAGTTTTCCCTTGATCTTCAAGAAAATGTTCAAGCTCATAACTATAATCAAAGTGGTCTTCTATTGCCGACTTAGCGCGTCCAGTTACAAAAATAAATTCCTCAATACCGGCATCGCGTGCTTCTTCAACCGCATATTGGATTAAAGGTTTATCAACAACTGGAAGCATTTCTTTTGGCATAGCCTTGGTAGCAGGCAAGAAGCGCGTCCCTTGTCCAGCAACTGGAAAAACAGCTTTTCTAACTCGTTCCATCACAATTTCTACAACTATAGTTTATAAATGAAAGTAAATGAGACTTTATTGCCACAGGCTTGATGAACTCGCAAGTGGAACATCGTATGAGTTCGTAACATTCTCCATAATTAGCGAACCTTTTTACGGCTCAAACGACTAAGATCATCCTTCCATTGAATAATTTGGCGTTGAGCTTTCGGGCATAGTTTTATGTAGCCTGACCCTTTCATTATATCAGGTGACGCACCAACAATTTTTACTGCCTTAATTTCATTTTTTGTTGCCTCACATTCGAATACCATATCCTGAATACGCCCTGCCTTTGTCTTTACCCCTCTATACCAGCGATTAACATAATCCAATTTTATTTGGTTCTTCTTTTGAAGGTCGTTTATTTTTTTAGAGCTAGCACCCTTCGATTGGAGAACACTAATTATTCTCCGCGTACGCTTTACGTCTGTCCACTTTTTATAAGCCTTTTGATCTTGGACTGCATGAGTGCCCTCGTGAATAAAGGTTTGGAGAAAAAATAAAGGCGACGAATAAAGAACTTTACGCCGGACAAACATCAACCGATGTCCCTCCGAACTAAGAGACTTAATATAAAAGGCTCCTTTAGCATCAATTGTTCCGGATCGTTTATAATATTTTGATGCAGGATTATAGTGTATTTCATCGATAATATCGATAAAACGCCTCAAAGGTTTAGGAAGTTTTTGAGCCATGGTAAAGGCTTGACGCATCATCTTAAAGTAATTGCTATTTCTTATATCGGGATAAACGGATCCAAAAACCCTCTTCCCCTTAATTGTTCGCATAAACGGATCTATTAACTTTGAATTTGGAAGATTTTTAAAAACCCGCCGCTTAACAATAAATAATAACGCTTTAGCAAAATGATCCTGCTTAATATCTTGAAAATTACTAGCCGACAGCTTTACTGCGTTTAAATTTTTATTTTTTAATTTATTCCCAGGTTTCCATCCAACATAGCGATCGTAACGCGACCCATTATAGAAATCAAATTGATCTATTATGGATAAATACAGTTTATTAGCCATATTTTTGCCTATAGCTAACTTTAAAATTGGGCCAAGCTTTTTATCAATCAACCGAGAATTTTTGCGCGATATCCGTTTATTCTTTATAACTTTGTAGCTCAAATTATTTAGTTCTGAAGCAACTGTTACCTGGCCACTTGAACAGTTAATTGTTTTGGCAGTCCACTGATCGGTCTGAGAGGTTATCGAAGCGAGTAATTCAGGCGATAATTTTGTTCTCAAGTCATTAGCCAAATGGAGCCCTGCCAAGTCGCTTCCTTGATGCGCAAGTTTAGCCCAAAATTGGGCCTTTCGTATCGATTTCTTTAGACCCGTTCCGGCCGCATACATTAAAGCTATTTGCCGCTGTGCTGGGCCTAATCCCGCCTCGGCCAATGGGAGCCACCTAGTTAAGGCTTTTTGATAATTCTTTGTTTTATGATAAGCGAGGCCTTTCTTGTAATTTTTTACAATAAGATCCAGAGAGCACGGCTGGGAAGAAACAATATCAATACTATAAAAATAGGTAAAGATGATTATACAAAAAGAAAAAATTCTCATCACATTCCAAACGTAAACTTATTGCATAAAATCACCAACAACTGTCCTAGAGTAATTAGCTAATATTCACTAACTAGGCGCTAATCCCCTAGCAACAGGTCTTTTGCTTGATTGATTTTTGTCGCTAGAAAGTTTGAGCCACCATGATCAGGGTGATTTTTATTCATTAATTTATGATGCGCATCCTTGATATCGTCTTCACTCGCGCCCGTCTCGAGCCCCAAAATTTCATAAGCTTCTTCCACAGTCATAGATTCGCCCTTATTTCCACCACTCTCCGATCCGTTAAAATGCTGCTGCCATTCACCGCTATGATATCTATCTAGGTATGCTGTTAACACCTGAACTGATTGAACATCTTCACTAATCTCAGATAATAATTTAAGAAGATCTTCGAGGGATAGACTTCTCAGTGTTTGGCCATAAAAATTCCCTTGCGTAACCTCACCGTTCATTTCTCCAGTTTGGTGGTCAAGATACATCCTTAAAAACCCAGTCTCAACTTCAGACATCTGTTCAGGGTCGGGTTGTACCTTTTTATTATTATTTGACATACGCGACCAATTTTTTGCCAGCCGCGCCGCAGCTCGGGCTCGCATTATCCAAGGTAATAAAACTGGCAATGCCCAGAGAGCCCATAATTTTGGACCAACAATGAGAAAAAACAGAATAATAACAACAGCTAATAAAATAGCTAACCATTTAAACGTTTTAAGCAGGGTCGACGGAGGTGCATTCACGTACCAGCGAGAAATTAATAGAGCGCCTATAAGAAGCGCGATACCAATAATGAAATAAGGCATTACTCTAATTTAACCAAATCAAACTTACTTTGAAAGTTGTTTTGCTATTTGCAAAATACTACCGCCCTCTTTTTTTGCCATTTCTTCAAGCGCCAACCGACCTCCTACCGCGTAATTCGCTACCGCACGCAATAACTCTCGTAATGTTTTTGCACTATTAGCATCCAGCCGACAATAGGCCCCATTTGTTAATTTAGAAATCTGACGAAATCCAAACTCAGCTATTTGGTTCTCACCTTCTTGAAAAAGAAATGTAGGAACACCAAGTAGGCCAAGCTCGCCAGCTACCGCGCCTAAACCATCTATATCTTCTTCAATGCTATCACCTATATAGATAAGAGCATCAACCGACTGCTTTTTAGTCTCAGTCAGCGCGTGACGCAGTACTTTTTTAATTTGGGTTTCGCCAGCCCTGCAACTTACCGCAGTCATTAAACCTAATAACTTCTCAGATTCGGTAGTCCAGGAACTTGCTTGAAACTCTCCAAACCCACGAAAATAAACAAGCTGAATTTCAAGGCCACCTTTTAAAGCCGCTTCGTGGAACATTTCGCCCTGCAAATTACTGGCTCGGTCCCAACTTGCTTCCCGGCTCGCGGTAGCATCCATTGCAAAGATTATCCTCCCTCCGTGGTCCGAAGTCATAGTTTTCGAGGTACGAGCAACTTTTGATAAAAATTCTTGTACGTCTGCACTTGAAGACTGTGTTGGAAGCTTATTATTACTCATCAATTCTAGATCGTCTTTCAACAGATAACACAGAAGAAAAATTGTTCACAAGTTTAAACCTGCAGGGAAATTAAAACAACAACCATCCAAATTTGATAAACAACTAATAATCAATTTAGCCAAAGAAATAGAACAAACAAATTTAAGAGCCAATTTAAACTAAAAGTAATAAAATTCTAATTTGCTGATAAATTAGACTCTTAAAAGCCTTTTTTTCTTCGTGTTTCTACTTTATCAAATTAACTATGTCAGTTATTGAAAATATTGAGTGCACCGTAATTGGTGCAGGTGTAATAGGTCTTGCTATCGCGCGCGCTCTGGCTCTCCAGGGTCGAGAAGTTATAATACTTGAATCAGAATCGTCGATTGGCACAGGAACTAGCTCACGAAATAGCGAAGTTATTCATGCCGGAATTTATTACGGAACAGGAAGCTTAAAGGCTAAACTTTGTGTCAAAGGAAAATTAGCGCTCTACGAATACTGCGAAACCCGAGGTATTCCATTTAAGCGCTGTGGAAAGATGATTGTTGCTACCCATGAAGGACAAATTGATACGCTTAAAGCACTCCAACAAAAAGCTATAGATAACGATATAACTGATTTAATTTGGCAAGATCAAAAAACGACACTAGAAATGGAGCCTGCTCTTAACGCAACAGCCTCTCTCCTTTCACCTTCGACAGGACTTATTGATAGTCATGCCTTAATGCTATCTTATCAAGGAGAAGCAGAAGCTAACGGAACAGTAATTGCTTTTAACACCCCCGTCCTTGGAGGCAAAATTATAGACGCTGGTATTCTACTAAATGTCGGAGGCAAAACGCCAATGACCATTAAAAGTAAATCTGTATTTAATTGCGGCGGATTATATGCCCAAAAAATAGCCGCTAGCCTGGAAGGTTTTCCAGATGAGCATGTACCTGAGACCCATTACGCTAAGGGTAACTATTTTTCACTAAATGACAAAAACCCGTTCACACATTTAATATATCCAATTCCAGACAAAGCTGGTCTCGGGGTACATCTGACTTTAGATCTTAGCGGCCAAGCACGTTTTGGCCCAGATGTTGAGTGGGTCGAGGAAATCAATTATGACGTCAACCCAGGAAGAGGTGAAAGATTTTACCATGCTGTTCGTGATTATTGGCCAGGATTAAAGGATAACACGTTAATACCCGGCTATTCTGGCATACGGCCGAAACTTCAAGGCATGGGAAACCCACCAATGGACTTTATAATTAGTGGACCCTCATCTCATCAAGTGCAAGGTCTAGTTAATCTTTTCGGTATAGAGTCACCAGGCTTAACATCCTCTCTAGTAATTGCTGATGAAGCAATAAAATGTGTATAATTAGCTTATTTTAATTAACCTAATTGAGCTTAAAAATGATTAAACGTGCAATACTAAACTTAGCTCTTTTTGTAATTTACTCAATTAGCAGTGTCGCTCTTGCTCAAGCTCCGCAACAGCCGCCCACAACATCCAACCCGACTATAATGGCAAAAGAGCAAGTCGAACCCGCCCAAGAAATGCGGAATCTGGTGAGGGATATCAGTAAGTATGCTCGGCGCTTTAATCGTAATTTTGGAATTATTACCGAAGGTGGGCTAGATGTATTGGAAAAAGAAGATCCTATCGACACTACCCAAAATTCGCCAGCTAAAACGTATATGAAATCTATTGATGGGATCAGTATTCTGGGGCTAAATTTTCATCCGCCGTTAAAAGCTAAAAGTAAAATAATTACTGATGAAAAGATAAAAAAAAATTTATTGAGGCTCGCTAATTTAGGAAAAAAGCGTGGGTTAAAAATTTTTGTAACAGATTTCGCAGAAAATATCAAAACTGCCCAGGAATCTTATAATCTCAATCTAGCAAATGGATTTATTCCATTTACCGTCAAGAGTGTCGGCACTGACTATAATTTTAATGCTATTACAAATATCCTGTCTAGACCGATAAATGAGAATTCTAAAAATGTGACGGGGCTGAAAACGGTTCAAAACTTCCTTTATCTAACCGATTCATCTAAGTTTGACCGTCAACAAGAATTTGTTATAGCTATTAGCAATACAAATTATGACGTTATAATTGTTGATGTATTCCACAAAGGTCGTACTCCTTATAGTAAAGCTGCCATTCAAGGTATGAAGTTCAAAAAACTAGGTGCCCGTCGCCTTGTATTCGCCTACATGAATATAGGTGAAGCTGAGAATTATCGTTATTATTGGAGAGATACTTGGAGAGAGGGCGAACCTTCTTTTATCTCGGAGTCAATCCCAGCAAACCCTGATAAACACTACGTAGAGTATTGGCAGGCCGGCTGGCGAAGAATAATCACTGGCAACACAAATTCCTATATTTACGGCATTATAAAACAGGGTTTCGATGGCGTAATTTTAGGTGGCCTAGATAGCTTTAAGTTTTTTGAGAGTGGGAGCTAATCCTTAAACTTTAGACTGATACTCTGATAATTTTTGGACAACAAAACCCTCTTGTTTTGGATAGCGCAAATTTATAAGACGCATCGCCTGAATCTCATCTAAGGCCATTACATTTTGGTTTTGTGGATCTGCCCAACGATCGTCATAAATATCATGACTTTGATTATTCTTTATTGCTGCTCTAACATGCTTATTATAAATCGTCACTTCAAATGCTTTTCGTCTAGCCGTCGGATGCTGAAACATCTCCCAAACCTTTCAGGTAACTCAAGAAAAATCCACGCTTCCCAATTAAAAATCAAATCTATCCACAGATAGTAAATTCAAAAAACTTAATAAAGTGTTGAGCAAATACACTCAATCCTTGTTAAGATAATACCCATTATCGGAACAAGTAAAATTTTTACAGCATATGAAATATATTTAAGTAGGGCGGTGGATCCCAAAAAGTTTTATTAAAAGCTAAACATCAGTTTTTAAATAAAATTTTTATCCGGCTAAACTAATTTAAAGACATAGTTATACCGGCGTATATTTTGCATCTGCATAATTTCGATCACCAATATCCCCTTCCGGAAAAATATCGCGTTCACTGACCCAGACCCTAGATTGATCATACATTGTCTCCGAGTATTTATCGAAAACAATTCTCTCACCTGGTCCAAAGTAACGAAGATCCATCATCTCATGAAAACGCTCCGGGAACTCTTCTTTGTAATAGTGTGTATACAATTCCGGTCTCAAATCAATATCATGTTGAGCTTTTTGAAGGGCAGTGTAATATTTTTTTATATCTTCTGGGTCGGGATCGCCGGTAATCATACCGGCCATCATAAAGGTTGTTTCAACGATCTTTTTAAACCCTAGCTGATCTAAAAAATAATATGTCCCGCTAAACAAGCTACACGCCGGGACTTCACCATCGATAAGCTTCTCCATTCGAGCAAATAATAATCCGTCACTAAAAGATAAGTTTATCTGATCTGGCTCGAGGAATTGTTCAAGTGCCTGGATGGTTGAATAATGACTGCCTGACTGATATCCGACTGATATAGGAACATTCGCCAAATCCTCTGGCTTATTGATACCAGAATCTGGATGCACAAAAATCCCACAAGGGGACACGGAATAGGCATCCGTATATATCTGACCATGACCTGCAGATGCAGCTATATTCACGGTCCAATGACAGGCTGAGCTTACATCACAAGTACGTCCTTTTTCAAAAGTTTGATAGGCTCCAATTTTATCACCCAGATCATGCGCCTTAGCATTTTTCTTAGTCAATTGTTCAACATACTCAAAGTCGAGACCTTCTTCCTTAAAATATCCTTTTTCTTCAGCAACCCACTCATGCAAACGCATATGAGGTGCAATTAAGAACTTTTCCATCGGACTATATCTCCAATCACATTGTTTAAAATACTTATACTAATTACTCTAAC
>Ga0209403_10006731_pt1 | contig 11555 bp, 10 predicted proteins | sample ArcticOcean_MG_C_8_FD_187440 | JGI IMG/M metagenome (GOLD analysis project Ga0209403, IMG submission 187440) | Marine microbial communities from western Arctic Ocean - ArcticOcean_MG_CB11_86 (SPAdes) (version 2) | ecosystem: Environmental > Aquatic > Marine > Oceanic | place: Arctic Ocean... | reverse complement strand
GGGCATGATGCGATTGCCGTTCTTAAATAGAGATGTGCGTCTGCATCTGCAAAATCGCCCGGCCAACTTGATGGGGGCATACGTTTTGGGCCTGGCCTTCGCATTTGGCTGGACCCCCTGCATTGGCCCAATTCTGGCAACTGTCCTGTCGGTCGCTGCGCGGGGAGATAGCTTATGGTACGGCACATCACTTCTATCCGTGTATGCCGCCGGCTTGGGCATACCTTTTTTACTGGCGGCCTTCCTCGCTGCACCATTTTTGCGCTGGATGAAACGGATGCGCGATCAAATGCGGCGTATTGAATTGGCTACAGGAGGATTATTAGTTGCAACGGGATTGTTGTTTTTATTTAATTCATTCGAACTATTAGGTTTCTGGTTGATAGAATTACTCCCTGTTCTTGGCAAAATTGGATGATCTATATTTTCAGAAAATTCTAATAATCCAGATTTTCATTGCTTTTTTCTTCTGATGACGCAACTGTTGTTCTGGAAATTTATTTAGCATAAGCCTTTTGGTATAGAATTTGGCTATTTACTGAAATTACTGGGTGGGATAGCGGCGTAGCAGGGTACTTTGTACAGGGGATATTTGATATGAATTTTGGTGTGATGCGGGAACACGCACCTAGCCGCCAGCCATATTTTGAAATCCATGGCGAATGAGCGCTGTTTGATGATCTTGTCTCACCTGAATGAGGGTGAACATAGCGTGGGTGAACTGGAAAAGTTACTGGGTATCAGCCAGTCTGCCCTTTCCCAGCATTTGGCGCGATTAGGCAACGACGGCCTGGTCATGCGCAGGCGATCGGCCCAGAACATCTATTACTCCCTGTATGGCCACGCGGCGCGGGCAATCATACAATCGTTGCATGATCTCATGTTGACCCATACCGGAAACCGGCAGCAAAACTAGATGCCATTCCGGTTGGATCGCTTTACTACTTTGCTGTTCCGTATGGTTAGGCCAGCCGCTAGCGGCGGCTATGTGGCGCTATCCCTGAAATACCGCCACAAGCCACCTTTATATTGAAATTCTGCAGGTTTTGTTTGCCATAACTGGTTAACTTGCTGTATTCACCGGCTAACTCGTTGGGACCGCTTAGGGCAAGGCGGGCCTTGTTTTCTGGACCAACTGTCTGAACGGCTAGCGCCGTTCGATCGCGCCGCCAGATTAATACGCCTCAAGTAATTGTGTCTGTTGCATGCAGATCTATCTTCCAATCGCGGAACTGTCCGTTAACGCTTTTCTCCTTCTTGGCATGGGGGCAGGTGTCGGCTTTCTTTCGGGTCTATTCGGGGTTGGCGGCGGTTTCCTGATGACCCCATTGTTGATATTCGTGGGAATTCCGCCAGCCGTTGCCGTGGCGACGGAAGCCAACCAGATTGTCGCTTCTTCGGTTTCGGGCGCTTCGGCCCATTGGCGCCGCGGCAACGTGGATGTCAAAATGGGTGTGGTTTTGCTGATTGGCGGCTTTATCGGCTCTACCCTGGGTGTTTGGGTATTTGGTCTATTGCGGGGCCTAGGCCAGATCGATCTGGTTATCCGGCTGTCCTATGTGGTATTTTTAGGTATTATCGGCGCGCTGATGTTGGTCGAAAGTTTGCGGGCGATTTCTCGTCAACGCAAACCAGGCGGAAAACGGCGCAAATTGCATCAGCATAATTGGTTGCACGGATTGCCATTCAAGATGCGGTTTCGCCGCTCCAAACTTTACATTTCGGCCCTGTTGCCATTGGGGATCGGGGTTCTGGTTGGCATGCTGGCCGCGATCATGGGGGTCGGCGGCGGCTTCATCATGGTCCCGGCGATGATTTACCTGTTGGGCATGCCGACGGCCATGGTCGTCGGCACGTCGTTGTTTCAGATTATATTCGTCACCGCCAACGTGACGTTCCTGCAAGCCTGGCAAAACCAGACCGTTGATGTTTTCCTGGCCTTGCTGCTGTTGACTGGCGGGGTCATCGGCGCCCAATTTGGCACCCGTGCCGGGGCCAAGCTGCCCGGCGAACATTTGCGCAGTATGCTGGCGCTGATCGTGCTGGGTGTTTGCTGCCGGCTGGCCTATGACTTGCTGGCCCGGCCGGATGATCTCTTCTCAATTGGCGCAATAGTAGGGCATGCCTGATGCGCCTAGGATTACGTATTCTATTTGCGATCATGCTTCTGGGCGTGGCCCGGCAGGCCCTGGCCCAAGCGGTGGTAGCGGATCTGTCGGATCATTTAATCGCGGTAACCACCGGCTTTGACGGCGCCGAATTGCTACTGTTCGGCGCCATAGAGGGCGAGGCAGCAGACGTGATCGTCGTCGTCCGCGGACCTACGGAAGATATTGTCGTCCGCCGCAAGGAGCGCATCGGTGGCATCTGGATTAATAATCACAAGCTTGTCTTCGGCGGCGTACCGGCATTTTATCACCTGGCCAGTACCCGGTCCCTGGATGCGGTCGCATCCGACCGTGCCCTAGCCCGCCATGGTATCGGCGTTGGTCACATACGCATTAACAATCCGGTGGGAGAAAATGGCGATCTGTCAACCTTTCGTGAAGCCTTGATCCGTAACAAACAGCGGCTAGGCCTGTATCCGGAGTCGACGGGACAGGTCACCCTGCTTGGCAACCGTTTGTTCCGCAGCGATATTTTCTTCCCCTCGAACGTGCCGACGGGCATCTACGATGTGACGGTCTATCTGTTGCGCAATGGCAAGGTTATCAACGCCCAAACGACACCGCTGGTGGTGTCGAAAATTGGCATGGGCGCGCGGGTTTTTGCTTTTGCCCACCGCCATTCGGCGCTTTACGGCGTTGCCGCCATAGCCATGGCGCTGTTCGCTGGCTGGTTCGCGGGCGCGGTGGCCAAGCGCACCTAGGCTATTCGCGTATGGCTGGAAGCGCGCGCCGTCCTCCGATAGGCTCCCGGTCCGTTGGTCATGGGGCCGGCACTATCAGGCAGGTGGTTGTGGCGTGGGCGTACAGCTTACCGGCGCGATCTTCCACCCTTGCCTGGGCCGTGGCCGTGCTGCGTCCCATGTGCATGGTCTCGGCAATGCAGCGCATCTCCCCACTATCGGCGGCCACGGCGCGAACATAATTGACTTTTAGTTCCAACGTAGTGTAGCGCGGTCCGGCAGGCAGGGCGGCGAGCACCGCGCTGCCGATCGCGGCATCGATCAGGGCGGCCAGCCAGCCCCCCTGGATCGAACCCACATCGTTTGTAAAATCTTCCCCAGGTTGGCCGGTATAGACGACCCGGCCCTTTGACACTTTGACCAGGGCCAGGCGCAGGGCAATTGTCACAGGTGAGGGCGGCACCTCGCCCCGGACCACGGCGGAAAGGTAATCTAGTCCCGATAATTCGCCCAGGCGGGCCCAACGGGCCGTGGGATCAGTCCAGGCATAATGTCGCTGGCGCTCGTCGTCGGCCATATATTCAGCCAGCCATGGTATGGCCATGGTTGAGGGGGCCGTGGCCTTGACCAAGCCCCGGCGCGGTACGGATGGCCTGCAGCACATAGGCCCGCGCTCGTTCTGCCGATGCCTCGATGGACAAGCCCTGAGCCAGGCCGCACGCCAGGGCCGAGGCCAGGGTGCAGCCGGTACCGTGGGTGTTGCGGCTTTCAATGCGGGGGGCGGAGAAGCGGCTGACCGTGACACCGGTCAGCAGCAGATCCACGACTTCGGCGCCGGGCAAATGACCACCTTTCATCAGCACGGCCTTGGGGCCTAGCGCCAGTAACTTGCGCCCCGCCGCGGCCATGGCGTCCTCGTCCGCGATGGTCATCTCCGCCAGGATTTCCGCCTCGGGCACATTTGGCATCAATACCGTAGCGCGCGGTATCAAGCCTTGGCGCAACATGGTACGGGTATCCTGGTCCAGTAACGAGGCACCGCCTTTGGCCACCATCACTGGATCAACCACCAGGGGCACATCGGGAGCGGCCCGCGCCAGGGCGGCAGTGACCGCTTGTAGGACATCGGTACGGTGCAACATGCCGGTTTTGATGGCATCGGCGCCGATGTCCGCCAACACCACCTCAATCTGCTGGGTGACGAAGGCGGGGGGGACTTCATGAACGCCATGGACGCCGTTGGTATTCTGCGCCGTCAGGGCGGTGATAGCCGTGGTGGCATAACCGCCCAGGGCGGTAACCGACTTTATATCGGCCTGAATACCTGCGCCGCCGCCCGAATCGGACCCGGCTATAATTAGCACCCTGCCTTGCATCAGGCCGTGACCGCCGCCGCCTCGATCATGTCGACCAGTTCATCGACCACGGAATGGATCAGGTCGCTATCATCGCCTTCCGCCATGACACGGATCAACGGCTCTGTACCCGAGGGCCGGATCAACAAACGCCCTTTATCGCCAAGGCGGCTGCGTTGGGCTCGAATAGCTTTGGAGACCCTTGGTGTATCCAGAGGCGAGGCGCCGCTATAATGAACATTTTTCAGCAATTGCGGGACGGCCTCGAAACGCTGGCAGACCTCGCTGACAGGTCGCCCCTCGGCCACCACCAGGGCCAGGATCTGCAACGCCGCGATCAGGCCGTCACCCGTGGTGCAGAAATCCGATATGATGATGTGGCCAGACTGTTCGCCGCCAACGTTGAAGCCGTGCTGTCGCATATGTTCCACCACGTAGCGGTCACCGACCTGGGCCCGTACCAATTCCAATCCCTTGGTCGCGAGATGCCGTTCCAGGCCCAGATTGGACATTACCGTGGCAACAATGCCGCCACCCTTCAGATCGCCGGTTTCAGCCCAATAGTCGCTTATGGCTGCCATCAATTGGTCGCCATCAATCAGTTGGCCGTTTTCATCGGCCACGATCAAGCGGTCCGCGTCACCGTCCAGGGCAATGCCCAGGTCGGCACCGTGGGCGACGACCTGTTCGCACATGTAATCGGTATGAACCGAGCCGCAATCCTGGTTGATGTTGAAGCCATCGGGGTCGACGCCGAGGGGGATGACCTCGGCCTCTAATTCCCATAACACGGTCGGGGCGACTTTGTAGGCGGCGCCGTTGGCGCAATCGACCACTATTTTCAGGCTATCCAGCCTGCGATCTGAGGGGAAGGTCGCCTTCACCGCCTCAATATAACGGCCGGGAGCATCATCCAGGCGCATGGCGCGGCCAAGGGCTGCTGATTCGGCAAGCGAGCCGGACATATCCGACTGCATGCGCGCCTCGATCTCGGTCTCGATACGGTCCGACAATTTATAGCCATCGGGGCCGAACAATTTTATGCCGTTGTCGGTAAAATGATTGTGCGAGGCGGAAAGCACGACGCCTAAATCCGCGCGCAGGCTGCGGGTCAACATCGCCACCGCGGGCGTGGGCATGGGGCCAACCAGGATGACGTCCATGCCAACCGAAGTGAAGCCGGCGGTTAGAGCCGGCTCCAGCATATAGCCCGACAACCGGGTATCCTTGCCTACCACGACTCGATGCCGATGGTCCCCGCGGATGAATTGCAATCCAGCCGCCATGCCGGCGCGCACAGCGATTTCCGCGGTCATGGGCCAAATATTGGCCGTACCGCGAATGCCGTCGGTTCCGAAAAATTCGCGTCCCATACACCCCCCACTTACCGGCGGCATGTGCCGGCATCTTAAATCTAAAGATCATTGGCATCATAGCAAAGTGACCGGTAAATCGCCATCGTTTGGGCGGTTTCAGCCACGTCATGTACACGCAGAATAGCCGCCCCCTGCTGTGCCGCCCATAAGGCCGCTGCCAGGGAGCCCGACATTCGGTCCTCGGATCGGGCAGCGTCTGTCAAACTACCGATAAAGGATTTGTGCGATGCACCGACCAAGACCGAACAACCTAGCGCGTGGAAAGTCGCCATCTGGCGTAAAAGCCGGATGCTCTGCTCTGCATCCTTGGCAAACCCCAGGCCCGGATCAATCAGAAGCCGATCCCGGTCAATGCCAGCCGCGACGCAAGCCTCGACCCGCGCGGCCAGGTCGTCAAAAACATCCATGATTAGATCGTCATACCGGGTCATGGACTGCATGTCCGAAGGTTGTCCCCGACTATGCATCAATACCACGAATACTGCTTGCGCGCCGGTCAGTTTGGCAGCCCGCGCCAGGCTATCGGGTTCATGGCGCAACGCCGTAACATCATTGATCATGCGGGCGCCCGCCTTGACTGCCTGCTCCATCACCTCGGCCTTGCGGGTGTCGACTGATATCACCAGGCCTTCATGCGCCAAGACCTCAATCACCGGAATGACCCGCGCCAGCTCCTCTGCCACCGACACTGCCTCGGCGCCAGGGCGGGTGGATTCACCACCAATATCCAGGATTGCCGCGCCAGACGCGGCGAGTGCCCGGCCGCGGGCAATGGCGGCGTTGGGGTCAAGGTTCCGGCCGCCGTCGTAAAAACTGTCCGGGGTAACATTGACGATCCCCATGATCAGTGGTCTGGGGCGGCGGAGGTCGGCAATAGAGGGCCGTGGCGTGCCCAAACTTCGCAGCGGCCCTGGCGCGCGCCGTTGCGCTTCGTCGAGGCTCAATATTTCGGGCGCAATGCCCCGGCCAAACGATCGGCAGTGGCTGAAATATAACGGGCCGCCGGCGAAGGGCAGACCCGCACCGGATAGATTCAGGACTGGCGCGAGATGGAAGCCGGTCGCTGGATCAGGCCGCCGGGACAGAACTGGCCACCCACTTCAAGAGCCAGGTTGAGGCTCAGGTTCCATACTACCCGGACCTTCCGGCTTTTTCGGCTTGGCCGATGGCGGCACGGATGTCGCCGTGGTGGTATCCTCGGGGGGCTCGAACTCATTGGGGCGTTCAATGCTTTCGCCTCGCAGCAACTGACGAACTTCGTCACCGCTCAAGGTCTCGAATTCCAACAATGCCTTGGCGACCAAATGCAGTTTGTCCAGGTTTTCGGTCAGCACCTTGGTCGCCAACGTTTCTGCTTCTTCGGCGAAACGGCGGATTTCCTCATCGATGATTTTGGCCGTGGCGTCCGAGATATTTTTGGTCTGGGTAACCGAATGGCCGAGGAAGACTTCCTGTTCGTTGCCGGAATAGGCCAGCGGGCCCAGTTTTTCGCTCATGCCCCATTCAGTAACCATGCGCCGGGCCCACGAGGTCGCCTGTTGAATGTCTTGGCCGGCGCCAGTGGTCACGTTTTCCGCGCCATAGATTAGGGTTTCGGCAACCCGGCCACCAAAGGTCATGGCCAATCTAGCGCAGATTTCACTCTTTTTAAAACCGTATTTGTCGGTTTCCGGAAGATTCATGGTGAGCCCCAGGGCGCGGCCGCGGGGAATAATCGTCACCTTGTGCAAAGGGTCATTGCCCTTCACCAACAGGCCCACCAGGGCGTGTCCGCCCTCGTGATAGGCGGTGAGTTCCTTTTCCTCCTCCGACATCACCATGGAGCGCCGTTCCGCCCCCATCATCACCTTGTCCTTGGCGTGTTCGAATTCTTCCATGGTGACGACGCGCCGGTTCCTCCGGGCCGCCAGCAGGGCCGCCTCGTTCACCAGGTTGGCTAAATCGGCGCCGGAAAATCCCGGCGTGCCACGGGCGATGGTGCGGGAGTCCACATCAGGCGCCATGGGAACCTTGCGCATATGCACTTTCAAGATTTTATCCCGGCCAACAATATCCGGGTTGGGCACGACCACCTGCCGGTCAAACCGGCCTGGCCGCAGTAACGCGGGGTCCAATACGTCGGGGCGGTTGGTGGCGGCGATCAGGATGACACCTTCATTGGCCTCGAACCCGTCCATTTCCACCAGCAACTGATTTAATGTCTGTTCACGTTCGTCGTTGCCGCCGCCCAGGCCGGCGCCGCGATGGCGCCCGACGGCGTCAATTTCGTCGATAAAGATGATGCAGGGCGCGTTCTTCTTTGCCTGTTCGAACATGTCCCGTACGCGGGAGGCGCCGACACCGACGAACATTTCAACAAAGTCGGAACCGGAAATTGTGAAGAAGGGCACATTCGCCTCGCCTGCGATCGCCCGCGCTAACAAGGTCTTGCCGGTGCCGGGGGGGCCCACCAGAAGGGCGCCCTTGGGAATGCGGCCACCGAGGCGCTGAAATTTTTGCGGATCCTTCAGAAACTCGACAATCTCTTCCAACTCTTCCTTGGCTTCGTCAATGCCGGCCACCTCATCGAAGGTAACCCGGCCCTGGCGTTCAGTCAGCAGCCGGGCTTTCGATTTGCCGAAGCCCATGGCTTTGCCGCCGCCCGACTGCATTTGACGCATGAAGAATATCCAGACGCCGATCAACAGCAGCATGGGGAACCAGTTCAACAATATGGCCAACAGGGTCGGCGTACCTTCTTCGTCCGGCGCGGCCGAAATCGTCACGCCTTGCTGGTTCAGTTTGCGGATTAGATCCGGATCGTTGGGGGCATAGGAATTGAAGGCCGTGCCGCCGCTGTAATGGCCGCTAATCGTGTTGCCCTGAATGGTGACGTCACGGACCTGACCAGCTTCAACTTCGGAGAGGAATTGGGAATAGGCTAAAATGGTTTCGGATTCCCGCGTGCTGGGTCCTTTAAACAAATTAAATAGCGCTAGAACCAATAGGGCGATAATCACCCAAAGGGCAATATTGCGGCTAAAATTGCTCACGTTGCGTCCTTCTCCCGCGGCTTCTCTAACAGCCCCTTACTCACATTCCTAAGTCAAAAGGGATAAACTCATTACACCATTCTAACCGGTTACCATAAAGATAATGCCAAGGCGCCGTCAAACAAGTACCATGGCATCGGGTTGCAGGGGGCGTGGCGGCAAAAAGCGAGTTGTAAAACGAATTTTTTGCAGCTCTTTTAGACCCAGATCATCGGGCGCCAAGTTCAAATACGGCACCGCCAGCACCTGATCATCATACCATAACGCCGGCAAACTGTGATGCACGGGTGCCGGAGGATGAATTCGGGCCCGTTTGCGGACCTGCCGCCAGCCGTTCTGCCCCAGGGCGCCAACTGATAACGCCGTGGCCCGTTGCCCCGTCACGGCCCAATCGAAGCGGTCCCAACGGCCACTTTTTTCGAATCCCACGGCCACACGCGCCGGCAACCGGCCGGCTTCCCGGCAAATGAGCAGGCCGTAGGCGCGCGGCAGCACACGGCTGCCGGCCAAGGTGCGTCCGCTGGCCAGGCCATGCTGCTGCAGGTCTTGGCACAGCCGCCAGACGCGGTCGCGGCGCGCGCGAAACATGCCGCCGCCAATACAGCGTAAAATATCCGCCAGAAGCGGCGCCAACAGGGCCTGGTTCTGGCCCAGGCAGGGCGCTGGATCAAACTGGCAGAAACCGGCGGGATGCAGACGCACCGTGCGGGCCGCCAGATCGGCAAGGGCGCCGCGCAGTTGCCGCCGTGCGTCGGCCGCCTTGCTGGCCAGCTTAAGCAGCGGCGCCGTCCCGCCCATTGCGCCCGCCCCACCGTCACCATGGGCAAGCAGGCGCCGGACCCGAACCCGGGCAAAGCGGTCTTCCTGGTTCGAGGGATCTTCCAGCCACGGTTGCCCATGGGCATCCAGGGTCGCAATCAGCCCGGTCCTGCTCTGTTCCAGCAGGGGTCGCAATAGGCGCACGCCGGGCAGGGCGCGGACTGCGGGAATACCCGCCAGGCCCTCGATACCGCTGCCATGTTCTAGACGCAATAACAGGGTTTCCGCCTGGTCATCACAGTGATGAGCGGTTAACAGATGCAGGATGCTCCGCCCCCGGCACCATCGCCCCAGTAAATCATAGCGGGCCTGGCGGGCCGCCGCCTGAATGCCATTATCCGGCTTGGCGCCATGCCAACGCAGTGTTTGATGCCGGATGCCGCGCCCGCTCAGCCAGATATGCACCTGGCGAGCTTCTGCGGCCGCTTCACGGCGCAGGCCATGATCAACGGTCAGGGCCGTGATGGCGCCGCCCCGTTGCCGGGCCCAGGCATGGCTCAACAAGGCCAAGGCCATGCTATCTGCGCCGCCCGATACGGCCACTGCCAGGTTAGGTGCTTCTTCGAACGGCCCCAATGGCCGCATCATGGTCGCGAATTCCTCTTTGCTGATAGCCGGCATGTTTGCTGGAATCCTCCAGCTGGCGGCAAGATTCGCCTGGCGGTTCGGAAACCAGCCTAGCTGCAGCCCCCAGCTTTCATTTCCTGTTGCATCCGCTTGCGCACGTTCGCCTGCAGATTTGGGTAGAGTTTCTGCATTTCCAGATAGGTCGCGCAGGCCTCTTCCTTTTGCCCCATTTTGTGTAAGGTGATGCCCAGCTTCAACATCGAAGCCGGCGCCTTTCTACTATTGGGATAGCGTTCCAGTCCAAACAAGAAGCTCTGCGCCGCCTCGTTTAATTTGCTGCGGGTGTAATAGGTTTCGCCCAGCCAGTATTGCGCGTTTCCGGCCATGGCATCATCGCCATGTTGGGCGAGAAATTCCTTAAAGGCTGCCTCGGCTTCATCGAGACGCATTTTTAAAAGCAGGGAATAGGCGTAATTATAACGTTCCATCACGCTACCTTTGGGCAGAGCCGGTAGCGGCGCCGAGGGCTCAACGGCCGGCTGCTTTCCCAACCCCGGGGCCAAGCCGGGCGCTTTTCCGGCTTCCGTTTCGCCCGTGGCGTCACTAGCTTTTGCGCCGGACCGCGGCGCATTGGTAAGCCGGCGTTCGATCTCGGTCAAACGAAATTCAACATCGCTAACCAACCCATCCAGCCGCTTCAACATGGTTTGCATGCCGTGGCGCACTTCCTCCAGCTGCCCAGTCAGGCCGCGCATTTCGCTTTCCAGATTGCTCATGCGAATTTCCGCATTCGCCAATTGACCGGGGTCCGACCCGGCGCCCGCGGGCCCTGCCACGCCCTGTTTCGGGGCTCCGCGTTTTTGCCCACGGTAATAGTCTTTCTCCAGCGTGAGAAGATCCCGTTGCAGCCGCTCGATCCGCTGAGTCAGGGTTTGCAAATCGGCATTTTGCGCCAATGCCGGCTCTGGTGTGGCCAACAACACCGCCAGCAAAAGGGCCAAACCAATGGACGCCATCCAAGTCATGGCCGGTCCGCAATTGAAAGCTTGGCGAATGCGCTGCATTTATCCTTACTCCGGCCTTCCACGCCGATATGCCCGGCAATTATCATGGTGCCGTTTTTTAGTACCGGAATATGGCAAAAATATAGCCATTGGCACCACCCGTCGGACCGCTACGCTGGGAAAAAAGTTTCGGGCCCGCCCCAATCGCCACTTTGGCGCCTACAGGCGAGCCCGGAAAACCTTTTAACATCCCTGCCTAGCAGGCCGGTCGAAGACTAATTGACAATCAGCATGTCGCGCCGGTTTTGAGTATAGCACGCTTCATTGCTGCTAACACAAAGGGGCCGTTCCTTGCCGTAGGAGATGTTCCCAACGCGATCGGCGTTGATGCCCAGGGCGATCAGATATTTTCGCGCCGAATCCGCTCTCCGCTCGCCCAGGCCCAGGTTATACTCCCGCGTGCCCCGCTCATCACAATGGCCTTCGATGGTGACCGTCACCGCCGGGTATTGCTTCAACCACATAGCCCAGCGTTCGACGATACGCCGGTCTCC
>Ga0209403_10006729_pt1 | contig 11557 bp, 7 predicted proteins | sample ArcticOcean_MG_C_8_FD_187440 | JGI IMG/M metagenome (GOLD analysis project Ga0209403, IMG submission 187440) | Marine microbial communities from western Arctic Ocean - ArcticOcean_MG_CB11_86 (SPAdes) (version 2) | ecosystem: Environmental > Aquatic > Marine > Oceanic | place: Arctic Ocean... | reverse complement strand
TATTTTTTTTCTCATGCAACGATCGTAATTAATCCAAATAATATAAATTGTTTAAATGTTAGCGGTTACAAAAGGTTAAACGGATCGCAAGTATCGAACGAAAATATTACTTACATACTAAATGATATAAAAAAAATTATTATAACCAATGAAGACAAATACTCTTTAATTCATCTCTTTAATTCAAATTTTTCTTTAGACAGTGATAACCTAGAGAGTTTACCAATAGGTTTATTTGGCGAATTCTACAATCAGAATATGACTTTTTTTTTAGCAAAAAAAAATATTCTTAAAAATATTAAATTAGTATTTATTCATTGTGGAATTAATATCGAAAGAATACTTTTGAAACCTTTTGTCGAGGGAATAAATTTTTTATCAAAAAATCAATTAAATAAAAATTTTACAATAATTAAATTTGAAAAAAAAAGAATAAGCATCTCATTATTTAAAAATAAATCTTATATTTTTTCAGAAGATTTTGACTTTGGTATTGATTTAATAGTTAAAGATATAGCTAAATTATGCTCACTTAAGTTTGAGGAAGTCGAAGTTTTATTAAAAGAAATAAACTTAAAAAATGTGATAGGAAATATCAATGAATCGTATTTAGATAAGAAATATTTTCCTACCTCACCATATAGAAAAATCAAGCACCAACTAATTTTAGATATAATTTCAGCTAGAGTTAATGAGTTATTTGAAATTTGTTATGAGAAAAATTCTAATTTAAATTATTTTAAAAAAAACAGTAATTTAATTTATATAAATATAGAAAATGGTGACTATTTTAAAAATATTCAATTTGTTTTAGAGAAAAAAGAATTAAATAATCTAGAGCTTATTTTCAATGAAAATTTCGTTGAGTCATTGACTCATGCCTCAATAGGTGCTGCTGAATTAATTGGCAAAGGTTGGGAAAAAGAAGCCATTCCTGTAATTCATCCAAAAAGATCAATAATTTCTAGTTTTTTTTCAAGATTTTTTAGTTAGATAAATTGTATTTTTTTGAAACATTAGTTGTTTTAAGGAGAGTTGTTTTATTTTGTATAGATAACGTATGTTACATCCTTTCCAAAAAACAATTCTAAAAGAAGTTGTATTCAAGGGCATAGGTTTACACAGCGGGTCTAAGAGTGAAATTAAAATACTGCCTGAAGCTGAAAATTACGGAATAGTTTTCAAAAGAACAGATCTTAAAGAAAACAACATAATAGAAGCAAATTTTGAAAACGTTTGTGCAGTTAGACTCTGCACAACACTACAAAATAAATTTAACGTTACTGTTTCAACAGTAGAACACTTGTTAGCTGCGCTTTATATGACTGGTATAGATAATGCGTTAATAGAAATTAATAATACTGAAGTTCCAATAATGGACGGATCTTCTAAAGAATTTGTTGAAACTATTAATCAAATTGGAGTTAAAAATTTAAATGTTAAAAGAAAGTATTTAAAAATTATTAAAAAAGTTGAATTAAAAGAAAATGAAAAATTAATTTCAATAGAGCCTAACGTCAATGGTTTAAAAGTAGATTTTCAATTAGTTTATTCTAATGATGTTATTGGCAAACAAAGAAATCAAATAAACTTTTCGGATTCAGATTTAACAAATGTTTATAACTCAAGAACTTTTTGTTTGTTTGAAGATATAGAAAAAATTAAAAAAATTGGTCTAGCTAAGGGAGGTTCTTTAGAAAATGCAATAGTTGTTAAGGACAATGAAATTTTAAATACTGAAGGACTCAGAAATAATAAAGAATTTGTTAATCATAAAATTTTAGATTTAGCCGGTGATTTTTTACTATCAGGACACAGGATGTTAGGTAGTGTAAAATGTGTTCAAGGCGGACATAGTTTAAGTAATTTATTTCTTAGAACTATTTTTAAAGATCAGTCAAATTATGTTAAGATTGAATTAGAAGAATCCACATCCTCTAAAACTTTTTTTAAAACACCAGTAAACAAGCTGGCCGTTAACGCTTAGAACCTTTAAAAATTTACCTAATTAATTTAATTTGATATGAGTAATGCGATGTATCAAAAAATAATATATTTTATTATAATAATTCTTTTAATTGTATCATGTTCAAAAAAAGAGCCAGAATTAAATATTCCGGCTGATAAAAATAAATCTTTTGAAATTTATAGAGAAGCTGTTGACGCCATGAATGAGGGAGACTGTTTTTATGCATCTAAAAAGTTTTCCGAAGCTGAAGCGATTTTACCAAAAATTGAATTTTCTGCAAAAGCCTCATTAATGTCGAGCTATTGTTTATATTTAATAAATTTTTATCCTGAAGCAACCGCTAATCTAGAAAGATTTATTAATCAATATCCAGCAGATAAAAATATAGCTTATGCTCATTATTTAATTGCGATTACACTATATGAACAAATTTTAGATGAAAAAAAAGATATTAATCCACTTAGACAGTCAAAAGAAAAAATAGAATATTTTTTAAATAATTTTAACGACACAGAATATGCATTAGATTTAAGATTTAAACTGGATTTAATTAACAATCAACTTGCAGCTAAAGAAATGTATATTGTTAAATACTACATCACTACACAAAAGTGGATACCTGCAATTAACAGATTAAAAATTATTATTAAAAATTACTCCGAAACTGTATTTATCGAAGAAGCATTGCACAGATTAGTTGAAGTTTATTATAGAGTTGGCTTAATAAAAGAGGCAAAAGGTGCTGCGGCTATATTAGGGTATAATTATAATTCGAGTGAATGGTATGCTCAATCTTATAAAATATTAAATAAATCCTACAAAATACCAAAAAAAACTGAACAAAAAAAAGACGACGGATTAATAAAAAGAACTATTAAGAAAATACTTAACTAAAATTAAATGCCCAAAAAAGAAGATAATATAATTAAAAATTATCTAAAAAAAATTAAGCTAATAGAACAATATAATAAATTTTATTATGATCAAGATTCTCCAATTGTATCAGATCAGCAATACGATGATTTAAATAAAGAAATTATAGAATTAGAAAAAAACAATTCTTTCTTAAAAAAACATGGTTCAATTAGTAATAATGTTGGTTTTAGGCCATCTTCAAAATTTAATAAAATAAAACATGCTAAACCCATGCTATCACTAATGAATGCCTTTGATGCTAGCAGTATAGAAGATTTTATAAAAAAAATTAATAATTATTTAAACAATAAAAACTTAAATTTATCTTTTTCTTTAGAACCTAAGATAGATGGGATCTCTGCTTCTTTAACTTATAAAGACGGATTGTTAGTTAGAGGATTATCAAGAGGCGATGGTGAAATCGGTGAAGACATTCTTGAAAATCTTAAAACAATTAAACAAATACCTTACAAAATTATAGGAAAAGATATTCCAAAAATTGTTGAGATTAGAGGAGAAGTCTACATTGGAAAAAAAGATTTTAAAAAAATAAAAGATAAATTTGCAAATCCTAGAAATGCAGCTGGTGGTTCATTAAGGCAAAAAGATTCTCTTATTACTGCAAATATTCCTTTGCAATTTTTTGCTTATGGTTTTGGTGAAATAGAACCTTTTATTTTTAGCAAACAATCAGTTTTTTTAAAAAAAATTAATGAATGGGGATTTAAGACTAATCCTCATAATTTTTTAGCGAAAAATATTACTGAAATTGAACATCAATATAACAAAATAGAAAAGATCAGATCAAATCTAGATTATGATATTGATGGACTCGTTTTAAAAGTTGATGAGCTTCTTTTACAATCAAGATTAGGCAATACATCAAATTCTCCTAGATGGGCTATAGCTTATAAATTTTCTTCGGTTAAAGTCACAACAAGAATAAACGATATTATTATTCAAGTAGGAAGAACGGGTGCATTAACTCCTGTGGCTAAAGTTGAGCCAGTAACAGTTGGTGGAGTAGTTGTTTCTAACGCTACGTTACATAACGAAGAAGAAATCATTAGAAAAGATATTAGAATAGGAGATTTTGTTACTATCCAAAGAGCAGGTGACGTTATTCCGCAAGTTGTATCTGTAGATTTAAGCAAAAGAGAAAAACATTTAAAGAAATTTATTTTCCCGACTAAATGTCCATGTGGTTATGAAACAATAAAAGAAATTAACGCAAACACTAAAAAAGTAGATGCGATAAGAAGATGCCCAGATAGAGGATATCAGTGTCAGTTTATAGCAAAGGAAAAATTAAAACATTTTGTTTCTAAAGATGCATTTAATATAGATGGATTAGGAAAAAAAGTTATAGATCAATTTTGGGAATTAAAATTAATTAAAACACCGTCTGATATTTTTAATTTAGATTATAAAAAAATAGAGAATTTAGAAGGATGGGGAGAATTGTCGGTTAATAATTTAAAAGTTGCAATAAAAAAATCTTCAAATATTTTGCTTGATAAATTTATTTATTCTCTTGGCATAAGGCATATAGGGCAAGAAAACGCAAAGCTTCTTGGCAATTTTTTTACTACTAACAATAAATTCACTGAACTTTTTAATTCCTTTAAGCGAAAAGATTTATTAAAAAACATCACTGAATTAGACGGAATTGGATCTGCTCAACTAAGGTCTTTAGATGAATTTTTTTCAAATAAAATAAATAATGAAATCATATCTTCTTTAATTAAAAACTTAAAAATAGAAAATTCTAAAGTTTTAAATAAAAATGGTAAATTAAGAGGCAAGACCATAATGTTTACTGGAGGGTTTGAAAAAATTAGTAGATCAGAAGCAAAATCTTTAGTTGAGGAAAATGGCGCTAAAGTACTTAGCGCAATCTCGAGTAAGTTAAATATCCTTGTTACAGGAAATAATAAACCTACAAAATCAAAGATAGAAAAGGCCAAAGAGATGGGTGTAAAAATTATTTCTGAAACAGAATGGTATAAACTGCTAAATATTTGAACAAGCCTGTTTAAGTTGAGTTAATTCAAAGCTATTCATAAATGTCTTTAAACAATCAAATACTCTTTGATGGTATTTATTGAGCCAATGTTTTTCCAAAGAAGTTAAGAGTTTTTTTTCAATAAGTGTTTTATCAATAGGTACTAAAGTTAAGTCTTCAAATTTTAATCTTTTCCTGATTTTTTTAACATAAACTAAATTTTCTATTCTTATACCGAAGTGATTTTTTTTATAAAAACCAGGTTCATTGGAAGTTATCATGCCTTCTTTAAATTTGACTTTATTTCCCCTAGAAATAGCCTGTGGTCCTTCATGCACATTTGAAAAATAACCAACGCCATGTCCTGTACCATGCGGGTAATCTAAATTTATATCTCTTAAAAATTTTCTTGCTGAATGATCTATCTTGTCTCCATAAGAATTCTTATTAAGCTTATAGGAAGCTACAGCAATATGACCTTTAAGAACTCTTGTAAAAATTTCTTTAATTTTATGATTAAGTACATCAAGAGATAAAGTTCTTGTGACATCAGTGGTTCCATATAAATATTGACCACCAGAATCTACCAAGTAAACATCTCCTTTTCTTAATAAACGGTTACTTTTTTTATCTGCTTTATAATGAATAATTGCACTATTAGGACCTGTACCAGAAATTGTCGGAAAACTTAAAGAATGAAAAGTTTTATTTTTCTTTCTAAATTGCAATAGTTTTTCTTGTGCAGATATTTCACTTATTTTTTTTGTTTTAAAATTATTCTTTAACCAAAATATAAACTTAGTTAAAGCCGCACCGTCATAAATATGTGATTTTATAGAATTCTTAATTTCAGTATTATTTTTTAATGATTTTAAATAATAAATTGGATCTTGTTTTTCTAAAATTAAATTATTTTTTTTGACAAGTGATTTATAAAAAATAGAACAAGTTAATGAGTCAATTAAGATTTTTTTATTTAATAAGTTTAAAATAAAATTAGGCAATAAATTAAAATCAAAAATTTTTACTTTATTATCTAGTTTTAGCTTAATAGATTTATTAATTTTTTTTAAATTACAAAATAGAGTTATTTTTCCATTTTTATCAATTATGGCATGTGAATTAGGAAGAGGGGAATAATCAGTATCCTGTCCTCTTATATTTAATAACCAAGCAACATTTTCAGATGCTGTAGTAAATAAATAATCAACTCTATTTAATTTAATTAATTTAACTAATTTAGCTAATTTATTTTCAACTTTTTTTCCCGCGTCTTTGTTTTTAATTAAATAAAAAGGTTTAATATTTAAGTCTTTTTTTCTTTTCCATAATAAATCAATTAAATTTTCATTAATTGGTTTTAGCTTAATAAAATAATTTCCAAAAAGTCTATTTAACGAATTTTCTGTATGCAGTTTTGGATCAAAACCTAACTTTAAATTTTGATTTTTAAAAATTTTACAAGGATATTTTTTAGGAATAGTGCAAATTTGAAAATATTTTTCACACTGTATGCCAGCTTGAATAGTATATCTGCCATCTACAAACATGTAATTTTTATTTTTGAGTATAACGGCAAAACCCGCAGAACCTGTGAAGTTAGAAATGTATTTTAAATTATCTTCAGGAGCAGGAACATACTCTCCAAAAAAATTATTATTTTTTGGTACAATGTAACCATCTAAATTAAAAGTTTTAAAAAGCTTTCTTAATTTTATTATTTTTTTCATTTTAACATTTTATTTTTTTTTAATCTTCTCCAGCCTGGACTTTTATATTTACCATCAGAATCTATATCAATATCTTGGTTAAATTCGAAATCACTTTTAAATTCTGACGCAGATTCTATTTCATTTTTCTCAACATTTTCATCGGGAATTTCATTTATAAATCTTGAAGGTAGAGCATCCAGCCAATCCCCATAATAAGATCTTTTCATTGCAAAGGATAAATATGCTTCTTTTTTAGCTCTTGTTATTCCAACGTATGCTAGTCTTCTCTCTTCTTCTAAAGCTGAATCGCCTTTTTCTTCTAATGATTTTTGATGTGGGAACAAACCTTCTTCCCAACCAGGTAAAAAAACTACATCAAATTCCAATCCTTTAGCAGCGTGCATAGTCATTAAGTTAATTTTTTCTCCTTTCCATTCTTTGTCAATTGAAGTTGCGAGTGCAACATGTTCTAAGAAAGATTGTAAATTATCATAGTCATGCATTGCTCTCAGTAATTCTTTTATGTTTTCAAGTCTGTTTTCATTTTCTAAATCTTTTTTATTTTTAAGCATTTCCGAGTAACCAGATTCATCTAATACAATTTTTAAAAGGTCATAGTGTTTATTGGTTTTAGAGTCTATTCTCCACTTATCAATCATTTTGGTTAATTGTAACAAACTTGTCTTAATTTTAGGTTTTAGATTGTCTGCTTCTAAATTTTTCTTTATCGCATCTTCAAGGCACAATTTATTTTGACTACCAAAATTGTATAATTGATTAAGTGTGCTTTCGCCAACACCTTTTCTAGGATTTTCAATTACTCTTTCTAAAGCCAAATCATCATACTTTTGATTTATTATTCTTAAATATGCCACAGCATCTTTTATTTCAGCTCTTTCATAAAATCTTGTTCCACCTAAAACTCTATAGCCTAAACCTACTTTAAGAAATCTTTCTTCAAATTCTCTTGTTTGATAAATAGCTCTAACTAAAATGGCAACGTTATTTAAAGAATATTTTTTTTTTAATTTATTTTCTGCAATATCACTAATAGCCTCAGCTTCTTCTCTACCTGTTTGATAACAATTAAGTTTTACTTTTTCTCCTTGTTGAGCTGAAGACCAAAGTTTTTTTTCAACTCTTCCATTATTATGAGAAATAAGAGTCGATGCAGTTTCTAGGATATTTTTAGTAGATCTGTAGTTTTGTTCTAATTTAAAAACTTTACAGTTTTTATAAATATGATCAAATGTTAAAAAGTTTTTTATTTCTGCTCCTCGCCAGCTATAAATAGACTGATCATCATCACCTACACAGCAAATATTTTGTTTTTCATTAACTAAAAGATTTAACCATTTATTTTGAATAAAATTAGTATCTTGAAACTCATCTACTAAAATATATTTAAAATTATTATTATAAATTTTTTTAATATCAGCATGATTTTCAAATAATTTTACACAATATAAAATAAGATCACCAAAATCACAGGCGTTGAGATCTCTAATTTTAGATTGATAAATTTTATAAACTTTAAAAATTGATTTTTCTAAACCAGTAAATTTATCTTCTTTTATATCTTCAGGAAATAAACCTTTATTTTTCCATTTATCAATAAATGATAGAATAAATTGAGGTGTAATTTTTTTAGCATCTATATCTTCTGCTTTACAAATATTTCTAACTATTTTTTTTTGATCATCTGTGTCCAGAATAGTAAAGTTACCCTTTAGTCCGATCGCTTCCGCATGTCTTCTCAAAAATTTAACACTAATAGAATGAAAAGTACCAAGCCAAGGAACTGCAGTTGACTTCTCACTGACATAATTAAGAACTCTACTTTGCATTTCTTTTGCTGCTTTATTAGTAAATGTCACACAAAGAATTTGATTTGCCCATGCTTTTTTCGAATTAATAATATGTGCCAATCTTGTCGTTAAAACTCGTGTTTTACCTGAGCCTGCGCCAGCTACAATTAAATTAGGTCCCTCTGTGTTTAGCACAGCTTCTTTTTGTTCTTTGTTTAAATTTTCTATTAATTTATTTATAGAATCCATAATTGTATCGAACAAGTATATACTACTTATTTAAGCATTATAAATGATTAAAAATTTAAATTTTATTTTTAAAAAAAAAAATATTTATAAAATTATTTTATATTTGCTTATATATTTCATTGTTATTTTTTTTGCCTATTTTTTTACACCAAATTTTTTTAATTATTCTCCTCAACTAATAGAAGAAAGTTTAAAACAAAATAATAATTTTAATATTAAAAATATTTCAAAAGTTAGTTATAAAGCATTTCCAACACCGAGACTTAGAATATCTGGAAGCAATTTTACTTTTGAAGAAGATATCTTAGAAGTCGATGGTAGTGAAATTGATATAATTCTTAATTCAAGCAGTATCTTAAACTATAAAAGACTTGATTATAATAAATTATTAATAAAAGGCGGCTCAACCAAAATTAATATTAATAATGCAAATCAGTTATTAAATTATTTTAAAAAAAATAAACAAAAAATATTTTTTAAAGAAAATAATCTTATTTTAGTTCAAAATAATAAAGATCTATTTGAAATTAATGATAGTATAATAAAAGTGATTTCCGCTAATAATCAACAGCAATTAATTATAAACGGAATTTTTTTAAATCATAAAATTACTTTTTTATTAGATAGTAAATTAGAAAATAAAAGCAATATAACTTTCAAGATTCCAGAGCTTGATATATCAAGTAGTATTTTTTTAGAAAATAAAGACAACTTTAGTTCTTTTAATGGTTTAGTTAATTTTGAAGTATTAAATAATTTTTTTCAAATTATTTTTACTAAAGACAAAAATATAAAAATAAACAAAGGATACATCAGAAATAATTTAATAAACTCATCATTTGAAGGGGATATAGCATTTAAGCCAAATTTTTTCTTAAATCTAGATTTTGAACCAACTATTCTAAATATAGAAAAATTATTTCCTATAATTCAAAAAAAATTTTTTTCAGATGATCCTAGCGGCTTAGAAATAATAAAAAAAATTAATGGTTCTTTTAACTTTAAAACTAAATTTGAAGGTAATGTGATTTTTGAAAATGGTGAAATTTTATTTAAAAATTTTAAAATAGGAAAAAATAATTCATTATTTTTTGATGCTAAAATTTTTGAATTTGGAAAAAAGGGAAAAATTCAATTTAATTTATTTAAAATTATTCAATATAAAAAAAATTTTCTTAAAGAGCTTAAAATATCAGGCTTTATAATACCATCAGTTTCAAAAGTTACTTTTGAGAAAATGTCATTAAACAACGAAGATTACGCAGCTAAGAAAATTAAAAATTATGAAAAAAAATTTGAAAACGAAGTAATTCAAAACTTACTAAGTAATATTTTTAATGATTCAAAAATGAGTGATTTCTTTAAAAATTTTGTAAATTAAATTACTTTGGTTTAGTCATCGACATAGGATTCATTATTTTATCGTACTCTTTATCATTAAGAATACCTGATTTAATAACCTCTTCCTTTAATGTCGTTCCATTTTTATGTGCTTCTTTTGCAATCTTTGCTGCTTTATCGTAACCAATTTTTGGCGAAAGAGCAGTTACAAGCATTAAAGAATTATCTAATAAATATTTAATTCTTTTTTTATCTGCTTTTATTCCTTTAATGCAATAATCTGAAAAAGTTTTTGTAGAATCTGCCATTATTTCTATTGATTGCAAAATATTATGAATGATTAATGGCTTAAAAACATTTAATTCAAAGTGACCATGTGACCCTGCAATTGTAATACCGTTATGGTTCCCAATGACTTTTACACAAACCATTGTTACAGCCTCACATTGAGTAGGGTTAACTTTTCCTGGCATTATCGAAGATCCTGGTTCATTAGACGGTAGAATTAATTCTCCATATCCAGCTCTGGGTCCAGATCCTAAAAATCTAATATCATTTGCAATTTTCATCAAACAAACCGCAGCTGTATTTATTGTTCCTGAAAAATTTACTATAGGATCATGAGTGGCTAAAGCTGCAAATTTATTTGGAGATACTTTGAAAGGTAATTTTGTAATTTTGCTAATTTCTTTAACAATTTGTTTGTCAAAGTTTTTTTTCGTATTAAGGCCCGTGCCCACAGCCGTACCACCTTGTGCCAGGTAATAAATTTCTTCTAAAGCTCTTTCAATTCTTTTAATGGATTCTTGTAATTGAAATTGATAGCCGGAAAATTCTTGACCTAAAGTTAAAGGAGTTGCGTCTTGTAAATGTGTTCTTCCTAATTTTAAAATTTTATTAAATTCTTTAACTTTTTTTCCTAATTCTTTTTCTAACGATCTAAGCGCAGGTAACAATTTCTGTTTAGTTTTAATGACAATTGCAATATGCATAGCAGAAGGAAAAACATCATTTGTTGATTGGGATTTATTAACATGATCATTAGGATGGACTGGTTTTTTACTACCTAATTTCCCACCCATCATTTGAATGGCTCTATTAGCTATTACTTCATTAACATTCATGTTTGTTTGTGTCCCAGACCCTGTTTGCCAAACTTTTAAAGGAAAATGTTCATCAAGCTTACCTTTGATCACTTCATTAGATGCCCTAATTATATATTTACTAATTCTTTGATCTAAATCTTTATTTTTTGAATTAACTATCGCTGCTGCTTTTTTGATAATAGCAATTGAATGGACAACAATTAGTTTAACTAGAAAATCTCCAATATTAAAATATTTTTTTGATCTTTCAGTAGATGCTCCCCAATACTTGTTACCATCTACTTTGATTTTTCCGATACTATCAAATTCAGTTCTATATTTCATGAGTAGTTTAAAGTTATAATATACATTCAGTAAAAACAAATCAAACTGGATATGGAGTAAATATGAGTAATTTTCAAAGTGTTAAAAAATTTATGCAAACTTTTGGTCAAGAAGTTAAAAATAAAGCT
>Ga0209403_10006723_pt1 | contig 11564 bp, 9 predicted proteins | sample ArcticOcean_MG_C_8_FD_187440 | JGI IMG/M metagenome (GOLD analysis project Ga0209403, IMG submission 187440) | Marine microbial communities from western Arctic Ocean - ArcticOcean_MG_CB11_86 (SPAdes) (version 2) | ecosystem: Environmental > Aquatic > Marine > Oceanic | place: Arctic Ocean... | reverse complement strand
GCGCGGGTCCAGCCGCAGCCATGTTCAGGCCCGCTGCGGTCGACGGCACATTGCCGCCGGGCAACAAACCCAGAACATAGCCACCTATATCTTGGCCGGTCGCGCCTTCAATCACACTGTCGATGAGGCCGGAAAGAAATCCGACGGGTCCACCAAATAGAGATCCGCCAGCAATACGGGCGCCGGGCGCGAGCTCGTCGCCTGTCATTTTGCGATAGATCGAGGAGACGATGGGTATGTGTTGCAGTGGGTTGATCGTATCGATCAAGTCGCCAAAACGCAGACCGTCCTTACCCCAGAATTCCGTCCGACGATGGGGCGGCGAAGAAGCTGCTGCGTCAAGGAAACGATGGTCTTGGTCGAAAGTTGGGCCGGTTATCTGAGGACCGCTATTCATAACGACTTCGTAGCAATATACGGGCCACAAAAAGGTGACGGTTTTTGGGGCTATGGGTTGTGCGGTTCGCGCTTGGGGCATGCGCCGAGCTACAAAGTGCCCCGCCATCCCTGCCAGAATTGCCGGGACGCATTGGGAAGGTTTGCAAAAACTTAACGCCCGTGACGTGGATTACAACTCGTGGCCGTGGCGAGCTTTGGTGTCGAGGTATCGTTGGTTGTGGTTGTTGGGCGGAAATGCGTGGGGCACCCGTTCTACGACGTCGATGCCCAGCCGAGTGAGACCTGCGACCTTCTCGGGGTTGTTCGTCAGGAGACGAATGCCCTTGAAGCCAAGATGGCGGAGCATCTCGGCCGCGGGCTGGAAAATGCGCTCGTCATCTTCGAAGCCCAGTCGCCGGTTTGCCTCCATGGTGTCATAGCCCTGATCTTGCAGCGTGTATGCGCGGAGTTTGTTTATCAGCCCGATGCCGCGCCCCTCTTGAGCGAGATAAAGCAGCACCCCGGCCCCTGTTTCGTGCATGAGTCGAATAGACCCACGCAGTTGGTCGCCGCAATCACAGCGCAAACTGGCCAACAGATCGCCGGTAAAACATTCAGAATGGAGTCGCACCAACACAGGCGCGTCGGCGTGGGGTGTGCCAACAATAACGGCGACATGCTCGATCCCCGCATCGGCCGGGCGGAACGCAACAATCCGAGTGGATTCGGCACCGGCCAGCGGGACCTGAGCGCCAGATATTGGAGTGAGTGTGCGTGCGGTCTCAACCTCAAATTGCTCGATGGCGCCAGCGTCAGCGACGAGTAGGTCGTTTTTAGCCGCCCAGGCCGTTGGGTCCTCACCATCTGGTATCGCGGTGAAGACGACGGCAGGGAGAAGTCGGGCCCGCTTGCACAGCGTTAGCGCCTCTGCGGCGCCGGGATCGCGTTGCGCGAGGCGGAAGGGGCCGCGCATGGGATGATCGAGGTCGCTCGTCGGATCGGCCAGGCTGCGGATGGTCGCTCCCTCGATGTGGGACGTCAATTCAATCACGACAGTGTCCTCACCTGTCGGCGGTATATTGAGCACCGCCGCCCGCAGGCCCGTTATAGCTAATAGATCCGGGTTGAGCCCAAGATCGGTCAGGGGCCGAAGTCCGTCCTCCGCAAATTCGGTGGCGAGAACGACAACCCCGGCTTCACCTTTTTTGACGACAACAGGGGTTCCCCGCCGCAATTCGGCAATGGCGCGGATGACGCCGCGAGTGGATCGCTCGGATACAGATGGATTCTGGCTCAACGGTTAAGGTGCCTCTCGTGACGTGCTGCGCATACTACAACGCGATGCCCGGCCTCGGCGGTGTTGGCGCTTCTGGCGCCCATAGGTCGGGCAGTTCGCTTCAGTAAACAAGTCGTTTGACCCCTTGCTCAACGCTGGAAAGAGATTTTCGACTGATCCAATTTGATTGTCGGCCCGTATACCGGTTACATCCTTTTAGAGGCGAAGTTGCACCTCTAGACCTTGATAAACCCTAATCGCATCACAACACCCATCTTTTAGGGGATTTGCAGTGTTAGGGTTTCAGGAATGGCATTCTGTTTCGGGGTTAAGAACGATGTCGGTTAGAAAGCGTATCTTGTTGGTAGACGATGACGAGTCACTGCGGGGCGCGCTGGTGGAGCAATTGACGCTTCACGAGGAATTCGAGGTGAGCGTCAGTGGAACCGGCCAGGAGGCTCTGGAGAGAGCCAAAGAAGACACCTTTGATATGGTTTTGCTGGATGTCGCGCTGCCGGATATCCACGGCCGAGAGGTTTGCCGCCTGCTGCGTCGCGCCAACGTCAGTGTGCCAGTGATCATGCTGACAGGTGCGGACAGCGATGCGGAGCAAATTCTTGGCCTCGATTCGGGGGCCAACGACTATGTTACCAAACCGTTTCGCCTGGGGGTCCTCTTTGCTCGGATGCGCGCCCAGCTGCGCCAGCATGAGCAAAGCGAAGACGCGACTTTTGCGATTGGCCCCTACAGCTTCCGGCCCGCGGCCAAGATGTTGCTGCTGGACGGCGAGAAAAAGACCAAGGTCCGTCTGACGGAGAAGGAAACCTCGATCCTAAAATACCTCTGCCGGATCGGCAATATATCGGTGCCAAGGGACGTCTTGCTCTCGGAGGTTTGGGGCTACAACGCCGGGATGACAACGCACACGCTTGAGACTCACATATATCGGTTGCGCCAAAAGATTGAGGCCGACCCGTCAAACGCCACGTTGCTAGTGACCGCGCCGGGTGGCTATCGGCTGAATGCCTAATCCAGCTTATATAACAGTCTGTTATAGGCCAATTGAGCCTTTTCATTCACAGGCCTGTAAGCCAGAATGGCGCGCGTTTTTCGGGGGTCACCGATCTTGTCAGGCAGCGATTTTTTCGTACGGTTCTGGGGTGTACGCGGTAGCGTAGCCTGTTCCGCGCCGGATACCGTCAAATACGGTGGTAATACCTCGACCCTAGAGATTTGGTGTGGCGACCACCTTTTGGTGTTCGACGCGGGCACGGGTCTGCGCTACCTCGGCAACGAGCTGGTGACCCAGAAGGGTATCAAGGCGAGCCTCTACCTGACCCATACCCACTTCGATCATGTTTGCGGGCTGCCGTTTTTCCGCCCGGCGTTTTTTCCGACCAATGAATTTCAAATTTGGGCTGGACACCTTCAACCCAAACACACCCTTCGCTATGCGCTCACGGAACTTATGATGGCGCCGCTGTTTCCAGTCCCGCTTGACATATTTCAGTGCAAGTTGTCGCTTCACGACTTTAGGGGGGGGGATACGCTACAACCCTATCCCGAAGTTGAGGTGCAAACCTGCGTCCTTAACCATCCCAATGGCGCGACGGGCTATCGGGTGAACTATCGGGGCAAATCGATCTGCTACCTGACGGACACTGAACATACGCCTGGCGAGCCTGATCAAAATGTCCTCAAGCTGATCGAGGGTGCCGATCTCGTAATTTACGATGGGATGTACTCCGACGATGAATACAAGAACCGGGTCGGTTGGGGGCATTCGACATGGCAAGAAGGCGCACGCCTTTGCGACCTTGCCAACGTCAAACAATATTGCGTCTTCCATCACGACCCGGACCATGGCGATGACTATATGGATGAGATCGCTCAACAGGTCGCCGATATGCGACCCGGATCGCTGGTCGCCCAAGAGGGTATGATTTTGCGCCCTGACACCCTCGAACCCAGCTTCGCCTAAACGCGGCGTTTGGCGTGTCCTGAAACGGCTATGAACCTACGCCGATTGCGATTAGGGCTTTTGACCGTCACCAGTGTAGCCCAGCGTGGTTTTTTTGTTCCTTATCGCTATGCCGACACCATCGCCGACCAACAGCCGGAGTATGCTGAGATAGCGGCCATCTTCTCGAGCCACGAACCGGCTTTTGCGCGAACACTTAAACTTATCGACCAGGTGTCCGATACCCTCGCCACGTTTTCGGGACCGCCGCCGTCGCCGCGCTGGGCGCAAGATTGGTTTCCGCGTAGTGATGGCGCGGCAGCCTATGCGATGGTCCGTCATCACAAACCATCGCGCATTATCGAAGTCGGTTCGGGGCACTCGACCCGCTTCATGGTGCAGGCAATTGCCGACGGCGATTTCTCCTGCGCCTTCACCGCTATCGATCCGGCGCCGCGTGCCGCGATTGACGCGCTTCCCGTTCGCCTCATCCGGCAAACGGTTCAGGATGTTGATAGTGAGGTGTTCGCACCACTGATAGCGGGCGATGTGTTATTCATCGACTCCAGCCACCTCTTGATGCCGGGAACCGACGTTGACCTCTTGTTCAACCGAGTCTTACCAAGGCTGCCGGCCGGCGTATTCGTGCATATTCACGATGTGTTTCTGCCCGATGCCTATCCGAAAGTTTGGCAATGGCGCGGCTATAACGAACAGCTTGGCGTGGCGACGCTTCTTCAAGGCAACCGGTTTGCGCCACTTTGGTCGAGCCACTATGTCGTAACGCGTATGAAAGAGCAGATCGTTAAGAGCGTGATTGCAACGTTGCCGCTTCCCGAAGGCGCCGTCGAGAGCAGTCTGTGGTTGCGAAAGCTGTAGCGCCCTACTTGTAGGGATCGGCCGCGTCGCGAAGTCCATCGCCGAAAAAATTCAACGCAAGAACCGTGATGATCACAGGCACGACTGGGAGCATGAGCCACGGGTAAAGTGCGACAACGTTGATATTCTGCGCCTCGTTCAGTAGGACGCCCCAGCTCGTGATGGGTGGACGCAATCCGAGGCCCAAAAACGAAAGGGCTGTTTCCCCAAGGATCATCGCTGGTATCGAGAGCGTCGCAGACGCAATCAAATGGCTCATGAAACTGGGCAATAGGTGGCGTCCAATCACTCGCCGCGGACTGGCGCCCAACAATACAGCGGCGGTCGCAAAATCCTCTTCACGCAGGGCTAGGAGCTTTGAACGCACTGCGCGGGCAAGCCCAGTCCAATCGATCAGCCCGAGAATGATCGTGATTCCGAAGTAGATAAGGATAGGACTCCAGGTCACCGGCAGAGCAGCAGACAGTGCCATCCAAAGCGGCAATTCGGGGAACGACCGAATTATCTCGATCGTTCGCTGTACCAAGCTGTCGATCCAGCCGCCGTAGTAGCCGGCCAGTCCACCGAGCACGATACCCAACAAGAAACTGATGGTGATGCCGATCAGGCCGACGGTCAGTGAGATGCGCGTGCCGTAAATGATTCGCGATAGCATATCTCGCCCGAGTCGGTCTGTGCCTAGGAGGTAAAACGTTCCCCCATCGGCCGGACACACGACGTGGAAGCTTCCCTTGACCTGGCCCCAGAATCTGTACTCATCGCCGAGGCAGAAGAATCGCAGCTTGTAGATCTTGTCGGGGTTCGGCGTGTATTCGCGCTGCAAAGTCTCGAGATTAAGCTTTTTGTCGTAGCCGTAGACAAACGGTCCGATCAAGCTGCCTTCGTGAAATAGGTGGATTCCTTGGGGTGGCGCAAAGATGTTACGGCGATCGCGGAAGCTAAGCTCGTATGGAGCGAGAAACTCGCTGACCAAAATCGAGGAGTAAAGCACCAGAAGGATGACGCCGGAGATTACCGCAAGTTTGTGGCGCAACAGCTTCCACCACATCATCTTCCATTGTGAGGCCATGAAGAAACGCTCCTGCTCGGGCGTCATGGTCTCGATGGAATAGGGGTCGAAAGGCTCTTGGCTGACGAAGTGGACGAGCGGTTTGTCGTCGGAACGATCGGTCATCGGGTGCCACTCGCGCCGAGGCGAATGCGTGGATCAAGGAAAGCCAACGCCACATCTGATAAGAACATGCCGATCACCGTGAGCAACGCGAGACCCATTAAGAACGAACCCGCGAGGAACTGGTCTTGGGATTCGAGCGCCTGCAGTAGCATTGGCCCAGTCGTCGGCAGCGACAGCACGACCGACACAATGGCCGCACCAGATATGACCTGTGGCAACAGATTGCCAATGTCCGCAATGAACGGATTAAGCGACATCCGGAGCGGGTACTTGATCAGCAGGCGAAAACGCCCCAAGCCCTTAGAGCGCCCGGTGGTGACGTATTGTTTTTGCAGTTCGTCCAACAAGTTGGCACGTAAACGCCGGATCATCCCGGCAGTGCCGGACGTGCCAATCACCACGACGGGCACCCAAAGGTGTTCAAGAATCGATACCAGTTTGCCGAAGCTCCAGGGCTGGTCGAGGTATTGATCGGCCATCAGACCACCGATCTCTGTACCGAACCACACATTCGCGAGGTACAGCAGAACAAGTGCCAACAAGAAGTTCGGTGTGGCAAGGCCGAGGAAACCGAGGAACGTCAGACTGTGATCACCCCAGCTGTATTGATGCGTCGCCGAGTACACACCGATCGGGAACGACACCAACCAGGTGAAGATGATGGTTGAGAATGAGACGATGATCGTCAGCCAGATGCGGTCCCCGACGACGTCGGTCACAGGAAGGTCAAACTCGAAGGAATGACCCATGTCGCCCTGTAGCATGCCCGAGAGGCCTTCCGGTCCCGGCCAAACGCCGAGCCAGATCGCATATTGCTCAAGGAAGGATCGGTCGAGTCCGTATTGCGCGCGCAAGAACTCGATGCGTTCGGTCGCGGCGCTATCGCCCTGGGATTGTAGTTCGGCAAGCTGGTTCGATAGGAAGTCGCCGGGTGGCAGCTGGATGATTACGAACACCAAGAAGCTGATTACCAGCAAGGTAGGGATCATGATCAGCAGGCGCTGAATCAGGTAGTTGAACATGGATGCTTACCGCGGCCGATCTAGCGATCAAACCAAAAAGTGTCCGGCCGGTAAATGCCGAAATGCGCGCCTGGATCCCAGTTGTAGATTCCATCTTTTGGCACGTTGCGCAGCGTATCCCGCACCACAATCGGCTGCTTCACCCCGGAGACGATACCGATCATGAATACCTGGTTGGCATGAATGGCGAGCATTTTGTGCCAGATCGCCTCGCGGTCGTCAGGCGACTTGGAGGCGAGCCATTCCGCGTGGAGAGCGTCGAGCCGCTGGGCTTCCGGCAAGTCGACTTGCTCGCCGCTTCCACCTTTTGTCTCGTAGAACTGGCCCCACTGCGGCCATTGGTACTGATGCTGCGATGTAACGGCGAGCTCTTTCGGTTCAAATCGTGCCGTCGGCACGCCGTTCTCCCACCCGGTCCACACCGACATTTGGGTTTGACCGGCGAAAATGCGATTGCGGAACACCTCACGCTGCGAGGGTCGGCTGAAAACCTTGACGCCAATTTCGGCCCACGACTCGGACACAAGCTGCAGAACGTCAGTTTCTTCCGTACCTTCTCCTGCGGTCTCGATAATGATTTCGATCGGCCGGCCATCGGGCATCAATCGAATTCCGGCGCGGTTGCGCTCGATGAGGCCCATAGCGTCGAGCAAGTTGTTCGATTCGTCGAGATCGAACGTCGCCCACTGGAGTTGGTACTCCTCTTTGAATAGCGGGCTATCGGGAAGCACTGTGTTGTTGCCCTCGATGGCGAGACCAAAATAGAGCGCCTCGTTGATCAAACCGCGATCGATCGCCATCGACAGCGCGCGACGAAAGCGCACATCGCGAAACAATGCCCGCCAACCGAGGTCGTCGATATTGAGATTAGGGTAGAGCGCAATGTGCGATCCTTTGGCTTCGCGCCAAAGGTGGGTCACGTAGTTGTTTCGTTTTTCACCCTGCTTCAGGAAGGGAAAATTGTCGAAGGAGATGGCGCGTGCCTGTAGGTCAACCTCACCCGAACCGGCCTTAGCTGGAATGAGTTGCGCCGAGGCCTGGCTCATGAACACCCGATCGACATACGGTAGCTGGCGGCCCTTTTCGTCAATGCGGTGATAGTACGGGTTGCGTTGCGCTTCGAACCGATTGGCTGGTGGGCGGGTCACATTCATCCACGGCTGAAGCGTCGGCAAATCCGGATTATCGAACTTGTAGAGATTGTCGACGCGGTTGTGCCGGGCCGCCCAGCTGCGTGCGCCGCCAGCATTGGTCTCAAGTTGTTCTGGCGTGGCGTGGTCGATATGAAACGTCTTCAAGAAGTGTGCGGGGCGATATATGAACAACGGTGATGCGCCGGCGAGGCGCCCGAGAAATGATGGATTTGGACTTGCCCAGCTGTAACGGACCGTGGTCTCGTCGATGACTTCGAAAAGCGGAGGTTGCCCATCGACCAACATGTCGATCGGCGGGCCGGACGGTGACAGTTTAGGGTTGTTGGCGACGTCATCCCACCAATAGCGGAAATCTTCAGACGTAAATGGCGCGCCGTCTGACCATCTGTGGCCCTGCCGCAAATGCAACGTGAACACCCGGTCATCGTCGCTGTCTACTGCCTTTAGAATGTCGGGCTCGATCTCGAACTGTTCGTTGTAACCGACCAAGCGTGCGTAGCCATAGACCACGAGCAAACGCACATCACGAGCGCGACCGATTAGCATTTTAATATCGCCGCCATGGAGACCAATGAGTTTTTTGCCGCCTAGGTTCACCACTGACGGCTCGGTGGGCACGCGGTTGTATACAGGCGGCATCGTGCCGTCGCGAACGGCAGCTCTGAACATGGGCGTTTCTATAAAATTGGCAGCGCCGGCGGGGGCTTGAAGGGCTCCTAGGGCCAGCAAAAGTCCTAAGGTAGCGCCAAGGATGGGTCGGAAGAAACCTGTGTTTCTGTTCATCTGCGCAAGTCCTCCATTACGAGGTTTTCGCTGACGGCACGGACAAAATGGCGGTCACCTAAGTCGACCATATGAGAGGGGTCTGAACCGTTCAATGCGTAGGGTCTTGGCCAAGCTGCGGGATTAGATGCCTGGTCTTCGCGGAGTGCTCGGAAGTCGAGGCGTCGATCCGGGTTGGGATCAGGTACCGCCGACAAAAGCGCTTTGGTATAGGGGTGCACCGGGTTGTCGAAAAAGTTCTCGCGCGGCGCACTCTCAACGACGCGACCTGCGCACATCACCACGACGTGGTCGGCGATGTAGTCGATGACCGCCAGGTTATGGGAGATGAACAGGTAGGTCAGGCCTAGTTCTTGTTGCAGATCCTTCAACAGATTGAGGACCTGCGCCTGAATGGAAACATCGAGCGCCGATACGGGCTCATCGCAGATAAGGAGATCGGGTTGCAAAGCGAGCGCCCGGGCGATGCCGATGCGTTGGCGCTGACCGCCAGAAAATGAATGGGGATAGCGCCGCAGGTAAGGCACGGGCAGGCCGACCAACATCATGAGTTCGCGTACCCGCCCCATACGTTCCTCGGCGTCGCCAACGCCGTGGATCACGAGCGGCTCGCTGATGATATCGAACACTGTCATGCGTGGGTTCAGGGAGCTGTAGGGGTCTTGAAAGATGTATTGCACGCGACGGCGGTAATTGAGTAGGTCGGTGCCCCGCAGCTTAAGAACGTCGACCGTGCTGCCGCGATTGTTGAACATGATCTCGCCGGAGTCGGCCATCAGCGCACGCATGATCATCTTACTGGTAGTCGTCTTGCCGCAACCTGACTCACCTACCAATCCCACGCACGTACCGAGCGGCACGTCGAAGCTCACGTTGTCGACCGCTTTTACTGTGTCACCGCCGGAACCGCCGAACAGTCCACTCTTCCGAATCTGAAACTCTTTGCCTAGGTTGCGCACGCTGAGGAGCGGTTGATCGGTCGCGCTGCCCTCGGGCCAGGGGTCGCGCGTTTTCAGCAAGCTGCCCGCCTCGGTTTTGATTTCGCGGATAGGGACGAGGCGCTCGTCGCTTTTCATCCCGAAGCGTGGCACTGCTTTCAGGAGTGCCTTGAGGTAGGGATGTTCGGCATTGCGAAAGATGTGATCCAGGGTGCCCTGCTCCATCACCTTGCCGTGGTACATGACGATAATTTCATCCGCCATATTGGCGACCACGCCGAGGTCATGGGTGATCATCAAGATCGCCATCTGAAGCTGGCTCTGCAGATCTTTCATTAACTGAAGGATCTGCGCCTGGATCGTTACGTCTAGAGCAGTTGTCGGCTCATCAGCAATCAGCATGGCAGGCCTACAGATCAGCGCCATTGCAATCATCGCACGCTGTCGCAAGCCGCCCGAAAGCTCGAAAGGATAGGTTTTGACCGCCTGGTTGGCATTGGGAAAGCCAACCATGTCGAGCATTTCGCGGGTCGCGTCGATGCCTTCAGCCCGGGTCGCCGTATTGTGCAGCAGAAACGCTTCGCTGATTTGATCGCCAACGGTGTGGAGCGGCGACAGCGAGGTCATCGGTTCTTGAAAAACAATCGAAATGCGCCCACCGCGCAGCCGGCGCATTTCGGACTCTTTGATCGTGACGATATCGACGAAGTTCTGCGGCTTGTCGGGGTCGAAAAAGATAATTTCGCCGTGTGAGATCCGACCGGCTTTTGGAAGAATACCCATGATCGATTGGGAAACGACTGACTTGCCGGAACCCGACTCGCCAACAAGTGCGACGGTCTTGCCTCGGGGAACACGGAACGAAACGCCGCGCACGGCCTCGATACGTCCTTCGGGTGCCATGAAGTCGATGTTCAAATTGCGAACGATTAGAACGTTTCCCATCGGTACTCGACTAACCTCGTCTTATTCCGTTTTTTCTATGCCCATTGCGCCAAAATTTTCCCAGGCACCGGGGCTAAGGTCGACCTCGCTCCGGCGCGCTGCCGCGGCAACGTGCTGCGCGATATCTTCAAATCCAGCAATCGAAGAATCCACGGCGACCGAAGAACCGCCTCCACTGAGCTTCAGGCTCATCCAGCCGCGTTCGTGATCACGACGCGTCGAATAGTACCGTAGTTGAACGCTCTCCAATTCCTCCCAATTGAACCCGCGCGCCCTAAAGCCGCGCATTTGAATGCCTTCCTCCGACAGCTCTAACCTCTGCGTATGTCGAGTTGCCGTTCTTATCGTGAAAACCAAAAACAACGCTGTAAGTAACGAAAAAATATAGAGCCAGAAGGGCAAAAGATCATCCAAGAATAGCGGTCCTGCCGAAATAGTCAGGCCGATCACGGCCTTGGCGTCGTCGAGAAGGAGCGTTCGCAGTGGATATCGAAATCGTGTCACCGAGTTACTCGCGAGACGTCATCCACGCTGAGCCAACCCACCTTGCCGCCGAGCCGACTGAAGAGGGTCTCCAGGAAGGTCCAAGCGGCCGGGTCGTGCACGGCGTGATGGGTCAAGATACCCGTCGGTTCGCTCTCCTTTCCTTGTACCCGCAGCGCGGCCAAACGTTCGCGTAGGGCGCCAAGAACCGCTCCATCGCCGCCATATCCACGGCTTCCTCGCCAATCGATTATGTCGATGTGGACATCGACGACAGTGATACCTGTCACCTCTATCTGGGTCGTTTTGGCCGAAAGCGCGGTGTATCCGGCCCCAATCAGCGCGGCCCCAGCGATTGAACCAAAGCGGTTCCAAGGCGGCACGAAGATCGGCCGGGCCTGGGCACCAAAAGCGTCCTGAACGCGGCGGAGCCCGTCGCGGAGATCCTTCGAAATCTCGCTGAGGGACCGATGATCCCCGAATTCCGCTTTTTTCTGCCCCTCCGGGGCGTGATTGGTGTGCCCAAGTCCGTGCGGGACAACGGTGGTCGAGGCGGCCTGTGACGTCAACCA
>Ga0209403_10006720_pt1 | contig 11567 bp, 6 predicted proteins | sample ArcticOcean_MG_C_8_FD_187440 | JGI IMG/M metagenome (GOLD analysis project Ga0209403, IMG submission 187440) | Marine microbial communities from western Arctic Ocean - ArcticOcean_MG_CB11_86 (SPAdes) (version 2) | ecosystem: Environmental > Aquatic > Marine > Oceanic | place: Arctic Ocean... | reverse complement strand
AAGCCTTGCCTAAGGTATTACCTTCAGCGCCGCTGCCTGAGCCGAAGGGGGGGGGGCCGAGGGCGTTCGTGTTGCGGGAGCGATCGGGGCTGGCGCATCTGGAGATGGCTTTCGCGATTCCGTCGTTTAAACACGCGGACGCGCCGGCGCTCGAGGTGTTGACGATGATTTTGGGGATGGGGGAGAGTTCGCGGCTTTATAAGCGGGTGTGCGTCGCTCGCTCGCTGATGCACGAAGTGACGGCGGAGAATTTTTTCGCAGCGGGCGAGGGGTTGTTGTTTCTCGGCGGCCTGACGGCGCCGGGGCGGGTGGTCGAGGCGGCGGGCGAGATTTTGCGGGTGGCGCGCGAGCTTATCGAGGTGGCCCCGCCGACAGCGGGGGAGATGGCCCGGGCGCGGGTGAATTTCGTGGCGGATATGGAGTTTCGCCGCGAGGGTATGGGCGGTTATGCGCGCATCGCGGGGTATGCCCGGTTGATGGCTGGAAGCGTCGGATTCGCCGAAAATTATCTTGGCCGGCTGCTTGAGGTGACGGCGGAGGATGTTTCTCGCACGGCGGCGCGCTGGCTCCGTTTGGAGGGGCTGACCGCGGGCGTGCTCATCCCGGAGGGTGCGAATGGCGGCTCGAAAGGCCCGGATACTGGACCGAACGGTTCAATTAAGAGGCCGGGCGGGGGGCTGGGGAGATATGAGCTACATGTGGCACTCAAGAGCGGCTTCGCACCCCTTGAACTGGAGAAGATAGCCCAGGGTGCTGGAAAGGCCCTGAAATTAAGGGGAAATGGGGTTAAGGCGGCGCTGAAAGATAGGCCCAAGGCGGGGCTGGCACAGGTGAGGGCAACACAGGGACGGGTCCTACAGGGGCGGGCCTCCAGCGGAAAGAATGAGATACACAGATTTAACCTTCCCGGCGGCGCGCGTCTACTTGTCCAGCCCGAGGGCGCGGCGCGAGTCATCGCCATTCGGGCGGTTGCCCTTGGTGGGCAGCGTCTTGAGGCGAAAAACGAGGCGGGGCTTCATAATCTGATGAGCAGCGTTGCGCCCCAGGGGACGGCGTCGATGTCCTCCGAGGCGCTGGCGACGCGTATCGACGGCCTAGGCGCCCTTGTCGAGGGTTTTTCGGGCCGCAACAGCATCGGCCTTTCCGCTTCGGGTATTTCTGATGTCGCCGATGAATTGATCGAGATATTTGCCGAAATCCTCACCAAACCAAGGTTCTCGGCGGGGGATCTGGATTTGGTGCGCCGCGAGATCGCGGCGGAGCGTCGCGGCGACATGGACGATCTGGGAAATCTCGCGCGTCTCAGGGCCATGGCCCTTCTTTATGGTGATCATCCTTTCGGCAGACATCCACTGGGAAATCCTCGCGTGTTGGCTCGATTTACCCCGGCGATTCTGCGCCGTACATGGCGCAGATGGATTTCACCTCAAAATATCGTTCTAAGCGTAGCGGGCAATGTTGACCCAGGATTTGTGTCGAAAAAACTCAAGGCTTGCCTTCATAATTGGGGCAAGGACTCACCTCGAACGCGCTTGCCCTGCACTCCAGTATCCCCGATCCCACCCTCAAAGGGACGAAGTCGGCGCTATGTGGTCGAAAGGGCTTCACAAAGCCATATTCAATTGATTTTTATGGGTGCTGACTTTCATGATTCAAGGCGCTACGCCCTATCCATATTGACTACAGCACTGGGAAGCCAGGGGGGCGGTCTTTTTTGGGAACTTCGGGAGCGGCGGGGGCTCGCATATGCGGTCTATGCCTCCTCCGAAGAAGGGCTTGCTCCTGGCCCGATATCTTTTTATGCGGCCACTGCTCCTGAGGATGAGGAAGAGGCCGTCGAGATTTTTTACAATGAAATTGAGAGGGTGCGCCAAACCGGGCTTGAGCACGTTGAACTTGAACGGGCAAAGGCATTTTTGATCGGGGATTACTTGCGCTCTCTTCAGCGTGCAGGAGCACGAGCCTTGGAAATGGCCTTCGATGAACTCTACGCACTTGATAAAGAAGGCCCTGAATCTTACAAGGATAAGATTCAAACGGTGAGCAACGAGGATGTGATGGCAGTTGCTAGAGAATTTTTCGCTCCGGGAAAAGAGGCTATGGTCCGTCTCGGCCCACTGATTAGGAAGAATAAATAGATCTCTTGAAATCTGTCATTAACTTCTGCTGACGAGTTACCGAAAATCCCCACCTTTTTTTTTGAAATCCCTAAATTCTTTTTCCTGCAGTTGAAGCTTTGTACGGGTTTTTTCCACTTCAATAATCATTTTATTCTCTTTGAAGGTCCTCTCTCTTGTCTCGGCGAGTCGATTTCGCCGACGGAGTAAGGTATCTCTTCTCTTGGGGTCTCGTTCGAGGACAAGTTCTCTGTCGATTGCTGTTATTCGTTTGTGTAATTCGTCGAGAGATTGAGAGTTGCGGGGAACGATATGGAAACCTTTGGAACCACTCCTCCTCAATATCGGTTCCTTGATAGATTTTAATCGACCAGCTTTGATCTCTTCTTCATAATTAAATTGGTACCTCGCAGGGTAGCTATCAACACTGGGAGAAAGGTTCTTCTTGGCGGGTTTTTCCTTTTCTTTTTTATTTCCTTTGTCGGCACTCAACTGCTTGAAAATCGAAGAAACGCTGTTTTTGGTGGATTGGTAGGCCGATAGGACTCCTTTCTGGGTTTGCCGCCAAAAGCTTGATGTCGGGGAAGATGATGAAATTCCGGTACAACCGGATGCTAATACAAGCAGAACGATAGAAACTAATAACCTTGAAGGAGTGTACATGACAGGAAATCCAAATGGGCGGGAACTGTAGGGGAAGAAAATCCTATATCGCGGCTCTTTCGTATTCAGTTTTCCCTGGGGGTCTCATTATTTCACCCAAGCGCTTTGAGGCTTCTTCGATGAGAGGGATTAAACTTTTGGGATCGATACCACTTACACCAACACCATTGTGGCGTCTGCATAGATTCGCCAACTGAATATCGTCAGCTTTGTCCATTTTGTTGAAGATGTGAAAAATTGGTGTGGCACTTAGGCCGAGTTCATTTAAAATTATTTCCACTGCAGTAATTTTTTCTTCGCAATCCGGGTCCGAAGCATCGACTACGTGTAGGAGGAGGTCTGAATCATGAAGTTCCTCCAGCGTTGACTTGAATGCCCCGATTAATTCTTTGGGAAGATCATGTATGAATCCCACAGTGTCCGTGATGAGGACTTCTACCTCACGAGGCAGGCGAAGGCGCCGGCTTGATGTGTCGAGTGTTTCGAATAGTTGATCAGCTGTTGACACTTCGCTCTGGGTTAACGTGTTGAGAAGTGTGGATTTTCCCGCGTTGGTATAACCCACCAGTGAGAGAATTGGAACTTCGCGTCGAATTCTGAGTCTTCGTCCTTGTGCTCGTTTGTGTTGAAGTTTATCCAGTTCGCGCTCCAGGTGGCGAATACGCTCATCGGCTCGGCGTCTCGATACTTCAAGCTTCGTCTCACCTGGTCCACGTCCGCCAATACCGCCGGTGAGGCGGCTCATTGCCGAGTGTTTAGTGGAAAGCCGGGGAAGCATGTATTTGAGTTGAGCAAGTTCAACTTGTAACTTTCCGACTCGGCTTTTAGCACGTTGGGCGAAGATGTCGAGAATGATCTGTGTCCGGTCGAGAATTTTCAAATCCGTGAATTCGGCGAGATTTCGTACTTGGGCGGGAGAAAGCTCCTGTGCGAAAACTAGTGCTTCCGCTCCAGTCTGCATTGACCGCATCAGAACATCAACAAGACGCCCCCTGCCGATGACGAACCTGGGGTCTGGTGATTTGCGGCGTTGGCGTATCCTGCCACAGGGGGTGAGGCCCGCACTAACGACGAGTATCTCAAGCTCGGTCAATTCGGCATCAGCTGTCCATCCATCGCGATTGCCCAGATCGACGAGCGCGAGGAGCGCCCGTTCCCCCATTTCGAATTGTGTGGAATCACGCTGTATGCGAGAGAATTCCTCTTCAAGCGAAGAAATAAGAATGGAAAAATCGAGTTCCAACCTTTCGATGCTGGGAAATAGCATTTGTTCCCAGAGGGGGGGGGCAGCTTTGCTCGATGTCGCTGTTTTAAAATCTCCGATATCATCTTCATCGCCCTTAGATGCTGGAAGAATATGGGCAACATGAATACGGCCAGTTTGGCCCTCTTCGAGAGCTTCGATGGCTACCATGGCATCTAGGCGAAGCAATGCCATATCTGTCAAATCTTCTTGAGAAAGTGGAGAAGGTTTGAGATGTGTATGGATACATCTAAGTCCGCGCAGTCTTGAGACACTAGCACGTGCACGCCCGAGTTCTGGAATTTCGATTCTCTGCGAGTTTCCAACTATGACATAACGAACTGTGCCTAAGCGATCAACAAGGATACCTATTTGTTGTGAAATTTCGATTGAAATTGTAGCAAGCTCTCTACCAAATTCGAGATGAATTAGCTCGTGCGCTGGGATTTTTCGGCGGTAGAGTCGCTCAAGAGCTCTGATTTGCTTTGCTTTAAGACCTGTCAGGTTTCCGTGTAATTTGGCGATGAGGGAAAAACCTTTATCTTTGGAGTCTAAAACATTCTCAAGCCTTGTTGAGTATATTAGTGTCACTCGCAGATTGCTGCAAGTCGGAGACTCTCTTGAATTTAATTGATTTATTTGACAGCTAAGAGAGTGTAAAATAGAGAGCTACTCCGATTTAAATGATATGTCTATTGTCAATAGATTTTATGAATTAAGCGCTAGGCAAGTTGAGGGGCTACATGGTTCAGGAACGAGATACACGGCTTCTTCAGATTGAGGACATGATTCGGCGTCTTCTTCGCCGCAATGCGGAAACACATCTGGGGAACGCCTTGGCTAAAGTTCATCCTGCCGAGGCAGCCCATATCTTCCGTAATCTCGAAACCGAAGAGCGTCAGAGAGCTTTTGCCGTCATCCATGACATTGAGCGCCGTGCAGAGATTCTTTCCGAGTGCGATCAGCAAATAATTTCTGAACTGCTCGAACCGATGTCAAACGAGGAAATTGCCACTCTTTTAAAACAAATTGACAGTAACGATACACGCCATATTCTCGAAGCGCTTCCCGAGGGACGTGCCAGTGAAGTTGTCGAACAAATGGATGTGCATGAATCTTTCATTATTGAAGATATCATGGCCTATGCCTCCGATTCCGCAGGCAGCATCATGTCGGATTCGTTTGTGGCGTTTTTCGATGAAACCACAGTTGAAGAGGCAATTAATGAAGTCAGGAAGGCGAATGAGGTTGATTACGTTTTTTATGTGTATGTTTTGGGTGAGGATCGTCATTTAAGGGGGGTAGTAAGCCTGCGTCAACTTTTACTCGCGGAGCCTAAAATACGATTGTCAGAAGTAATGACTTCCAATGTTTGGAGTGTCACCATTCACTCGGACCAAGAAGACGTGGCGCGTCTTGTTTCCCGCTACAATATACTGGCTATTCCGGTTGTGGACGATTCGGGTGTCATGCTTGGGGTAGTTACGGTTGATGACGTGATTGACGTGCTCCGCGAAGAGGCGACCGAAGATATCCTCAAGATGGCAGGAACTCATGCCGAGGAGATCACCAATCTTTCCGTAGGCAGAATGGCTTGGATTCGCTTTCCCTGGCTATTTGTGAGTTGGTTGGGCGGGGTGGGCGCATCCTTGCTGATTGGAGTTTTTGAAAATGAGATAAGCAAGGTTATTGCGCTGGCTGCTTTTATGCCCGTAATTATAGGGATGGCGGGAAACGTAGGGACCCAGAGCGCGACCATCATCGTCCGAGGGTTGGCCACCGGGCGTGTGAGTCCGAAAGCGTGGTTCCGTGTGGTGTCGAAGCAACTGGGGGCGGGTGTGATTCTTGGTGTCGCCTACGGTGTCCTTCTGGGAATACTGACGTTGTTTCAGTTCGGGTCAGCCACCAAAATCGGGTTAGTGGTCGGATTTTCGATAGCGATTGTCATGACGCTGGCCGCATTGCTCTCATCTATTTTTCCACTTCTCATGCATCGCTTCAGATTTGACCCTGCCCTTTCGACTGGCCCATTTGTTACAACAGGGGTTGATGTCATCGGCATTTTGGTTTATTTCACCATCGCCAGATATTTGCTCTTTTAACCATGTATCGGAATTTGCCTTGCCGCTAACCACAACCATCCGTGTTCGCTACGCTGAAACCGATCAGATGGGTGTTGTACATCATGCCGTCTACTACATCTGGTTCGAGCATCTTCGCACGGAATATTTCCGCGAACTCGGAATTCCCTACAGCGAACTTGAGGCGCAGGGTATCTTTTTTCCCGTGCTTGAGAGTGGTTGCCGTTATAAAGAAGGAGCCCGGTACGACGGTGAAGTCACCATTACTGGTTGGCTCAGAGAGCCTCGGGGAGCGAGGGTTCGTCTTGATTACCTAGTCGAACAGGAAGGCCGTGTCCTCGCGGAGGGTTTTACTGTGCATGCGCGGATAGATGCTGCTCGCCGTCCGGGTCGGATACCGATTAAAATACTCGATAAGATGAAGGCTGCGGCCTCGCCCCCTGGAGAGGGGCCGGGTGAATTGCCATGATGAATGTTTCACCTTGTGTTGCCTTGACGGTTTTGTTCCACTCGCTGAAGATTCTTGGCGGCGATCAGTAAATTGATTTGAGGAGAAAAATGCTCGGAGAGTACGAACCAAGAAACTATGAGGCCAAATGGCAGGAAGTTTGGGATCGAGAAAAAATCTTTGAAGCCCCCGACGACCCTGGTGAAAAGCCCACTTATTATTGCCTGATGATGTTCCCCTATCCGTCGGGTGACCTGCACATGGGCCACGCCTGTAACTACACCATGGGGGATGCTATCAGTCGCTATCGTACGATGCGCGGCTACGCTGTTCTGCACCCGATGGGATGGGATGCCCTCGGCCTTCCGGCCGAGAACGCGGCCATTCAGGCGGGAAGCCACCCGGCGATATGGACAAAGCGGAATATCGATAACATGCGCCGACAGCTTCGCCTCGCCGGACTCGCCTATGATTGGCGACGCGAAATTTCGACCGCGCATCCGGGTTATTACCGATGGACCCAATGGATTTTCCTTCAAATGCTAAAGCGCGATCTCGCGTTTAAAAAGGAGTCTCTCGTTAATTGGGATCCAGTAGACGAAACTGTCCTGGCCAATGAGCAGATTCATGATGGTATTGCGTGGCGGAGCGGTGCGACTGTCGAGAAAAGATGGCTCAGCCAATGGTTTTTCAAAATAACAGACTATGCCCAGCGTCTACTGGACGATCTTGATGGGCTGGACGGTTGGCCTGAGCATGTCAAACAGCAGCAACGCAACTGGCTTGGACGGAGCGAGGGTGCGCGTATTGATTTCAAGCTTGAATCCTCAGGCGAGACGATTTCGGTTTTCACGACGCGACCTGATACCGTCTACGGCGTCACCTTCATGGTTTGTGCCCCGGAGCATCCCCTGATCGAACAATTACTCGAAGGGAATTCCCAGGCTGAGGAGATTAGGGCCGCTGTCGCCGCCATGCGGGCCCTGAGCACTGCCGAGCGGATGAGTGAGGAAAAAGAAAAGACGGGGGTCGATACTGGTCATTTTGTCATCAATCCCGTGAATGGCGACAGGGTGCGCCTTCTCGTTGCCGACTACGCTCTGATGGAATACGGCACGGGAATTGTCATGGGTGTGCCGGCTCACGATCAAAGAGATTTCCTGTTCGCGAGAAAATACGGCATTCCGATTAAAGTGGTCATTCAACATCCCGGCGGTGGGCTCGGCAGTAAGTCGATGAGCGAGGCCTATGTCGAGGATGGCGTTATGCAGGATTCGGGGCCCTTTGATGGCCAGCCCAATCGCGAGGCTTATCCGAAGATGGTTGGCTACTTCAACGATCAAGGTTTTGGTGGTCGTACTGTAAACTGGCGACTTCGCGATTGGTTGATCTCCCGGCAAAGGTACTGGGGTGTGCCGATCCCTGTTCTTTATGAAGAAGATGGTTCGGTGACTCCGGTGGCTGACGAGCAGCTTCCCGTCATGCATCCGCGGGAGGTTGAATTCACGGGCCGTGGAGGAAACCCACTGGCGCAAAGCTCGGATTTCGTAAATGTCATCAGCCCCAGAACGGGAAAACCGGCACGCCGTGAGACGGATACGATGGACACCTTTGTGGATTCCTCGTGGTATTACCTACGGTTCGTTTCATCGCGGAACGAAAAGGCTGTGTTCGATACTGCGAATGTGAACCGCTGGCTTCCCGTTGATCAGTACATCGGAGGGGCCGAGCACGCTGTCATGCACTTACTCTATTCGCGATTTCTCACGAAGGTGCTTTACGATTTAGGACATGTTTCCTTCGAGGAGCCCTTTAGAAATCTCTTCACGCAAGGAATGGTTTGCCGAACTGCCTACCGTGTCTCAGGGGCCCAGGGAAACGTTTGGGTGCCCTATCGCCATGTAGACGAGGAGCGGCTCGTCGCGACGGAAGATGGTCCCGAGGGGAGTCGATACAAGTCGGGTGACCAGGTGGTAGGCGACATGGCAGTGATGAGCAAGAGTAAACTCAACGGTGTGTCGATTGAAGAGTGTTCGGGCCGATTCGGAGCCGACGCGGGGCGGCTTTATACTCTGTTTATTGGTCCGCCCGAGCGCGACAAAGAGTGGCGCGACGACGGCCTCATCGGGGTGCACCGTTTCCTGCAGCGTCTCTGGGGCACTTTTCAGGAGCGGCTTGAGAGTTGGAATGCGGCGGAGCTCCATTCTGGTGATGCTTCATCGATCTCCGATTCGGGCCGCAAGCTTCGCCGAGATGCGCACTACACGCTCCAACAGGTAAGCGATGTCTACGAGAAAACTTTTTCGTTCAACACAGCCATAGCGAGAATCATGGAGCTATCCACCTCGCTGCGCACCGAAGCCGAGGCCGAGGCCGGAGTGCAGCGCGAGGCGGCCGAAATTCTCCTTTTGTGCATTGCACCACTGGCGCCGCATGTGGCCGAGGAACTCTGGGCCGCACTGGGCAGTGGGAAGGGAGGGGGGAGCATTTTTCGTGAAGATTGGCCTTCTTTCGATGAGAGCGCCATCGCCGCCGAGGAAAAGGAATTCGCTGTCCAGATAAACGGCAAGACCAGGCGCACCTTTATGGCACTGCCGGAAGCCGCCAAGGAAGAGCTTCTTGATAAAGCACGATTGGTGGCGGTTGATTATATCGCGGGAAAAGAAGTGGTTAAGGAAATTGTCGTTCCGGGAAGGCTTGTTAACATCGTCGTGAAAGGATAGCCATGAAATTTTCATTTTTCATGATGCCGCTTCATCACCCATCCGAGCACCCCACGCTAGCCTTCGAGCGTGACATCTCCCTTATCGAATATACAGATTCTCTTGATTTCGATGAGTTTTTCATCGGAGAGCATCACTCCGGCGGCTGGGAGACCATGCCATTGCCCGAGATGGTGCTCGCCAAGGCATCCGCCAACGCCCACCGCATTCGCCTCGGCACCTCGGTAGTCGATCTCCCTTTCCACCACCCATTCCATGTTGCCGAGCGAATGGCTTTTCTCGATCATCTGACGCGGGGCAGGGCGATTCTGGGTGTCGGGTCGAGCAATCTTGTCACGGACAAAGCGCTTTTTCAGGTTCCTCCAGACCGCGCCCATGACATGATGGCCGAGTCAGTGGACATCATCGTGAAGCTGCTTGAATCAGACGATCCCATCGATTATGAGGGCCGCTTCTGGAAACTACGTGGAATGAGGCTCCAACTCCGATCTTATCAGCGACCGCGCCTGCCCCTTGCCGTTGCCACCTCGGGAAGCCACCGGGGACTTGAACTCGCTGGACGCTACGGGATGATCCTCATGTCGATGGCCGGGATGAATCGAGGTACCAATCCACCTCTCTCGGAGCAATGGTCCGTTGTCGAACAGACCGCAGGCGAGTATGGCGTCAAGACCTCACGGGACAACTGGCGTATGGCGACAAGTGTTTACCTTGCCGAATCTCGGGAGGAGGCCTGGGCCGATGTTGAAGAGGGAATCTTGCGCGAGACGGAGTATTTCTGGAAAATAGGAATCCAGTCCCAGTACGAAGAGTATCCGGGACAGCCTTTGAGCGAAATTACAGCGCGATCGGCCGCCGAGCGGCGGCGTTGGATCATAGGAACACCGGATGACGCCATCGCCGCCATCGAGCAGATGCAGGAAGAAACGGGTGGTTTCGGCGGTCTCATGCTCACCACTCACGAATGGGCGGGCCCGGAGAAACTGCGCCGCTCGCTTGAACTCTTCGCTCGCCACGTTATCCCACATTTCAAAGGATTTACTCGGGGTTTTCATGACGAGTGGCAGATTATCAAGGAACGCCACGAGGCTGGGGGTTTTCCCCTTAACACGGAAGGCCGCCCCAGCAACCTCGGTCGGTATGAAGGCGAGCCCTCCGATTAAATTTCAGCTAGAAAAAAAAGAGCGGGGCTTTCGCCCCGCTCTCGCTGTAATCTCTGTCCACTCTTCTTAAGATTGGAGGAGTTGGAGCACTGCCTGCGGGATGGCGTTGGCCTGAGTCAGAATAGCCGTACCCGCCTGCAAGAGTATCTGGTTTCGCGTGAACTCCACGGTTTCATCGGCGAAGTCCGCATCCCGGATGGCGCTTTCAGCAGCTGAGAGATTCTCTTTCGCGACTCCCAGGCTGTTGATGTTTGATTCGAGAACGTTCGCCTGGAAGGCACCCAAGTTTCCTCGGATGGTCGTGATGGTGTTGATCGCGTCGTCCACCAGTCGGAGCGCATCGTTCGCGCCGTCCGAGGTGAGGACGTTGATGTCGGCGACGGTCTTGGCCGAGGTGAGAAGGCCCGTGGCCAACTTGCCGAGGTTATTCGACCGAACGTCTTCAATGGACTGCTTAACGGTCTGGCCCGAGTTGGCGCCAACCTGGAAGAGCAGCGAGTTCTGAGTGACGGTGGTCTTGAGAGTCCCGTCTGTGGGCAATGTCGTGGATGTCGAGGTGTACTTGACCTTGACGCCGTTGGCCTTATCGCCTGTTGAATCGAGCGTCATGAACTGCCCGTCCCCGGTGGCCTTGACGCCGTTAATCGTACCCGCGAGGTCCTTTCCCTGAACGTTCTGGAGGCTTGTACCAATACCAAGGTACTGACTCAGGGTATTAGCATTGGTCGATTTGACCGTAGTCAGGTCATCCCCGAACTCGGTGTTCGAGAATATCAACTGGTTCTGATCACTGTTTGCAGTGTCAGCCTTGAAGCTCGCCTTGACTTTGATTTCATCGGCCTCAATCGCGGAGTTGATTCGCGAGATAACCGATGTGAGGGCCGTGCCCGCCGCGATTTTGACAATCGTTGAGTCGTTGATTGTCAACGTCTCACCGACTACCTTGATGTCCGCGATCGAAAGCCCGGTGCCAGCGCCCAAAGTCGCCACCACTGCGGCGGTTTGTCCGCCTACGCCCGTTAGCGTCTGACCTGTAAAGCCCGATGTCACCGCCGCACCCACGCTTGCCGCCGCCGCCGCGGTGGCGTTATTGTTGACGGTGATGACCCTGGCGGATAGAAGATCAATA
>Ga0209403_10006711_pt1 | contig 11575 bp, 10 predicted proteins | sample ArcticOcean_MG_C_8_FD_187440 | JGI IMG/M metagenome (GOLD analysis project Ga0209403, IMG submission 187440) | Marine microbial communities from western Arctic Ocean - ArcticOcean_MG_CB11_86 (SPAdes) (version 2) | ecosystem: Environmental > Aquatic > Marine > Oceanic | place: Arctic Ocean... | reverse complement strand
TGAAATAAAATAATTGAGGCTGATTATTAGAATGGATTTATTAGATAATGAAATACAAACTTGGTAAAATTAGATTTGTATTATTTTGTGGTATTTTATTTAGTAGTAGAACGAGAATGGAACGAAGGCGGTAGGATAAATATTAAATAAAGCTATAAGTTACTGATATTTCTGGTGCGGGCGGAGAGACTCGAACTCCCAACATTCAGATTCGAAGTCTCAATGGTTGGAAGAATAAGGATAAATAAGGATAATAATATCAGTATTCTATAACCTTTATCTCTTCCTGCCTTTCCCCAGTATATCCTAGTTATTTAACTCTTAGTGGAACGAGAATGGAACGAGGATTTGTTATCTTACTTTATTTAACCATCCCTTCAACTCTATCCAGCAAAGTTTGAACATTTTGCCGAGTATTACAATCAGTCTTGTAGCATTTTAGATCAAGCTAAATTACTATCCATGTACGCATAATAGGAAATGTTCATATCTTTGAGGATGTCGTGGCGCATGAAAATCTCTTCAGCAGCACAATCTCCAATTGCGCCATGAAACAGGTACAATCTTTTCGAGGGATACCTCACTATCGTATCGATGTAATACGTTCATACTATATGGATGAAGAACACCTGAATAAAGCAAAGGGGGGGTGGGGTCACAAAACAGGCACCAAGCACTATATATAATATCCCATCAACCTACACGGGGTAGAAATTAGGTTTGTTAACTTGTACTATAAAAGCATAAATTATTTTTTAATTAAATAGCATTTTTATTCAAATTGATTAATTATCTTTTACTACGCTTAAATCAAATCATCCGAATTTTCATTATTAATTTATTATTAATATTTAATTTCTCGATAGCTCATGCTGCCATATTTGATGTTGAAGCCCACGGAGTCTATGGCGGATTCTGGAGAGATTTATATAAATTTGGTCCTGTAGTAATTGACACAGTTGGAGGTGACCTAGGTGTATTTATTGATAATGACATTAAAGTGGGATTTTCCTTTGCAACCGTGGTCGGCTTGATTTCAGGCAATCAGGAAGATGATGTATTTGATGCAGTCAACGGTAGTTATGGAAGCCCCGACAGATACAGTGGTGGACTCAATGCATTGGAGCCAGCTGATTTTTCCTATAGTACGGCAGCGCTTAAATTAGAATACATTCTTTTTGATGGTACAACATTTGGTTGGTCAACAACAGGCAACTTCGGACAAGGGGTATTTGGACAGGGTAAAATTAATAATGCCTCTGGTTTGGAAAAGGAGGAATATAAATCCTTTTCTCATATTTATGGCTCTCTTGGTTTGGCAATCATCATTAAAATAACAAATAATTTTAGAATGTCATTTGGAATTTCGAATCGGAAAGATTTAGATGCAAATGATAAAAGTCGACCCGCAGGATTTGAAAATTTTGATGCTGTAACAATTTACAATCACGTATATATGGTTAAATTTTGAGTCTATAGAGCTATAAGATAAGCATGGTGCAAGGCAAACCGACGACGCCGTCTATTTTAACATAGGGTGTAATATTATACAGCAAGTTAAAACAAGATAAATAAATATGACAAATACTAACTTAACTAATCAAAGGCAGGTATTCGTTGAGGAGTATGCACGCTCCGGAGATCACTTGGAAGCAGCAAAGAAGGCTGGATACAAAGACACTCATACTTTTTTTAGGGGAATCATTAATTATATGAGTTTGAAGATTGTTTCCAAAGGTTAACGGAAAAGACGTTTTAAGGGGACTCTCCTTACTGCAAATAATGATTTAAAAATTATTATTATTAATTAACTTGACATATATCATAAAAATATTTTAATTATGTTATATATATATATTGATCATAATTTAATTATTATTAAATAAAATAAACAATGAAAAAATTAGCAGGTAACATTGCATTAATGCTCACCCCATTTAAAATTGATGGTCAAATTGATTTTAATGCATATAACGCTTATGTAGAATGGCAGTGCCAATTTAAACCTACAGCGCTATTTACAGTTTGTGGAAGTAGTGAAATGAAATGGTTAAATTTTAGAGAAAGAAAAGAACTTATTAAAAATACTATTAAATATTCAAATGGTATACCAGTAATTGCAACAGCAAATTTAAACCGTGTATATCAAAATCATACTAATGAAATACGTGAAATATGTGATCTAGGTGTGGAGGCAGCAGTAATCGTTCCTCCTCAAAAAATAGAATTAAATTCAAATATTCATTATGAATATTTGAGTAACTTAAATAATATCTCAGATGTACCATTAATATTATATGAATGGCCTCAAGTAAAAAAACATTTCATTGATCCAAATTTCTATGCGAAACTTGTAAGAGACAATATAGTTATAGGTATTAAAGATACAACTTGTAATTTAAAAGACATAATAAAAAAATTAAATGCCTCAACTGATTCTTTAATTTATCAGGCAAACACTCCATTCATGCTTGACTCAATCAATAAAGGTATTAAAAATGTTATGGTTATAGTTTCAACAGTAGAATCTAGTATAATTTCTAAAATATTAAAAAATTATGACACTAATCCAGAAATGTGTAAAAGTTTGCACTTATCTTTAATTTTTTTAGATTCATTATTACGGTCTGGTTATCCTTCATCAGCAAAGTATGTACTGAAAAAAAAAGGAATGAACTTTAATGAATTTACTAGATGGCCTAACACATTAAACTCAGAAATAAAAAAATCATTAGATCTTTTTTATATAAATTTATGAAATATTAATTTAAAATACTGTTGTTTCAAAAAAAATAAAAAATATCTATATAATGGCGTCTTCGTTGTCGGAACATAGATAATTAGTCCTTATCCAGTATGGCCAACATTCATCAAAGATTGTAATTTTGATTTCCTGTTTATGGATACAAAACACATATTTTTTGATAGATCAACGTTATCATGAATGTGTACTACAATGCAGTAATATGCTATCCACCTTTAGATAGAATGGAATCACCTGTACCCTATATAACTACACGATTTATTGATGATGGCTTTAGTGGAATAATTTCTTCTCACATCAAAACTATAGAACAGGTATAAGAATTAGTTGGTTTTACTCAAAAAGAACGACAAACCGAAATTATTAAACATAAATTTTGAAGATAATTATATAAACTTAAATTAGCAATTATTCAGATTTAATCCAATGTATTGAGGTTTGATTAAAATTTTAAATTGATAAATTTTTAGGATTTTTAAAAGATTAAATAGATTATTAATATATTATATTAATAAATAAATCATATAAGTATGATAAATAAAAGTTAACATGAATAATAAATATTACAGTAATATTTTCAAAAAAGTTCCAGGAAATATAATTCATCATGTGCCAGCACATACAAGAAATTTTATTGGGTGTCCATCTATAGTAAGAATAGCTAAAAATAGATATCTTGTCTCTCACTCATATTTTGGGAAAGGATCAAAATATTCAGAAACATTCATTTATGAAACACAAGATGGTGGTAAGACGTGGTTTTATATAACAAAAATTGAAGATCAGATTTGGTCAAATATTTTTATGTCGGACAATACTGTTTACCTACTTGGAACTGATCATTGTGATAATAATTTAGGAAGGTTAAATGGAAAAATTGTGATCCGTAAATCATTAGACGGAGGTAGAACATGGACAACTGCAATAAACTCAAAAACAGGATTAATTACTGATAAAGAGGGATATCATACAGCTCCTACATGCACTCTAATATTTAAAAACAGGTTGTGGAAAGCTTTTGAATATGCACCAGAGCCAGATCGTAAAAAATGGGTAAGCTTAGTAATTTCATCTAGTCTCGATGACAATTTACTTGAAAGAGATTCATGGACTTTTTCAAATTCAATTAAATCTTGGGACAATTATCAATGGATTGAAGGAAACGTAGTCGTAACACCAAGAAAACAAATTGTTAATATACTTCGGACAAACTTACGGACTAGGATGGGTGGGATTGGTAAGGAGGGTTTTATTGAGAATGATGAACCTGTGAGCATGGTACATATTGCTGAAAATGGGATTCTGCTAAAACATAACCAAAAAAAAGATAAAATTGTCTTTCCCGGTGGTGGTGCAAAATTCACAATCAGGAAAGATTCAAAAAGCCAATACTACTTTAGCATTGTAAATCCTCAGAATATTAATTCTTACAGAAATAGATTAGCATTAACAGCATCAAAAAATCTTGTAGAATGGAAAATAATTAAAAATTTAATAAAACATGATGATCCCCATTATCATGCATTTCAATATGTAGACTTTGTATTCGATGACGAAGACATTATTTTTGTGTCTAGAACTGCTTATGATGATAATTCAGGTGGGGCAGACAACGCACACAATGCAAATTATTTTACATTTCACAGGATAAATAATTATTTACAATATATAGAAAAATTTTTCTAGCCCAGTTTCTCCGAGAAAAAACAAGCTGACATATGTCCGTTTCCAAAGTCTTTGAGTTCTGGAGTAATCTTTCTACACATTTCAGAGGAAATACTACATCTGGGATGGAAATGACAACCAGAGGGAGGATTTGATGGATTTGCTACTTCACCATGAAGTATTTCGGGATTGTATTTTGAATCTGGTTCTGGCTGAGGTAATGCCGAGAGAAGTGCTTTCGTATACGGGTGCTTAGGAGAATTGTATATTTGTGAAGTTGTACCAACTTCAACAATTTTACCGACATACATGATAACTACTCTATCAGATATATGTTCAATCACATTCAAATTGTGTGAAATAAAGAGATAAGATAAATTATATTCTTCTTTGATATCAATTAGTAAGTTAAGGATTTGAGCTTGTATGGATACATCTAAAGCAGAGACAGGCTCATCTGCAATAATCATCCTTGGGAAAGTAGACAAAGCCCGAGCAATTCCAATACGTTGGCGTTGACCTCCACTAAAGGAATTCGGATATCTATTTAGATGTGAAATCTGTAATCCAACCTTTTCTATTAAAATTTTTACTCTATCTTGTATTTCTCCTTTTGGTACATTTTGCATCCTTAATGGTTCAGAGATTATTTGATTAATAGTCATTCGTGGTGACAATGATGAGAAAGGATCTTGAAAAATCATATTCATTTCTTTACGTAATTTTCTAAGTTTTGATTTCTTTAAATGTACAATGTTATGCACGTTATTACTGGTATCACGAAACATGATTTCGCCACTAGTAATTTCAGTAGCTTGAAGTATACATTTTCCAAGAGTAGTTTTTCCTGATCCAGATTCACCAACAACTCCCAAAACCTCTCCTTTTTTTAAAGATAGATTAACATTGTTCACTGCTTGTACTAAGCCAACAACCTTTTTGAAAAAACCTTTTTCAATAGGAAAGAATTTTTTTAAATTTTTAATTTCCAAAATATTCTCTTCCCTCATCTAAACCTTAATTTATTAATTATAGAGTAAACAACTTACTTTGTGATTATCATTGATATTTCTTAATGATGGTGACTCTTTGTTACATAAATTATTAATTGCCTTGTCACAACGTTCAAAGAAATCACAACCATTTCTTGGAGTCATTGGAATTGGAACATTTCCTTTTATAGAAAATAATCTTTTATTCTTTTTTTTACCCAATCGAGGTATTGAATCCATTAATGCTTTAGTGTAAGGATGTAATGGGTTCGTAAATAAATTTTTAGTTGAAGTTTGCTCTACTATTTTCCCTAAATACATGACAACTACTTCATCAACTATATTTGCTATAACACCCAAATCATGACTAATGTATATAATTGACATTCCAGATTCCTGCTGCAACTCTTTCATTAAACTGAGAATTTGTGCTTGAATCGTAACATCAAGTGCAGTTGTTGGTTCATCAGCAATCAAAAGATCTGGTTCACATGAAAGTGCCATTGCAATCATAGCTCTTTGCCTCATTCCACCTGAAAAATGATGTGGATATTCCTTCAATCTTTGTATTGGATCAGGAATACCAACCCTTTTTAAAGCTTTAATTGCAATTTCATTTGCATTTTTTCTGTCTTTTGTTTTGTGTAGAAAAATAGCTTCCTTCAGTTGATTCCCAATAGTATGTAAAGCAGAGAAGGCTGTCATAGGTTCCTGAAAGATCATGCTGATTCGATCACCACGTACTTTACATAGTTCAGATGCATTCCTATTATATTTTACTAAATCAATGCAATTTTCAGTCTTGGAAAATAGTTTAATTTTACCTTTTACTGTCGCAAATTTAGGTTCAATTCTTAAAATGGTTTGTGCGAGAATACTTTTACCACATCCTGATTCACCTACAATCCCTAACGTTTTACTTTTATTTATTTTAAGATCTACACCATTTACAGCAATTAACTTACCTTCATCTAACTGAAGAACAGTTCTTAAATCAGAAATCTCTAAGAGTTTTTCAGAATTTTCGCTCATAATACTTAATGATGTTTATAAGGGTCAGCAGCATCACGAATACCGTCTCCTAAAAAATTGAAAGCTAGAACTATCAATATTACAAAAATTCCTGGGAAAAGTAGCCAGGGATTCATTGTAACAGTTTGTACGTTTTGAGAGTCTTGCAATAGTGTTCCAAGACTCACTGCCGGTGGTCTGATGCCTAAGCCTAAAAAACTTAGTGAGGTTTCTCCCAAGATCATACTTGGTATAGCAAGAGTTAAATGAACAATTAGATAACTGGAAAAACCTGGTAATAAGTGTTTAATAATAATATCGCCTTCACGTGCACCGCATAATTTAGCTGCTAGAACATAATCCTCCTCTCTCAAACTAATCAATTTACCTCGAACGACTCTGGCTAATCCAGTCCAACCAATTATTGCCAGTACAATAGATATGCTAAAGTACACTTGTATTGGTGACCAATGGGTAGGAACTAATGTTGCTAAAGCCATCCATAATGGTAGGGTTGGTAGTGATTGAAGAAATTCGATCATCCTTTGTATCAAATTATCAATTCCACCACCATAATAACCTGAGATACCACCAAAGAACAAACCTAGAGACACTCCGAATAATAGACCCACTAATCCTACATACAATGAGGTTCTCGTACCGTAAAGTGTTCTACTGAAAACATCTCTACCAAGACTATCTGTACCCATTAAAAATAATTCTCCCCCATCTTCTACACCAATAAATCTATAATTTAAATTAAAAAATAATATGGTATACGATTCTACTTTAGGGAAAAATCTGATGTAATATTTTTCTTCTTTGTTTTGTACATACTCTCTTTGAAATGTTTTTAAGTTTAATTCACTTTCTATTTTGTAAACAAATGGATAAAAAGAAAAATATCCCTCTTCATCAAAAAAAAATATGTTTGATGGTGGTGTATATAGATATTCTCGATTCCTTTGGAAAGTAGGGTAAGGAGAAAAAAATTCAGCAAATGTAGTTATAAGATATAGGAATATTAAAAAATAAAGTGAGCCAACAGCAAACTTATGTTTATTAAATTTTTTTATGATTAAAGTTCTTTGACTGAAAATAATATCATTCATAACATGTTAAAATTTCAATACTAATACCAGAAATTAATTTGATTTTTCATACCTAATTCTTGGATCTAAAACCATTAACAAAATATCTGATAGAAATATCCCAATTACGGTTAAAACACCTAACATCATTAACATACTGGACGCAGCATATGTGTCTTGAGCCATTAGTGCTCGGAGCAATAATGGCCCAGTTGTTGGTAAACCAAGCACTATGGAAACTATGGCCGATCCAGACACAATCGCCGGAAGTAAGGTTCCAATTGTACTAATGATGGGATTCAGAGCCATTCGAAATGGATATTTCAAGATTAATTTCCATTCTTTAACACCTTTTGCACGTGCTGTAATTACATACAGTTTTTCTAATTCATCTAAAAGTAGACTTCTTAATATTCTGATTATTCCGGCTGTCCCAGCTGTCCCAATTACAATTACTGGAACAGGCAAATGTTTTAACAAATCCAAAAATTTTGGAAAACTCCATTCAACTCGGAGATATTCAGGTGAAAATAAACCACCGGGAGAGAAATCAAAAAAATTCATTAACCCTATCATTAATATCAATGCTAATAAGAAATTTGGTATTGCTAGTCCTATTAATCCTATAAAAGTAAACATATAATCTAGAATAGAATACTGATGTGTAGCTGAATACAGTGCAATCGGAATTGATACCAGATAAATAAATAGTAAGGATGCAATTGAAATTATCATTGTAAGTAACAATCTTTCCTTGATAAGGCTCCATACTGGTTTTTGCCACTCAAATGATTGTCCAAAATCTCCTTCCACTAAGATTGGTACGATCCATCTTATGTATTGGATATGAATTGGTTGGTCTAATCCGTATCTTTCAGTAAGATACAATAATTCTGCTTCGTCTACCATTTCTCCACTATTGTCCAATTCAATGGCATAACTTTCAATCCAACTCCCAGGTGGTAAATTTACAATGTAAAATGATGCTATTGAAACTAATAATAAAACAATAACCATGTAAATCAATCGTTTAATAAAATAATTAATCATAATTAATTTTCATAAATTTAATTTTTTTGATAAGTTTTTCATAAATCATAAATATATATAGTCTTTCATTATTTCATTCAGAATTATTTTTTAGGTTTTTATATTTAATTAATTTTTTATTCATGTTATTCCTTTTTTTATTTTATGAGTATTATGTTTTTGTTAGTAGTGAAATATAATTCTGATCTTTATATCTAAGTATGTTCTTTGATCTTTTCCAAGAGTCTATGGCCGGTATTGAAGGTTACTTTTTCATCAAATAAAGCACAGAACCTTGCTGAAGATCTAGTCATTCATCAAAGATAATTTTTTATTTGACAAAAAAGCTACTAACCTCTAGGAGTTCAATTATGGAACAAGCTATGTTCTTTGGAGGGAATCGACATTTAAGTGGTTGGTTAACCAAGCTAGCCTAAAATGGGTGTTGATTCCCACTGGGTGATCAACAAATTGCTTCCCATTTCCTCAAGCAACGGTTTCGTGTTTATACTCTTTGAGCGCAGGTTTCTTTCTATTCAGAATGGTATGTTAAGATCTTTTACAATCTTGGCAGAGTTATAACTCGGGGCTTGGGTTGGTTCATAGAGTATGGATTAAGCTTCGAACAGTTATGACATTGCTCCTTCATTTCTCAAATTTGGGAGACTGATCGATTAATATTACATTCAATTTGAGGCCAACCCTGTAAATATATTTTTAAATTATTTAATCTATAAATTTCCAATCAATTTAAATAAATCTGAAATAAATTATCATTTCTTTAGTGTTGGTAATTCCACATAGGACTTATTGGAGATACCATTGATCTGAGTGTCCACTCACTAGATGATTTATATATATTGTACCTTCATCTGGCGGAAAATTTAAAAGATTTTTTGATCTGACAAAAACTTCAGGAGCTTCTCCAACTGTTCCAATATGGTACATTCTTTCCAAAGTTCTTCGTACTATCTGTTTGCCAAGTGAATAATAATCCTCTGAGCCCATTTTTGTCATTTGCCATTTCGCAACAAGATCCATTTGTTCTATAAAGTATACATCATTTGGCTTTTTACCCTTCTTTCCTTTTGAAAACCACCATTCCCTCCATTCTAATCCACCACCAACTGGCGTCGAATCAATCCCATATGGTGGACGAAACCAAATTGGCCTTTGATACATGTCCTTCTCTGCAACTACATCAGCGAACCAAACTGATGCATGAACTTCATTTGCCAACAATGCTTGTTTAAACGCTTCTCTAGTGCTGGGGTTAATTGAGACTTCAACTCCGATTTTGCGCCAATATTCAGTAACAATTTCACTGAGTGGTATTCTTTTTATTGCATCCCAAAGAACAATTGAAAGAGGTTTGCCATCTTGTCTTATTCTTATACCATCATCACCTCTTTTCAGACCCATTTCATCTAGCAGTTCATTAGCCTTTTTGGGATCATAATCTGCATAATATCCTGCCATCCATTCCTCATAAAATGGAGAAGTAGGTTCCACACCCCATTGTCTTGGTCTAGCTAATCCGAAAAAGAGAGTTTTATTTATGTCAGTACGATCAATCGCTAGTGACATAGCTTGCCGAAATCTTAAATCATTAAAAATTTTATTTAAAATTGGGTCCTTCACAGTAATATTAAACTGATATTTTTGCATTGAGCCTTGTGCAGCTGGCCACAAAAGTGTTTTGTAATTTCCTTTTTCTTCCCCAGCTTTCAAAATTGGTAAGTCTTCGACCCTTAGATTGTAAAAGCCATAATCAATTTCACCAGATTGAACTTTTAGTTTTACTACCTCTGGTTCTGAAACAATTAACCTAACCTGTCTGTCGATATAAGGAAGTTGATTCCCTTCAGTATCTACTTTCCAGTAAAACGGATTCCGTATGTAAAATTTATTCCCGAACTCATCAATTCTCTCAAGTATCCATGGTTTGAGCACAGGCATATTGATGTCGAAACCATTTTGACCAGTTTGACCATTGTAATGAAATACAAATGCATCAATCCATGATTTGAAACCTTCTTCCCTTGCAACTTCATCAGCATTTTTGTTGTATTTAATATGCCATTTTTTTAAATAATGCTCTGGGGCCATTGGAAAACCAGAACTAAATCGTGCAAGTGCCAAAGAGAAACTTGGAAATGGTTTTTCAAAACTAAATTTAACCTTGGTGTCACTTAATTTTTTAATATCGACATCCATTGCTCCTGGAGCTAATTGTCTAGGCAAGTTTGGTAAATCTTTGTTTTTTACAATGTCTTGGTACCAAAACAAAATATCGTTCGCATTAAAATCATTACCATCACTCCATTTCATACCTTTTCTGAGTGTAACTATGGCACTTTTATATTCCTCATCAAGTTCGACGCTTTTCGCTATTTCTGGGACAAGAATCTCCCAGTTTGTTGTGAAGCCCATTAAATGTTGGTCCCACGCAGTAAATCCAGTATTTCCAAATGATGTTGGATTTGTAGCATTGAACGTTATTTCCCCTCCGTAAATCCCTATGCTAGATCTGGGACTTACAACTAAAATGTCATTCTTGTCGGGTAGACGATCCTTCAGCTTAGGTATTGTTCCTTTTACTACCATTGACTTAAGTAAGGGAGCTTGATCGTAATTAATTATCTTGCCATATTTATTTTCATAATCACTTAAGTTCCATGTATTAAAATTATCAATAAAATTGATTTTATCAGCGAATAGAACTGCGGGTAAAAAGAAGAGAAAATAAATAAGGTAATTTATTGTTTTTAAATTTAATATTTTTTTAAGCATATTAATCTCCTTTTATTCGAAATTATTATTAACAATAGCATTAAATTGAACAGGTATTATATAAATTCATTAAAAGTTTGTCAACAAAAAAACACTTTCTTGCCTCTTTTTTTAAAAATAATTTTTTAATCCTATAATATCAGTAAATTATACTGTAGTTATTTTTTGTTATGAGTATTGATTTTCATTTTAAATAGATAAAAGTGTGAAATCTTTTAAATTTATTATAA
>Ga0209403_10006704_pt1 | contig 11586 bp, 15 predicted proteins | sample ArcticOcean_MG_C_8_FD_187440 | JGI IMG/M metagenome (GOLD analysis project Ga0209403, IMG submission 187440) | Marine microbial communities from western Arctic Ocean - ArcticOcean_MG_CB11_86 (SPAdes) (version 2) | ecosystem: Environmental > Aquatic > Marine > Oceanic | place: Arctic Ocean... | reverse complement strand
TACTGAACCCATGGAGGCCTCACGCCTGTTAAAAAGGGCGCTCATGATCGAGATCGCAGACGTTGTTGAACGGCCCGGTCGCACGCTGGTGAGACGTCGTCAGCGCAAGTACCGGAACATCGGCGAGTCCGGCCGGCCGTTCCGTTCAGCACTCAGGCGCGAGCTGAACGTGTGGAGAACCGCGTTAAGCGCCAGCGTCCGAGCGTTGAGATTGGGCAGTGATCCGGGTGCTGATGTTGCTGCGGAATCAGACGAAGGCCCACCCCGGGATTAAGCCAGACAATCTGAATTCGGAGACCCCTTCACAGAGCCGGAGAGAGCCGGATGAAGGGAGAAGGCCTACACTTCCCAACATAAAGGCGTATCAAATCGCTCGTTAAACGGTCCCCAATAAAAGCCACACTGGGGCCTAAAATAGCTGCCCTGTTGGGGCAATAAACTGCTCTATCGCCTCCGCCACACCGTCCTCGTACACATCCCCCACCGTCTCGGTGGCGGCTGCTCGTACCTCATCACTGGCGCTTCCCATAGCGACCGGAAGCCCGGCCACACGAAACGCCTCGACATCATTGAGCGAGTCGCCGACGAAGACCACACCATCCAGAGACACACCCATGCGACGCGCCCAACTTCGCAGCGCTGTGCCTTTATCGACGCCCTTTCGAGTGTAGTTCACATACCAGCGCTTTCCGTCGGCCCCAACCGATAGGATCGCCGCCACCTGCTCCGAGGCGAGATCCACAGCGGCCCGCACTGTTGCTTCCTGAAAATCCTTCGGCGCGTCCCGGTCATACGTAGAGGCGGCGATAACTGTTATCTGCCACGTCTCGATATCGGCGATGCTGCGTGCAAGATGCCAGTCATCGACGGCGAAGAACCGCATCCCACGGGGACCAAGCGCTGCAACGATGGACCGTGCGTCGGTTTCATCCAACAGGTGAGCCTCGATGGTCGAGTTGTCGACCGGGTTCAGGATACGGGCGCCGTTATCGGATATCTGCGGTGTTGTTAGCCCCAGATCACGGGCGTAGCGGGCCACATCGGCCGGTTCCCTGCCTGAAGCGATCGCCACCGGCACATGTTTAGATGCACGACTCACCGCCTCGATCACTCGAGGGGACAGCGTGTCCTGCCCGTTGATCAACGTTCCGTCCAGGTCTAGGACAAGAGCGCTGGCCTTCCACTCCCCATTCAGATGCGCGCCCTTTATATCAGCACCTCGAACTGGCCTTCTGGCTCGGTTCCCGCCATCACCCGGCGTGCATTCTGGTACGAGAACACCAGCGCCCGCTCCACGCGCTCTTCGCTCGAACCGGCGAGATGCGGCGTGACCACCACGTTGTTCATCGATAGCAGGGGATTGTCGACCGGCGTCGGCTCCACCTCAAACACGTCTAGCCCGGCGGCACGAATCAGGCCATCGTTAAGGGCGGCGATCAAATCCGGCTCGTTTTGCACCGGCCCGCGGCATGTGTTGATGAAGATGGCAGACTCCTTCATCAGGGTGAAGGCGTTCGAGTTCATCATTCCAAGCGTCTCGGAGAACAGAGGCACGTGGACAGTCACGATATCGGAAGTCGAAAGCAACTCCTCAAACCCGACGCGTCGGACCCCCAGCTCCGCCTCGACCTTGGCTGGGATGTTCGCCGTGTCGTGATAGATCACCTCGGCTGGACCAAACCCTCGAACCATCGTCGCAACGAGTCTGCCAATGTTGCCGAGTCCGATGATCCCGATGGTCTTGCCGCCGATCTCGTACACACCAGACCGTACAGGGTTGCGCCACGAACCGTCTCGTACGCCCTCCAACCCGGGCACGAACTTGTGCTGCACCGTCAGCATGAGTCCGAGGGCGTGCTCAGCGACGGAACGCGCGATCTGTGGCGAGTTGTTGGAGACGAAGATGCCCTGTTCTCGTACCGCTGGGACGTCGACCTGATCATACCCGGCGCTCATGAGCTGGAGCATCTTTAGTTTTGGAAGTTGAATCAGCTCCTCGTACGGCATTGCCAACCCACCGAGAATCAGCACCTCGGTATCGGCTAGGAGCTCTTTCCGCTCATCCCAGGGGAGCTCGGGATTGATAACCGAAACATCGAGATCGTCTGGTGCCAGATCTTCAGCAAGCCGCACGCGGTCATTAGGTTCCGAGTAAAAAACGACACGGCTCATCAGAAAGCTCCAGTAATGCGGGTCATTAGGTCAAGATAGGGGTAGGGCGGCCAGAATACCATCGGGTCCGAATTGAGGGGCGTTTGGGAATGAGATCTGGGACCCGTTTGCGCAAGAAGCGTATTTGACCATCCGTTCCAACGGATTTACGCTTGTGGAGCCAGGCTGAGAGGGTGGCTGGAATCGCCCGACGGCTGGAAAACTTGGGTTGCGTAATAGTCCTGCCCATCGGCTCCGGATGCGGTGTTATGACCCTCGGCGAGATCGAGATAATCATCAAGCTGGCGGAAATCCCCATCGTCGTAGACGCCGGACTCGGTATGCCGTCTGATGCGGCATCCGTGATGGAGGTGGTTAATACGACGAATGCGATGGAGGCCGATCTCGCGCTCACGGGAGAGGGGTGCAAGCTGGGCGTGGACGCCGGTCGAATGGCCTACCAAGTGGGCCGTATCCCGGCTGAGACTTACTCCGCCTCGCCGCATGAGGGTGTGCCAGAGGCCACCCCGGAAAGACTGATCAATGCCTCTGTTGTCGCTGCCTGAGCGAGTGCTTTGCCTTGTGACGGCCCTTGGCCCGGGTGAGGACTCGGCAACCTTGCTAGGCTCCATCCGCGCCGCAGTACGCGGGGGGGTCAACATGATCGAGGTCCGGGCGCCGGAATTGGAGCGAACGGACTTCTTCAATCTGGCTGCCGCGGTGAGTGAGACGGTCGGGGAAGATGCGCTCCTTGTGATCAACAACCGTGTCGATGTGGCGCTCGCCGTAGATGCCGGAGGCGTGCAACTGGGGGAGCGTGGACTGGCCGTGAAGGCGGCCCGCCGCGTTGGCGGGGATGACTGGTTGATAGGCCGGTCGGTGCATTCACGAGACGGCGCAACAAAGGCGGAAACGGATTTTGCAGACTATCTATTGCTCGGGACGCTTTATGAAACGGCGTCATACCCGGGCCAACCGGGTGTGGGGATCGAACTGCTCAACGAAGTCGCTGCTTCGGTGCAGTTACCGATCATTGGAATAGGCGGCATTAATCCGGAACGAGCGGCCTTGGTTATGTCTGCAGGTGCCAGGGGAGTCGCCGTGACCGGCGCTATTCTTGGCTCGCGCGACCCCGAACGAGCGGCGGCTCATCTCAGAGTGGCGATTGAAGAAGCGGTATCAGATTAGGCCCCCCCGAGATCAGATGGCAATTAGAGGGCGAGATCATGATGTCGGAGGTTCCACAACAGCAACACTAGCGACGCTCCGGGTGTTCCGTATGTCGGTCCGCCGGCCAAAGGAGTGCGGGGTGGTTCGATTCCCCTGATTGAGATCGAGTGCCATATGTGTCGGGTGAAAATACGCGTCGACTCCCCGTACATCCGTAGATACCCCATGTTGTCTCGGCGTGTAAACCAGTGCAGAGACCGGCGTTACACTACCGGACCTGTATCCACATGAATGAGGGTTTGCCTCGTACCAGAATCCTGACGGAGCGAAATTTGGCACGACACACTCGACTTGAAGTCCTGAACAGTGTGCTTGAGGCCGGCGTGGTGCCGATCTTCTACGACGCCGATTTTGATGTTGCGAGATCGGTAGTCGTCGCCTGCCGGGAGGGCGGTATTCGGGCCATCGAGTTCACCAACCGCGGCGATCACGCCTGCGAGGTGTTCTCGGAGTTGGACCGCTGGGCCTCCTCCGACGCGCCGGACGTGATACTGGGCGTCGGGTCCGTGATGGACGCACCGACTGCGGCGCTCTACATATCGAACGGCGCAAACTTCATCGTCAGCCCGGCGACCGACGATGATACGGCGAAGCTGTGCAACCGACGCAAGATCACGTATATGCCGGGATGTGGCACCGTCAGCGAGATCGCGCACGCCGAAGAACTTGGTTGCGAGATAGTGAAGTTGTTCCCGGGTGACTCCGTAGGTGGCCCGGCCTTCGTTAAAGCAACGCGCGCACCAATGCCGTGGTCGTCGATAATGCCGACCGGCGGCGTGGATGGTTCAAAGAATTCTTTGAAAGCCTGGTTCGATGCCGGCGTGCCAGCGGTCGGCATGGGCTCGGCCCTCGTTTCTTCAGACATCGTCACGGAGAAGGCGTGGGAGACACTTTCGGAGCGCTGTCGTGGAGTGCTCGAAACCATCAAAGAATTACGCGGGCGATAGTGGCCAACGTCGGGCCAAGACAATAAGGAGTTCCTCATGGCACTGGACCCCAAGGTGATGGAATTCGTATCCGAGAACCATAAGGCCGTCTTGAGCACGTTTAGGCGTGATGGCGCCAGCCAGATGAGCATCGTCACGACCGGCCCGTATAAAAACGGTGTGGCGTTCTCCACCACAGAGGACCGCGCAAAGCTGCGTAATCTGGAACGTGATCCCCGTTGCTCCCTTCTTGTGTCAAAAGACAACTGGTGGGGCTACGTGGTGCTAGAGGGGCGGGCGCAGATCATTTCTTCAAGGACCGCCACTCCGGTCGAACTCCGTGATGCGATGCGAAATGTGTACCGTGCCGCGGCAGGTAAAGAACACCCGGACTGGGACGAGTACGACGAGGCGATGGTCAAGGAAAACCGAGCCGCCATCGTAGTGATCCCTGACGTGGTGTACGGCACGGCCCTCTAGTCCTGACGAAGTCAATCAACCCACCGGCCATCGTTGCGATGTGGCCGTATTCAATGGAGACGATGCATCGGCATGGCCCATAGTTTTGTGACGATCGGAGAAGTTCTTCTCCGCCTAACTACCCCGAGGAGTGAACGACTTACGCAGGCTCGACAGTTTGACGCCATCTACGGTGGCACCGAGTGCAACGTGGCGGTCGCCCTAGAACAGTTCGGAGTCGAGCCGGCGCTAATCTCCAGAATCCCGGACAACGACATCGGGCAGGCGTGCGTGAACTACATCAGACAGTATGGTGTGGACACCTCGCTAGTGGTTCGGAGCGGCGACCGGCTTGGCCTTTACTATCTTGAGATCGGTGCATCGGTACGCCCGTCGGCCGTTGTGTACGACCGGGCGCGGTCGGCGATGTCAGAGATCGAGCCAGAGATGGTGGACTGGGCCGCTGCCCTCGCGGGACGCGACTGGTTCCATTTCTCTGGCATTACCTGTGCCATCTCCGAGAAGTCGACCGCCACGGTGGCAGCCGGATGCGAAGCGGCTAAAGCAGCGGGGATGACGGTCAGCACTGATTTCAACTACCGGAGCGCACTGTGGAGCCCGGAGGAGGCGGCGAAGCGGTTGGACCCGTTGATGCAGTACGTGGACGTTGCTATCGGAAGCGCGCGTGATCCCATACTAGGCATCATGCTGGGAATGGTAGGCAACATCGAACCCGATGACCGGAGCGCAGACGCGTACCGTCCGTTCGTTGAGAAGGCTGTCTCCAAATACGGGTTCGACAAGGTGGCCCTGACCATACGAGATATTCACTCAAGCGATCACAATTCGTGGCAAGGCGTGTATTTCGATGGGTCTCAGATCGCCCTGAGCCGTCGGCATGAGCTTGAGATTGTGGACCGCGTGGGTGGTGGAGACGGGTTCGCCGCTGGAGCGATCTGGGGCGTCATGAACGACTGGAATACGCAACAGGTCGCAGACTTTGCGACGGCGTCCGGGGCAATCGCCCACACCATACACGGTGACTTCAATCTGGCGTCAGAGGCCGAGGTGCTAGCGGCAGCCTCAGGAAGCTCAGACGTCAGGCGTTAATCGTCAGATATCTGGGTAATCCTTAGCCTTTCAGAGGCGGTTCGTAGGGACCCGTTGGCCTCAGCCGAGGCGATCACCGATCTTAAGTCCGGCCGCAGATGCGAACTCTGCAGCTGGTTCCTTTTTTGCGCCGCGCCGCTGCACACGTTTGACCATGACAGTGCCGTGGCCGGTGGCGACTTCAAACCCCTGCTCTCCTGCCGAGATGACGGTGCCGGGCGCTGCATTCGGGTCAACGGATTCACCGAGGCCAGAATCGAATATCCGCAGCCTCTCTTCGTCATGAGTCGTGCTTGCGCCGGGCTGGGGATTGCAGCCGCGTATTAGGTTGTAGATCTGCTGGGCGGGCATGGACCAGTCGATCCGCCCGTCTTTCGCTTTTGCCCAGCTTTCGTAAGTCGATTCCGACTCGTTCTGGACTATCTTGGGAGCGTTTCCGTCGCGGACAAGGTTTATTGATTCGATCATCGCCTCTACGCCCATCGGGTAGAGGTGATTGAAGTAGAGGGACCCGAGCGTGTCGTCCGGCCCGATATCGATCTCTTTCTGGAGAAGCACCGGCCCCGTGTCCAGCCCCTCGTCCGGCCAGAAGATTGTCAAGCCGGTCCGGTCCTCGCCCATGATGATCGGCCAGTTTATGGAGCTCGGGCCGCGGTGCAGGGGGAGCAGGGACGGATGGTACTGGATGGTGCCGTGGGTTGGCCCGTTGATCATCTCCATCGGCACGATGTCCGTCACGTACGCCATAACGCATAGATCAGGCGACAACCCATCGAACAGTTCGATGGCCTCATCGCTGCGGAATCGACCGGGCTGAAACACCGGGATGTCGTGCTCAACAGCGCCGGCCTTGAGCGGGTCTTCCCGACGGCCTTCTTGGTCTGGAGAGCAGAAAACCCCAACGACATCGTCCTTGCCCGCTTCGAGGATGGCGTTCAGTACCGATTGACCGAATACCTGCTGACCGATTAGCACGATGCGCATCTGATGAAATTCTCCGGCGATTCTTGCTGTTTTGAGAAACGGTACGAATTCCGGCCGGCCTGTTGTGTTGCGCTGACACCGACAAGAATGAGGCGATTCTAGCGCGCGGAAGCGTTGTTCACCGACATCGAATACTTAGGCACATTGATACTGCTCTCATCATCCTCAGGACACTTCACCGCTTGTCGCTTCCGTTTTCCATTGCCACAATTCACGGGCAAAACACGATATGTGATCTCTTGTTCGTCGTAAAGTGATTGCGTGAATCTACAACCGAGCGATCAAAATATCGAACCAGCTCAGGATACCGAACCGGCCCTCGACGATTTTCTGGGTTGGTTCCAACGCGGCCTGAAGTACGCGCAGCTTGGTTTTCCGGATCGAGCCGCGGAGTCGTTTGAGCAGGCTGAACAGATCGAACCGGAAGATGCGACGCTTCAGTTCAACCTGGGGACTGCTTACCTGTCCCTAGGCAACTTCGTGCAAGCCGTGACGAACCTGGACAGGGCGATAAGGCTGGACCCATGCAACCCTGACGCGTACGGTAATCGCGCTGTGGCCCACGCAGCGTTAGGCCAGGAAGACCGCGTAGCCGCTGACGTGGAGACCGCGGTCTCGCTCGGCGCCCCCCCCGACGGTATCGAAAACATACTCACCTACGTCCGGGAGCGCGTAAACCCGAATCAGGATTAGGAGGGGCCGGGCGGTTATTTCTGGGTTTTGGAGATAAAGGGACTAGGCACGGCGCAATCAACTGGAGGTACGGATGACAAGCCGATCACTACTTACAGACGATCAGGTCTCGGAGCGACTTCTCGTTGTCTCGGGATGGTCGCGGGTTGGCGATAGCATTTCGAAAACGTTTGAGGCGCCGTCGTTCCTAGAGGGGATCACCTTCGTTCAAGGCGTCGCCGAGATCGCCGAATCAAGGGATCATCATCCGGATATCAACATAAGATACACCCGTGTGACGCTTACGCTATCGACCCATGATATGGGTGGACTGACGAGCTTGGATTTTGAGGTCGCGGAAGCGATAAACGCCCTCTAACGAGGGGGCTTGTCCCAGTCCGGATACGCGGTCTCAAGCTCTCTCAGCCTCATGTAGTCACGCAACGTAGCGAACGCGGCGCGTGCCGCCGTCGCTTTTCGCTGGGACGGCTCGAACTGCATCGCCTCCGCTAGGTGCTCCGCCAGGAAGTGCGCCTCAGCGCGTGACACCGACTGAAATTCATCATGCCGCAGAATCGTCTCGATTTCGACTCCTTCGTTCAGTAGACGTGAGGCGGCCCGCCCGGCTGCGAGATCGGCGCGATCAAACACCAGTCCGGACTCGTTTCGTCCCGGTCGAAGAAGATCGGCGTCGATCAATCGTGAGAGCATGTCCCGATCTAACCCTGTCTCTTCAAGGTAGTCCGCCAGGTCGACTGGTCCCCGCACCGTTCGTGTGGGCGTGCCGGACAAACCGAGTTCAGCGGCGGGGTTGGGACTGTCAAGAATCCTGGCGATCACGGCGAGCGGAAGGCCGCGGTCCTGGAAGTCCTTGACCCGGGCTATACGTTCGACCATCTGTGGCGGATATAAGGCGCGCGTGCGTGCCGTCTTCACCGGATGCGGAAGAAGACCCCGATTTACATAGAAATTTATGGTTGCCGGGCTGACCCCGGTTTTCCGTGATAGCTCACCGACCGATATGCCTTTTGCAGTTGCCATATTGTCAAGCGCTCACTTATCAACTTGTTTGACAATAGATTAGACACTAATCAATGTAACGTCTAGTGTTCAACATCGACGAATTCGGGACGGCCAGGGTTACTCAAGTGAGTATTGCGAAGGGACGTGATTCCCGTCTGCGTGGGAATTAGGGGTAAAAAACGCCTATCCTCATACGCACATCGCCATAGGTCGCTACAACCCATTTACGACACTCCTGCCCCAATCCCCCAAACAAAGCCCTCACTGGGGTTACTCCCAGCGGAACAACCGGGTGGCGGCTGCACACACAACCGCGCTCCACGCCGCTAGGCCCGCCAGTTCACTCCAGATATCCGTGATCCCGGCTCCGTCCGTCACGACGGCCCGGATCGCGTCGGCAAGGAACGTGAGTGGCAGGAACTGGGTCACCACCGTCACCGCTCCTGGCAGGGCGTCCAGCGGGAAGAACACACCGGACAGAAACATCATAGGCATCGAGACCAAGTTCGTGACCGGCGCCGCTACCTCCTCGGTACGCGCCACACCTGAGATCGCGAGACCCATCGTGACGAACAGGATGCCGCCGAACACCGCTAGCGCTATCACAAGCAGCCAGGAAACGACGTCGCCGTCACCCACCGCGAGATCGAACAGAACCATCCCCGATAGCAGAAGGATCAGTGTCTGAAAGACCGATATGGACAACCGGGTCGATATCTGTGCGAACAGGAACTGCGCCGGGTTTACCGGTGCGGCTTTTAGTCGGCGTAGTACACCCTGCTGCCGATACTGCACCAACGCGAACACGACACCGAATATGCCGAGCTGCATGATCGACATCGCTACGATTCCAGGAACCAGGAACGCGGTGTAGCTTCGGTCATCGCCTTCGAGCGTCGATGTCGATACGAATATTGTGGGACCGTCTGCGCCTCCGGAATCGGTGATCTCGCGCGTGGAGGCCGCCTGCCTTTCGAGATCTCCGAGGATCTGGCCCAGTAGTGCCACGGCGAGTGCAGCACGCTGCGGTGACCGTTCATCGGTGGTCGCAGATATCGTCACAGGTCCGCCCGGCTCGTCGAAGCCGGCTGGAATGACGAACATGGCGTCGATCTCGCCGTCGGTGAGCCGCTCCGTTTCATCGCCCAGGCTGCCAAGTTCAACGTTCACCAGTTCGTCTGTGCGATCGGTCAACTGAAGGGTAATCGCTGCCGAAGCTTCATTGTGGGCCTGGTCGACGATTCCGACATCGGCCCCGCTGAATCGATCAAAATCCAGTAGCCCGAAGATCACCATGATCAAAAAAGGAATGAAAAGCGAGAAGAAGATCGCCTGCCGGTTCCTGAAATACATCTTCAGGGAGGCAACTGTGAGACTCAGGGCGACCCTCATACGGAGGCTCGTTTGTGCGCGGGGTTACTCGGATTACTCATCTCGCAAAGCCCGGCCCGTAATGCTTATAAAAACATCCTCAAGCGTGGCCTCACGTGTGGGCCTCTGATTCCGGAACCCGGTCTCAAGCAACCCGTCCACAAGCGCCAACGGCGTGTCTAGCGCGACGATCCTGCCGCTGTCCACGATGGCCACGCGGTCGCACAACTCCTCCGCCTCTTCCATGTAGTGCGTGGTGAGCATCACCGTGGTTCCGTCAGCCTGCAAGCCCTTGATCAGTTCCCACATGTTCCGGCGGGCCTGTGGGTCGAGTCCGGTAGAAGGTTCATCAAGGAAGATCAGGACGGGCGCGTTAACCAGTGCGGCGGCGATAGAGAAGCGTTGCTTCTGGCCGCCGGAAAGGGTCTTGAATTGCGACTTCCCGCGATCTCCCAGATCGACACGGTCCAGCAGATCCTGTGGCGAGACGCTGTGCCCGTAAAGCGTACCGAACAACTTTAGCAACTCCGACAACGTCAGGCGGTCAAAGAACGCGTTGGCCTGAAGTTGCACGCCGATCATCTTCTTCACGCGCATAGGCTCACGTGTCACGTCGATCCCGTTAATCAGTGCCACACCGGAGTCCGGATCCCGCATCCCCTCCAACATCTCAACGGTGGTCGTTTTGCCCGCTCCGTTTGGCCCGAGCATTCCGAAAACCTCACCCGGGTACACCTCGAAAGACACGCCATCTACGGCCTGGATATCGTCGTAACGCTTGCGCAAATCTTTGGCGACGATCACCGGGCCGCCTGATGTACCGGCGTTGTTCATGGTTTTCGGATGAACACCTTGATCATTCCGTCCTGGCTCATATCAAAATTCCCTCGACCACGGCTGGGGATACATGTGCATGTAGAGAGCTAATCACACAGTGTCAGTCTTGCATACCGAGCACGTGACTTCACATTAGCTCCGACGAATCTTTGATGATGCTTTGAAGGTAAAAATCATGAGTGAATTTCAAACCCCGATTGATCGCCTATGAATGCCATTCTCGAAGCGGGCGATTCCCCACCGCCGACTCGACAGCATTTCGAAATTTGGGGTACCTCAAAAACAGCATGGCTCAAACGATGCATGAACTGGAGCAGTGAGGTCGATTTCAGAGTCTGACGTCACTCATGTCAGTGCAGAAACCGCTAGTCCATCAGCAGATTGTGGCCCAATTTCACTAAACCACGGAATGAATCGCGGCCCTCTCTTCGAACCTAAACATCGAGTGTGTCTACTCGTCCCGAGCAATAATCGGCCTCGGACACTTTCAGTCCAACGGTCCGGGCGGGGTCAATGGACGCAGGGCAACGGAAGCGTCACTGGCGGAGACGGTGACTTCCCCTCGCTGGACGACCATTTTCAGTTTCTCAAATGCAGATCTAAGACCATTCAGAGGATTAGACCCCAGCAGCAATAAATCCGCTGTCATCCCTGGGGCCACAATTCCTACACCTTCGAGCCCGCAGATATCAGCGGCAGTCCCGGTAGCGCCCTCAATTACGGCCTGGACAGGCATTCCATAGTCGACCAAGGTTTCCATCTCCTCGATCATTGTGAAACGAGAATCCGTTCCCACCCCGATTTTCACACCCAGTTCGGACGC
>Ga0209403_10006700_pt1 | contig 11589 bp, 10 predicted proteins | sample ArcticOcean_MG_C_8_FD_187440 | JGI IMG/M metagenome (GOLD analysis project Ga0209403, IMG submission 187440) | Marine microbial communities from western Arctic Ocean - ArcticOcean_MG_CB11_86 (SPAdes) (version 2) | ecosystem: Environmental > Aquatic > Marine > Oceanic | place: Arctic Ocean... | reverse complement strand
TATTCTTAAATCACTGAGCCAATCAATTGGCATTGCATAGTAAGATCCATAACCTGTCGTTTTGAATGTGTTGATACCTACTAGATTACCCTTCATATCAAATAAACCACTTCCACTAGCTCCCATTCTAAATTTTGCAGAACTTAATATTATATTCTCACCTTCAAAATCGTATGTTGCAATAATATTTCCGCCAGTAGTAAGTGCGACGGGAGCCCCACCAGAATGACCTTGGGCATGGCCGCTGGCGAGATGTCGACTTCGACCTCGACAGGAAGGGCGTCAATACCCAGGAGTGAGAGCGTATGCAACTTAGCGAGCATATCGGTGCTACCCCGCGCGGGATGAAGTAGGTTACATTTGTACACTATTATGCAGAATTAACGCATTGGGAGCAAGTAGTTATTTAGCTTTATCCGAACAACGCGGGTAAGGAACCCTCCTGCCCAGAATCACCCTGGAACTGGTTGTCGATTTATAAGACGCAAACTATACTCAGCACTTCACTTGGGTCAGTCCGGCGGTCACTTCATTCTCTACCTTTCTCCCAGCTACTAAATTCATGAGCGAAGAAATCGTATTACAAACGCGGGCGCTTTCTAAGGTGTACCGCGACTTTTGGGGACGTCAAAAAGTACGGGCACTCAAAGCCCTGGATTTAGAGGTCCACCGAGGAGAAGTATTCGGATTGCTCGGTCCCAATGGATCGGGAAAAACGACCACGATCAAGCTTGTCCTGGGACTCCTGTTTCCTAGTTCTGGCGAAGCGCTCGTGTTAGGCAAACCCGCGACGGACGTCGGTAAAAACGAGCGTATTGGCTATCTGCCAGAAGAATCCTACCTCTACCGCTTTCTCAACGCAGAAGAAACCCTCGACTTTTACGGTCGGCTTTTCGACATGTCCGCCGAAACTCGGCAAGAACGAGTCGATTCGTTGATCAAACAGGTCGGCCTCGACAAAGCACGACGCCGACAACTCCAAGAATACTCCAAGGGGATGACGCGTCGCATCGGTTTGGCCCAGGCCCTGATAAATAACCCCGACCTGATTTTACTCGACGAACCCACTAGCGGTCTCGACCCGATTGGGACGCGAGAAATGAAGGACATGATCCTCCGCCTGAAGGACGAAGGAAAAACGGTCGTGATGTGTAGCCACCTACTGGCAGACGTTCAGGATGTGTGTGACCGCATCGCCATCCTGCATCAAGGCGAATTGAAAGAGTTAGGACGCGTGGATCAACTGTTAACCGTGGAAGATGTGACGCAGATTCGTGCTCGAGGAATTTCCGAGGACTGCAAGAACGAAATCCGAGATGTCATTGCCCGGCATAGTGGCGAACTTCTGGAAATGGACAATCCAACATCGACGCTCGAAGAGCTGTTCCTCTCGATTGTCCGTGACAGCGAAGCCCGGCCTGGCCGCCGCGCCAAGGTTGAGGCCCCAGCCAATAAAACGGGCAGTGGGGGATAGCCTACCACCGGATTCGGTCGCAGTTGCAGTCGATCGATGAAACTAGCCCCGCAGTGCCGCCAAGCTACACCCCAAGCTACACAACAAAGGCCCCAAGCTACGCAATAACGCAATCCGCATTCCCAAACCCCAAATCCTCCCCCCTCCTCATGGTTCTCGAACGCGAAATACTTCCTTATCTGCAGTGGTTACTGCGGGGTGACGCAGGCTCCTGGGGGGCGCTGCCTCATTTCCTGTTCGTCGTGCTGGGTATGGGATTTCTGGCTTTGCTGGTGGGCTATTGCATCTCGGCGGCGCGGCACGGTTTGCTGCGGGGTGGGGATCACGTTTATCGGGTGGTTTCGTCGGGGTTTCGTGAAATAGTAGAAATTTTGCCGCGCCGGGTATGGGCGTTAGCTCGCTTGGCAATGAAGGAGGCCTGGCAGCGCCGTGTTGTCGTTGCCCTGATCGTCTTTGCGGTTATTCTTCTCTTTGCCGCCTGGTTTCTTAAAACCGACCATCAGGACCCGGCCAAGCTTTACATTAGCTTTGTCCTCACGGCGGCCACGTACCTGACACTCGGCATCTCACTCGTGTTGAGCGCTTTCAGTCTGCCTAATGATTTCAAAACGAAAACGATTTATACGGTCGTTACCAAACCGGTTCGATCCGGCGAAATCATTCTTGGCCGGATTATTGGTTTCGGTATCGTCGGCACGATTTTGTTGGCGGTCATGGCCTTTTGCAGCTATGTGTTCGTCCATCGTTCACTGTCGCATACGCACCTCGTAGAAAGCAGCAAGCTCAAACGGCTAGCAGAGACTTCGGGAGAGGTGTATGGATATGACGGCATTACCAGCCAGAACGCGTTCCATCGCCATGACGTGGAGCTAGATACTGACAAACAAGGAGCCGCCAACAGCAACTTCGGCCACTCGCACGGCGTTGAAACAAGTCGCGACAGGCAAGAGGTACTGCCGGCCGAAGGCTATCTGCGTGCCCGCGTTCCTCGCTGGGGTGAGCTAGCTTTTCACGATCGACAGGGTTCCCCCAGAGAACGTGGCATTAGTGTGGGAAACGAATGGAGCTACCGCAGCTTTATCGAGGGAAATTCCCAGGCGGCGGCCATTTGGACCTTTGATAATCTTTCTCCACCTCCCTTTCTGGACAACCCCGAAGTACCGGAAGAAGACAAAGGATTAGACATCGGCCTGATTGTGCGAGTGTTTCGCACGCACAAAGGAACAATCGGCGAACAAATCTCAGGAACTCTCCAAGTCAGAAATCCAGAAACGGGCCTGCTCAGCGATGCTAGTTCCTTTCTTGCCGTGGATGCCAAAGTGGACGAACGGACAATCCCACGTAAGCTCACATCTGCCGATGGCACGCAGTACGATCTGTATGACGACTTTATAAGTTCCAGCGGCCAACTTGAGATTTGGATTCAGTGCTTAGAACGAGGTCAATATTACGGATTTGCCAAGGCGGATTGCTATTTGAGTCTTCCCGATGGCTCCCCAGTCCTGAACTTTACCAAAGTCTGCCTGAGCATTTGGGTGCAGATGATCATTGTCATTTCGATCGGTGTGGCAGCAAGTGCTCTGCTAAGCGGTCCCGTAGCAATGTTGTTTACGGTCTCATTCATTCTGCTGGGTTTCTTTCGCACTTTCTTTGTCGGAGTTGCTCGCGGCACAGAGTATGGCGGCGGGCCGGTTGAGTCGCTACTACGACTGGTCACCCAAAAGAATGTAATGGTCAAACTGGATCCGGGCATCGATACAACTTTGATCAAAGCCGTCGATGATATCCTGCAACAATTCATGCTGAGCGTAGCGCAAATCCTGCCCGACTTTTCTGCCTTCAGCACTGTTGATTTTGCCGCCTATGGCTTTGATGTTCCCGCCAACCGTGTCGGGCAAGACTTGACCACGTGCTTGGCCTATGTGGTAGGACTTGCCGTGGTTGGCTACTTCTTGCTGCGAACTCGCGAGGTGGCCAAATGACCAACAATGTCTCTTCAACCGATGTCTCTTCAACCGATGTCTCTTCAACCGATGTCTCTTCAACCGAACAGGGTTCCTTTTACCGCAAAATTACGTATCTCGCCTTAATTGCCGTCTTGCTATTTCCCCTCTCACAGCTCGGGGCACCTAAGACGCGCAAACGCGGAGAAAATGGAGAAGCTGGAGGAGGTGGCAAGCTTGCTCAAATGCGTGCCGACCATAACTTGGGATCATCCAATCTCGGTAAGATTGACCCCACGAGTGCCGCCATGCGGATGGCGACGCTGGGAGCCCGTGGCATTGCGGTCTCCTGGCTGTGGAGCAAGGCCATTGAATACAAGAAGAAGGAAGACTGGACCAATTTTCGCGCTACACTCTCACAATTGGCCAACTTACAACCCTACTTCATTTCGTTCTGGCGCTACCAATCCTGGAATCTTTCCTACAATGTTTCAGTCGAACTTGATGATGTTGGCGATCGATTTCACTATGTCAAACGTGGAATTGAGTTCCTCAAAGAAGGCACACTCTACAATCGTGACAGCCCGTATTTGCTTGCCGAGTTAGGTTGGTTTATCGGCAATAAGATTGGGAAAGCGGACGAGCATGTTGAGTATCGTCAGCTGTTCAAGCATGACGATGACTTCCACAATAAGTTCTTTGACGGCAATCCACCTCCCCGCGAACAACGGGACAATTGGCTGGTATCTGGAAAGCAATACAATCGAGCCATCTCAGCGGTTGATGACAAGAAAAAGAGTCTTGGGCAAAAGAATCCGACGACCTTTTACAACCGGCCGGGGATGTCGCAGATAAATTACAGTGAAGCGATCGAAAAAGAGGGGACCTTTGGCGACTCCGCCAAAGAGGCTTGGCGTGTCGCCGAAAAACTTTGGCACGAATATGGAAATCGCGAGTTGAAGTCGTCGCGTGGCTTCTACATCCGCTTGGCAGGCATTGATCGCCTAGAGCAAGAAGCCCGGAAGCTGGAAGAGGATTTAGAAAACATCGCACCCGATCTTCGCAAGAAAATGGAGTCCGAACGTCTTGCTTCCCTTACTGCAGAACAACGTGAGGTACTAGCAGTATCTCCTGCTGAACTCAGTGAAGAGCAAAGCCAGCTGTTCTACACGACGAAACGTCAACTTGAGATTTCGTGGCAGGACTTGGCGGCAAGAATAGCAGTTGATATTCCAGATCAATCCACGCAGGCACGCAAAATGGCGAGCCGGCTTGCTAAACTGAAAGAGCGCATCACGCTTACCAATACCAACCGAGATGTTTCGAATTATGCCTATTGGGATAGTCGCTGTCATTTCGAGCAAACAAGCGCTGCTCTCAAAGGACGTGCTTTGGCCTATGCGGGTCGACGTGCTTTTAAGGAGAAGGCTGATTTAATTGGATCGCGTCGCCTTTATGAAGAGAGCTTCGCACTATGGGCCGCGCTTGTAGCGGACTACCCTGTGATGCTCGACGATTCAGCTGCCGGCGCCGACATCATGGAGTTTATTGACCAATACTCGTCTATTCTCGAGCAGCTCGATAAAAGTCTCGCAGACGAAGATGTTGACTCACAATTTCCGCTTTGGAATTTTCTTGAGCTCAATGATAGCGAAAGTAAATACCCCGAAGCGATCTCCGCTCACCGCCGCCGCGCAGGGACGGAGCAGCCGCCTGCCGAGCCGCCGGTGCCGGATGTTGAATCCCAACCGGATCGACCATAACAGGGCACCAACGGCTCCGTTTTGGCCGGCGTGTTGCGACCAAAACCTAGAACTGCGGACTGGCGGAGCAAAAGATAACATGCGAATCGTCGTTTTAGGAGTGGGCACGGTAGGAGACTCGATCGCTTCACTCCTTTGCCTACATCGCCACAGCGTCACAATAGTTGATAAAGACGGCGACAATGTCCGCCGGATCAATGAGACGCTCGACGTGCGCGGGATAACCGGATCTGCCTCACAATCGAGCATCTTATTCCAAGCAGGTGTCGGCAGTGCTGATCTTTGTCTCGCGGTCACCGGCGACGACGAAGTCAATATTGTGGCAGCAAGCATGTCCAAAGCCATGGGCGCCAAGCGTGCCGTTGCTCGCGTCTACGCCCCTGTGTTTCGTGATCTCAGTACATTTGACTATCGGCGTCATTTTGGCGTCGATCGTATGCTGAGCTTAGAGCACCTGACCGCCTTGGAATTGGCACGTGGCATTCGTCATCCAGGATCGGTCGCCGTAGAGAACCTGGCCGGTGGAGATCTTGAGGTTCACGAGGTCGTCGTTACTGAAGAAAAAAAGGGCGTTGGCAAACCGCTTAAACAACTGAATTTACCGGCCGGTGTTCGCATGGGATCGATCAGTCGGGAAAGAAAAACGTGGATCGCCGGGGCAGAAGATAAGATCGAAGTGGGTGATCGACTAACGATCATCGGCAAGCGTGCCGACGTGGACTCGGTCAAAGAGCAATTCTGTGCCGATGCCAATGTCAAGATCGGTGTGGTGATCGCCGGAGGTGGCGAGACAGGCTATCACTTGGCCAGTATCTTGGAAGGGCCCAGGTTCGGAGTTGTCTTGATGGAACGCGACCGGCAGCGGTGCGATTTCCTCGCCAGCCACCTGAAGCATACGACGGTCGTCAATAGCGACGCGACACGACGCGCCAATCTGGAAGAAGAACGCGTTGGTAGCGCCGATGTGTTTGTCGCCAGTATGGGCGAAGACGAAAACAACATCATGGCTTCGGTCGAGGCACGTGACATCGGCGCCAAAACCATCATGGCACTGGTGAGCCGACCCGACTATGCGCAAGTCGTGGGCAAACTGGGAATCGATTCCGTGGTCAGCCCGCGAGAAGTTGTTGCCAAGCAGGTTCTAGGTTACCTAACATCGGGCCCTGTGATTTCTAAGACTCGCTTGAGCGAAGAGGGAGAACTGAGCGTTTTAGAATTGGATGTGACCGCCGGCGCGCCGGCGACCGAACACGTACTCGCCCGATTACAACTCCCTGAACAATGTCTAATTGCCGCTGTGATTCACGAAGGCTTTGCCAAAGTTCCTGGCGGAGACGACACCCTGCACCCCGGGGACACCGTGGTGGCTTTGGTAGCCGAAAGCGTTGCCAAACAGACAGTTGCGATGTTTGAAGGGCCGCGCGCATGAACCTTCGTCTCGTCTCAGGATTGCTGGGAACCGTTTCCTGGCTGATCGGCCTGACGATGGCATTCAGCCTGCCCGCTGCCTGGCCGAAGTTTGGTGGCCAAAGTGAGTTCGAGTCCGAGGGGTTCGGCGCACTCATTATTTCTATTCTCGTCTGCGGCGTGACCGGATTGATTCTCCGTTTCTACGGCCGCCATGCCCAGGAAACGTTGTATCGAAAAGAGGCCATGGCCGTCGTCGGCCTCAGCTGGGTCATGGCGACTATCCTGGGAGCCATTCCCTTCTACTGGAGTGAAGTCGTATTTCGTAGCGAGGCCGGGCAAGCGGTCCCGATGGGCATTGCTGAGTGCTTATTTGAAAGCCAATCAGGATTTAGCACCACGGGCGCGACGGTGCTGACGGACATTGAGAACCCTGACTGGGTACCACGCTGTCTACTCTTTTGGCGTTCGAGCACCCACTTTCTGGGCGGCCTGGGAATTATCGTTCTCTTCGTGGCCGTCTTGGGACAAGGCTCTGCGGGCAAAGCGATGATGCGCGCTGAAATGCCTGGCCCCAGCAAAGAGGGTTCCCAAGCAAGGATGCAGCACACGGCCCTGAATTTCGCGGCAATCTATTGTTTTTTGAATCTCTTGCTCACGGTCCTGCTGAAACTAGAAGGCATGACCTGGTTCGAAGCACTTTGCCACGCCTTCGGGACAATGGCCACGGGTGGGTTCAGCACACTTAACGCCAGCCTCGGCGGGTTCGAATCGCGCTTGCCTGACAGCTACCGGGCCATCGAATACACCGTCATCGTTTTCATGATTCTCGCAGGCACAAATTTCACGCTCTTATATTTCTTTCTACTGGGCAAACCGCTCAAGCTGCTCAAAGATCCTGAATGGCGCACGTACGCGGGAATCATTGCCATCGCGACGCTCGCGGTCGTGCTCATAGGACAAGGTCCGATGGATGTTGTGCCTCCTGACGATCCCAACGCCATGGCCGACTACGAGACCGCGTTGCGCGACGGATTGTTCCAGGTTGTTTCAATTCTCACCACGACTGGCTACGGTACCGACGACTTTGATCTCTGGAGTACTTTTAGCCGTGCTCTGCTCATTCTGCTGATGTTCGTCGGAGGATGCGCTGGCAGCACCGGCGGCGGCATGAAAGTGATTCGCCATATTCTGTTTGTAAAAATTCTGCGCCGCGAAATCGAGCATTCGTTTCACCCTTCGGTCGTCAGGCATATCCGTCTGGGTGGAGAGTCGATTACCGACGCCGACTTGGCGCGTAACATTTTGGTCTATTTTGGTCTGATCGGCCTGATTTCTGCCACCAGTTGGTTAGCGATTGTGGGCGTCGAACCAGATTCGACCTGGACGAAGGCTGGTTTCTCAGAGTCGAACAAACTAATCGACTCGGCGAGCGCGGTAACCGCGACGCTCCATAACATCGGCCCAGGGTTGGGAATTGTCGGTGCCACGCAGAATTACGCCGCCTTTTCGGCACCAGCAAAACTGTTATTCACCTTCTTGATGATGCTGGGCCGACTGGAACTCTTTGCCATTCTAGTGCTCGTCTCGCCGAACTTTTGGCAAAATCGCTAGTAGAATGCACTTATAACGCGCATTGTACGAACTAATCGGCCTGGGTAATTTAGGCAGTTGTGCAAGTTCGGCTCTACGTATTCTGAGGACGTAGCTGGCTACCCGTCGATAGAAGTCTCCGTAGGCGCACGCTTGGCAAATTACGGAGAGAATCTCGTGGGGTTGCAGCAAAATTGGCGCGACAGCGCTGGCAGCACTCGTTCCGGCTCTGGCAGTTTAGCTACCGTCACGGACCGGCGCTGCCGATTCGAGCAAATGGAACCGCGGAGGCTGCTTGCTGCAATTGGATTGTCGCAATCGGTAGCGTCGCAATTATTCGAGTCGCCGTCACCAATCTCAAGCACGCCGTCGAGCCTAAGTACGATCCAGGGCAGCGTACATGTCTCGTCTGATCAGCAAAACCATGCCTGCGAAACCCACGCGGGTCTAGCCGGTGTGGTCGTTGGATTGCTAAATGAAACGGGTGAAGTCGTCGAGCAGCATGCGACCGATGCGCACGGCAACTATGAGTTTAATAACTTAGCACCCGGCATTTATGCCGTGCAACACCACACCCTTGACAACTACGTCGCAGTGGCTGCAAACGGTGGAAACGGTGGGGGGATTGTTTTCAGTCCGAATCTGATTGGCGAAATCTTTGTCGTGGCAGGAAGTCTGCTCAGTGGGTACGACTTCTGCGATTCCACGGCAGAAACCCTCTTGGAACAAAGTGGCCGGGAGGGGCCTAGGATCGTAATTCACTCCGCCCCAGCGAGTTTGGAAAACATTTTCATTCTGCCAGCAAACTTCTTCTCGGCTGCTAAAACCGCGCCACTCTCTGCGCCCTTCAATGCGCCGGCGAGTTTCGTCGCCCTCCCGGTTATCTTCCGGCCGTTGCTGGTACCGCCAAATGCGACTCAAGACGAGGCAATTTTCGGCAGCTCAAGCAAGAAGCTCAAGAATGAGAGCTCTGACTTTAACGCACTCTTCGACGAAATCTTCGCCTCGCTCAGCAGAGAAAAGCAGCACTACGACGAACATTTCGCAGAGTATTCGTCGGACGCGGAAGCTGGGTTCGCCCCCCATGCCGAGCAGTCCACCGCGCGTGAAATTGTTGACCAGGCGTTCGAGGGTAACCTGCCCACCGAAAGCGAATTCGAAAGAGTAAGCGCGATCACTCCCAACTCGAGTCGGCCGGCCAATTGGCAGCCTCATCTGGCACGGCGGTCCGGTGCCGGAAATTGACGACCTACCTTAGCTCTCTTTGAGCTTTTGCATCTCTTCTTTCAACTGGTCGACCTCTACTTGCAAGCGAGCGGGTTCCTCGGGATCGTCAGGCTGCAGTTTGGCCCCAACGAGCTGCTGCTGTAGCTGTGTGATTTTCTTTCGAAGAACTTCGATCTTTTTTTTCGCTTTTTTGTCCACGCAAAGAACTCCTAGGGGTGGCGATGTCTGGCTCAGTGCAAAGTACGCAGCATGGCAGCAATAATGACGATTGCCATGGCAGCCAGCCAGCCGATGTTGAGCCACCGCCGCATTTGGCCCCGAAAACGCTCGGCGGTGTCGGTTTTCCCAGCAAGGATCGAAGCGATAAATATCACGAGCATGGCGAGCAAAAATTTGACGCCAAACAGTATCTGATAGGCGGGAGGCAATTTGACGCCGCTGGCTTTGGCTTGGTTATGGATCGCGATAAAATTATAGAATCCGCTCACCAGCAGAAAAGCAGACGCGATCCCAACCCATTTGGCCCACACCGCTCGTCGACCTGCGAAGCACGCCCTGTTCATGTCATCGGGAGATGAGCCGCCGGCGGGCGAAAGTATTGAGCGAATATAGAAGAGTCCGCCGACCAAAATAATGGCCGAGAGGATATGGAGCACCCGCGAGGCCAGCTGAATGATATAGGGACCATCCACGGTCATTTCGCCGTCTGACAACAGCAGTCCACTTTGCCATGGTAAATTCGACAGATACGCTTCCACGATGGGTCTCCCGGTTGAATAGATTTTTATTGTGATTCGTCTCGATGGTAAACGTCGATGTACGGTTCGTCTACGGGGCGGATTCGTCTACGTGCAATTTTTGCCTCGCTGCTCTTTCATCCACTTATCGACCAGAGCGAGCGCTTGAGGCAGATCGTTGATCTGCCCTTCCAACTGGGCGTCGCGAACGGTAGAGAGCAATTCGCCAAAATACTTGCCTGGTCGTAGACCATGGGCGACCAGATCGTCGCCCGAGACGAGCCAAGGCGGGTTAAGCTCGGCCGGCGAGAGTTGCAAATGCCGTTGGCACACAGCCACGCCCTCATGGTTTTTCCCTAAGACAGCCGTTGCCATCTCCATCAATTCCTTGCTCCCCTCATGGACAAGTCGTCGCTGCAGCTGCGGCCAAGAGGCCGTCCTCGCCTCGGACACAAAAGAAAAATTGCTGATCAACCACGCCGCTCGGTCGATCTCGCGGTTGCTAAAACGAAAACGGACTCCCTGTTGTCTTAAATGTTCAGCGTCCGCAGAATTCCAGAGCAGCGTAGCAAAAGCCACTGGGAGCGAATCCGACTCGAGACGCTTGAGAAAGTCGAGCGTGCTTTGCCAGCGCATCGGCTGTTCGGCAAAAACCAGCGCTGCCTCAGGCATGAGTTGAGCCAAAAGTTTTGATTCATGGAGTAGCCCGAAACCCAACCCGCGCTCTCGATGAACGAGCATGCGGCCCAGTTCACCACCAATCCGCTCAGCGCTCACAACATGGATTTCGTCTGCCATGGATTGGACTGCCGCGAAAGTGTTCGGCTCAATCCGAAAGCCAAGCGTGGCCGCAAACCGTACGGCACGCAACATCCGTAGTTTGTCCTCGGCAAAGCGCTCGTACGGGTCCCCAATGGCACGGACCGTGCGCCGCTCGAGATCTTCCTGCCCGCCGACAAAGTCGATGACTTGCTTGTCGACCGGGTCAAAGAACAAGCCGTTAATCGTAAAGTCGCGGCGCTGGGCATCTTCCTCGGCAGTGGTGAAGGTTACGGCCGCCGGATGACGCCCGTCAATGTACGCCCCGTCTGAGCGGAAGGTTGCTACTTCGATCGGGTTGCGTCCCTTGCCGCCGAGGACTGAAATTACACCAAAGGCAGCACCAATGGCCAAGGTACGGCGGTGGCCAAATAATTCACGTACCTGCTCGGGTCGCGCGCTGGTGGCGACATCGTAATCCTTGGGCGCGCGGCCCAGCAACGCATCACGTACACAGCCGCCGGCCCAGAGGGCTTCGTGGCCAGCGGAGCGCAACTGTTTGACGACTTGCTCGGCGAATTCACGTTGAAGGTTATCGGTAGCCATAAATCTTACATTCCTCAGCGATTCTCAGCGTCCTGGGCGCCTCTGCGTTAAAATTTACGCTCCTTGCGAGACCAACTGCG
>Ga0209403_10006695_pt1 | contig 11597 bp, 9 predicted proteins | sample ArcticOcean_MG_C_8_FD_187440 | JGI IMG/M metagenome (GOLD analysis project Ga0209403, IMG submission 187440) | Marine microbial communities from western Arctic Ocean - ArcticOcean_MG_CB11_86 (SPAdes) (version 2) | ecosystem: Environmental > Aquatic > Marine > Oceanic | place: Arctic Ocean... | reverse complement strand
CTGCAGTGACAAGCTCGATGATCCCGGCAACATCGGACACGTCGAACATTTCAACGGCGGAATGCGAATACCGGCGGGCCAAGCCAACAACGGCAGCAGCAACCTGCCCGCCCGCCTGTTGTGCGGTCGTGGCATCGGTCATGCCTGCTGTGTCCACGATCAATTGGTAATCGATCTCAGATTCTTCCGCAGCATCTCGAATGAGGTTTCTTAACGGCCCGTGTGTCGAAAGGCCTTTGGTTTCGCGAACCTTCAGTAGCGGGCCGCCACCGATCGACCAAGGCAATTCATCCGCGTTCAAATCGGGCGTTCCGCCAGCAGGAACCGTATCGATGGCGATCACCACATCGGGGTTTAAATGGGTGGCCGCAACGGCGGCTCCGCGCAGGCCAATTTCTTCTTCCACAACAATGGCGATCGCCACGTTTGCAGACGGTTTGTTATCTGCCAACGCACGGGCCACTTCCAAACAACAGACAACGCCCATCCGGTTATCAATCGTCTTCCCAAAACAACGATTGGCATTTCGGGTTTCGGTGAATTCCCCCACAAACACGGCAGGAGTTCCCGGCTCGATTCCCCACTCAGCCGCCTCTTCATCGGTACGCGCACCGACATCGATATACATCTTACTTACCTCGGGAACCTGCCTGGCTTCGGTCGAATCTCGCAAAACGTGCCCTGGTTTCACGCCAATCACGCCTTCCAATTCACCTGTTTCTGAAAGCACGCGAACCCGTTGCCCCGGTAAGACTGAATCGGTCGGGCCGCCCAGTTTCGCAAACCGCAAAAAACCATCCGGAAGAATCGAAGTCACCATGAAGCCAATTTCATCAGCGTGGGCGGTAATCATCACCAACGGTGCGTTGGGGTCGGTGCCGTCTAAATAGCCGTAAACATTGCCCCGCACATCGACTTCAACTCTGTCACAGCACGCATCCAATTCTGCCCGCGCGGCTTCCAACACGGGCTCTTCAAAACCGACGGGGCCACTGATGGCCGCGTAACGGGCAATTTGTTGTTTTAGATTCTCCAACGACATCAATGCTTCTCTTTCCTCGATAACCGAAATAACTGGATTACTCGATGCCTATCTTCAGTAATACTTTCCCTGAACGACCGGGCCGCTCGGCCTCTAGAACGGCTGCCGAAACATCCTGCAGCGAATACGTCTTGCCAATTTCAGATGTCAACAGTCCTCGTTTCACCAACTTGGCAACCTGCCGGACAAGTTTTAGTTTTTGTACCAATCCAATTCTCGCCATGTAATTCCCCAGCCAAAACCCTTCGATTCCTGACCCAGCTTTCATAAGTTCTCGAGGAGAAAAATTTAGCGGGGCGTCATCCAAAGTTCCAAACACAAGCATCCGGCCATTTTTCGACAGGCAGGAAACAACGGTAGACCCCGTTTGTCCGCCGACCGGGTCGATGATGTAAGGCACGCCAGGTCCACCGGTCAATCGCCGTACTTCTTCCTGGAACCGGTTGGCATCGTCCTTTTCAGAATCAAATACCAAAACGGCGGTTGCACCCAGCGATTTCAGTTCTTCGGCCCGTTCAGCTCGGCGGACCACACACAGAGTTTTAAAACCAAAGTGCATTCCCAACCTTATGACCATCCGCCCCAATGCAGAACCGGCCGCCGTCTGTAGTAGCCATTCATTCTGCGGAACCTTCAGCACCTTGCGAGTCATAATGAACGCGCTCGCCGGGTTAATGAAAAATGTGGCCGCTTGTTCCAATGACAACCCCGCCGGAACGGGAATCGCCTGCTTGGCCGGGACGACGGTTTTCTCGGACCAATTACCGGTTTGGCTATTCAAGACGGCAACCCGCTTCCCGACAAGCAATTTTCCCAACACGCCGGAACCAGCCGTTTCAACAATGCCCACACCTTCAAACCCGGGCGTCGCGGGAAGTTTAGGAACCGTGGTGTACTGCCCACGAATATAAAGTAAGTCGGAAGGATTCACCGGGCTGGCCAGCATACGGACTCGGACTTTCCCGGAACCCGGTTCTGGGATGGGCTGCTCTTGCAGCTGAAGCACGTCGGCTGGCTCGCCAAATTGATCAAAGACAACACTCTGCATTTTGCGTCTCGACAGGACGTATTGATTCGAATTCCCATCCACCTGGATAGGACGCGTTTGTTCTATCGACACCGGCGGAAGAATGCAATCTCGATCTTCTTTCAGTTGGGAACCATTCACCCTTGCGAGATTCATCGAATCCTGCCACCATTTGCCAAATCGATGGCCGGTTTCTGAAAAAATATTTCTAGTAGACTGAAAAATCTGATGCAAGATCGACTGATCGTCGACCAGACTGAATTTGACGAACTGTGTGCTCATATCAAGTCGAGCGGAATTGTCGCCTTCGATACCGAGTTTGTCTCCGAACATACCTACCGCCCCGACCTGTGTTTGTTGCAATTTGCCACATCAGAGCGGTGTGTCGCCGTCGATCCGTTTGAGGTGAAAAACCTTGAGGCTTGGTGGAAGATCATGGCCGACGAGGAAACGACGGTTGTGATACACGGAGGCCGAGAAGAGGTTCGATTCTGTTGGTATGAAAGTGGCACCATGCCACGGAAGATTGTCGATGTGCAAATTGCCGAAGGAATGAAAAGTCGCGGGTTTCCCATTTCGTACACGGCGTTAATCGACCGCATTTTGAAGAAAAAAACACACGGCAAGGAAACTCGGACCGACTGGCGACGACGACCGCTGACCGACCACCAAATCTCATATGCCTTGGAAGACGTCGAACATTTATTGGCCGTCTGGAAAAAACAAACCGCCACGTTGGAAAAACTAAACCGGATGCCCTGGTCAGAAGACGAATTTCAGCGAATGATTTCAGAAGTGAAATCTGAATTAACCGGGGAAAGGTGGCGGCGTCTCTCGGGGCTCAACAGGCTGGGCGCCCGCGAATTGGCAATGGTCAGCGAACTGTTCGCTTGGAGAGATCAGGAAGCCGAGAACAAAAATCGTCCCGCGCGTCGAATTCTACGAGACGATTTACTCGTCGATTTGGCCAGACGCCAACCCAAAACAATGAGCCAGCTATTAGCAACCCGCGACATGAACCGGTCGGACTACAAGAAAAATGCACAAGGCATGCTGGACTGTATCGCCCGCGCAGCTGAGATTCCCAAATCAGAATATCCAAAACCAACCCCCCGGGCTTCCACGCGGGTCAGCGACGACGAACAGGTTTTAGGAAAGTTCCTCGGAATTGCCTTGGCGAACCGCTGTGCGGAACTTGAAATCGCCATGTCGCTGGTCGGCACGACTGAAGATTTAAGGCACTTAGTCCGCTGGCACGTCTACAAAAAAGACCAAGGCGAACCGCCTGCCCTGATGCGCGGTTGGCGTGAAGACGTCTGTGGCGACTTACTGAGAGACGTGCTCGATGGAAAAGTGACCATTCGCGTGGCCGACCCGGAATCGGACCATCCATTAAAATTCGAGCACGACAACGACGGTTAACTGCCGCCAGAAATTTGCAACTGGCCAAGTTCCCGCCGACCGATGACTTCCGAATGAATCGCACTGGCGACCAAAACTGCCGAGACGCCTAGTTCTTGCTGCGATTTCAAGTCAGCAAGACCACGCACCCCTCCGCCAGTGATGACTTCCAAATCCGGGTAATTCGTTTTCAAACGAACCACTAACGAGTCGGTCGCCAATCCTGCTGCCATGCCAACCTGCTTTAAATCGAGCACGATGAGCTTTTCGACTCCCAGATCAATGGCCCGCGAAGCAATCTCAAAAGGGTCATCTGTCTGCCAAGGTTCCAAATCTCCCAAGGGAGCCCCATTTTTGAGATCGAGACTAAAAACGATTTTTTCAGCCCCTACTGTTTCTACCAGCTCTTTCAGATGCCTTGGGCCAGGAGTCGTTTCGAGACCAGCTATGACTGAAGCTGCACCGGCATCCAATAGCTGCACCGCCCGCGAGACGTCGCGCAACCCGGCATCAATCATCAATGCGAAACCAGAATTAGCCAACCGGCGATAAATTTCGGTGTTCGGCTCATCGGAAAGAATGGCATCCAAATCGGCCAGATAGAACTCAGAAATCGAAAGAGAACTCCGAATTGCAGAAGCCACATCCATCACATCTGTTGAAGATGTCAGACAGCTTTCCACCGGTTGATACTCATCGCGTTTCCCAGCAACCCCTCGAACGACCACAGAATGCAGCACATCCAGAACCGGAAGAATTTTCATGATATGTTTCTAGGCTGATTTGGTTGTCTCTTCGGTGTCGGAAACCTCGTCCAGAGTCTGGGCACCAACCGGGCCATCGTACTCGTCAATTGGATGAAGCTGCTGCTCGATTTTTATCGGCAACCGGACGGTAAAGGTGCTGCCGTTACCAAATTCGCTTTCCAAACGCACTTCTCCGCCGAGTAATTTGCTCAATTCCCGGATGATCGACAGGCCTAACCCCGTTCCTTCAAACTCGCGGGTTAAGGTGTCTGCTTGGCCGGGAATACTTTTTCCCTGGCGGAATTTTTCGAAGATTGATTCCTGGTCTTCTAAACGAATTCCGACCCCGGTATCAACCACAACCAATTCAAAACTTTTTTCCCCAACAGGCACCACCTCAACCCGCACCCGGCCACCTTCCGGAGTGAACTTAATGGCGTTCGATAACAGGTTATTCAAAATTTGTAGAATCTTACCAGGGTCTTGAAACAACGGTGGCATTTTTTCATCCGCTTGCCAGGTTAAATCGATATTCTTCTTCTCGGCCAATGGCAGCATACCGGCAACTTGTTGCTGCACTAAATCGGAAATCGAGAACTCAACAATCTGGCGTTCCATTTTCCCACTTTCGATTTTCGCCAAATCGAGCACATCGTTAATCAATTCCAGTAGGTTCTTTCCTGAAATTTGGATATTTTCAACAAACCGCTTTTCTTTGTCGCTCAAGTTTTTCGAGCTGCTTAAAATATCGCTGAAACCCAAAATGCTGTTCATCGGCGTCCGCAGCTCGTGGCTGACAGTCGCTAGAAAATCGTCCTTCAGCTTATTCATTTCATAAAGCTGCAAGTTCACCTGGGCCAGTTCATCAACCTTATAGTCGAGGTCCGAGTTCACTTCGCGCAGCTCGTCTTGCACGGTCACTAGGTGCCGTAACATACGGTTGAACGCGTGGCTAAACTCTTCGTACTCGTCTCCCGTACGAATATCGGCACGCAAGTCGAGGTTGCCTTGGGCAATTTGATCGCTAATATCTTTCAGATGAAGCACCGGTTTGACAATCACATACCGAACAATCGCATAAGCGGCTAACATCGCTAAAAAGGCGGTCACCAAGGCGGTCGCCAACAGCACGGCGTTGTTCCACGCCAGTGCTCGTTCGGTGCGTTCTAGTGGAAGCGTGATTTTCACCATACCGATTAAATCGCCCTCGGCAATTGTTCGTTTACTATCGGGCCGAGGTTTGTGGTAGTGACAAGTCAGGCACGAACCGGCCGCGTAAACTCCGCCGTAATATTGATACTCGTCCTTCTCAGGAACCAAACGCACCACCTCGGTCGCACCTTTGCGCAACTGTTCCAATGCGTCGTAACCGGCTTCATCAGTCGGGCGCGACCCACCATCCGCCGAGGTCAGGTCTTCCTTCATCAACACCCAGTTGTAATCACCCAAATCGTCCGGCTTAAAATCGTCGACCATTTTCTCAATGATCCGCACAAATTCTTCTTCCGGTTCCGACCACGTCCAATGCTTTTCGAGCAGGCTGGAAGACATGAGTAACCGAGCCATGGTCTTGTTTTGGTCATAAACCAAATCGGAATTCAACTGTGCGTAGAAGTAGAAACTTCCCGAGATCAACAACATCAACCCCCCGCCAAACAGAAATCGACATTTCCGTTCGAGGCTGGTTTCTCCCAACAGGCGTTTGATGCCGCGGTAAGACATAGAAACCGTTGATACTTTACTTAAGGGGACAAAATGCGTAATTCCGAACGCAGTTCATTATAAAAGCGTTCAGCGCAATCTGCTAGAGCGGGCTTCCCGTTTCGACAAGATCATGGTCAAACAGGCGGCTGGCAAGCGGGGCAATAAAATGTGGATCGCTGGCATTGCACAATACGTAAAATCTCGGTTTGCTGGCAACTGGTGCAAACTTTCCCCGCGCGTGCATAAACCCGATGGGCGTTTTGGTAGCCGCCTGCTTCGTTCAAAGCATTTCGGTAGGTGCCGTCTCCTAAGGTTGAACCTTCATAACGAATGGCCTCGGTTAATATCTCTAATGTGAACTTCTGCAACTTGGCGGTGTGCTTCTTCTTCAAAGACTTCGCTGGCGTTTCGGGATGAATCTTAGCCCGGTGTAAAATTTCGCTGGCGTATAAATTTCCGATTCCCGCGACAAATTTCTGTACCATCATGGCGACTTTAATAGGCCGCGAGGTTTTCTCACACATTTTGCCCCATTCGTTAACCGTCATCAGTAACGCATCGGGGCCCAGTTTCGCCGGACCAAGTTTCGTTTGGATTTCAGCCGAACTCAGTAAACTCAGCGTGCCCAAACCACGGCGGTCCCAAAACCAAAATGATTTCGTTGCACCCCGGCCCGCCAGCTTCCATTCGAACCGCAAATGCTCGGTATCGGGCGGGTCGGTCAGTAACATCAAGCCGGTCATCCGCGGTTCGATGACCATTGAATGATCATTGTCGAGGTCCAACACCACACGTTTTGCGATCCGCCTGACAGCCGTAATTTTACACCCACGCACTTTTTTTGAGATGGTTGGGAATGTTGGGCTGGCCGAAATCGGCTTACAACGGCAGCGACAGCGAAGAAATTTTTCAATTTTTCGACCCTCAACGACTGGCCTCAAACCGCGAACCATCGTCTCAACTTCCGGAAGTTCCGGCACGTCGTCCTCCACTTCTATGAAATGCGAGATAATTCCGTTCGTACGGAAAGTGAACTCTTCTCAACACTTAGGCTTTATTTGACCATAAAAACCGGCATAAGCGAACTCACTCGTAATACCGCACTTTGCATACATCGCATTCTAGCGGCTGTTCGAGTTCTTTCGAGGCGGCCCCCCCCAGAAAAACAGAGAGTGCCCTTTTTTTGAATTGTTCTTGACGCAAGCCAACCGGTGGACGATGCTTATATTTAGGTACATATTCCGTAAAATCACCGACCTTAAAAGAAACAGGGCCGACCTTCGCGATAAAAAGGAATGGGTCATGCTACGAAGATTCCCCACGAAAACGAACACTATGCAACGCAGCAGAAATAGAACAGGGGCCTCTTCGGTTGCCGTTCTGTCTGCCATCGGATGTTTTGCGATTCTGATGGGGGCCATTTTCTGGTCTTCAACAAATCAAAAAACCTCGGTCACCCAAACACCACAACTGCAAGCCGTTCCGGAATTTGCTGCGGAAAATCCGCAGGCAGAAGTTCCTGAAACGACCGTCCAGTCAGCAATCGTAACGGTCTCGAACGAGATTGAAGCCCAGGCTGAAGACGCCGTTGTCGTTGCCAAACAAGAACCACAACAGCTCGACCAACGGCAGGCCCGTTCCGAAAGCATTGAAGCCCATTTGGCAGTCGGCGAATTTGGCACGGCCATGCAAATTGCCCAGTCGGCCTCTGATGCAGAAGAACGCACTGCACTACTAAAACAAATCGCAAAAGCTCAAATGGCTGCTGGCGAGTTCCAAACCGCGTTAGCCACCATTCGCCGCATTCCCATCCCTGGCGAACGAGACAGTATGCGATCAGAACACGCCAAACAACAATCATTGGCTGGTGGCTCAGGTGCCGACTTCACTCAGTTAATTGCCTTAATTCAATCAGAAACTTCGGGGCCTTGGTTCGACGATGAAGGTGTCGGCGGGACAATCTCCGAATTTGAAACGGGTGTCCGCGTCGATCCAACCGGTCGCCTGCAAATGATCACCCGCCGCGATGTGGGCAACCGCCTAAAAACGCTCGGTTCAAACGCCCGTGCTGCTGACCTGAACGACGACATGTCGCAACCCAGCAACCTGCGGATGGTTTCGTTAACACGTCTCGAACAAGAAGTAGCCCAACGGCTAGCCGATGGACAACCGGTTGTCGAAACCATGAAACACCTGGCGGGCCTGTCACGAATTCAATACGTGTTCGTCTACCCGGAAGAAAACGAAATCGTGGTTGCTGGCCCCGCTGAAGGTTGGAACTACGATGAAAACGGCATGGCCGTCGGGGCCGAGTCGGGCCGTCCGGCTTTGAACTTGGAAGACCTGGTCACCGTTTTACGAACGTTCTCAAAAGACGGCATGGGCATTTTCGGCTGCTCGATCAACCCACGAGAAGCTGGCCTGAAAAAGCTGAAAGCCTACGTCGAAAAATCAAACGCTCGCGGACCAATCAACTCGCGCCTCGTTCGAACTTGGGTGAAAAACCTACAGAAGCAGCTTGGCTTGCAAGACATCGTGGTTTACGGCGTCCCGCAAGATTCTCGCGTCTGCCGAGTGATTGTTGAAGCCGATTACCGCATGAAATTAATCGGTATTGGCAAACTCGATGGCGGTTCGGAAATTAAAAGCTTCTTCGACTTGTTGCCGCTGAACCTGCAACAAAGCCCACCGAACTTAGATGCCCTGCGGTGGTGGCTGACCATGAAGTACGAATCGGTCACACATAGCCCCGACCGCAACGTATTCGGTTTCGAAGGGTCTTCGGTCTTGTGCCAATCTGAAAACCAATTGGTGACTTCACAAGGCAAGCGAATTCAAACGGGCAAATCAGAAGCAACCAACCGCCTATTCGCTGAGAAGTTCACCCAACATTACGACGAACTGGCCGAACGCGATTTAGTGTTCGCCGACATGCAGAACATTTTCGACTTAGCCTTAGTGGCTGCCCTCATCCGACAAGAACGCCTCGACGAACGAGCCGGTTGGAACCGGGGTGCTTTCGCCACAGGTGGAGCCTATTTGCCAAGTTCCTACAAAACACCAAAAACGGTCGATTCGGTCGTGAACCACAAGGTGTACAACGGGAAAGACATTGTTGTCCAAGTGGCAGGCGGCGTCCGCGGCGATTTACTGTCAGTCGTGAAAAACGAGAAACTGCAACGTGAAGTTCCTCGCCTGAACAATCTCGCCAACGAAAGCCGGGCTTCACAGTTACCCGCCGGTCGTTGGTGGTGGGATGCAGCCAAATAAAGCTTCAGCATCTCAAAAAAATGCCTATAAAACCGGCTCGAACATCATTCGGGCCGGTTTTTTTGTTTTCGTACCGGGAATGCGACGCCGGACCGTTGCCCTGATTTTCCCGCATTCGCTACACTCGTTGCTCATGGGCGAATTGAATTTTAAGTTTATCACCCTGAGCAAAACGAAGAGGCTCGGTTTTCGGGAGATTCTTCGCTTCGCTCAGTATGACATAAAAAAACGCTTATCCGAATTGTTTGAAAACACAGGATTCCAATAATCATGGCACGGCTGACTCAGTCCGACTTGGCTGATTTGAACCAAGTCTTTGAAGAACGAACTCCCCAAGAACTCATCGAATGGGCCGCGTGGCTGTTCGGTGACCGCCTCGCTGCAATCTCGGCGATGCAACGCTCGGGGACAACAGTCTGCCACATGCTGCAAGACATGAAAAAGGACATCCCCGTTTTGTTCGTCGATACGGGTGTGCTGTTTCCTGAAACCCTCGAAACGCGCGACCGGGTCATCAACGAATACGGTTTGAATGTCATCACACTCACTCCTGAAAAAACGATGGAAGAACAAACGGCCGAGTTGGACATTTTATATATGAGCCCCGAAGGCCAAGATAAATGTTGCGACCTGCGGAAAACCCAACCGATGCTTGCCGTTGCCGACCAATACCACGCATTCATCGGCAGCTTACGCCGCTCCGATGGCGGTAAGCGGGCTCAATGCCCCATTCTAGCCGTTGACCCAAAAATGAATTGCATCCGCATTAACCCGCTTGTGAATTTCGACGATGCACAACTCGATGAGTACATCAGCAAAAACGATGTGATTATCAACCCGCTGCACGATCAAGGTTACCCAACCATCGGCTGTAACCGCTGCACGACGCCAGTGCTGCCGAACGAGCCCCGGCGTGCAGGACGCTGGAGGCACTTAGGTCCGTGGTCAGTCTACTGTGGTATTAACCCCACCGACTTAGCCAGCGATACACAAACCGCCTGCGAACTGCCCGACGATGTGGTCGATAAAATCCTCGGTCGCGGTGAAGCCGATTTCATGATTTGAGATTGGCCGATCCAGGAGAAGATTCTGCCACGTTCCACTGCACGGGAATGGAGGCATTATTACTCGGACCGTTGATGATCGCGGAACTGCTTCCGTAGACGACGGCGTTCTTTTTTGCTTAAACCTTTGAGGATTTCGGGGTCGAGAGCGGCTTCCTCTGCGGAAGTTTCGGATTCCGGTTCGGCATCTGATTCAGCAAATGACGGGCTGATTGCTGCTGCTTGAGAATCGGCAACCTCTTCTTCAACAGCAGGCTCAAAGTCAAAACCTTTTAGATTTTGATCGTTGTTTTTTCGTGCCCATTTTCCAAATTGAACTCGCGGTAGGCGGGCTGCCAACCTTCCAAACCAGGCGGCCACCTTTGAAGGTTTGGCTTCTGGCTTGGGGGCAGGGTTTGTTGTCACGTACAACACATGCCCGGCATGAAGAACCAGACTTTGAAAAATTAGAACTTGCCCGAACAGCGACAGCCCCACTGAGAGTAATTCTCGCCCTGCCCAAAACCCTAGCAGCCTGGGTTCGAGTTGCAACAACAATGCCCCATAGCAGCAGACGACGGCCCCCCAAAATGTGCTTAAGCTTGCACGGCAGCCGCGCATTTCGCGATGGCAACTTCTTAGCAACAAAAATGCAAACGGTAAAACGAGAAGAACCCAGCCCCAAATCTGCTGATTCGGCAACGGTACTTTCAATCGATTGATCACTAAATGACTGAAGACAGCGTGAGCCCCGGTGATTTGGCAAAACGCTACAAATAACCAACTGCAGGCAATGAACAACCAAGACCGATACTTCGCCTGAAAATCGTGAAGACTTTGAGATCGCAGCCACCAAATTAAGATCGAAATCTGTGCCGAAAACAACAGCACGACCGAACCAAAAAACTTGGCAATTCCTGGTGAATCAACCGACAGCAACTGTCCCACACCCGGCCCAAGCAGTACAGCGAAATGTGATACCTGAGCCATCGCCGCCAGTAAGACACTCACCAACACAAAACCAACCAAGCCAACCGACCACAAATGACGAACATCTTGTGGAATGATTTTTTCAATCGTCAGAACAGGCCGACCGGTCGGGTCTGACTTGGAAAATTCTTCGTTGGGCTCAGTTTCTCCCAGGTGCTCGGCCAGAAATTGATCGAGATCGTCTACCTGATTGAGGGCCTCTGCAGCAGTCTCAGACGCCGAGTTCCGCGCATCGTTCTCGGTCGCCAACCGACGACGGCGGCGTTCATCCAAAGACCGAGAACCGGCAAACCGAATGCCCATAAATAGACCGCTGACTCAACTCTGATGCTGAAGGATAAACAAAGCAATGATTAGAAAGGACTTAAGAAGCG
>Ga0209403_10006693_pt1 | contig 11599 bp, 28 predicted proteins | sample ArcticOcean_MG_C_8_FD_187440 | JGI IMG/M metagenome (GOLD analysis project Ga0209403, IMG submission 187440) | Marine microbial communities from western Arctic Ocean - ArcticOcean_MG_CB11_86 (SPAdes) (version 2) | ecosystem: Environmental > Aquatic > Marine > Oceanic | place: Arctic Ocean... | reverse complement strand
ATTAATCAGGTCTGGGAACAGGTACATGAAAACAATTAGTCATGTCAGGGATCAGGTCGTGGATCAGGTCTGGGATCAGGTCGTGGATCAGGTCAGGCGTCAAGTCAGGCGTCAGGTCGTGGATCAGGTCAGGGGTCAGGTCAGGGATCAGGTCTGGGGTCAGGTCGTGGATCGGGTCTGGCATCAGGTCAGGGATCAGGTCAGGAGTCAGGTAAATGCAAAACATTAATCAGGTCAGAGATCAGGTTATGGATCAGGTCTGGGTTCAGGTCGTGGATCAGGTCAGGGATCACGTCAGCGATCAGGTCTGGCATCAGGTCAGGCATCAGGTCGTGGATCAGGTCTGGGTTCAGGTAAGCCATCAGGTCTGGGAACAGGTACATGAAAACAATTAGTCATGTCAGGGATCAGGTCGTGGATCAGGTCTGGGATCAGGTCAGGAATCAGGCAAGGGATCAGGTCTGTGATCAGGTCGAGAGTCAGGTCTGGTATCAGGTCAGGCGTCAGGTCAGTGATCAGGTCTGGGATCAGGTCGAGAATCAGGTCTGGAGTCAGGTCTGGAATCAGGTCAGGGATCAGGTCGGGGATCAGGTAAATGCAAAACATTAATCAGGTCGTGGATCAGGCCGTGGATCAGGTCTGGGATCAGGTCGTGGATCAGGTCAGGGATCACGTCAGCGATCAGGTCTGGCATCAGGTCAGGAATCAGGTCAGCGATCAGGTCTGGCATCAGGTCAGGAATCAGGCAAGGGATCAGGTCAGTGATTCTTTGAGAAAAACTCAAGAACTCCCTTGACAATGCCGATAAGTGTATTATAATAGTAGAAACTTAACTCAAAAAGGAGAAACGATGCCTCGAAAACTAAAGACTGCCGAAAAACCGCAAAAGGTTAAGCGGGAAACGATCACACCAATCAGTAACACGATCCCAAGTAGAGAACTTGCTGAGTTTGTTGGCAAAGTTCCCAATTTATCAAAGATTGACAGCATTAATGTCCACAACGACAAATTCCGCATTAACGTCTGGAAGCAGGAGCGTGAAGCTGACCGAATCATAACCATAAACACGATTGTTAAAAGTTTTTATGTGAAATATGAAGACGGCGTAATCTACGACGAAACTATTAAACCATCCATCAAACCAACTAACGTATTTAAGTAACTTAAACTAAGGAAAAAATTGAAATGATTACTCACATTAAAGACAACGGAAACCGCTGGACAGTAGTTGTTGACAACCAGTCTCACGAGTTCGACCATACTCACCCAGAATACGCAAGTCTGGTGGAATGTGTTAAGACTGGTGATACTGAAGAATTTATGCAACTACTGGAAGTAGGAACCGTTATTGAAAACTGGAGCGAGGGAAACTTCGAGTTCCGCGATGGATTCCTCTACTACGAAGATGAGCAGGTTGCGGACCAGCCAACAACAAGGATTATTGAAATGATCAAGAATGGTTGGGATCATAAGCCGATGTTGGCCTATCTTGATAGACTCTACAACAACGTCTCTAATCGTGCCGTTACAGAGTCTTACAACTGGTGTTCCCATAAGGGTCTTCCTCTTACTCCTGAAGGGTATCTGGTTGGATACAAGGGTGTTGCTGTCTATAGAGGTGAAGACACTACAGACAAAATGGATCGCCCTCTACAAGATGGTGACTTGGTTGACAAGTACACTAGAAACTCCTTCCGTAATAATCCATCCGATGATTGCTCTATGAACCGACGTAAAGTCAGCGACGACTGCAATCAGGGTTGCGGCCAGGGACTCCACGTTGGAACATATGACTACGCCTGTAGTTGGGCTGGGTCTGGTGGAAAGGTTGTCCTTGTGCGATTTGATCCAGCAGATATCGTTAGCGTTCCATCGGACTGTCAGCATCAGAAGATGCGAGTCAGCAATTATACTGTCCTCTCAGTTGCTCGTGATATCATCGAAGAAGATGTATACGACGAGTATGATGAAGTAGAAGACACTTTTGACGACGAAGGTATGCTCATTAGCGAAGATTTCTAATCGTGGTTGGTTAGATAGTAGGGGCTAGTGTTGATCTACGAAAAGTTATCCGAGGCGGTACAGCCTGTGAGGATAACCTGCCCCTTCTTTTTCTTATGGGTAATAAAATATGAAAAACATTAAGCAGGTCAACATTCAGGTCGATAATCACGTATGGAGTCAGGTCGTCCTTCGGGTCGGGGGTCAAGCCTTGCAACAAGTCGTGGATCAGGTCTTGCAGCAGGTCGGGGATCAGGTCTGGCATCAGGTTGAGGCTCAAGTCGTGGATCAAGTCTTGCAACAGGTCGGGGATCAAGTCTGGGATCAGGTCTATGAAAAATAACATTTGCTCTTGTGGTAAAGAATTGACACATAATAATACCTACAGATGTCGGATATGCAAAGACTGCTTTTGTGACCAATGTTCTCTGGATCACTTCGGCCTCGTCGAGAAGGATGGCGAAGTAAAATACAAGAACATTTTCAGAACCATGTTTTGGTTGATTAGAAAAAGATTGTTTAACAAATGAAAGATATGTATGAGGTCGCGGATCAGGTCTGGGATCAACTCAGGCTTCAGGCCATCCTTCAGGCCGATGAACAGGTCTTGCAACAGGTCCGGGGTCAAGTCTTAGTTCGGGTCTTGGAACAAATAGAGCGTCAGGTCGAGATTCCTGTCTACTATCAGTTAATGGAACAGAGCGAGGTGAAAAAATGAAAATTATAAAGCCCATTCCAAAGTCTTGTTACCTTGCTTGCTCCGGTGGTATTGATAGTATGTTCGCCCTGCACTTTCTGAGGGCTGGAGGGCGTGACGTGAAACCCCTTTACTTTAATCACGGCACAAAGTTCGGCCAACAATGTGAAGATTTTTTAAATGCAACGCTTGACACTCCATTTGTATGTGGTAAAATTAAGAAAACTCCTGAACCGGGAAGATCCCTTGAAGATTTCTGGAGAGAATGCCGATATAACTTCTTAGACCAGTTCACTGACCGACCAGTGGTTATGGTTCACCACTTGGACGACCAGATTGAAACTCTGCTTCAAGGGTTTGCACAAGGTAAGACCAACCGTGTCATACCATACAAGCGTGGAAACTATATTCGGCCATTTATTTATGTTAGCAAAAAGGAAATAAAAAAATATGTAATCAGACACGGAATAACCCACCTGAACGATCCCTCTAATGATGACGTTTCGTTTACAAGAAATAGAATTAGAAACAATGTTATCCCTGAGTTACTGAAAGTAAACCCCGGACTTTATAAGTCCATGAAGAAACTAATTAACCCCGTAGAATTTAAATGAAGGAGCGAAAATGCCTATTACAAACCTAGAGGCTCGGACCATTAAGGATATTGTCAACTCTTACATTACAGAGGATGATGCTAAGGAAATGTTTACTGAACTAATTGAGGACGTTGCTGATATTACAGACAACGATTCTGTGAAACAATCAATACTTATGTTAGGGCAACTCTACGGAGTTCAATCTTAAGGGATACAATATGAGCCTAGCCTTCTACACAATTCTAATAGCAACCATCATGTACTTTCTCTCAGCGTTTAGCTGTGTCAGAGATAAAGACTGGTCACATGCTGGAATGTGGGTAAGCTACGCTTCTGCAAACTTTTTTTTAATGCTTTATGAATTTCAAAAAAATAAATAATAGATAGGAAAGCAAAATGATGGAATCTAACTATAGAGTGGCAGCGGTAGACTACTTGAGGACAAAGGCTTTGACCGACCTGCGGTCAGCGGAAATGTCCTTGCTAATCCTTCTAGATCACCCAGCGGGGATTGGAGATCATAGTACGGGAGACTTGAGAAATAATCTAGACGAAGCCTTGAATCTTTTAGTTGATGCTAATGACCGGATAGATATTTTGAAAAAATACAATAATTTTGAATAAAGTCTGTGGATTTTTGCCATATTTGATGTATAATATGGTGTGTTCTTTGCAAAGAAATGCAGTCTACTTTAAGGAGAGAAGAATGAAGAACGTTTTTGTTGCTGTTGTTATGGTTTTGGGTTTCTGTGTTACTGATGCTAACGCTCACGAAAAGGTTGGCGTTATCTATCTTAGCACCCCAAGACCCGTTGTTGTGAGGTCTGTTAGCCCCTGCCGTGTAGTGGGCAGCTTCTGCCGGTACGGTGTAGGAGTTGGCAAGAGAATCTTCTGTGGAGTTGGACAGGTAGTAACCGCTCCGTTTAGACAGCCCCTGGTTATGCCAAGACCTAGAACGTTTATCTACGTGCCTACTAGATGGTATCATAGCCCAGGTAGCTTAACGGAAGTGTTGCCTATGGCTGCTCCACGGTCCAGTCTAGGGGTTCCCGCTCCTGCTCCTGCTCCTGTTCCTGCTCCACCCGACAACTAAAAGGGGCAGGGATATCGTAATAGAGGGGTAGAAGAAATTCTGCCCCTCTTTTTTTTTGTAGAAACCCAATAGAAAGGACTTGACAAAGATGCAAAGATGTGTTACACTGAAAGAAGAAAACCTAAAACGATTGCTGTTGTTCTGTTTTGCCGCGTGGGTTGGGAGTTTTTATCTAGCTCATGGAAGTATAGTCTTTGCTTATCTAATGTTACACTCGCTAACCAGTGGAATATTTACCCTACTTATGACGAAAAGAATAAAATGAATATTATTGCTAAACTTGCTATGGTTATGGTCAGCGACTGTGACGTTGTCACAGCCTGCCTAACGCTTGAAGAATCACGTACTGATGGCATGGCGGCAATCATGTGTGTAATTAACAACAGATCGAATGGCGACCCTAAGAAGTTCAAGGATGCGGTGCTAAAAAAGTGGCAGTTCTCTTGTATGAACCCTCACACGGTAAAGGGAAAATCTCTAGCCAGCATAGTGAAGAAGGCAAAGAGCAGAGCTAATTGGAAAGCGGCAAAGAATATCGTAGGGTCCGCTACTCTCGGACTATTAAAAGACACCTCTGATGGTGCAACACACTATCACGTATTTATTGGGCGATCTAAGTGTACTCCCTTTTGGACTCACCCTAGTTTGGGAGGGAAGAATACAAAATGTAAGATTACTAAGCGTATTGGAACCCATGTATTTTTAAAGGATGTAGACTAATGGTAAGAGACCTAGAGTATCAGGATATAACAACGGAGTATTTTAATCTGTTGTGTCAGTTGAGCGGCGAAGAAAAAGACCCTAGCAACAAGGGGTTAATCCTGTGGAGGTTCTGGAATAGGTACGAGGACAACGACGATCATCAAGTCTTCGTGTTAGAACATAAGAGACGAGTGATTGGGACGGCAAGCATACTGATAGAGAATAAACTACTTCACTACGGCTCGCGTGTGGGACATATTGAAGACGTTGTTGTTGATAAAGATGCTAGATTATCTGGAGTTGGTAGGGAACTAGTTAAAGCCTGCGTCGATTTTGGTCGATATAAAGAGTGCTACAAGGTTATCCTCGACTGCTCTAAAGAGAACGTCCCATTCTACGAGGGCTGTGGGTTTACATTTTCAGAAAACTGTATGAGAATTGATTTAGGAGAGAAATAATGACAGTGTACATTCTTCAAATAATAAAAGCAGACCGCGTGAAGTACGATGGGCCATTTTTCACATTAGAAACAGTAGGGGTTTATTCTTCAGAAGAAATTGCCCTAGAGGCTATAAAAGAACTACCCATAGAAACAGATGATTGCGTGTATGATATCCAAGACTTTGAACTCGACGCCTCTGCTAAAGATTTTATGGACGAAATCCAATCAGACTTAAAAAATATGATGGATATGGGCGTTGTAGACCAACTGATTGGTGAAGATGGACAATTTTATTATGAATTAACTGACGCTGGTAAGGAGATGGGTGAAAACCTGACAAGAAGAGAAGAAGAAGAAGAAGATGAAGAAGACGATCAGGGCTGGTAACGGTATCGACTGGTATTGGATGTAATAGCTGCACGTGGTAGTTGGTCTAAGGCTACCTTAAAATAGACCAAAACAATAACTGCAAAACCTCGTGTTTTCGCTTTGGCTGCCTAGTCAGCCATAGGTCGCTAATACCTATTTAACCAAAATTAGCGTGGTTTGTTAATCTGACGCTTGAATAAACAAGTAAAAATTCCCGTCATGGACTTGACTAAACGTGTGAATGATGCTATTATTGAATATAGACAGGACAGGGGTTCGACTCCCCTCCAGTCCAATTTTTTAAAGAAAGTGTTTTGGACGATGAAAAACATTAGTCAGGTCAGGCGTCAGGTCAGTGATCAGGTCTTTGATCAGGTCAGGCGTCAGGTCTGGATTCAGGTCAGGGATCAGGTCATGGATCAGGTCTTGGATCAGGTCTGGATTCAGGTCAGGGATCAGGTAAGGGATCAGGTGAATGAAAAAAATTAGTCAGGTCAGGGATCAGGTCAGGGATCAGGTCATGTATCAGGTCAGGGTTCAGGTCAGGGATCAGGTCTGGGGTCAGGTGAATGAAAAACATTAATCAGGTCTATGATCAAGTCTGGGGTCAGGTCTGGAGTCAGGTCAGGTGTCAGGTCAGGGTTCAGGTCAGGGATCAGGTCAGGCGTCAGGTCAGCGATCAGGTCAGCGATCAGGTCTGGAATCAGGCTAGGGATCAGGTGAATGAAAAACATTAATCAGGTCAGTGATCAGGTCTGGTATCAGGTCTTTGATCAGGTCTTTGATCAGGTCAGTGATCAGGTCATTGATCAGGTCTGGGATCAGGTCTGGGATCAGGTCTGGGATCAGGTCGGGGATCAGGTCAGGGGTCAGGTCATTGATCAGGTCTGGGTTCATATCAGGGATCAGGTCAGTGATTCTTTGAGAAAAAATCAAGAAAGCCCTTGACAATGCCGACATATATCTTATAATAGACGAGTAACAAACATCTTTTGAACAGGAATAGGAACAGGAAAATGAAAAAAATTACAAAGCTAACGAAGAAGCAAACGGCCAAGATGAGTGAGTATCGTGAAGAGTGGATAGCCAAAGGTTTATGCACTAATCAGGATTCAACCAATGAAGATTTTACGGAATGTTTCCATGCCGTGGAAACTCTAACAGAGGAAAAACTAAAAGGGTTTATTGTCTGCGACTCACCGCTAGACATGATATCTAAGGGTGCAGACAAGGGAAAACTATTTTCCGAGTCCTCTTATGGGCAGTGGGAAGCAACTTGGATAAGTTATTACAAGTTTTTTAGAGACGAATGCGGGTTAGAATTAGACGAAAGAATGAATGATTTCATCACTATGGCTGAACATACCTGTTGGGTTTATATTCAACAGGATACAAGGACTGTTTATTTTTGCAGAAAGCCGATAGAAGTTCATATGCTAAACGGCCTTCTGAATAATGGTGACGGTCCATCTGTATTGTTTAAGGATGGATTTTCAGTGTGGAGCTTAGAGGGTCATCGGGTTACAGAGCAAATTGTAATGAACCCCAAAACCCTCACTGTTGAGCAGATTCACAAAGAGGAAAACTCTGACATTCAAACAATTATGGTGGATAGGTTCGGTTGGCAGGAGTATATAGAACAGTGCGAATCAAAACTATTAGACTCACGAAGGAATGATATTGAAAATACCGTAGAAGTATTGTATCAAACTAAGAACTTTGGGTTGAGATTATTTTGTACCTGTCCTACGGGGCGTGTTTTTGTGAAAGGAGTACCGCCGGATCAGAACATAAATAGTTGTGAAGATGCTCAAAATTGGCTGTCTGGTTATCAGCGTGATAATCGTAAAAAGTTTCAGACAATAGGACGTACTTAAAATTAGATTTAGAAAGAAATTATTATGAGTTTGCTAACAATCGAAGATGTAGTCAAGCACGCAGAAACCATCTCTGATGGTCGTCACGATACCGTCAAACCGGGAATGCCTCAAACTTTCTCTGATGCGGCTTGTGACGGAGATATGATCTGGCAGGGGGATCTTGGTATTGGAATTACTTCTGGTGGAGTTCCCCAAGGATATCAGAAGGTGGAAAAGATTGAGGATCTTTGTCTTGTTCCCGGTAAAGACAAAACGATTGGGTCAAGACACTGTCTTGAGTCTGCCAAGGGCATAGAGATGTGGGTTCCAAAAGTTTGGGACGAAACGTCTCTGGATGGTCCATATCTTCTTCTCTCAAATGGGATGACGGTGTCCCACCCGAAGCACGGGGATGTATCTGTTCCCTCATGTTTTAACGAGGTGCAAATTATGTACCAACGTGAGTACGATACTGAGCTTCGCAGAGAAAGACGGGCAAAAGATTAGTTGTTTAACTAAAGAGCCGGAAGGATATAGTTTCTTCCGGCTTTTTTTTATAGAATGAGGGGTAATCATGAAAAATATGAGTCAGATCGAATCTAAGGTCGGGGATCAGGTCAGAGGTCCGGTCAGTGGTCAGGTCAGTGATCACGTCAGCGATCAGGTCAGGGATCAGGTCTGGGGTCAGGTCAGTGATCAGGTCTGGGATCAGGTCAGGGAGCAGGTCTGGAGTCAGGTCTGGGATCAGGTCAGGGATCAGGTCAGGAATTCTTTCAAAAAAACTCAAGAAACCCCTTGATATTGACGATATACATAGTATAATCAATAAAAAAAGCAAGGAGTTTTAATGCACGGATGCAAAGGTGTGGGAAACTGTTTTATTAATGGTTTATATTTGTGGTGTAGGTTGGGTTTCAGGGGTATCCCCGTCATTAGGACTAGACCAGGAACCCTCATCCCTCACCTAATGATTAAACAAAAAAATTGTATGTGGCACTTTAGGGTTGAAAAGAACTTCCTCCCTTCGCCGTGCCACGTGTTTGTCTTCAGGGGAATATACGAAAAGATTGGATAGTATGAGAGTTGTGGTAATCTCTGGGTACTTTAACCCGCTTCACGTTGGTCACTTAGACTACATCTACGAAGCAAAAAAACTTGGTGAAAAATTACTTGTAATCGTCAATAACGACGAGCAGGTAAAGATTAAGGGTTCGGTTCCGTTTATGAGTGAAGAAGATAGGATACGAATTGTTGAATCTATTACTCCTGTATCGGGAGCAATTCTATCTATAGACACGGATGGTAGTGTTGTGAAAACCCTAAAGGGTGTCTATGACAAATACAACATTGCTCACGGTTGGTATTCAAAGTCTACCATCAGTGTTATCTTTGCTAACGGTGGAGACAGAAAACTTGGAAACACTCCAGAGGAAGAATTTTGTAAAGAGGTCGGGATTGAAACGGTGTACGGTGTCGGGGGCGGTAAACGCGAGTCTTCCAGTAAACTTATTGATAACTCTAAAGGAGTCTAAAATGTTTAAACGGCTTATGATTCTATTACTTATGTGTGCTTTAATTGGGGTTTCTTCCGTTATGGGCTACAGCATGTCGGAAATGAAAGTAATACGCCAACGTGTTGAACTCATAAAACAAAACACGGAGATTATCAAATCTATCTCCGGTGTAGCTATGACACAGTCTGCGGTCAGCGACTTACTGATTCGATTAAGTCACTATACAGACAAGCATAAAGACGGCAAACATATGTGTCCAGAGTGTTCGGGGGCGACCTTTGAGTTCGACGAAGATATTGAAGATGTAGATGTTGAATTAGAAGAAAGTCATAAACAGGTTATGTCAGACCTCAGAGAAATAGAAAGCTCTATCGACAGTTTAACATTTGGTCACTTACATCAGATTCAAAAGATGGAAAGAATGCTAGAAAAAGAACGTAAAAAGTCTGAGTTAGATAATGTTGACTTTTTTGGTGGAGGAGTGCTTTGAAAAATACAGTTGAGCTACTTGGATACTACGGTAGCGATGAAACGATTGCCTGTTCGGCTTGGACATCAACAAGTCGTGAGCTAACAGAAGATAAAAAAGCAAGAATCCCCAAACTTATTAATATGCTCTGGAGTCAGGGACATGAAACGCCGTTTGAGAAGGCGAGTGTACACTTTCTGGTCAACACAGAGATCGCCAGTCACATTCATATCCTAAAACACCGCATTTCTAGTCTTAACGCAGAGTCTGCTAGGTATAAAGAATTGAAGGAAAATAAGTATTACATTCCAGAGGACTGGAATGATATACAAAGAGACGTTAGCATTCCTCCTTATGATCTTGTTGATAACAATGCTGAAACTTGGTCGGAAAGACTTGAAAAATACACTACGTTAGGCAATAAGCTTTATCATCAGTGCGTCAAAGAACTTGAACCAATCTTAGGTCGCAAGAGAGCTAAGGAGTCAGCACGTTTCTTTAAGACGTACAACAGCCAGATTCAGGCTGATGTGATGTTTAACATGCGGTCTTTTGCGAATTTCCAAAAACTTAGGAATTCTGAGCATTCACAGCTTGAAATTAGAGAAATTTCTGGTATAATGTTAGAGTTGGTAAAGAATATCGAGGGCAGACCCTTTAAACATACTCTCTCTGCTTGGAGTGCCAACGCTGGAAATGAACGAGATTAAACTTCGATCAGATCAGGGATAAATCATGAAAAATATGTATCAGGCCAGGGGCAAGGTCATGGACCATCTCCTGAGTCGGGCCTTTGATCAGGTCAGGGTTCAGGGAGTCTTGGATCAAATCTGGGAACGGGTCAGCGATCAGGTCACGGGTCAGGTCAGGAATCAGGCTAGGGATCAGGTCCGGGATCAGGTCAAGGATAAATTATGAAAGATATGTATGAGATCAAGAATCAGGTCGTGAATCAGAGCAGTAGTCATGTCAGATGTCAGGTCAACGATCAGGTCTGGGACCAGGTCTGGAATCAGATCAGGGGTCGGGATGTAAGTCAGGTCTGGAATCAGATCAAGGGTCAGGTCAGACAGCAGGTAGTCAGGGATGAGTCATGAAAAATATGAGTCAGATCAAATCTAAGGTCGGGGATCAGGTCAGAGATCAGGTCTGGAGCCAGATTGTGGTTCAGGTCGAGGATCAAGTCTGGAATAAGACTTGGGAACATGTCTATCCAAAGAAAGCGGAATTTTAATATGAAGGAGTTAGCGATTAAAATGTACAACAAGCCTCTTTTTTGGGTGTGCGTTGGGTTCATGGCTGGAGGACTATTCGTTAATTTCGTGTGGTCAACACAGGTTAATTACGGATGGCAATGGCAAGTATACATGCCCTATCGCTAGTATGATGACTGATATTCGCCTACATAAAGAAAGGTGTATGTAATATGCTCCAACCAATCCCCGACCACCACCTTGGTTTGGTGGCTGTGGCAAACGAGATCGCAAGATTTATTCAGGATGAACGAAAGGTTTGTGGATGTAGTTATACAGACCGAGTAATTATTAACCTGTGTCCTAATCCTGACATGATGTCGGCAATATCTCTTATGAAAAAAGAAATCGAAAAAGAGACTCAGTCCACTATTAAATACGACTGGTCACTACCTGAAGATAGGAAATTTACTTTAGACGTGGACAAAAGGTTAAATATTTTGACCAAGGATATGGCACGTAGATGCGTAAACTATGGGATGGAGTTGATAAATGAGTAATTTTAAATGTGAAAAATGCGGCACGGTCTGTTACGATACTCCTAACGGTTACATTACAGGGTGCGAACATTACCCAGCAGACATAAAAAGAGAGGACGCTTTAA